>Ga0207952_1000319_pt1 | contig 44059 bp, 40 predicted proteins | sample SubbioR12Aug_8Ca_FD_184831 | JGI IMG/M metagenome (GOLD analysis project Ga0207952, IMG submission 184831) | Serpentinite rock and fluid subsurface biosphere microbial communities from McLaughlin Reserve, California, USA - CR12Aug_8Ca (SPAdes) | ecosystem: Environmental > Terrestrial > Deep... | reverse complement strand
TTTTGCAATCACCGACCGCGAGGAAGCGCTGCAATACTATACCCAGTTCAACAATCTTACTGCATCGAACTCAGTTCCAACAATCGAATTTGATTTCATCTTCAACATTGGAAAACTAAAATCATGAACGCGAAGCATTTATAAGGAAGTGGAATAAGCAGCATGAATAACAAAAAAAGGTCAAGAGAGTAATCACTTGACCTTTTGAATTGTGAAGTTATGTTACTTCATACGTAAAAACTTCTTCGTCTGCGAAAATTGTCCTGCGGTCAACCGAAAGTAATACACGCCGCTCGAAAGTGAACTTGTCAAATTGTATTTCGTGCACACTATATCCTGTCTCTACTTGACAATACTCAAAATTAATATTATCACATTTAATTTTCAACCTCAATCATGCCTTCAATTTCGGGACCCGCGTCCCCCCGTTTTCGAAGCTGGCACCGGCATCCAAACTTTCCAAAAGGTTCTTCACACTTCCAACTTGAAAATCTGAAAACGAATTTTTTTTAGGAAAATTTTTAACCTAAAACAAAAGCGGCTCAGAAAATCTGAACCGCAATTGTTTTATCCACGTGCCGACATAAACAACCTGAACGACAACCTTCTCTCTTTTTGAACTTTATAGAATTGTGCGTTGTGTTGCTTATCCAATGGATTATCTTGTCCTTGCTATGAATAAGCAAGATGCAAGCTTTTGAATGTCCTCGTTTTGAAATGGAATTCCACTGACAGAATGTGTTATCTCCACGGCATCGTTCAAACTACGCAACATGACATCTTTGAAATTATCCGTAGAAATTTTTCCATTCCCACCTGCATGACCATTTCCGTTTACTTTCACTTGAGAGTTTCCATTCCCATTACCATTCATCTTCTGAATCGGCATTGGAACTGGTTGAGGAGATGGCATTTCCGGCAATGAAAACATTATTTGCGAAGTTACACGCTTCCCATTTTGCACTGCTGCTTTCGTCAGGTCGAAATAGTCTCCGGATTTCAATCCATGTTGCAGAATTTGTTCATGGACTTCATCCGATGCAAAGTAAGCATACTCTGCACCAGATTCATCGAGCACACTATACAAATAGTAAGCGCCATATTGATTCTCACCCTGATAGCATTTGTCTTTCATCAATTTCAAACGCATCGTTACATTCAAAGGTAATTCAAGCGTTGCACGTTGATTATTCTTCGTCGCTGGCATTCGTATCACCTCCTTTCACGGTTTCATACGAAAATTTTGTTTCCGCAGGAATGAACTGAACTCCGTCAGGGATTTCTCCTGTCCGCGTTATATAATCGTGGATAGGTTGCAACATCGGCTGATACGATTCCGGAGTTTTCTTCAGCCAGCCACGCAGTTGAGCCATTGGAAGAAATGCTTCCAGATTTTCAATTACGACTTTATCTCTACCTTTGCGAAGTTTTAGAATTCCGTGCGGTAATCGCATCGTTTTCTCTCCGGTGGTATTCATATACTGCCAGAGGTTAAACGTCATCCACTTTCTACTCCTGTCCAGTCGGTCCAATTCCGAAGTTCGAAAATGTTCGATGATTTTTATTTCTTCATCAGCAAGAGCGTTTGCTTCTGCCATTTTATCTTCGAGAACTTTTACTGCCATCAGGAATTGGTCTGCGCGTAACTGATTGAGTTCAGTGCGTCGTTCATTTTCTGCCTGTTCTGCTTCTTCGAGTATTTCATCTAAGAATGTCATTTCGTTTTCTCCTTACCTTCTTCGCCTGCAAAGTATTTTTTGCAATATTTTAATTATTAGTTCTATCATGTTAATTCTTCTTTCTTATTTTATTGTTACATGTGATAGTCAACTACGACTATCTTCTTCTCAATCATCATCGCAATATATGTATGCCGACAATGAATCATCTTTTCATAACATCAATGGATTTATGAGAAACACATTTCCGGTTTGTAGTCAATTAAATGCGTAATCAAAAATTGTTCCAATTCATTGATGCTGACGTGTTGATATTCCATTTCCTCCTTGATCTCAAGACAAGAACACTCTTGTCCTTCCTGGTGACCTCGGAGAAAGTGTTCTTTGAATTCGGGAAAATCGAACCCACAGTCCTCAAGCCATTGCTCAAGACCGGTAAGAATATAGCCTCGTTCATCTTCGGCAGTCCATTCATTCCGTGAATCCACGGTATCATACCACTCGCGTCGAGCAAACCCCAACGATGCCTGAGAAGCAGCAAGATGCGGTTTGACAATATTTTCTTTCCATTCGCCCGGGAATAATACATCGCGCGTTTCTGAAAGAGTTAGGTTATACTTGACAATTTGGTGATACAATTCCCAGGGAATATTATCCACATCTCTAACCCAATCTGTCAAATCAAACCAATCACTCCATCCAACGGGATAAAATGTTTTTCGGAAAACGACTCTTCCATGCAAGTCAATCTGCTGTTTATGCAAATGACCTACCGTGATATGCAAGCCATCGCAGTCCACTTCATCGTCGTTATCTGTTCCACTTTGAAAAGCAGAAATATGGCAATGATGATGAACCGAGCCCATCGGAATATAGCCCTCTCCAATGGTTTCCAGCTGCTTTGCATATTCATCATTTTTAATTTCCTTCACTGTCAAGCCATTACATTCCTGGGGGAATGCCCACACCTTCCATTCTTTCTTTTCCTTATGATAATACAAGCGAACTGTTTGCTCGCTCTTGTATTCTTGATAGCCCCAGCGAAAGAATGCGATGATGGACTGCCATACTGCAAGAGGAATACGTTCTCCGGTCCAATGCAGTTCTAAAGATTTTACTTCTTCTAACACATTGTCTTTGAGAGGAAACATTCCTTCAAATACCGAGTTCGTTTCGTATTGATAGAGTTTTCCCTGATAACTAATCATCGTTTCCTCCAATCTCCTCTAAGAGTTCATTAACACGGTCTTCGACATCATCCCACTCGAAATCTTCATTATCTCGTCCATCAAATTCGTGATTATCATAATCCGTATCGTCCGCATCGCCATCATAACTGATATTGTCCAGAATGTATTCTCTGACGGCATCAAAAACCATCTCGAATGACCGACAACGGAACATCAATTTCATCCTCCCCCGAATAATTGGTGTAATAATCACAATGACCATATTCCGACCATTTATATTTTATCGTAACACGTCGGGTATCTCGTTGGGCTCTTCTGAGTTGTGCTTTGAGCAATGCTTTTCCTGATTCTTGCTTGTCCAATAATTTCTTTCGCAACAATTGTTCATTATCGGGAAGTTCGTTTGTTCCAAGCGCGTTCATCAGAATACCTTTTGCTAAATCATTTGTCTTGCAATATTGTATTGCCAGTTCAAGGTTATCTGTTAGTTCCATAAGTAATTATATTGATTTTATTGTAATTGCCTTCAAAGCCAATAGCTGTCGTTCCTTTGAACTGTTTTGTTTTCACGATATGAAACAACTGAAGTCCGAGAGCGGCACAAAGATTATTGAAGATTGCGAGTTGAGGGAATGATTCCACTACTTCGTTACACCCAACTTTTGTTGGGTCAAAACGGTTATCAGTCAGAACGTCCGGATATTTTATACGGTAATCCCGTATAGTATCCTTCCATTCCGGCAGATACAGATATGCCTGCGCTGATTCATATTCGTTTGCGCAAAGAATCACTTTACACTGATAGTCATCTGCTTTCTGTAAGCAAACACGTCGCGCCGGGTGATTATCTACGCAACAGAAAATGATACTCTTTCGTTCGGGAAAGAAATTTTCTACCGTGATGTATTCCGGTATCACGGTAAATCGTTTCGGAAGGAATTGCAGCGACCGAGCCATCACGCTTGCTTTGTTTTCGCGAATATGATGCTGTTCCAAATTCTGTCGTTCATAATTTTTTTCTTCAACGACATCGCCATCAATGAGTGTAATTATTTCTTTTGTTGAATGATAAAGGGCGGGGAGCAGGTATGAACCTACTCCTCCGCAGCCAATGAGATAAATCATAGGAATGTGCTGTATTCGTTTACGTATTGTGCAAATTCGGGAGAAGAAATCTCCTCCCGGTGTTTTGTTAAGAGATATTGTTCAAACAGTTCGTTGTGAAGCGCGTCCGTTTCATCAATAAACATATCTGACATCAATTCATCGAAGAACTGTTGTTCTATTGTGTTAGCCATAGGAGTCGTGAATTTTGACACGGTTGAAGTTTGGACTCGATATAGGAATCAAAGTTTTCTGCTTTCTGCTGCGCAATATCACGCTGCTCTCCACTCGGCGAAAAGGCAAACAAATCTGCCGCTGCTGCTTTCCAGGAATGGTATAAATCCGTATTCCATTGTGTCGCATCAAGACGTTCATTGACTTTTTCTTTTATGGTGGTAATTGTTTTTCCCTGATTCCACCCACTTCCCAAACAGAGTCTGCTGTCGTCGTAAATATTAGGAAGCGGCAACTGATAGAGTTTATCTTTATATTTTGCAGTGAGATAACTGGTTTCCCAATTGCCACAGGCAAAGAGAACAAGCCATTCAGGAACCTTCCATACATTTTTCTGCAACACGGAATGGTCAGCGGAAGTAAAGGTCGGGTAGAGAAAATCCCCGTCAGGAAATTTTCCAAGATTCCAGTAGGTATGTAAGACAAGTTCCTTTTTCTTAAATGCCCACATAAATCCCTGAGAGTTGATATTCACCGACAGGTCTTTCACAATCTCCGTTGAAGTAAACCCAACAGTATCTACAATTCGTTGTTTAAGAAATTGCGGATAGGTATAGATTTTCTTTACTGAACGTTCTTCAATCCCATTGCATGTAATGACCAGTTCAGTCATTTGCTTTTGTTGCCGGTTTCGGTTGTATCGTGATGGAAGAGCCATTGGTTGGTATAAATGTTTCCGGGTCGTTCACGGTAACGCCATTGACTGTTGCTGTAACATTATCGGGATCATATCCCAACGTTTCTACTGCAACTTCACTGTCAAGGATATCAGCCAGGTTTTCATCATCTGAGAAATTTTGGAGAAAAGGATTCTCCGCTCCGTAGTTAATGGTGATTAGTTTTGCCATAATAAATAATTGGTAATTGTTGTTGTTTGCTGTTCACATTAGGCAGGAACAGCTTCTGCCTTGGCAGACTAGCTCGCCTCTGGTGGGTAAACCCGCCTTCGGCTGACAAGTCTGCAAAATCTATTTCGGTAATATCGAATCTTTCGATAAGACATCTATTTGTGGTTACGAAACGATTCATCGTATAAGGTCATTGGTAAATCCAATACGAAATACAAGAGTGAGGGAAGGATGAAGTTCTTCATTTTCTTCCCTCATCCTTAATGAGTTCCTTCGCAAGCGAGGACAAAGTAAAGCGCGGATTGTTATCTCAAAAATTGATGGACATCTTCACGGTCGATAGGTGTTAATCCGCGTCGCAAGTGGATGTCCCGTTGGAGATGCGTTGCTAACCGCTGATGAGCATTCAGTCCTAAGTGAATTGTCTTCTGCAAACTATTGGCAGTGTTTTCTTCAAACACGCCATCTTTGTCAGACTTCAATACCGGATCATAACCTTCTGTCATCAGATGAAATCTCCGCAGCCATGGTTGTGTATTCATTGATTGGCCATACCTTTCGATAAAGTTGTGAATTAATGACGTAAGATTGCTCTTACACTATTCTTATACCAAAAAATATGGGAAAGGCGTAGAGTAGTTTCTCCAGATTGCAGGCGAAGGCGCCGATGCATCTCGCATGAAAGTAAATCCTGAACAGTGATGTTTGGGATTTTTTTTTATCTAATGTCTATGTGATTTAGTGCTTTTTAGATCTCTGATGGATGTAAGATGATTAGTTGATGATGCTTTTCGATGCTTGTTTGATACCTTTGATGACGTCAAAATCACCATGCAGAATCACCAATAAAATCAACGTGTTTACGGCATACTCACTTAAAATATTGATAATAAAATGAAAAAAATCTTCAAATAGCGAACAAAACATATTATATTTTTCAAAATATTGATAAACTTCTGACAGAAATTTTCAAATAGTGATATGAAATGAATTTATTTTCTGAAAATTATTATCGGAGATGAATATTTCGCATCGAATTCGATGAGTTTCTTTAAAGATAGTGTGGCGAGTAGTTTCTCTCCTTTTTTCCAATTATATTTTCACCGCTTTTTATGAAAATATATCTCGATGACTTACGAATTGTTCCCGATGGTTGGGTTGGGGCAGAGACTGCACAGGAAGCAATACTTCTTTTGCAAGAAAATAGTGTTGAGGAAATTAGTTTGGACCACGATTTAGGTGACCCGGTAAATGGAAACGGTAATGATGTGCTTGTGTGGATAGAACAAGCAGTTGTAAGGGATGGATACGTTCCACCAATAATAAAGATTCATACTGGAAATCCTTCTGCAAGAGTGAAGATGGAGTTGGGAGTGGAGGCAATAAATAGGTTGAGTAGGAATAATAAGTAACTCTTTCCATTTCTTTTCATCTTCACTATATTCTGCCCAAGATTTTACAATGGAAATTGAATCACAAAATAAACCTAAAATCATCTCTAAGCATTCAACAGTGCACACTAGGCGGACAATGATGTTTGCTGAGTTATCGCGCCTGTTGGATTTTTCTATTGGAGAAAATACTGATTTCAAAAATCTGTTTGAGGAAAATGTAATTGCGAAGCAGACAAAGCATAATGTAAATGACACGAACAGACTTCTTAAAAAATTGTATCTGCTTGATGATTCCGAGCCAATGTTCAAAGTGTTTCATCACTTTTGGAATTTATCAGTTGCGAATGAGAAACCATTACTTGCTTTACTCTTAGCCATCACAAGAGATTTCTTGTTGGCAGAAAGTATTGATACTGTCATAAATATTTCTTCCGATAATCGTGTTGATGTAAGTGTCATTGAACAATGCATTGAATCAAATCACCCGAAGAGTTACACCGATATTACCCGACATTCAATAGCAAAAAACATTGCTTCATCCTGGAAGCAAACAGGGCACATCACTGGCAAAATGAAAAACATCCGAACGCAAGTTACCCCCGGTTATTATGCGGTTGCATACGCACTGTTTCTTGGATTTGTAAGTGGACTGCGAGGCGATTTTCTTTTTAAAACCAAATGGACAAAGGTGCTTGACTGTTCTGAAAATGAATTACGCTCATTAGCGCAGGAAGCTGCCAAGCGTGAATTGCTTTTATTTCAGTATGCCGGAAATGTTACTGTTGTAAATTTCAAATCACTCATTCAAAAATTACATCTGCATGGCATCACGGATTGAAAGTTTGCTATACAACTACGATAAAATCGTAAATGAACCTTGGTCTGTTACTTTATCAGGGCAGGAGAAAGTGTGGTTTCTTGTTTATGACCCTGCTGAACAACGCAAAATAGACTTGCGCACTGGTGACTTTGAAGGCTACACAAAGAAGGCAGGAAAAAATTGGGTGGAGATAAATTTAAAATCCTGTTTTCCACAATGGATGTCAAACCACGATTACAAAGAAGAATATTTTGCACAACCTGTTGATATTGCAGACCAGATTGAATCTGATTTCAGGAATTATGTTGTGCGGTTTCTCAATGAAAAACTATCGGATGCTATTGCGGATGAAAATACTGTTGTTGCCATCACTCAGGTATCATCGCTCTTTGGGTTTCTGATGTTATCTGACATTCTTAAACAAATTACTAATTCAATTAAAGGTCGTTTGCTGATTTTCTTTCCGGGTGAATACAAAAGCAACCATTATCGCTTAATGGATGCCCGTGACGGATGGAGTTACCTTGCCCGACCTATACTTGCCTAAAAAATAAACTATGCTGAACAAAGAAATTTTTACACTCAATCCAGACGACAACAACCTTCTCAATGATGGTGTGGTAGAAATAAACACCTCAAAAGATGAGAACGGTTTAAAAATAGTTCGTCACGAGTTGAAAACATTTGTTTGCGAAGGTGAATATCAAAAAGGTATTTATCGCATCCTGCAAACCTATCTCAACAATTTTGACCAGCCTAAGCAGCCTGCTGTTTGGGTTAGCGGTTTTTTTGGTAGTGGTAAATCACACTTGGTAAAAATGTTGGGCTACCTCTGGGATGATTTCCAGTTTCCTGATGGAGCTACAGCCCGGTCCATCAAACCCTTGCCAACAGATGTAAATGATTTACTCACTGAATTAAGCCGCAAGCAAGCGGTGCATGGCAAACTTTCAGTAAGCGGCACATTAAAAGATTTCCCATCTGCCGACATTCGCTATTCATTTCTTCAACTTTTTATGAATGCTTTGAATCTTCCTGCGCAATATCATCACTTCAAGTTTGTGCATTGGTGTATGAAGGAAGGTTTTTATGATGAATTGAAAGCCCTAATAGAAAAAGAAGGAAAAGATTTCAAAGCGGAATACGAAAATCTTTTTGTGTCCAACACCCTTGCAAAATCAATTTTAAAACTGCGACCACAGTTTGCCGACAGCGAAGCGAAGGTGAAAGAAAATTTCAAAGCAAATTTCAAACGTGTTGACCGCATCAGCCGCAACGAATTAATTGATACGCTTCGGGACGAAGTGTTTCCCCTCTTCTTCAAAAAGAATATTCCTTGCACAATAGTTGTATTGGATGAGTTGCAACAATTCATCGGCTCTGACGGTGACAAGGCAATTGAATTACAAAACCTCGCACAAGACCTGAGCAGCAGCTTTGATGGAAAACTTTTCTTGGTCGGAACCGGACAGAACGCATTAGTAGAAACTCCTTATCTGCAAAAACTGCAAGACCGGTTTACTGTGAAAGTTGCTTTGTCGGATACAGATGTTGAAACGGTAACGCGGAAAACAGTTCTTGCAAAAAAAGCATCTGCTATTCCTGCTATTCAAACGAAATTAGATAACACACTAGGTGAAATTTCACGCAACCTTGCCGGAACTGATTTCGCTTTCCGCACAGATGACAAAGAAACATTGGTTGCTGATTATCCGGTAATGCCTTCCACAAGAAAATTCTGGAAAAAAATATTGCAGGTGATTGATACTGCCGGAACATCCGGTCAGTTGCGTAGCCAGTTACGAATCATAGATGATGGTGTAAAAAAAGTTGCCGCCAAAGAGTTGGGCGATTTTATTCCTGCCGATTTCATTTTCGACCAGAAGAAAAATCAGTTGTTGCAAAATGCCATGTTGTTACAGGAAACCAATAACCTGATGGAAGATCTGCGCAAAAAAGGTGGCGACAATATATTACTGGCTCGAATCATTGGCATTGTCTTTTTGATTGACAAACTTCCAAGTGACCATGCCGGTTCAAAATTGAAGTCAGATAAAAATACGATTGCCGATTTGCTGATTGAATCTCTCAATGCGGACTCTGATATTTTCAGAAAAAAAGTAAGCGATGCTATTGATGCACTGGCAGAGAAAAAAGTGCTGATGCCTATCGGCACAGAATTTAAACTGCAAACAAGAGCGGGTCAAGAATGGGAAACAGAATTTACTGCACAGGTTACAAAACTCATCAATGATGGTGAAGACCAAGTGCATCGTATTCGCAAGGAACGCATCCTTCATATTCTAAAAGACAAAACCAAAACCATTCTTATTCAGCAGGGCAATAGCAAACAAAAGCGGGAGTTTGATATTTACTCCGGCACTGAAAAACCGAACACAGAGAACAAACTCAACATTTGGATGCGTGACGAATGGTTGGAAAACGAAGCATTGGTATTGGATGAAATTCGTGCTGAAGGTGCTAACTCTCAGCTTGCTTATCTCTTCATTAAAAAATTAAAAGCCGAAGATTTAAAAACTGAAATAATCAAGTTCCGTGCGGCTGAACTTACATTGAATGCAAAAGGAGTTCCTTCTTCACCCGAAGGAGAACAAGCCAAGCGCAGCATGGAAACACGAAAGGGATTGGCAGAACATCAGGTGGGCGACCTTATCGAAAGCATTTTAAAAGATGCAGTCGTGTATCTTGCAGGTGGTAACAAAGTTGACCTCGGTGCTATTGGTGAAAACATCAAAAAATCATTGGACGATATTGCAATTCGCCAGTTTAGCGATTTCAGCAAAGCTGATTTTAAAGATTGGGACAAAGCTCTTACCAAAGCATTACAAGGTGACCAAACCGCATTGCAAAAAATCGGCTACAACGGTGACGTAAAAGACCACCCTGTTGCTATTGCAATTCTCAATTTCATTGGTAACAACACAAAGAAAGGGAAAGAAATCCGCGACAATTTTCTGAAGTCGCCATTTGGTTGGTCGCAGGATGCAGTGGATGCTATTATCATTTTGCTTCGACTTTCTGAAAATATTTCTACTACTGAAGCCAATCTCAATCAAGCCCGCATTGGTGCTGCTGAGTTTAAAAAAGAAACGCACACGCTTACCACAGCAGAGAAAATTGAAATCAGGAAACTATATCAGGTTGCAGGAATATCCTGCAAGTCAACAGAAGAATTCAAAGAATCAAATTCTTTCCTCAGCATTTTAAGAATGTTGGGAGATAAAGTAAGTGGTGATGCTCCGTTGCCCGAAAAAGAAAACACGCAGTTCATCCGCGACATTGAAAACTTAGATGGCAATGAACGCTTGCGCAAAATTTTTGAAGACAAAAATTTATTGTCTGACACTTTTAAAGAGTGGAATATAAAATCGGAAACCATAAAAACGCGGATACCGCAGTGGACTGCTCTCACAGAGTTAAATCGCTTTGTTCCTGCGAATGAAAAAACTGCTGACATCAAAAAAGAAGTTACCGCCATTCGCGAAAACAGATTGCTGCTTAGCGAACCCGACCCTGTTGCAAGTCCGCTCAACCAGATTGCTGATTTCTTAAAGACAGAATTAAAATCTAACCAAAGCAATTATGCAGCATCGCATATAGGGCAGTTGAAAACACTGGAAGCAAATACTTACTGGCAAAAAATTTCCAAAGCACAACAGCAGGAAATTCTTGCGCAGTTTGACTTGTTGGAATTGCCAACAGTAGAAACTGCCAGCAATGAAAAAATACTTTCGTCATTAGAAAAAATTTCATTGCCTGCATGGGCAGATAAAATCGGAGTGCTGCCAGCAAAATTTCAATCGGCATTGGAAGAAGCAATAAAACTGACAGCACCCACAGCCGAAACTTTTTCCGTTCCACGCAAAACAATCAGCAACGAAAAAGAATTGGATGAATACATCACAGATGTAAAAACACAAGTCACCAAACTTTTGAAAAAAGGAAACTCAGTAATCATAAAATAACAGTTCGACTTCGCTCACCGTGACAACGCTGTCATGCTGAGCGCAGACAAAGCATGAGGCAAAATGGCAACACTAAACTCCACTCAACGCAGCGCATTAGAAAGTGCAATCATCAAAGCCCGCAGGTTGGCTGAGAAGGGTGCGCGCAGTGCTTTGATGGCAAAAGCAGTTGACCAGAGCGAACCTTTTACTCACATGAATGCAGAACAGCGTGAACTGCGAAGACGATTACGCAACCGTGCGCGCTTGCTTGGTGATATATTGGAAGAAAAAGTTCAGCAGATAAACCATCTCAGTTACGAACTCGCTTATGAGTATTGGCACAAAATGCTTTTCGCAAAATTTTTAGAAAGCAATGGTTTGCTCATGCACCCGCAACACGGCATTAGTGTTTCATTGGATGATTGCGAAGAATTGGCGAAGGAAGAACATCATGCTGATAAGTGGACAGCGGCTGCGCATTATGCATCTCGTATGTTACCCGCCATCTTCCGCACCGATGACCCGCTGATGCAATTGGAGTTTAGTACCGAAGACCGCATTGCGCTGGAAAATTTATTGACTGCTATTAACGAAAACATTTTTACTGCCGATGACAGTTTGGGTTGGGTATATCAGTTTTGGCAAAGCGAAGCCAAAGACCGCATCAATGCAAGTGGTGATAAAATTGACGGAGAAAAACTGCCTGCCGTTACACAACTTTTTACTGAACCCTACATGGTTCACTTTCTCATTGACAATACCATTGGTGCATGGTGGGTAAGCCGCCATCCCAACGAAGAACCTCCGGTAAACTTTGAATACTTACGATTGCTTCCTGATGGAACACCAGCAGCAGGAAAATTTGAAAGTTGGGCTGCAACAACAGCAGCACTAACTATGCTTGACCCCTGCATGGGCAGCGGACATTTTGTAGTGGCAACATTTAATTTGATTGCCAAACTGCGCATGCACGAAGAAAATTTATCGGCTACCGATGCTGCTAAAAAAACCATTGCCGAAAATATTTTTGGTTTGGAGTTGGACCCGCGCTGCACACAGATAGCTGCATTTAATCTTGCACTTGCCGCATGGAAATTTATTGGCAACTACACAGCACTGCCCGAAATGAATTTGGCTTGCAGCGGTATTGCACCCCGCGGAAAAAAAGACGACTGGATAAAACTGGCTGGCAAAGATGTGCGCATGCAAAATGGTATGGCTGCTCTCTACGACCTCTTTCAGCAAGCTCCTGAACTCGGCAGTTTGCTTGACCCCTCTACTATAAAAGCCGATTTGCACACTGCCTCATTTGCCGAGTTGCAACCTGTATTGCAAAAAGCATTGGAGAAAGAAATGGAATTAAAAAATGATGAGCAGGCAGAGCGCGGTGTAATGGCTTTGGGAATTAATAGCGCAGCAAAAATTCTTTCGCAGAAGTTTGATTTGGTGATGACGAATGTGCCTTATCTCGGTGCAAATAAAATGGACCAAACGCTTTATGATTATTCCAAAAATAATTTTAGAGCATATAGTTCTGATTTGGCTACTGTCTTCATTAGTCGTATTACAAAACTGTTAGTGAAGCAAGGTTCCTTCTCAATAGTTTCACCACAAAACTGGCTTTCAATTTCAAGTTTCAAGAATTGCAGGAAAGATTTTTTAGAGCATTGCTCCATTTCTATGTTAAGTGGTTTAGGGACAAATGCATTTCGCACATTGATGTATCAATTTCATGTGATACTTATGATAGGGCAAAATAAAAATTCAAACTCTTTAGATGACTACGCGCTTGTTGATTTATCATACTCAACAGAAAATAATGAGAAAGAACATTTGATAAAATCGTGTTCAATAAATTTTTTGAGCAACAAACTTCAACTCAAAAATCCTGATTTTAGAATCTTGATAAATAATATTCAGCTCACTTCAAAAGGTGAAAAACTATTAAGTGAATATGCTCACACTTCCACAGGTCTTCAATCATTTGACAAGCCAAGGTTCAACTTTTATTTCTGGGAAGTAATTGATTTTGATTTCGTGTGGAAAAAATGTCAAACATCTTCTAAAGATATAGGTCTCTATGGTGGATGTTATGATGCGGTTCGTTGGGAAAACGGGAGTGGTCAACTTTACGATTATGTTGAACTTATGGCAGAGCACGGCTATTCAAGTGGTATTTGGAAAGCGGGCAGTCAATTTTGGTCAATGAAAGGTGTGTCTGTAAGTTTGATTGGTTCCATCAGAGCCAACATTTATTTGGGAGAAGCATTTGATACAAATGTTGGAGCAGTTGTTCCCAAAAAGGATGAATATTATTTGCCCCTGTTTTATTTTTTAAGGTCAGAAGAGTTTTTAGATAAGGTAAGAGCCCTTGATAAAAAATTGATGATTACAAATAAAACTCTTGGCAAGGTTTCACTTGATATTGATAAATGGAAAGAAAAATCTGAATTAGAATTGGCGTTACCAGCGCCATACAGCAACAACCCTACACAATGGATTTTTAAAGGAGAAATTGTAACAGCAGAAAATCCTTTGCAGGTTGCAGTGGCGCGGTTGCTGGGTTATCATTATCCTGAGCAAGTAGCCGATGAAATTTTAGATGCAATAGAAGATGATGATGGCATTGTGTGTATTCCTTCGGTTAACGGAGAACCCGCAGCAGCAGACCGCCTGCGTGAGTTTTTAAAAGCCGCTTACGGTGCGCAGTGGAACAACCACACCATTGAAGAATTGCTGGCGCAAACAGGAGTTGCCACCACCAATTTAGAAACATGGCTGCGTGAAAGTTTTTTTGAGCAGCACTTTAAATTGTTTCACCACCGCCCGTTCATCTGGCATATTTGGGATGGAAGAAAAGATGGTTTCAGTGTGCTGGTTAATTATCACAAACTCACCAAAGAAAATTTACAGAAAATTATTTTCACATATCTCGGTGATTGGCTGCGCCAGTGCGAAGCCAAAGTGCGCAACAACGAAAGCGGAGCCGATGGATTATTGCTTGCCGCCAAAGCACTCAAAAAAAATCTTGAACTTATTTTAGAAGGCGAACCGCCACACGATATTTTCATTCGCTGGAAACCATTGCACCACCAACCTATCGGTTGGGAACCTGATATTAATGATGGCGTGCGTATGAACATTCGTCCGTTCATTACCGCAAACATTCTCCGCAAAAAACCAAACATCAAATGGGAAAAAGACAGAGGTAAAAATCCACCCGGTTCGCATTGGGGTGAAGACAGAAATAATGATTTGCATTTAACGCTGGTGGAGAAAAGAGAAGCGAAAGAAAAATTTGAGCGGGAGCAAAAAGAAAAATTAAAAAAAGCAGAAGTATAAAGTGGCAGAAACATTTTTACATAAACTACAGAACAGTATTGAAGGCGCAGCGCATTTTGAAAGCGGCAGCATGACTCGTCCTGAAGTAATTCTTTGGCTTGACCCTGAGAAGCAATGGCAAAGCATCATCCCTCCATTGCAACAGCAAATGCCACACTTGCTCATTCTTGGTGATTACGATAAAGAAAAAAGAACAGGTCCTGCAATATGGTTGAAGTGCATGGTTTCAAAAACACTTGCCGAAGCCACATGGAGCGAAAGACAAACTCCCGTGATATACATGCCGGGAATTTCAAAACAGGATTTTAAAAATATCAGCAACGGCAGCACACCGCTTTTGCCTTTGATGGAATATCAATACACGGGAGTGCTATGGCTGCACCGCAATGGTAAAGAGTGGACAGTGAATGCATTTTTGATGGACAGCGACAATGGATTGGGATTAAAACTTCAGCAAGACAATGCAACAAAGGAAGCAGCAATAAGTGCCTTGTCAAAAATTGCAGAAACAGATACAAGTTATTTTCCTGCACATGTCAATTCAGAATTTCTTTACTCATTGCTGTTCCCCAACGAAACACAAAGTATTTTAAAATGGCTAAACGAAAAAGACACATTCACCAATTCATTGCAATCACCTGAACGGGCAGTGTTCACAGGCATCTGTCAATCGCGATATGATTTTATTCCTGATTCAAAAAACATAAAAGATATTGTAGAAAAATTTGCGCAGCGAAAAAACAACTGGCAAAAAGTGTGGGACACTTTTGCTGCCTCACCACAAAAATTTCCGTGGGTAGAAGATTTGCTTCGTCAGTTCTGTCCATCGGGGCCTGATAGATTTTTATTTCCCGAAGAAAGTTTTCCTCAAATAAATGAGGAGCGGGAAGAGTTGTTGCGAAAAACATTTGAAGGGTTCAATCAACTTTCAGTTGAAGAAGCGGCAAACAAAATTTTAGAATTAGAAAAGCATCACGCACAAAGAAGAAATTGGGTGTGGGCAGAAACAGGAAAAGCATCATTGGCAAATGCATTACAACATTTGGTTGTGATAGCTGAAATAATTTCTGAAACAATTCCAACTGGAAGCGTGGAAGAGATTGCATCGTATTACGAAAGCAAAGGACACAAAGCAGATTACGCTGCGCTCAAAGCATTGTCGTTTGGAATTTCTATTGCAAATAAAAACGCACTCACGGTTGCCATTGGCAAATTGTATTCAGCATGGTTAGAAAATCTTGCTGTAAAATTTCAAACACTCATTCAAAAAGATGCAACAGTTTTTACAAATCAAAATGCAGTAGAATTAAATGATGAGTTCATTTTGTTTGTAGATGCATTTCGTTACGACCTTGCATCTGCTTTCACAGAAACATTTTTAAAGAAGCACAAAACAAATTTGAGTTACACATGGTCAGCACTACCAAGTTTAACACCAACTGCAAAACCGAATGTGTCGCCAGTTGCAAAATCACTGAGCACAACAAGTGAGTGCAATGATTTTCGTCCGCAAACAATTTCAGGCAAAGAACTTTTGCATCCAATATTTAAAACTGAATTACAAAATCTTGGTTACAAATTCGTAAGTGAGTTCAGTGATATTGAAGTTGGGAAAAAACATTGGATGGAAATAGGAAAGATTGACTCCACAGGTCACACCGAACAATCGGGAATTGTAAAACGCATTGAAGAATTGTTTGCAGAAATTTCTGAAACCATAGAAACAATATTTGCAAATGGAATCCGCAAAATAAAAATCGTAACCGACCACGGCTGGCTTTTGTTGCCGACTGGTTTGCCAAAAACAGAACTCCCTGCTTATCTTACAGAAACACGCTGGGGCAGATGTGCTTTGATAAAAGAAGGAGTGAAATCTGATTTGTTGCACTTGCCTTGGCGGTGGAACAAACAAGTATTGATTGCCTATGCGCCTTGCATTTCCTTCTTCAAAAAAAACGAAGAGTATGCTCACGGTGGAGTTTCGTTGCAGGAGTGTTTTGTTCCGTTGCTTACAATTGAAAACGGCAAACAACAATTGCGAAACATCAGTGTGAACATAAAATGGGTTCACTTAAAATGTTCGTTGGAAATTTCAGGAGCAGACACCACATGCAAAGTGATGATACGCACTAAGCACAGCGACCCCGCATCAATCATTTCATCATCAGAAAAAAATGTTTCTCATGACGGAAGAGTAACACTCTTTGTTGAAGACAGCGACAAAGAAAATTCAGCAGCATTCATTGTCATTACGGAAAGTGACGGAACAGTAATTCATAAACAACAAACCATAATTGGCGAATAAAAATTTACATCATGGAATTAGATAACATAGACCATCTGTCAGCAAAAGCGTTTGAGGGAAACATTGTAAAGAAAGACCTCATCCGTCAATTCAAAAATCAATATCCCGTTCCCACTTATGTGATTGAATTTTTATTGGGAAGATATTGCGCAACAATAAAAGAAGATGAAATTCAGGAAGGACTTGAAATTGTAAAACGCCAGTTGAAAGACCGCACAGTTCGTCCGGGTGAAGAAGAATATTTCAAATCACGCGCAAGAGAAAAAGGTTCTGTAAAAATTATTGACATCATCACTGCAAGATTAGATGCGAAGACAGACAGCTATCTGGTGACCTTACCAAGTTTGCAATTGAATGATGTTCGCATTTCACCGGAAATAGTAAATGATAATGACAGGATGCTCACAGGTGGATTTTATGCTGAGATTGATTTGAGTTATGATGCAGCCATTGCACAGGAAAAAAACGGGAGACCATTTGGAGTAACAAGCATTCGTCCAATTCAATTATCGCAGCGCAATGTTTTGGAAATGCTTTTCAAAGGTCGCTCACTTTTTACTGACAGCGAATGGAAAGATTTTTTGATTCGCAGTGTAGGATTAGAACCGTCACTTCTTTCTGACCGAGCAAAGAATGTTATTCTGTTGCGCATGGTTCCTTATGTAGAACGCAATTACAATTTGGTGGAACTTGGTCCGAGAGGAACTGGCAAGAGCCATTTGTATCAGCAGATTTCTCCTTATGCTCACTTGGTTTCTGGAGGTAAAACAACGGTGGCTAAAATGTTTGTGAGTTTGGCTTCCGGTGCAAGAGGATTGGTTTGTCATTATGATGTTGTTTGTTTCGATGAAGTGTCGGGAGTTTCATTTGACCAGAAAGATGGCGTGAACATTATGAAGGGTTATATGGAAAGCGGAGAGTTCAGCAGAGGCAAAGAACCCATTCGTGCCGATGGTGGAATTGTGTTAGTCGGAAACTTTGATGTAGATGTTGAGCACCAGCAGCGCATCGGTCATTTACTTGGCCCGCTACCGGCTGAAATGCGTGATGATACAGCGTTTATGGATCGGATACATGCCTTCGCACCGGGTTGGGATTTTCCAAAGTTGAACAAAGAATATTTCACAGAACATTTCGGTTTAGTATCCGATTTCTTTGCTGAATGTTGGACTCGCTTGCGAGACCATAGTCGGCTCTCTTCTGTTTTGCCGCGAATACATTTGGGAGGGGCACTCTCCGGAAGAGATACAACGGCAGTTCATAAAACAATAAATGGATTGCTAAAATTGATGCAGCCCGATCCTGATGTTCCGATTACAGACGAGTTATTGGAATGGGCAGTGAAGTATGCGTTGGAGTGTCGCAGAAGGGTAAAGGAGCAGCAGAAAAGAATTGGTGCGGCAGAATTTCGCAACACGCATTTCAGTTATTCCATCGGCAACGATGGAGTAGAAACATTTGTAAGCACACCTGAATTGCGAAGTGAAAATACTATTGGTGAAGACCCGCAACCGCCAGGACAGATTTGGGCGTTGAACACCGGTGGACAGGATGAAAGTGCTGGGCTTTACAAAATTGAAGTCAACATGGGGCCTGGTAGCGGAGTTCGCATTTTAAATAAACCAACACCACCACCATTTCATGAAAGTGTAAGTTACGCTGAACAAAATCTCTACCGATACGGCAAAGAGTTATTAGGCGACCGTGATGCGCGCGCACATGAATATTCAATCCAGCTCCGCTCGTTTGACACAGTGAAAACAGGTGGAGGATTAGGTGTTCCGGTTCTTATGGCAATGTGCAGCGCAATGCTTGAAAAAAACTGCAAAGGAGGTTTGGTAATTGTCGGCTCATTAAATCTTGGTGGTTCTGTTGATACCGTTTACAACGCAATCAATGTTGCAGAACTTGCAGTAGAAAAAGGCGCAAGCACTTTACTAATTCCAGTCAATGCACGAAAACAACTTAATGATTTGTCAGACGAAATGATTACCAAAATCAACATTCAATACTATACTGACTTGAAGGATTGTTTGTTGAAAGCGTTGATGGAGTAGAAAATACTATATGCTGGAAATACATAATATAAAAAATAATGTTATTGACTCAGAGTATTAGAATGATAAACTGAAATGAAAGCATATAAGGTAGTTTATAAGCACGGTCATTTTATTGATGTCGAATCAGGGCAACGGCTCATACCAGTGCAAGGAGCAGAATATACCATCTCGGCAGCGGACAAAGCATTTAAATCCGAAGATGCAAAACTGAAAATGGGTGATGCTCTTAATTCTAAAGACAAAGCGGAGCATGTTGAAAAGGAATACGGCAAAGGCAATTATGCAAAGATTATGAATACCGATGAGCAACTGTTTTTCAGAGTAGGAAACTCCAGAAAAGCAGAAGGCGATGAAAATCATCAATACATTTTCGTTTGCACTCTGTTAGAAGATTTGTATCTCTATTTACTCAAAGGAAAAAAGGGAGATGATGTTGAAGATTGGCGTTTGGAAGATTGCAAATGTGTATTAGAAAAATGTTTGCTTGGTGGTTTAACCCTTACCGAAAAAATTCATGCTGAATCATTGAACAAATTATTTAGCCAAACGGTGATGTTTTATTTCAGTATGCAACGAAGCGGTAGCGCGAATGCTTTTAACACATATTTCAAATACAATCCCGATATGAAAATAACTTTTGAAGAAACAACCTATCTATGCTATGATGGATTGGCAAAAGCGCGAAAGGATTTTGTAGTAACAAGAAGGAAGAAATAAAAAATGACCGAACAAGATTTACAAATTTTATTGGAGAAGTTGTGTAGTCAACCACGTGAGCAACAATGGTTGGAATTTAAACTCAATAAAGGAAGTATCAACAACGATACTATCGGTGAATACATTTCGGCAATGAGTAACGGTGCAACCATTGCCAATAAACCTTTCGGCTATTTAGCGTGGGGAGTAGAAGATGTTACTCATAAAATTGTAGGAACAAACTTTTCATTCACCACAGCCAAAGAAGGTAATCAGGATCTGGAATTGTGGTTGCGTAATCTTGTGCATCCAAAAATAAATTTTCAGATTTTTGAATTTACCTATAACAATGTCCATATTACACTTATCAGAATTCCTGCTGCAAAAGCAGAACCGACACACTTTAAAAAGATACCCTATATCCGCATTGGCAGTAACAAAACAGACCTTCGCAATTTTCCCAATTTTATCCGCATCATTTATAATACTCTGGAAGATTGGTCAGCACAGATAATTGAAAAGGCAACCATTGCAGACCTTGATGAAAAAGCATTAAGAGTAGCACGAGAAAAATTTAAAGAGAAAAACAACAAAGCAGATTTTGCCGATAAAATTGATGGTTGGGATGAAACTACTTTTTTAGACAGAGCTAAAGTCACCATTAACGGAAAAATCACCAACGCTGCAATAATTCTATTAGGTAAAGAAGAAGCATCGCATTATTTGCTTCCTGCATCAGCACAGGTAGTTTGGAAATTAGAAGGCGAAGAAAAGGGCTACGAACATTTTGGAACTCCAATGCTGCTCAACACTACGAAAGTGATGAAGCGAATTCGAAACATTAAATATAAATTCTTTCCCGACAACGAACTCCTATCAACCACAGTAAACAAATACGAAACCCGTTCTATTCTCGAAGCACTTCACAATTGCATTGCTCATCAGGACTACTCAATGAATAGCCGGATAATCGTAACAGAAAAAATTGACCGTCTCATTTTTTCTAATGCGGGAAGTTTTTACGAAGGCAATCCCGATGATTATACAGAAGGAGGAAAAACACCAGAACGATACCGCAATCCCTTCCTTGCTCACGCGATGTTCAACTTAGGAATGATTGATACATTAGGCTACGGCATTCACACAATGGTAATGGCACAGCGTAATCGTTTTTTCCCATTGCCCGATTACATTCTCTCAGAATCTCAAAAAGTTGTGTTACAGATTTACGGTCATTCCATTGATGAGAACTATTCAAAACTACTCATTGAACGAAAAGATTTACCACTGACCAAAGTCGTTTTACTTGACAGGGTGCAAAAGAAATTACCGATAACCGATGAAGTAGCTGCGATGCTGAAAAAAGACAACCTCATTGCGGGTCGAAAACCCAATTTTTATGTGGACGCAAGTGTGGCAGCTGTAACCGATGATAAAGCTACTTACATCAAGAACAGGGCTTTTAAAGACGAGCATTACAAGAAAATGATTGAGGCGCTTATTGAGGAGTTTGGTTCTGCAACAAGAAAAGAATTGGATGACTTAGTAATGGAAAATCTTTCAGCAGTATTGTCAGAGAAACAAAAGAAGGTAAAGGTGAATAATCTGATTTCCACATTAAGGAAAGAGGGTAGGATTGAAAATGTAGGTTCAGACACAAAGCCCAAATGGGTGATAAAGAAAAATTAGAGAAAATTAGAGATGAAATTAGAGATGTTCTTGAAGATGCCGATTACGAAGGAAATTTAACTCTAATTGAAAGGAACGGAGAAAAAGGAATTAAGAGAGTTATTAGAGGCACTCATAGAGAAGGGAAAATTATTAATCAGGAGTTCAGTGAGTCAAAGTTTGAAAAATATAATCTTAAAAAAGAAAAATGGCAGAAGTTCAATTGTTTGATAACAAATACGAGTTTGTCAAAGAATTAGGCCGTGGAGGTTTTGGAAAAGTCTTTCTTGCAAAGGAAAATATTTCCAACCGCTATGTTGCCATCAAAGAATTATTGAATAAAGACGAGGAGAATCAACAGGACATCATTCGTGAAATACAAACGGTGGCAAGATTCAATCATCCCAACATCGTAACGTATCATCATCATTTTGTTCAGGAGGAACAATTATTTCTTGTAATGGAATATTGTTCGAGTGGGAGTCTCCGAGATATATTGAAGGAAAAGAAAACAGATGTCTCCAAAGTTTTGCAATGGATACAATGTTTGACGGGAGCATTACAGTTTGTTCACGAGAAGGGAATTATCCACCACGACATAAAACCGGAGAATATTCTTTTCACCGACAATGAAGTAATCAAAATTTCTGATTTTGGTATTGCCAACACTGGTGGAGGCACAAGAGCATATATGAGTCCCGATGCACTTTTTTGGGAGAGGCAATCCGTAAAAGATGCACGAGTTGATATTTATGCTTTGGGTGTTACGCTGTTGGAACTGCTAACAGGTAAGAATCCATTTTCCTTTTTATCTCGAGAACAAATTATACAATTGCACGATAAGATTGATTTTCCCATCAATCAACTTCCGAATTGGCAACAAGAAATAATCCTCAAAGCAATTAACAAAACTCCTGAATTACGTTTTCAGTCAATGAATGAATTTGCAGAAGCAATTAAAGCAAAAGCAGTTCCTATTATTTTCATGAAAGATAATATTAAAGCAGGTGATTTAGCAGAGAAAGCAGAAAAGGCATTAAGAACAAAAAAGTGGCTAAAGGTGGGTTCCTACCTTGATTATGCAGAACGAAACTTCCCCGAAAATGTAAATGTATTGAAGGTTTATGGCAAGTATTATCTGAGACACAATAAAATAAAAAAGGCAAAAGAATATTTTGAAAAAGCACTTCGATTGAATCCCAGACTCGATATTCAAAAAGATTTGGGTTGGATAAATCTTGAGTTAAAAAACTATCCTTCTGCTATTTCATTATTGAGTGACCACTTACATCGAACACCTACTGATTACGAAGCGTATAATCTTTTGCTAAGATGTTATTATGAAACCAACCGTTATGAAGCAGCGATTGAATTAGCTAAAACAATTTTAGATACAAATAAGAATCTGTCTTGCTTTGCAAATAATTCCTATATCTGTAGTGCAATACAATACATCGGAGAAAATATTTATCCCAGTGATGAATTACGAGTGAAGAACAATCCTTTCATTGATTATAATATATCGGTAGTGAATGAAGAGGAACCGACTCACTCCTTTGAAGAAGATCCGACATTAAAATCAAAATTGCTTTTTATGGATTATCATTTCAATAACCTTTCTCGAAGTACGCTTTATATTTTAGATACCACAGACCCGCATGGTAAAATTGGAGAAACAGATAAAACGATAATAAAGATTGGAAGAGAAGGATATTCATGTAATGATTTGAACGTAAGCGGAGGGACTGCAATCAGTCGAAGACATTGTGTAATCATCAATATGAAAAATGATGTTTGGATTTACGACCTTGATAGTACCGGAACGTATTTAAATGGAGAAAGAATTTTCAAAAAAGCATCTCTCATTGGCTTGAATATCTTACGCATAGGAAATATTGAATACACCATAACGACTGATAAGACTAAATTATTGTAACAGAAGGACAATGCTCTATGCAGTTTAGTTTATACTTCCATTAATGCTTCCCTACACCATCCGCACCAGCACCAAATCCCGAAACGTCAATCTAAAAGTATCCCGCACTTCCGGGCTTGAAGTTATTATTCCATTCGGATTTGATGAAACAAAAATTCCGGAAATAATTGCTAAGAAAGAACAATGGATTAAGCGAGCAATGGAGAAAGTGCAGCAAATAAAATCGACGACTATTGCTGCAGTCGAGATACCAAATCAAATAATTTTTCAGAGTAATGGAGTTACATTTGGCGTAGTTGTTGAACATCATTCAAATCGTGAGAACTATCTCACCGAAGAAAACAATACGTTAAAACTTTCTATCAATCCTCAATATAAAAAAGTTGCATATACACTACTCAAACAATGGCTTCAAAAGAAAGCGCAAATAATATTACTACCATGGTTTGATAGAGTAAGTAAAGAACACGGATTCACATACACAAAAGCAACGATACGATTTCAGAAAACTAAATGGGGAAGTTGTTCACACCAAAACAATATCAGTTTAAATCGAACGCTTGTCTTTCTTCGTCCGGAAGTTGTCGAGTATTTATTTCTTCACGAACTTTGCCATACAGCAGAGAAGAACCACTCTGGCAAGTTTTGGGCATTGGTGGAAAAACATTGTCCGAACTATCGTGAGTTGGATAAGCAGTTGAAGGGTGCGAATAAGAGTTTGGAGGGGTGGGTTTATTGAAGATTATTCCACATCTCACATTACAAATTGCGAAACCATTCTGATGAATTAAAACCGTGGAGGGACGCATTTTTTGTAAGGATATATCCTTTGCATATTTACCGAACGTTAGAAATAAAAAACAAAGACCACAACATAAAAAATTTCTCTTTAATATTTGACAATTAATTAAGTAACGGAACGTATAAAAACAACCTATTACGAGTATGGATTTTCATCATTTAATTCAAACAATCTTTAATCATGAGCAGCCTTTTTCAAAATATACTGCTGATTATTATTTTCGAAAAAAGCACCTTGCTTCTGTAGATGATTTAGAAAAATTTGATACAGAGTTTGTTCAAATTACGGAAATAATTAGCTCATTAAATTTTATCGCGCTCATCACTCCTGAAGATTTAGACAGCTTAAAACTAATCCAAGCAGTATCTTCCAAATCAGGCGTTATCGCTAAAAGTAACTTTATTATTTCTATCATATCAAAAGAATTGTTCCAGGAAATTAAAACCAAGCCGGCGTACCATTTTGGCGAAGACTTATATCCTGACAAAGATAATGACAAGATATTGTGTTTTATTATACACGATAAGGAGCATGGCTATAACCTTGACCTGCTTCATAACGAAGTATTTTTAAATAAGATTGAAGATAAAGTGTCCGCTTTAAATTGCAAACGGATTTATATCGGCCTTAATATTGTGCAAGATTTTGAGCCGAAAGTTATACTAAATTTATTTTTCAAAACCTTAATATCGATTTTATTGCCATTACTAATAGCAGGGAGAAGATCCCTCCATTATAAAGAATTGTTTTTTGAACTCGAACCAGACACAATGGTTATTTTTAACGGTGCAATGCAATCGATTCATGATTTTCTAAAAGATTACCATAAAGAACGAGTGGTAAGGAGTGGATGGATGCAGTTTATTAATACGTTTACTGTTGATGAAGAGTATCGGCAGTATTTAATGAATTTTTGCGATTCCTTCGGCATGTGTCGTTCCATAATTATTTATGGGGAATCGGGAGTAGGAAAGTCTCAGTTCATAGAAATTATATCCTTGTACACTAATAGGAGGCACTCAAAAATTGAACATATTGACTGTGCAGCATTATCAGAGAGCGAAGTTTTAGAGAGATTATCCGATGTATATTTATCGAAATCACAATATTATTATCCGTTTGAAAAGAAAAAGACGTTTTGGATAGAAAATGTTGAACAATCTACATCAAGAGTTCGAAGTTTAATCACATCGTTAATTAAAGAACAGAGAGCAACTTATACCCTAAAAAATCAGGAGCGACGATTAAATCTCCAATTTATTTTTGAAACTCAAAAAAATCTTAAACTTCTTTCTGAACAAAATATTATCGAAGAGAATTTTTATAATTGTATAAACGAATGTGTTGTAGTGTTGACTCCTTTGAGAAATAGAACCATTGACATTCTGCACTATCTCGAGCAGGCTCTTTATTATCAAAATGATGAGAGGAAGGTCACTATCGATATACAGAGTGAAGTATTGAATTTGATGCACAGATTTAATTGGTCCCACAATCTTAGGTCGGTTGAACGAGCAAGTATTGATTTTTATGATAGTGTAGATAACAACGGAATTTTAAAAATCACAAAAGAAATGTTTGAGCGATTTCAAACGAAAGAACTTGAACTTATAGCAGGTGGCAGATTTGCACTGAACAGTAAAACTAGTGACAATATCGGGGTTGTAACTAAAAAATCGCGATTAGAGAAAACTAAAGATGCGGTTGCCTACTGCTATCGGGAAAAAAGGGAAAATCCGGTCCTGTTAATGGAGGCCTTAGCAAAAGAAGCTGTCGAAAAATATTTTCCCGATTTAGCAGGTGTGGAAAAACGGAAAAAAATTGATTCAATCCGCGTAAGCACGAACAAGAAAATTAAACCCCCACGGAAAAAAACATCGCAAGGAAAGGGGAAGAAAAAGAAAGGCTACGGGGTAGTGTCCCTTTCTAACTCGGGGCATCGCGAACTCCAAAATTTGAAAGCAGTGGAACAAGAACAAAAGTTCCACCGTGGTTCCACTGACGATTCCGATTAAATCTCACCAAAAAAACAATAGTTCCAGAAAAGTTCCACTATCATTTCTGGTTATTCCATGTTAAATTATATATAGGCGTTAGCTAACGTCTACTGTTTCAAATTTATTTAACTTTTTGGAAGTCACTGGGGAAACAGCGGTGATTTCAACTATATATTATTTTAATTAAAATGGCAAACTCTCCAAAACAAATCCTGAAGTTTACTCCCATGAACAAACTTCGGGTAATATTACAAACAAAACGTGGTGCGTTTCGTCGCATCATTACATTAATAGGAAAAATCAGAAATCTCCGAAGGGACCTGATTCGTGGTTTTACTCTAATTGGAATTGGTAAAAACCCGACGAAGGTTACATTGGACGTTTCGGAAAAGGAAAATCTTCGTATGAAAATTGCTGCCCTTCAGAGTGATTTGTATTACGCGAAAAACGATTACAAATTAAACAAAGCAAGGCACAAACAATTCTGTGTAAACAATAAGCAATACCTACGACAAGGATTAGCAGCAAGGAGAAATGAAAAGATGGTAACCGCAATTAGAAAAAAAGGAGGTTTACGGAAGAAATCGAAGCAATCATAACACTCACAGAACAAGCCGAGCCTCACACCCTCGGCTTTTTTGTTTTAGCATTTGGTTCGCATTTTTTTTCGATAAAGTAGAGCGCAATGACTCTTTTCTGTATACGAATAGCGGGTTGGTTTAAACAAAATTAGAACATGAAGAAAGTGGGGCTTCGCCTTGATTTTACAAGAGAAAACTGCGGTTTTCATTTTTAAATTGACGAAATTTTTCGTATATTTAAACCATGAAATTAGTAAGAAATATAAACAAGAAAACATATAACCAGAACACAATTCGTTAAACACGAAAACGACAATTAACGCTTTTTTGTAAGCCAAATACCTCCATACATTTTAAGGGAGAACGGTCTTTAAAAGTGTTTTTTCATTTTAAAATATGAGCAATTTACAACCACCCAGGAGGTCCGACGCATAATCTGTGCGTAAAAAGAACATTCCGTGTTCCCCTCCCCTTCAGGAGTTACAATACGAGAAAATCGAATTGAGAGATTTAACAGAACAAGAAATAACAGATATAGCGAATATAATAGCAGAAATGATTTACAGGCAACGGATAGAAGTTGCAGAAACGAAAAAATTATAACAACCTTTAACCAAATATTTTATTTATGAACAAAAAAAATTTAGCAGTCGGATATGTTCGATGTTCGACAGAGATGCAGGATGATTCAGTAGAACAACAAAAGAAAGAGATTCAAAAATGGGCAGATACGAATGGTATGAAAGTCATCGAGTGGTTTGAAGATGAAAGTAAAAGTGGAACATCGTTCGACAAAAGGCCTGCATTTATGCGGTTAATGCAACGCATCGAAACAAGTTCTGGTTTTGAATATATCCTGGTTTACGATGAATCCCGTTGGGGTCGTCCCAACAATCCACGGGAGAATACTTATTGGAAATTTCACGCTGAACGATATGGTGTGAAAGTCAGAGTAATCAATAGTGGTTCGAAAAATGAAAACGACATTGGAAGTTTTGTAACAGAAGTTGTTGAAAGTGCAGAGGCATCCGAATATTCCAAGAAGTTATCACGTTCAACGAAGCGCGGTTGTATTGCAAAAGAAACAAGCGGGTATTCAAGCGGGGGGACTGCTCCCTATGGTTACAAGCGAATCGCCGTAGATATTGCGTCGGGTAATTTTCTACGGGATTTGCCGGATGGAACCTATCGAAGAAAAGGAGAAGAACAAGTAACGTTTGCACCGGGGGATTTATTTGAAGTGAATGTGGTGAAGAGAATTTTCGAAATGAAAGCAAAAGGCATTGGATTAAAAAGCATTGCAAATGCTTTGAATACGGAAAATATTTCTTGTCCGAGAAGAGGTAGATGGAAAAATGCTAATCAAAAATGGTCGAGTGGCACAATACGTTCGATCATACAAAATCCTGCATATTACGGCGACCGCGTCTATAATCGTTTTCCAAAAAATAAATTGGAAGGAAAATCCAGAGGGAAGAGAAATAATGCTTCAGAATGGATTGTCAAAGAACAGGCACATGAGGCAATAATTACTAAAGAATTATTTCAACGTGCGAACGCAATGAATCATATTGGTTTTGCATCGGGTGCTTCGAAAGCAGTTCACGGTCCTTATTTACTTTCCGGTCTTATCACGTGCTCAAAATGTGGCTTTAAATATTCGGGATATACAAGAAGCAAAAAAGATTTACGCTACTACGCTGATAGCGGCTATATCAGCAAAGGACGATCAGTATGTGATTGGAATGCAATTCCAAAAGAGAAATTGGAAAATCTGATTTTGGAGGTTTTAGAAAACGAGTTGTTAAACTCAACCATACAGGGAAGGTCGAGAAGTTGGTTGCCGAATTCTACAAGAACCGGGAACAAGGGAACAGTGTGAACGTGAAACAACTTGAGAATGAAATACAGAGCTATGGGAAAAAAATCAGTAATCTTTTGGAAATCATTGAAAAAGGAGTGAGTGTTGATACTGCCCTTCCACGCATAAAGGAACTCGAATTTCAACAAGAAAAGTTACGAGCTGAGTTAGACCAGGTAAAACTAAAACAAGTGAGTAATGGTGAAATTAAAAATACTGCAAAGCAAATTGATGATTACTTCCAGCATTTTAGTGAAAACTTTAAGGGAGCACCTTTACTGCAACAGAAGATTTCAATTAAAAAAATCGTTCAGCAAATAGTGGTTGACCGTAAAAAATCGAATGTGCAAATCAAGATGTTTAGGATTCCGAAGATTCGAAATCCCATCGTCGAATCAATACACAAATCGATTTCACAATCAAGTGTGTGCCCGGAACAGGAGTTGAACCTGCACGAGTGTGACCTCACTAGACTCTGAATCTAGCGCGTCTGCCAATTCCGCCATCCGGGCAATAAACTATTGTTTCGATTTTTTCCATCGGAGAATCTGGTGTGCTATTCCTGCCGCTGAAAATAATTTTACAAAATCCCACACCGTAAACAGTAAAAATCCCTTTTCTACCGCTTCGGAAAAATTACGGAGATAGAATAAATGAAGGTGAAGCGTTCCGACAGAAAAAAGTACCAGTAAACTTGCAAACATCGAAAAGAGAATCCAAAGATATTTTTGCGAATACTCAACGAGAAAACCGGTAAGAAATGCAACGAGAGGAAAAGCGAGTAAATATCCCCCTGTCGGTCCGAGAATTTTTGCAAGCCCAAACCCCGCGCCGGAAAAGACAGGCATCCCTGAAACTCCCACCAAGAGATACAAAAGTTGACTGATTGCTCCGTTGCGCTTGCCGAGTGTTGCCCCTGCGAGCAATACAAAAAAAGTTTGCAACGTAAATGGAATCGGAACCGCCGGAATTTCTATTTGCGCCCCGACTGCAGTGAGAGCGGCAAAACCGGTTGTTAATCCAAGTTGCGTGAGCGCCGAGTACTGTTCTGTTTTCGTTAGTGAAAGAGTTTGTTCCATATTATAAATGTGCGTGAAAAAATGTTGTTGAGAGTTCAAGAATATGTTTAACCGTTGTCGTGTCGCCGTCGTTCATTGCATTATACAGATGTCCGACGTGTTCAAGAAAAATAATTTCGGTTGTTGTTTTGTTCGAGTGTTCGTATAAATTTTTTGTTTCAGCCGCTGACGTAATCAAGTCTTCTGTTCCCTGAATAATGAGCCAGGGAATCTTCAACGATGATGCCGCGCGGTAAATATCGTACTCATTGCGATGCGTTTCAATATCATCGAGGAGTCTGATTCCTAATTTCAACGGATGCTTTTGCACATTGCCCGATGCAGGAAGAAATCCGTTTTCTCTCCATCGTTTTTTCTGATGTTCATTCCATCGCTCGAACGTTGATACCGGCGACCACGTTGTCAGCGTTTTTATTCGTTCATCACGCGCGGAATGAACGAGTGCAATTCCACAACCGCGCGAATGGGAAACGAGTGCAATGCGTTCCGTATCAAAAATTTTTTTTGTCAACTTTCCGTCGCAAACTTCGTCAACGACATATTGTAAATCCGCAAACTCTTTTGTGAACGTGTTCTGTTCAAACGCCGTGAAGTCGGTAATTTTATCGAACCGTTCCGCAATGCCGTTGTGCGAAAAATTGAACACAACCGAAACAAATCCCTGCCGTGCAAATTCCTCGCCGATGAACGGATACATTCCCCAATCTTTAAATGCCATAAACCCGTGACAAATAATGACGACAGGTTTTTTCTCGCTGCTTTTCGTCCAACGAATATGTCCCGTAATAAATTTTCCTGCGGGAGACGGAATGCGAAACGTTTCTGTGTAAATTTTCTCGTTCAGATTTTCTGTATTCTCTTTCGCCGTCTAAATAAGCGGGGCAAAAAATACTAAATTACGAGTGGTGTGCAAAACGGAGTTGCGCCTTACTTTTGAACAACAATTTTTCTCGTCTCGACAAATCCTCCTGCCGTGAGGCGATAAAAGTAAATGCCTGATGAAAGTTTTGTTGCATCAAATTCTATTTCGTGGTTCCCCTCATCCAATAATCCATCGTTAATCAAATCCGCAACCTCTCGACCGAGAACATCGTACACTTTTATAGTAACGCGTAGCTGTTCAGGCAAATCAAATCGTATAAATGTGACGGGATTAAAGGGATTTGGATAATTTTCCATTTGATGGGAAAATATTGTTCGTCTTTTAAAGCTTTGAGTTACAATATCATCCGAAGTATCTCGAATAATAAAATATGGGGGCTTTGCGTCGCGTAATCGAACAGTTGCTTTAAAATAACAGGGCGTAGTATCCCGTAAGTATGACGAATCGTGAAAGGCAAGATTTGAGTTTTGAATTACCTCAAATATACCCGAATAGACAGCTAATGAATCTTGGTTTGAGTACGTTATCATTGAGTCAGCCAAATTAACGATTTCTCGTAAATTCATACCTCTATAGGGGGAGTTTGGCTCGTTATAAATAAGGTCGCCGAGTGGAAATCCCGAAGTATAAGGGTCGGCAACAATATTATTTTCGCTCGCAGTTATATTCAATTTTAATGCAACGAGATGAGAAAAGAGTTTATTATTAAGTTTATCGCTCTTTTTGGGATCTTTCAACGGACCTTTCTTGAATATAATTGGCAAGAGCGGTCGGGGGCTGCCGGCGTGTTCTTCTTTAAAAATTTTTGCAAATGATTTTGCTTTCGTGTATTGCGCCCATATATACGCTTTTGTACTATCCACTCGTGGCTTTCCTACGATAAAGGGTCTATCTTTACTGAACGATGATTCAAAAGTACACTTTACCACATTTCCGATGTTTTGTATAAACGCTGTTCGCTTTGTCCGTTTTGCAGGTTTCGCAGTCCCCATCTCTTTCGGAGTTGGGAGAAATGTGCGAAAACGTATCGAATCAGAAAACGAATTATGAGAATTTATCCAGATTATACTTTTGGTTTGCCCATCTGCAACGGCAATCGTATCACTATTCTTACTCGAACGAATGCGAGTAGTTTCATTTCGCACATAACCAAGATGGAGCCAATTCGCACTATCTCCTTGGGTAATCACATAAACACCATCGGAAAGGTCTGATGCAATGAGTTGTTGCTGACTGCCCACGCTTGAATCAAATCCGCCGGAAAGCGAATACAATCGTAACGACCACGCTTTGGGTGTAGTATCGGATTGTGTGGAAGTAAACAAACCATCTAAATCTTCCAAACAGCGAACAGAAATTGTGTTAAGTGTTTGAGAGGAGAGAGGATGTAAAAAGATACATTCGAGGAAAAGTAAAAAAGAAAAATGTTTAAGAAACAAATTCTGCATTTTCATAACTATTGCCTTTCTGATTTTCGGCATTAAGGTAGGATTAAATTTGAAAAGCACAAACCGTATTCAAAAATTTCTTCTATCTCATCATCCCCCAATCGCGCTCATTGTTCGTTCCGGTCGCACAAATCCGGTTTGATTTATAAGATGTCCTTTTTCTTTTTCGAAAACTGCATTCACTTTTTTTTCTTGTGTTTTCCATATGATGCCGATGGTTCTTGTGCAACCAAATGTGTTGTATAATTTTTTGTGGCTTCCGCTTTCCGCTGTGAAGCATCAAGAATTGTTATACCAATAAGTTTATCTCCGCTGTAACGAAGTAACGTGCCGTTGTTTAACATTTCGGAGTTGGTCGCTTTTTGCGGTCGGCGAAAACTTATGTAAAGCACATCCGCTTCTCTATCGTAATCAAACCAAATTTTTTGCATAGGAAAATCGAGAACGTGGGGCACGAGTTGAAAAACATCGCGCATAAATTGTTGTTGCATTATTTCTTTTGCCATAAAATGGTTTCCTTGTCTAATTGTAATTTGTTTGTGAAATATGCGGTAATGATAAAGCCATCGGTGTGCGATGTTTCTTTATACACGACTGCAAAATATTTATTCTTGGTTATTACTCGTAAAGCAATAAGAGCATCGTTGTATCCTTGAATAATATAGTTCGGTTCCTCTACTGTTGTGAGCACATCATCGAACAAACCCGCAACGTCATCGTGGTTTTCGACAATGTGTATCCAGCGTTCAGCGGTTAAACGAATCGGGACATTATTTTTTGAAAAGACAGTTTCCAAATTTTATTTTACTAATGTTTATAACTAAAATATCCCAAATCCCAAATCGCGCTTCATCCACCAATCGCGCTCATCGTACGTTCCGGTCGTACGAATCCGGTTTGGTTTATGAGATGTCCTTCTTCTTTTTCTAACACTGCATTTATAATTATCTCCTTAATTTCCTCATCTCCCGCTCCCCCACGCAATAAAAATTTCAAATCAGTTTCAATCAAAGAGAAAAGACACGTTCTCAACTTTCCATCAGAAGTAATGCGCACACGATTGCACGATGAACAAAACGGCTCGCTCACCGAACTGATAAAACCGATTTCTCCGATTCCGTCTTCAAACTTGTATCGCTCTGCGGGTTCAACGTGGTTAGTGGTTAGTGGTTGGTGGTTTGAGGTTAAAGGAATAAGTTTTTTCCCCATCGCATTGATGTGCTCAATAATTTCCTTTGTGGAAACAACTTTATCAATTGTCCAGCCGTCATCTTTTCCAATCGGCATAAACTCGATGAAGCGAATGATGTACGGTTTCGTGCGAGCGAGTTCCACAAAATCTTCAATCTCTGAATCATTTATACCGCGAATAAGAACGGTATTTATTTTGATTGGACGAATACCGAGTTGTTCAATCACATTCAACGCTTCAAAAACTTTGTGCAAATAATTTCTGCGCGTGAGCGTTTCAAATGTTTCGGGATTGAGTGAATCGCAACTTACTGTGAAACGCGAAACTCCCGCGTGAACAAGTTGTTCCGCTTGTTCATCGAGAAAAAATCCGTTTGTGGTAAGAGCAATATCTTTTATTTTTTCAATACAGGAAATTTGTTGAACGAGCAAATGCAAATCTTTTCTCATCAATGGTTCGCCGCCGGTGAGTCGAATTTTTGTTACGCCCAGTTCAGAAAATATTTTGGTGAGGCGGGTAATTTCTTCAAAGGTGAGCAGTTCGTCTTTTGCCAGCCACAACATTCCTTCCTCCGGCATACAATACGTACAGCGAAAGTTGCATCTATCCGTAACCGAAATGCGGAGATTGTTGACGATGCGACCGAAATTATCTTTGAGAATTTTTTCCATTGAATTTTTTTGCGGGGAAAATATACAAACGAATTTCGTTATATGTTAATCGTTATTTGTTCATTGAGAAAGGAATAACTATGAACAAATAACCACGTCTCCTTTTCCTTTCCTCTAATTTCTTTCTATATTTTCGCCGTTTCTTTCATAAGAATAACAGACCGAATGCAAACACTTTCTAAAAAACGTATTGACACGCTGTTCAAAAATTTTCTCGGCAAAACAATTGCAGTCATTGGCGACTTAATGCTTGACCGATATATCTGGGGAAACGTAACGCGCATTTCCCCCGAAGCGCCGGTCCCGGTTGTTGACGTTGAATCGGAATCAGCGAGACTTGGCGGCGCGGCAAACGTGGCAAACAACATAAAATCGCTCGGCGGCAACCCGTTTCTCGTCGGCGTTATCGGCGATGATAACAGCGGAAAAATCCTGCGCGATACGATTAAAAATTTTGGCTTTTCGACTGATGGATTGGTGAAAGATGAATCGCGTCCCACAACGGTTAAAACTCGTGTGATTGCGCACGAGCAACACGTCGTTCGCATTGACAGGGAATCGCGGCAAAACATTTCGGGTGTCGTGGAAGAAAAAATTCTCTTCGTTCTCCGCCGCCACATTAAATCTATTGACGCAATCGTTCTCGAGGATTACAACAAGGGAGTAATGACCGAATCGTTGATTGAAAAAGTGGTGAGTCTCGCCAACACGCATAAAAAAATTGTTACCGTTGACCCGAAATCAAAGAACTTTTTTTCCTATAACAACATCACCGTCTTCAAACCGAACCGCAAAGAAACCGAAGAAGCATTACAACTGAAATTGACAACGGAGAAAGAAACAGAAATTGCAGGCAAGATGTTATTACAACGATTGCACGCTGACCATATTTTACTCACGCGGAGTGAAAAAGGAATGTCGCTCTTCAGCAAAGATGGAGCAATTGAACACATTCCGACAAAAGCGCGGAAAGTTGCTGATGTCTCCGGCGCCGGCGATACCGTTATTTCCACGCTCACTCTCGCACTCGCAAGCGGGGCAACGATTCAGGAATCTGCCATCATCGCAAATTTCGCAGGGGGAATTGTTGTTGGCGAAGTCGGCGTTGTTCCTATTTCCAAAGAAGCGTTGCGTCAAGAGTTATTGAATGAACTCTCTCATCAATCGTAATTTTCCATTATCAATATTGTAAACTCGTGGGAAAAATAATTCTACAAAACGAAATTTCTGACGTTGCAAAGACATTCCATGCACAAAACAAAAAAATTGTGTTTACGAATGGCTGCTTCGATATTCTCCATCGCGGTCATGTGGAGTATCTCACCAAAGCGAAACAACACGGCGATGTGCTAATAGTGGGTGTCAATACCGATGCGTCGGTAAAAAAAATCAAAGGAGAAAAACGCCCCCTCGTTCCCGAAGACGACCGCGCAATTCTGCTCGCGGCTCTTTCGTGCGTTGATTTCGTGGTTTTATTCGGCGATGAAACTCCGCAACAACTCATCGAAAAAATTATCCCCGATGTTTTGGTAAAAGGCGCAGATTGGAACGTGAATAACATCGTAGGAAAAGAAATCGTGGAAGCAAACGGCGGCAGAGTTGCAACAATCGAACTCGTTCAAAATCGCTCCACCACTTCTATCGTAGAGAAAATTCTGGAACGGTACGGTCACCTTTCTCCATAAGTTGGTTGCGATGAAAAAAATTTTGAAATATCTCTCGTACGTCCTTGGAGGGTTTGTGCTTGTTTTCACCGGGCTTGGGCTCTACACGCAAACGACAACGTTCCGCGACCAGTTGCGGGAATATATTATCAACGAAGCATCGCCATTTTTCAACGGAACAATCCACGTCGGAACAATACGCGGAAATCTTCTCTGGGGGTTTGAAACCGATTCTCTCGCAATTGAGATTGACCATTCACCCTTCCTCGAAACAAGTCGCGCAAAATTTTCCTACGGTCCTCTTGCTTTTTTGCGCGGACATTATCTTCTGCGCTCGGTGGAGATTCTCGAACCACGCATTCAGGTTCACACCAACAACGAAGGAAAATGGAATGTGGAAAAATTTCTTTCGAAAGACACCTCGCGTGAACCGCCGTCAACAAACTTCACGCTGCGACATTTTGCCATTGCGAACGGGGAAATTTTCGTTGTTGATTCTACAAAAAATTCCCGCGACTCGGGTCTGCGTTTCCGGTATGATAATCTTCACATCAACAACCTCAACTTGAGTCTTTCCCTTGCCATACAAGGGGAAACGTATGACGCCGATATTGAAAACGTCTCCTGCAAACTTTCCGATATATCGAACGAAGCGGAACCGCTGCTTCTTCTGAATCAACTCACCGGAAAATTTTTTCTCTCCCCTAATCTCCTCCGTGTTGATGGCGTTGAAATACAAACAGACCAAACAAAACTTTCGCTGAGCGCCCGCATTGACAGCGTCAATATTTTTCAACCACTCGCTTTCGATACGCTTTCTTCCAAACCCGTTTCCCTTTCGTTGTTTTCGATGGCGACAAGTTTTGACGAGATTGCGCTCTTCACTCCTGCGCTTTCTTTTTTAAAAGGAACGGGAACGTTCGATATACGGTTGAACGGAACGTTGGGAAATCTCGATGTACAAAAATTTTCTGTGAATGCGCTGGGGAATTCCCTCTCGTTTTCCGGAAGCGTTCTCTCCCCGCTCAGTCCACAGCAGTTGAACATCAACACCAAAACTTTAGAAGGAATAATCCTTTTTTCCGACCTCTCGTCTGCATTTCCTAATTGGGGAATTCCCTCCTTTCCATCATTGGGCGATGTGCGTTTTAGGGGAAATGTTTCCGGAACGACATCCTCTCTACAATCCGATATTCAAATCGAATCGGGCGGGGGAAATTTTTCTACAACTTTAGATTTGACGTTTGATTCCGCTGCTGTGAAGTACGATGGAACATTTTCGGGCAGAGATATTGCGCTGCAGATGTTCCTCGAAGGAACGGATGAAAACATTCCTCCATCATTGTATTTTCCTCAATCGCTTCTTAATGTTCGAGGCACGATGAAGGGAGAAGGAACTTCGTCGGAAACAATGGATGCATCTGTTTCTGTATATGTAGATTCTTCCGAAATTCAATTTTCCCAAAACCCGCTTTCGCAAATTTCTGTGAACACGTTCCTGTGCGATATCACTGTCAACAATGGAAACGTCTCAGCAACGACTTCCTTTGCAACGGATAAAGGAAAAGGAAATCTCCAACTCTCTGTTGCGTTCGAAAATGAGAGCATACAATCTGTAACAAGCGAAGGGATACTCGAACATCTTGACCTTGCAACAATTTTGACTGATGAGCAATTTGCAAGCGACCTCTCTTTTCGTTTCAAACAAAATTCTTCCGGCTCCACGCTTGACGTTCTCTCAGGAAAACTCGAACTCGTTTTCGCTCCATCCGAATTTCGCGGACGAACATTTGGCTTCGACTCCCCGGCCGAGAGTACGTCCATTGTTTTACTGTTAGAGCAATTACAAACACCGAAAACGTTTTCCTTTTCTTCCCCTTTGGTAAATGCAGAAATCACTGGAACATTTAATGCCCAATCTTTTGGCGAACAAATTCCGAAACACCTGCAACGATGCTTAGCAAATGCGCTTCCTTTCACTTCTGAAAATGTTGATTCTTTTTCGTTCTCATCACTTCCAAACGACGACTCACCGTTGGATATTTCTTTCGCGGTGGAGGTAAAAAATCTCGAACCGCTTTCGATGTTTCTCGCGAACACCGGACTTCAATTCAGAGGAAAAGCAGATGGAACAATATCAGCGACAGATTCCGCTCTCTCCTTTGCTGCAACGCTGCGGATTGATACTGCACTCTATCAGGAATTCCGGATTCGCAATCTGAACGTGGATACCTTTTCCATTGGCGGAACAAACGGAAACCTTTCGTTCCGAAGCGCCGTTCCTTTGAACCCAAAAAGGAAATTGGAATCTACTATCGCTCTCACCGCGCAATTTCTTTCCGCAGAATATGACGGAACAAAACTCGATTCCGTTGCGCTTGATGTTCAACTCCGCGACCGGAATCGAATATTTTCTGCAAATGTTTTTGTCAACAACGAATTCGGTTTTCAAACAAAGGGGACGCTGGGACTATCGCCGTCTCAATTGAATTTCTCCTGCGCCCCGTTTATCTTTTCGCGGGGCTCTTACCGTTGGGTAAACGATGATGTTCTTCGTATCACAATGTTTCCTAATTCATTTCAATTCGAGAATTGTTCAGTTCAACGGGATTCGCAACGTGTCAGTTGGAACGGAACATTGACCGCAGATACAATGAATTTTGTTGTTGCCGCAAAAAATTTTTCGCTCGGACAACTTTCCCTTCTCACCTCTCCACTCGGTATGAGCGTGAATGAACCATCGCTCTCGGGAAATGTAGATTGCGATGGGGAAATGCGCGGGACGTTTACTGCTCCACAACTTCGGTTCAATGCACGCTCCACGAATCTTGCACTCAAAAATATTCCGGAAGGTTCGATTTCTTTTGAAGGCTCGTATGCCGAAAGCGTACTCACGACAAACTTTCATTTTGTTTCCAACGATTCTTCGCACCCGTTTCAGTCTTCCGCAGTTGGCGCGCTTCCCATCAACCTTTCATTTCTTCCACTCAAAGAGCGTTTTCCCGACCGCGCGATTGACCTTGCTGTCTTCTCAAATGAAATTCCGTTGGCATTATTCGACCCGTTCATACCACGGTTTGATAACATCACAGGCAGCGCATCGTGTTCGTTGAAAATTTCCGGAACAAATTTTAATCCCAATTATGACGGGACTATCAACTTACGGAACGGACAATTTCGTTATGAAGATAATGGAATGACATATATACTCGGCGGAACATTACGAGGCGAAGGGAAAAAACTTCTGTTCTCCGACGTAATTGTTTCAAATGAGATAAATGATCGCGCTGATGGAAACATTCGTCTCGATGGGTATCTCACGCTTCACGGCATCACAATTGACTCGCTCAATGTTCAAGCGCACGGACAATTACTCGTCTTAAAATCTGCAAACCGAAACAGGCAAGGGGGAGCGTACGGCAATTTATTTTTCCTCACGGACTCAACGGGAATTTCATATCGCGGAACGTTTGAACATTCAGAATTGCGGGGAGCATTTTTTGTGAAAGATGCCGATGTTACGTTTCCAAACCTTCGCGATGAACAAAATTCCTCTTCCATGGTTCTGGAAATTATAACGATAGACGACACCTCAAAAAAAACACTTGCGACTCTTTCCCAAACAAAAACGAGCAACGATTCGCAAGCAACAACAACAAATACTTCGCAAGAAAAATCATTCGGCGATGTTGTGCTGGATGGAATGACGGTTGATTTAACGGTGGAAACGCAGGGAAACAACCAACTGCGGATGTTGTTCGGAACAAATCCCGCAACGAATGAAGAGCTCAACGCATTCCTCGAAGGAAAACTCATTCTCCGAAAAACCAACGAGGGATTACGTTTCCTCGGCGACATCAACATCGGCGAGCGTTCGTATTATAATTTTTTCAAACGATTTGAAGCGCGTGGAAAAATGAAATTCACCGGCGACCCGCAAAATCCGGAATTAGAAATTGTTGCAACGCACGACGGTATTCATACGACGTTCGATAGTACTGCGAATCAGGAACGGGATAGCAAAATTCTTGTCTTCCTCGATATTACAGGGACGCGGTTCGTACCAAAAATTGCGATGAGTATGAAAGAGCTTTCCGGGCAGGACACAACAGATTTTGCCACCAGCGGAAAAGATGTGCAATCCGACGCGCTTGCATTTATTTTAACGGGAAAATTCCGCGACGAATTAACAAGCGGTGAACGTTCGCAATTGGTGCTCGATGTCGGTTCGTCGGTTGGTTCTTCGGTAGTTACGGGAGTTACCTCATCCGTGCTTTCGGGAATGTTGACCGATTTTCTCCGTCAGGAATTTGGGTTTATCCGCGCCGCCGAAATTTCGTATCGCGGCGGGAGCGTTACGGGGGAAGCGGATGTGCGGTTGAGCGGCGAAGTCTTTAATGCGTATTGGCGATTCGGCGGAAGAATTTTAAATGATATCGGACGCGCGAATATCAGTTTTCAAATTCCGATTGGCGAAGTGGTGAAATCGCGTTCGCTGCAAAATCTCTTCATCGAAGTGGAACGCAAAGTGGAAGACGATGCCTTTGTCTCCGAACGTAAACTCACCAACACCGCGCGTTTGTTTTACAAGTTCTCGTATTAGTTGCGATGAAAATAATTTGAGTAAATTTGACAGCGAAAAAATGAACCGCTATGTTGAAAGTAAAGAATCAAAGAAAATATTTTTAGGATACACTTATGTTAGCAATTAAAGGCATTTACGACGGGAAACATATTCTTCCATTGGAAAAACTTCCAAATAAGAAAAAAAAATATCACGTCCTTATTACGTTTGTCGAAGAAATTAACGACGAGGAAAACGTTCGAGCGTTTGCGTCTCACTCCAATGCATTTGCATTTTGGGAAGACACAAGAGAAGATGTGTACCAGGACTACATAGGAAAGAAAAAGAAATGAAAACAGGAGAAATAATTCTTGTACCGTTTCCCTTCGCTGAACTTACCGTAAAGAAAGTTCGACCAGCAGTGATAATTGCGGAAACAAAAGATAAATATCGAGACGTAATTGTTTGCGCTATCAGTTCTGTAGTTTCTTTTCCGCTCTCGCAAAACGAATTTACTCTCGAACCGACTTCCATCAATAATCTTCGTGCGCGCTCCGTTGTAAAGGTGGATAGAATCGTTACGACAAAATTATCAGACGTTATTGATAAACTCGGAAAACTTTCAACCTCAGAACTGCGAACATTCAAAGAAAAGTTTAAAAAACTTATTGATGAATTATAGTTGTATTTCAGGGATAAATTTCCCTCTCCATCACTCCACAACTCCATTCCGCATTACTCAATAAAAAGAAAATGAAACCTACTTCTGACAACTTAGCATCCATCAATATCCGCGAACGCATTCTCGAATTCCTTCGCCGCTATCCCAATCAGACTTTTAAATCGCAAGAGTTGCAACGACGACTTTCTATAAAAGATGAAAACGAATATCGTTCGCTTCGTATTGCGCTCGGCGAGTTGGAAAAAGAAAAACTCGTTCTTCGCATCAAAGGAAAACATTACAAACATCAATCTCACCAATCCAATCGCTACGTTGGAACGTTCGCAATGAAAAAAGGTTTCGGCGTTGTTCAAGTTGATAACGAAGAATTCCGTGAAATACTTATTCCGCAAAAATTTTGTTCGACAGCCATGGATGGCGATATGGTGGAAGTTGCTTTGTTTGCCGACTTGTTCGACAAGGCGAAACAGACTAAACACACGCTCAAAGCGGAACGACACGAAGGGGAAATTATAAAAATCATCAAACGAGCAAAGGAAGAAATTGTCGGACGGTTTGAACGAAGCGGCAATTTTTATTTTGTTGTTCCCGATGACGGAAAAAAATCCGGCAGAGATATTTACATTCCTAAAAGCGCAATGAACAAAGCGAAAGTCGGTGAAAAAGTAATTGCCGTCGTCGAGAGATGGGAAGATAGAAACCTCAATCCCGAAGGACGAGTTGTTGAAGTGCTGGGAAAAAGCGGCGAAGTGCGCGCGGAAATGATGTCCGTGATTCGTGAATTTAAATTGCCGGAAAAATTTCCTTCGTACGTAATTGATGAAGCGGAAGAAGTGGCGACAGAAATATCTAAAGAGGAAATAACAACGCGACTCGATTTGCGCGAAGAAAAAATTTTCACGATTGACCCGGAAGATGCAAAAGATTTCGACGATGCAGTTTCTTTGGAAGTGTTAGAGAATGGAAATTTTTCTCTCGGCGTTCACATTGCCGATGTTTCACATTACGTAACGGAAAATTCGCAACTCGATAAAGAGGCGTTCAAGCGCGGAACAAGCGTGTATCTTGCTGATGCTGTTGTGCCGATGCTTCCCGAAGAACTCTCCAACAACATTTGCAGTTTGCGACCGAACGTTGACCGACTCACCTATTCCGCGTTTATGGAAATTACTCCGCGCGGCGCTGTGAAAAATTACGACATCAAAAAATCCGTTATCAACAGCAAGCGAAGATTTACGTACGAAGAAGTACAGAAAATAATTGAAACGAAACGCGGCGATTTTGCTGATGAAATTTTGATGATGTATAAATTCAGTCAAGTGTTGCTGAAAAAGAGATTGCGCGAAGGAAGCGTTGACTTTGGTTCGGAGGAAGCAAAATTTCGTTTCGATGAATTCGGAAAACCGACAGAGATAATAAAAAAAGTTCGCCTCGATAGTCATCGTTTGATTGAAGAGTTTATGTTACTCGCAAATCAAACCGTTGCAAAACATATTGCCGTTCAACCGAAGAAACGCGATGCAAAAACGCAGCAAGCAATTCGTCCGTTTGTGTACCGCATTCACGATTCGCCGTTGAAGGAAAAATTAGATGAACTTGCGCTCTTCGTCAAACAATTCGGCTATTCGCTTCCGCCGCAAAATGTTACTTCCAAAGCGCTACAAAAATTAATTGAGCAAGCACGCGGGAAAGAAGAAGAAAATCTCATCAACGATGTTGCAATTCGTTCAATGGCAAAAGCGATTTATTCGGAAAATAATATCGGGCATTACGGATTGGGGTTTCAGTACTACACGCATTTTACTTCACCGATTCGCCGTTATCCTGATTTGATTATTCACCGGTTGTTGTTTGAATATGAAAAAGGAATGAATGCGGAGCGAAATAATTTCTTTCAAAAAAATCTTCCGCTCATTTGCAAACAATCCTCCGACCGCGAGCGAGTTGCGATGGAGGCGGAGCGCGAATCAACAAAAGTGATGCAAGTGGAATATATGAAGCGGCATATCGGCGATGAGTTTCACGGACTTATTTCCGGCGTTACGAATTTCGGTTTGTTCGTGAAGATTACCGATTTGCTGACGGAAGGAATGATTCGTCTGCGCGATTTGGATGACGATTATTACGTGTACGACGAAAAAAATTATTGCATCATCGGCAAACGAATGAAGAAACGTTACCGAATGGGAGATAAAGTGAATGTGAAAGTCATTCGTGTTGATAGCGTTGAACGGAGAATGGATTTTGCATTGAAATGAATTAACCGCGAATTACACGGATTGATACACAGATTTTCACTGATGTAATCCGTGCAGATTCGTGTTTCATTCGCGTAATTCGTGGTAAATAAAAAATTCAAATGAGTATTGCTTTACTTTTTCTCGATGGTGTTGGAATTGGTTCAATAAAAAATGAACTCAATCCATTTACACAATTCCAATCAAAATATTTTACACTGTTTTCTGATGGAGGAAATTCACGTTGCGCGTACGATGGAATTATTATTCCAACAAATCCTTTTCTCGATGTTGAAGGTTTACCGCAAAGCGCAACCGGACAAACGGCAATCTTTACCGGAATAAATGCGAGCAAAGAAATGGGAAGACACGTCTCCGGATTTCCCACACCGACGCTACGAAAAATAATTGCAGAGCACAGTATTATGTTGCAACTGAAAAAAATCGGTTTGAAATCAACATTTGCAAACGGTTACACGCCGCAATATTTTGAACGCTCGCAGCAATTTTGGAGCGCATCCACGTGGGTTATGAAAGCCGCAGAAGTACCTTTTCGCTGGCTTGATGATATAAACAATGATAAAGCAGTTTCGCCGGATTTGACGAATGAATTTATTGTTCAGCGTGGATTGGGTAATGTTCAAATCCGAACAGCAAAAAAAGCGGGAGAAATTATTGGAACACTTCTCGAAGAAAATGATTTTGTTTTGTATGAACATCCCTTCAGCGACAAAATCGGTCACGAAAAAAATATGGAAGCAGCAATTGACGATATAAAAAAGTTGGATGGGTTTCTTGCCGGATTGCTTTCTTCAACAGATTTATCGAAGCATACAATTCTTCTCACCAGCGACCACGGAAACATCGAAGATTTGAGTATTGATACACACACGAAAAATAATGTTCCGACAATCGTTTGGGGAAAGCAACGAGAGTATCTTGTTTCAAAAATTTCTTCGCTACTCGATATTACTCCGACGATAGTTTCAAGTTTTCAGTTTTCTGTTTCCGGTTAATATCTCAACTGTGTTAACGCCCAATAGAAATGTCAGTATTAGCTGACCATTAGAAATGTCAGGGTGAAGATACAAAATGTTGCGAATCAATTTTGGAAAAAGCTGGAAGAAGTTTCGCTTTTCCCAGCGGTTTATTTC
>Ga0207952_1000318_pt1 | contig 44070 bp, 62 predicted proteins | sample SubbioR12Aug_8Ca_FD_184831 | JGI IMG/M metagenome (GOLD analysis project Ga0207952, IMG submission 184831) | Serpentinite rock and fluid subsurface biosphere microbial communities from McLaughlin Reserve, California, USA - CR12Aug_8Ca (SPAdes) | ecosystem: Environmental > Terrestrial > Deep... | reverse complement strand
GACAATTATCTTGTGTTACCGTTCTATATGCCATTATGGTTCCAAATGACAATCACATCCTCTTTGACAGTAACTTTCATTTTATTATACTTCACCTCATAAATAGATCAATGATATATGTCAGATTCGCATACTTTACAATATGACAAAATTAAAAAAAGGAAAAACACCGCAAGTAAACAAGAACAACAAGACAATTCCAGAGAATCTGAAGAAAAAGGAATATCGAGAATCCTATGACGAATTAAAAAAAGATATTCGAAAAGAGCAACAACCATGATGAAACATGTCTATAGTTCCAGGGAAACTCATTTCAGGATTATAACTAAATGACATTTGTAAATGATGTCTGGTACGATAATGAACTGAACGACAAGTATGGCAACCACAAGTTTTCATTATTGCTAAACAGTGATGGTATTTCCATTGTAAAATGCTTGACATGCTAGAGTCAAGGATGTTTCTCTCATTGATGAGTATGACGGTATGTAAGGGGATTAAATCGTGTTGACGATATGGAGAATAATAAATTAGATCATGAAATACGCCTCTAAAATCAAATTGACTGGAGATGATTTTGTTTTGGTGGGAATGAACTACAACTATTTCATGATTCCAAGACTTGCATATCCAAAAGAGAATCTTGAAAAATTAAAGCAACAGATTCTTGATGATCAGAAGATGATATCGGAATTAAAAACAATATGGGATGATGGGGTACATGACAAATCTCCCGAAAAGATTTCACAGATAATGGAAAAATATTTTGGTAAAAAAGCAGAATAGTGATAAATCTTGCACTGCAAGGGATGCAGAATTTGAGATATCTCTATCAAGTGAAGATATTAATAAAATTGAGGAAAAAATCCGAAACGAAGATGACGCTGAAACACAAAACAGCAACTTGCTAACGGAGTGGTTTTGATTAATATCTGTACAGACTGTGGTATAATGCTATTTTTTGGGACAAACATGATCTATGAAACATTGTGTGGATTTCGTATTGGAAAAAAACAAAATACAACTGAAATGGATGTGTGACAAATGACTTTTGACGCTACTTGTAAAACTCAATTGACGGAAGACAGGGTAACACACACAAGAATACATGTCCTCACGATGCAAAAGTTAGGATGGCAGGACTCAAAAACATGTACGAATGTACAAATTGTCACAAATTCATCCCTGTCGTTGAATCAAAAGAGACGGATCATGCAGCGCCTCAATATTTAGAAAATAGTTGGAAAGACAACTAGGATTATTTCAAACCATCAATTATTCTAATATAGTATATTTTCTGTAAACAGTCTCTTCAGGCTATCAATACGACAAAATGTTTTAGATGTCATTCAAATTGGAGATGATTCTTTCAAGATCTTGTTTTTCATATCGCAGACTCTTTGCATTTGTGCCTTCTTGTAGAGTCAGTGAGAATTTCTGCAACATGGATTTGTTTTCTTTAGAGATTTTAGATGTCAAAATAACTTCATTTAGGGTTTTAGACTGTTGAGCCAATGTAGTGATATCTATCTTGTCTGTGTTTTTTGCTAAAGAAATTTTACTAGTCAGTTCATTCTTAATTTTATCTAAAATTTTAGTTAAGGAAAGATCAGATTCCATACAATACTAGTTGTTTACTAGTTAATTAAGATAAGACATATCGGAAATTCAAGAAATGTTAGCATAGAAAGATGAACTTTTTTCATGAATTCTTCATTGTTGTTCTGTGAATCATACAATCTGAATTAATCTAGTTTTTATCATTCTAAAAATAATTATAACATTATTTGATTCTATTTGAATTTTAGTTGAAATTATAATTTGCCCAAAAAGGGGAAAGATTATTTTTCTGTTTTAACTGGTTCTTCTTTTTTAATTTCTTCTTTTTTTGGATCATTGCCTACAGTTATTGTGGCAGATGTATCGGTCTTGATTTTTTCTTGATTTTCCATGACTATATAGATAGATATGATCAATATATATTTACATATTAAAATTTATAGAAATGAACAAAAATATATAGAAAATTAGGCATGAGATTAAAAAATTGATCCAGTATATATCAAAGAAGAGCACATCTAAACTATGTTCAAAAAATTATTTGCAAAACTGAGATTTGGATCGTGTACTACCAAATCGTCAGATAACGTAAATGCGTACAAAGAATCTGAAATGAAACTTGAGAAGGATGAAAAATAAAATGAAGTATAATTGCAAAGATTGCACTTTTCATTGGGAAGGATGGATGGATACATTTGAGAATGTGCTTGTTCATGAAAAAACACATTTAAAAAAGATAATCGATTAGTATGGTTGGTTTTTTGGGTGACAAACAAACCACTCTTGTACATCATTTAGCTAACATGAAAAAAGAATGTAAGATTGTAGAAATGAAAATACAAGACAGACAATACTTTACTCCAGATACATTAAACAATGTAACATCTAGCATTTTTCTTATGCATGTGGTGTATTGGCAACTAGTTTATTCCATTATATTTTTGAAAAATAATTTATTTTCATATTTGTTAATTCCATCTTTTAATTTTTTTATATACATAAAATTAGATTAAAGATGCTCTAATTCTAGAGAATAAAGTTGTTGTTAGGACATACTAATTTTCAATGCCTTTAATACAAACAACGACACAATTTACACATGAGAAATACCTCTTGCAGAAACTGTGGATATGTAATGGATGTATATCAGAACTGTCATGTTTGCAAAAAACCAACAGAGCTTATTTGCCACAAATGCAATCGCAATACAGATAAAGAAATTCATTTTAAATGTATGATTCAAAAAATTTCTCTTACAATCTAAGGTATTTTATTGACCATTTTTCAACAAATTGAACACATAGAGTTAATTTGCAATAATTGTAACACCACGCGGTTTGTAACTGATGATGTAACTGGGGAGATTGATTGTTCTAACTGTGGGTTTGTTATTTCAGAAAATACTGAGGATAGGGGAATAGGATACAGAAATTTTTTAGACAATGTAAGGACTGGTCCTGGAATATCTCTAAAAATGCATGACAGGGGTCTTTCTACCATAATAGGAATACAGAACAAGGATTCTATAGGAAAGCCACTTTCAGCAAATACTGTTCAAACATTTAACAGATTAAGAAAGTGGGATAGTAGAACACAGACAAAAAATTCATCCGATAGAAGTCTGAGAAATGCCCTTCAAGAATTAGATAAAATACAGTCAAAAATAGGACTTTCAGATACTGTAATTGAAAGAGCATCTCTTTTTTACAGAAAAGCATCTGAAAAAAATCTTGTACGTGGAAGAACTGTAAGAGGAATTGCAGCTGCGTGTATGTATGCAGCATGTAAAGATTTGGAACATCCGAGAACATTAACGGAAATTTCAGAACATTTTCAAATTAAAAGAAAAGATCTTGCAAGATCGTACAGATCGTTATTTAGAGAATTACAGTTTACAGTCTCAATAACTGATCCAATAAAATCTGTCAACAAGATTGCAAGTAAGATAGAAGTTAAGGAAAAGACCATACGTAAAGCAGTACAAATTCTAAATGCAGCCCAAGATGCAGGAATTGTTGCTGGCAAAAACCCTGAAATAATGGCAGCGACAGCAATTTATGCTGCATGCATAATCACAGGTGAAAAAAAATCCCAACATGAAATAGCAACTGCTGCAAATACCAGTACAGTCTCTATAAGAAACAGAATTTTGGAATTTAAAACAAAACTAGACTTGTTTTCTACTGTAAATTAATTGTAAAACACTCAAGATATGAAAAATTCATTCACGGGATCTGTTTCTAAAATAAAGTTGTCACAAGATGATTTTGTTCTAGTTGGAATGAATTATAATTACTACATGATTCCTAAATTGGCTCATAGTGGAGAAAATCTTGAAGAGTTAAAACAAGAAATTCTCAAAAATCAGGAAATGAGTGAAGAGTTAAAGGCTGTATGGGATGGTGCAGATCACATGTTTGTGAATAATACTGTAAAGATAATGGAGAGATATTTTGGCACAAGGCGATAGCAATTCAAATAAAATAAGAGATGTTGAATTCAAAATAAGTATATCTACGGAAGATATTGATGAAATAGATCAACAAATTAAAAATATAACAATTGATTCAAAACACTCTGAAGAATTAAATATTGGAGAAACAAAAGATGAGTGATAAAGAATCCCAAAACAATCAAGACATTTCTCGTGGTGTGATTTTACTTAACAGATGTAACAAATGTGGTAACGGATTTAAACCAAAAAATAGTATGTTAAACGAACCTCTTTGTAACTTTTGTATAGAAAAAAACAAAACTGCCTAAAATAATTTTACACCTACCTGCTTTCATTTTTATTTATAAAATAATAGTCGAATCTAGGGATTTCTTTTAAAACGGTGGAAGCATCAACTAATTTGACAGAACTCTCCCCGGCACATGTGTGAATAATGGAGAGTAGACCTTTTTGTACCGTATACTTACCTGGCGTAGACCATTTCTTATTGTGCCATTATTTTCAGATTTATTATTTGTGGATGTAAAAGTGAGAGTATGTAGATTGGAAAACAAAAAACAGATCTTAAAAGAATTTTTCTAATTTGAATGATTAACCTCCTTTTGTGAATATAACTTTAAGTTCATAGAATGTCCTTTATTTGACATGATTGATGTTAAAGATTTGAAAGTGTGTTCTGATTGTGGCACTGTCTATTATGAAAAATTCTCCAGAGGGTTATGTCCTAACTGTCACACTAATAATCATGAACAGATATCGGCCGACAGCGGTGTAGGAAGTTTAGAAATATAGTAACTTATGAGATAGAAATACTAAAACAGAAAATATCTATTTAGATTATTTTTGTCTTAAAATTCATAATTGGTTATATATTTGCATTTTTGTTGTTTTTGAAATCTAGATTACAGATGTCGAAATTGAAACTATTATTTTTATGAAGAAATTACGTTACCATCGGCATCAATTAAATTCCCACATATCTGACATTCCCATCTTCTATCAGACATTGACTGATTAACGTCTGTTATTCTTGATGTATTGCAGACTTTGCATTTGGTTGACATTATTTTGATTTTACTGGATGTGTTTTTTCATGCTCTCGTACTTGTTCAAAAGTATATGATGTTCCTTCCCACTTGAAATTGCATTCTTTGCAGCTATATCTCATTTCTCTTCACTAGTTTGCTTCTTCCATACATTACATGCAGGACAGCGACTAATGGTTTTGGTTAATATCTTTTTTGAGAATACATTACCGCAGTTTTCACAAGTTTTCAAATCATTTAGAGTAACCATTATGATGTCGCTCCCATCAAAATTGTTTTTGTGTTTTTCAAATGTGTCTTTTCATGGGTTAAAACCTGTTCAAAAGTATCCATCCATCCTTCCCAATGAAATTTACAATTTTTGCAGTTATACTTCAATTTTGTTTTGTCTCTTTAGATTCTTTGAATGCGTTTACGTCGTTAGATGTCTTTTTTTGATTTCGTTGTAATTTTGCAAATAGTTTTTTTAACATGCATACCTAGGTCATATCTTACATATAAGGCAAGGATTCTAACAAAATAGATTTTTTTTCGTAGCTGAGTAGTTAATTCAGTCCTCCCTTTCAGATATGCAAACTCACACCACTACGATGTAGATAATACATCGATTTTACTTATAGTGTTTTCTCAAATGCGGGTTAATTAGGATGAAATGATATCTGAATATCATGAATACATTATCCTCTTATTGGCAAAAAATATGCATTGATTGCAAGAGAGTGCATTGCCAAAAGGGATGTAATTGCGATTGTCATTGGGAGCCCTAGATGTATTTTGACATATTCAACTGTGACTCAAGACACATGTCTCCATGATGCAAAAGTAAAGATGCCGGGATATTTTGGAATGTATGAATGTACAAGATGCCATAAATTTATTCGTGATGATAAGTAAAATTACAAATATTTTTCTACATTCTTTATTACTACCACAATTCATAGTTTCTAGTTTCTAACTATTTTTATGCCTGTGATATTGAGGGTGTAGAACTTTTTGTACCGTATACTTACCTGGCGTTTTTGATTTTATTATAATTATTAAAAATAATTAATTTCTAATCCTCAGTCCCAGTTTTGCCCAAATCTCCAAGTCCATACTCTTTCTTAACCTCTTGACGAGCTGCTTCAAACATTTTATCATCTTCTTGTTCTTTAGATTCATCACCTTGATACACTGTTCTAACAGGCCATGGGATTTTGATTCCGTATTTTTTGAATTCACTGTAAATCATCATTCTCATATGTGATTTTACTTTAAATTGAGATGCATAATCTCTGACAAATAACCATAAATCAAACTGTAAAGATGAATCCCCAAATTCACTAAATCTTACCGTAGGTTGTTCTATATCAACAAGAATGTCTTTGTCGCATCCACAGCTTGGAAGATTCTCTTCAAGATAAGGACATTTTTCTTGAACAACCAAGTGTTGCCCTCTCTCATCTTTTATCTCATTCATAATGCGTTTACCTATTTTTATTAAAATGGATGTAACATATTCAGGATCATGCATGTATGACACACCAATCTTTATTTTAGCAGGAACAAGTTTGAAATCCTTTGAATAATTTATAATTTTTGAAGTTATTAGTTGATGAGTTGGGAAAATTGCAATTGACTCATTTAAAGCATGTTTTATGTAAGTAACTCTTGGAGTGATTTTATATACAATTCCATTATATCCTTCAATTTCTATTCTATCCCCTTCTTGAATAATCTCTTCTTTACGAATTTGTAAATATGAAAAATAGTTTTCCATGGTTTCTTTTAAAGCAAATCCAACTGCTATGGATAAACCTCCACTAGCAGTGGCGATAAGTAACAGATCAACTTCCCACCAAGCAGCAATCCCTAAAATCAATGAAATGAATAATCCAATCGAAATAACATTTCTAACGGATTTTGGAGCAATCTGAGTAATTCCTTTTATGTGTCCTGGTTGAATGCTGCCAGGAATTATTGGTTGATAATTTTCACGTCTTTTAACATATCTCCAATTTTCTATGGTGTGAACTTCTTCTAGTTTCAATCCAAGCCGAAGTTTACGTCCTGCCTGGTTATTTCCACTGAGACATGATTCTAGATATTTTTCATATTTTTTTCGTTCAGCATTTTTCCATTCGTTAAATGGATTTTTAACAGTCTCAGAATAACTACCAATCATAAGACCACGTTTAGTACGATATCTTTCAAGAAATTTTATTCCTTTATCTGTTTTTAAATAACTTGTAAATTTTTCTTCCGACATTTCTTTTGGAGGTGATGCTGGAGGATTCCATTTGTATAGTTTGTAAAAAAGATTATCTTCGTCATCATCGAAACCTCTCATTTCCATCCAGTGTTCAAAATCTTCACGTTCGAGAGTCGCTTTTTCTCGTTTGCTTAAAACAACTGGAATAAACTTTGCAATTACGAATCCTGATACAAGAATTGTTCCACTTTGAAGAATTTTAGAAAAAAATTCCCTTGGAGTCATTTCCTGACTTGCTTCAGCAGCCTTAATGTAAACATCATTTGTAAATAATTCGTAGGTGTGAATATAATGAGTACCGAAAATCAATGCTAAAATTACAATTGATGGGAAAAATAATCTTTGAATTACTTGCGCGAGAATTGTTCTTTTGTATCTAAATTTTGTCGATTCAATCCAATGAGAGAACTTGTAATGTCCTATTGTAATTCCTATAATACCTCCAATTAGAATTGTGAGAGCAATCTGTAATGAAGAGTCTGTAGATATCAGTTGATTTAGTGGAATGAATTGAGTATTAACTAATTCAGTTACTGTTTCTTCTACCATGATTAATTGGATAATTGCCTATATACTAAGATTTTTTTATTTTCTGAAATAATTTAAACACTGTTTTTCCTATTTTGACTTGTTTTATAATTTTTAAACTAACTTTCAATATCTTAAACCCTACAAAAATAGGCATAAGTACAAGCATAATTATCTCAAGCCAATACTTTTTTACAAATGATTTTGCGTTTCGTATCTTCAAATATGCTATTACTAATTCCAATGTTAGAAGACCAACTAGCAACCAAAAAATAATATCAAAAATAATGATGACCTGTTCTGTAATTGTAAATAATGGTTCTGAAATTCCTAATGATGAATATTCAATGTTAACTAACCCAAAAATAAATATCACGATTAATGAAAATGTAACAAAACTTAGTATTTTTTTGAATACTGGAGAAAAGAGTATTTTCACAAAGACTAATTCTGTAAGATCAATATAATATCATTCTGAAGTTTTATTTTCAACACAACTTTGTATTGAAATTTTTTTATATCTGTTTTGTTGCCGATTATTTTACCTTCTATTATAAAATATCAAATACTTAGCCATTGATTTCACTCTGAAATTTATGGGACTTTTTTTGTGCCTATTTTTTAATTATCTTATTTTATATCGTAAAATTGCTAACACTGACTGTTCAATCTCTAATTTTTTAATTATTGCCGGTGATGTGGCAAATTCTATTTTTGTTGACATTTGTTTTGCAATTTCAAGCATTTTCATTATCTTTTTAAAATTAGTTGTAGCGTGATACTGTGCAGAAACAATCAGAGTGTCTACTGCTCCTAGTTCTAATGCTTTGTAGATGTTCGTATTTACTCTTGCAGTTAATCCTTCTTTGACAAGTTTTTCATATTTTTCAATGACTTCTATAACATGGTTTTTTCTATGTTGATACAAATGTTGAATTATCTTTTTGTATAAATCGTCTCTTGGTGTGGAAAATGAAATATTTTCTACAAACCTGCATTTTTCTTTTAATTCTGAATTTATCTCATCAAAAAACTCTGTTTTTGCCTGACCACTTCCGCCAATTAGGATTAATTCTGAGTCCATATCCATTATTTTGATTTTGTTTGCAACTTTTTTATAAAAAACATGAATCTTAGTTTGTCTTGCCCTTAAGAATCTCCCTTGACTTTGTCCTCCTTTTTTATGTCTTCCACGTAAATCAATTTTTACTTTTGATTCTTGTATCACACGTGTTCCTTGAAATCTCTGAATTTGAGCAGATTTTTGATCAAGTATTACTAACAAAATTTCTTTTTGTGTTTTTAAAACATCATAAAATGGTTTTAGAAATGGTTTTTTGCTTACCATGTAGATATATGGTAATTCTTTTGAAATTCCAATTTCTTTTAAGATTACTTTCCCTTTCTCAATCCATCCAAATACCGCAAATGTTTTTGTAAATTTACCTGTGGATGATGGGTTTTTTCTGAGTTCTATGATTCTCTTTTCAATTTTTGATTCGATTTTTTCAAGTTGTTCATTTCTTTTAGTTTCTTTTAACAACGAAATGGTTTGATCTCCTTTCCCATACGGATAATATACAGACACGGTTGCTCTATCGACTTGTTTTATTTCATAAAGAAATTGATTTATGGATAACCACTCAGATGGTTTGATCTTTGATGATTCTAATTCTCTTTTCATATGTTTTGATTTTTTTTGCTGTTTAATAACCTGATTTAATTCCATCGCCTCTGCTATCTAATTTTGTTTATAGTGTTATTTCTAGTGTTATTTCTAGTGTTATTTCTAGTGAATCAATTTTATTGCCACTCTCTAACCTAGAAATTATGAAAAAACTATTTTATTTTTTAATCCCGACTATTACTTTTTTCTTAATTCTTTTTAATGCCTTTTTTGGTCATTTGATTTTTTTATCTGATAGTCAACATGTGATAAACAAATATTCTGTGTATGTACATTTACTATCTGAGTGGAATAGCGAATCTAAAAATATTATATTTGAAGTAACAAACTCTTGGTATAAATCTGATAAGCATAATGTTAATCACATATTTAATACGGAATCTAAAGATTATAACGAAAATCAACTCCAAAAAATAAATAGAAAATCCTATGTTGAGTTAAAACATGAATTTAGTGATTGCCAAGAAGAATGGCAGCCAATGCTCTATAGAAAAGCAGTAGATAACATCAGACATGAGATAGAATATGTACAAGGAAACCAGCTAAGCCAAAACCCAGATGTTTCTGTGTATCCAGATATAGAAAACAAAAACTATGATAATTTTAAACAACAATCAAAAATTAAAAATGGATATCTCCAATTTTTCCCCATCTGTACGTCCAAAAACATCACGTCATATGATTACAGTATAAAAACCGATAATCCTGATTTAGGATTTGATGTATATTTTGTCTCATCACCTATGCAACGTGAGTATTTTACAAATTCTAGCTTTGATTATTATGGGGAATCCGGATGTTTTGGCCAAAACAAACAGAGCTACAGCGGTACATGCAAGAATATCACAAAAGATAGTGGATTATTGGTTATACTTCCTGATGAATTAGTACCTTGGACTAGCAAAGTCATAGTGAATCTTTATGAAAACTAGATTTTATTAATATTCTAAGATTAATATAATTATTCTCGTTAAAATTAATTTTAATCAAAGGTTATAATTTTATCATGTGTTAATTATTTGTTTAAAATGAAAATAAACATAAAGAAAATTAACAAAAACAAAATAAATACAATTAGTCAATATGCGCTTTTGACAGCTCAGATCTTTATCTTTATTTTTCCATTTCTTACTCAGACATTTGGGTCTGCAGTAAATCCTCCACTATTTCCATAATCTGGTGATTGTATGCGTTATTGGAATTGTTCCTGTGGAAAAAAATTCTCGATTGGATTGATATTTGTATACCCTATCTTTTGTTTGTACCTGTTATGTCAAACTTTGTCCTTACAAATTTTTTTATGTTTTCTTAGATTTTCAAGGGAATGAAACTCAGAACCACATGCTCTACATTTTTCCTTTTTCTTATTATGTGCAATCTCTTGATGTTTTTCTAGTCTTTCAGGATACTTGAATCTTGATCCACATTTTTTACATTTTAGTTTTCTCGTACTTTCATCTGTTACCATATTTTGTTTAATGTGCTCTAGTACTAAAACTAATGTTCTTATCTCTAAAAATGTTCAAAAATATTTCTTAAATTTAGATTCAATTAGGATTTAATCAAAGGTTATAATTTAAGCATCTATTTACAATTTGACAAAAAAATGTCATACAAAACAAGACAAACAAAAATAGCAATTGCCGCTGCAATAGCAATTATTACAGTAGGTGTTACTGGGGCATATCTAATTCCTGCACAAAGCACTATAGTTGTTGTACCTACAACTCATGCTGATCAGGAAAGATACGATGCACTAGGAATTGCTCAAAAATATGTGGTAACTAGTCCAACTTTTGCTTTTGATGGTGACATAAATTCACTCAAAGTTGAATATGTTGGTTCTACAAAATCAATCCCATCTGATCATATCTTCAAGGCTAGCTTTGAATCAAGTCAGGGTGGATTTGGAAATAGAGAAGGCCAAATGCTTATTCAAGTGATTACCCCTCACACCATGGAAATTGTGGTATCTGAGGGAAAAGTAATTTCAGCAATAACTGATAAAACTTGGGACGAGCAAAGAGAACTATTCATTCAAAGAGAGACCGAACTTGATACTTCAAATCAAGTTACTGAGTATGATTATGTTACACTCATTGATGCTTTTGAAAAAGATGGCATTAATGTGAATGTAGTTGAAGTATTGGAAGATTCATCGTTTTTGGTACCCACAATCGTCGTTAAAGTTAACGACGATGTGATTCAGGTCTATGAATTTTCTTCAGGTACTGATGCACAAAACGCATCCAACCTTGTTTCAAAGGATGGAACACAGATAGGTTCAAGCATAATCAGATGGATTGATGAGCCTCACTTTTACAGCAAAGGCAAATTAATTGTACAATATATTGGCCACAACCAAGAAACACAGAGTTTACTTGAGTCACATTTAGGCAACCAGTTTGCTGGAATGTAACTCGGTACCTCTTTTTTATTTTCCAATGTATGTGTACACCGGATAGACTTTTTTTGTTTTTGAAGATTTGTAGCTCCATTCTAATTTATCTAATTTCAAACGTGCAAAATATTCTTGAATTGATTTGTGTAGTTTGGTGTAAATGTCATCTCCGACTACTATCTGGTCGGGTTGAGCTAGATTTTGGATTTTAGCTGCCATACTTACCGAAGGCCCTAAAATATCTACATGGGATTCTTGTAGATCATCACCATATCGTACAATTGTATTTTCGCCGTAATCTATGCCGATTTTTATCTTTAGTTCTGGTAAATTATTGTTTTTCAAAATAGGGTTTATTCCGAGTTTGAGAATTTTAAGCATGGATTCTGCACATGTAACTGCTCTGCTTGCAACTGATGCTGATAGATCTTCTGCAACGAAATATCCAATAACTGCATCTCCTACAAACTTTAACACAAATCCTTCATGACGTTTAATCACATACGCCATCTCTTGAGCAAATGTAGTAAAAACAATGGCAAGTTTTTCTTTTGGCAAATTTAGGATCATATCTGTAGACCCGACAAGGTCTACAAACAAAACTGCCATGTTCATGCTCTGCAATACTTTTTCTCTTAGAAATATTTCTGATTCTTCAGTTACAGTAGAATACAAAAATTCATGGTTTAATGATTTTAGCACTCTATCGTGCACTTCTGTAATTAGCGTTTCAGAATCTACTACTTTTTCTGTGCCTCTGCCTAGTAGCATGTCTACTATGCTTGGAGTTTTTGTAGATAGTAAATTTTCAATGCCTTTATTTTCAATTTTTTTAGTTACCATTCAACACTTATTCTGTAAAGAGTGTTAATTATTTTTGCTTACTCCTAGGTGATTGTTTCTCATATTTCTACTAGTAAATTATTATAAAAATGAAATTCTATTGAATCCGAAGATGATTTAGAACCATTAACTTTATACTAACATATGGTTATGCTAATTTATGTTAAAATTCAAATGCAGCTCGGTTGGATTTGATTGTGGTTTTGTTGCCAAGGGCAAATCTGAAGAAGAAATCTTAACCCAGTGTGCAGCACATGCCACAAAAGATCATAACATGAAACCAGAAGAAATAACTCCAGAGTTACAGGCTAAAATTAAAAAAAATATCCACAAGTCATTATTTTAAAATATCTTGTTTCATTCCAATTATGTTATGTTTAGTTGTAAATAAGAAAATGATCCCGATTCAGTATTTTTTAGCTCAAGTTATTGTTATTGAAGAACTCTGGGAACTTTTTTCAAGATATGTGAAATTGAAATTCGTCCAGGTCCTATCACTATGAGCAAGAGGCATCCTGATAGAATCAGTATCTCGAATTCTACACCTCCACGGCCTGCAAAACTCTGAGCTCCTTTTGCCACAAAGATTGCTCCTAACATTACTATTGATAACAACGATGCAGAAATTCTTGTTAACCCCCCTATGATCAGTAATATTCCTGGAACAAATTCTGCTAATGCGATTGGAATTTGCATTTCTGCTGGTAGTCCCATGTTTGGAAGATTTTCAGCAAAACCTGACTCAAATTTTCCTAATGAATGTGCTATGAATATTGCTCCAATTGTAATTCTTATTCCAAAGTGAGTGATGTCATGAAATATCGAGTTACGAATTGTCGCTTCTACCATCTGTGAATAATTATTATGACTATATTTTATCCTTAGGTAACACATGTGAATAAAGGTTAAATGTGATTATTGCGTATTTTATTTATGAAGTATACTGTTGCATTGTTTACTGTATTGGCTTTTGCAGCAATATTTGCTATGGTTACTCCGATGGACGTTGCAGTAGCTCAACCTTCTGGTGCAATGCCTGATGGTGAATACAAAGATGCGGATCATGAAGGAAAATCTTGTCCATCTAAAGAGAAAAAAACCGCATCTGGTGATGTAGGTTTGAATGTCTAGATTGATTTTTTAATTGATTTTGATCTTTTTGTAAGCAGCTTTTCCAAGTCTATTCATTATTCCAAGACCTAGTCCATTTCGTCTGATGCCTTGTACGAGTATCACATCCATCTTTTTTGCATCAAACTCTCTGAATGTTTTAAACAAGTTAGCAGCTATAATGTCTGATTTTTTTCCTAAAAATACTGTCATATCTGATTTGTATTTGGTATTTGTAGTGCTAAGTACTCCTACCTTTTTTCCATGCTTTTTAAATTCTGATAAAAGTTGTAATGTCTTGTTTTTTACTTTATCATTTGGGCCTTCGATTAGAATTATTTTTGCATTTGGAGAATAATGTCTGTATTTCATGCCCGGTGAGCGATGTATGGATTTTGTTTTTCTTTCTTGTATGGATGGGTGGATTGAAATTTTACCGATGATCTTTTGAAGTTGTTCTATTGTTACAGCTCCCGGTCTTAACAGCATTGGAGTTTTTCTGGAAAGATCAATCACTGTAGATTCAATTCCAATTTTTGTTTTACCTCCATCAATTATCATGCTAATTTTACCATTCAAATCATCAAATACATGTCCTGATGTTGTGGGACTAGGTCTTCCAGAAATATTTGCTGATGGTGCAGCTAATGGCGTACCTGTTTCATGTATCAATAATTGTGCTATTTTGTTTTCTGGCATTCTCACTGCAACCGTATTAATTCCACCTGTTGTAATTTTTGGAACTAACTCTGATTTTTTTAGAACTAATGTAAGAGGTCCTGGCCAAAATTTTCCAATCAATTTACTAGCTGTATTTGGTATGTCTACTGCTAATCTCTTAAGATCCGAAATATCCGAAATATGAATAATGAGTGGATTGTCTGAAGGTCTGCCTTTTGCAACAAAAATTTTTTTGACAGACTTTGAGTCCAGTGCATTTGCCCCAAGACCATATACTGTTTCTGTTGGAAATGCAACTATGTTTCCTGATTTTATGATTTTAGAAGCTTGTCGTATCTTTGAAATTTGTGGATTTTTTGAATTAATTTTAAGAATTTTTGTTTTCATTTTTGCTTGATTTTTGACTAATACGATTGCAGTCATATTAAGAGTATGGTGAATTGTTTATCTTGATTTTATTTGTAACTTATTTTCTAAACATCATCCAAATTCTGGTCCCAACAAAAATTCCTACTGCAAGTACTATCAATAATGGAACTATTATTTGGCCTTCTTCCATTTGTTTAATTCATCAAATTATTGTTTAAACTCTTTTCATACGCATGTTTTTGATGATTCTTAGTAAGCTTTCAAGCTTACCGTATTCTATGAACTAGTATCATTAACTAGATGCATGAATACAAACACAAATTCAACAAAAAATGAAAGCAGTTGGAACAAAATGGTACACGCCCCTTTCAAAAAGGTAGTTGCCTTTGATCTCATATGTATGGGGATCGGAGTAGTAATCGGAATAGGAATCGGTGTATACCTAATAGCTGGTCTGTAGATAGAGACAAAAATATGACTCTATTACAAAAATCCATGCCACGATACAAAAAATCGTATTATGCGATATTTGCTATTAGTGTGGTTACAGTTATCATCATGACAATTTTTTAATTCATGTACAACCTTTTTTTAATTTTATTTTTTAGATATAGTATAACTTAATTATGATTATCAAATAATTGTATTATGGTTAGTAGAAAACTCTCAGCTAAAGAAATAGAAGAACAAAAAAAGCAACAAAAACTTCGAAATAAACTCTCTCGTGCTGCCAGAAGAAGTGGAAATGTTAAGAAAAAAGAAGGCAAAGTTAACAAGGCAAAAGCAAAAACAAAGACTCCTAGATCCCAAAAAAAGATGGCAACTGTGAAAAAATCTCGTTACTAAATTATTTTTTCCAAAAAAACTTTATTTCAAAATATTTTTAAAACTTTTCTGATACTTAGTATGAACGAATTCTACTCTTCTCTTTTATACAAACTCCATTAATCCAAATTAAATAGATAGGTGGAGGATTTCCAGACCAGGTTACCTCACATCATCTATTTGCCTTATGTTAAAAGTGATTTGGTTCAATCTAGATTTAATCAAACCTTATCTTTGGAAAATTTATTTACAAAGTATGAAAATATTGCATAGTGTAAATTATCCACAATCTCTAAATATTCTTCAGCAAAGCAGAGGTGAACCTAACTTTGAATAAAATCATACTCGTATTTGCAATATCTGCAATTATTGTAATAGGTGGATTAGGCATGTATCTCTCAATTATCTCTTCACAAGTTACATCTGTTACAAGTAATCCAAACAACATAGTAACACCATTGGAAACCCCATCTCAATTTCCATATCAAATCAATGAGGAAGTTTTTGATTTGTCATTGTCAAATCACACAAATCTATCAAATGAACCGATAAAATTCAAATCACATCAAGAAATTTCTGATTATCTCAAAGAATCAACTAAAAATCAGCAACAAATGATGTACATTCGAGATTCTGTAATGATGCCTATGCCATTTGCAGCAAATGAACCACGTCCTGTACCGTCTTCAATGAGAGAAGGAGCATTTGTCTTAGAAGAAGCATTGGAACTTCAAAAAAGAATTGAAAGCGGACCTGATGCTCCAACTGCAGGTTCTGGCAGTCCTATTGCTGATGATGTAAACAGTAACAGTGGAAATGATTATTCTGCTACTAATGTTCAAGTCAAAAATGTAGATGAGCCAGATTATCTCAAGACTGATGGAAAATATATCTACATTGGAACACAAAACACTATATCGATAATTGATGCATATCCGCCCGAATCTGCAAATGTAATTCTTAGATTTGCCTTAGATGTTGATCCTCAAAATATTGAAAATATGTTTCTAAATGATGATCGTCTTGTGTTGATGTATCATGGAAGTTCTGAGAGTCAAGCAATTTCAGAATTTGATTTTAGACCATATCCGATTTACAACTCTAAAACTATCATCTCCATACTAGATGTATCTGATAAGAAAAACCCAATGGTAATTTCAACACATGAGATTGATGGGAATTATTACAATTCAAGAATGATTGGAGATATAGTTTATGTCCTCTCCACAACTGGTGCTGATTACTCTAATCTCATAGTTCCAACCATAATGACAAAAGATACAGTACTATACCCTGATGTGTATAGATTTCCAAATCCTGAGCCTAATTACAACTTTAACACCGTTACAGCAGTGGATGTTTCAGGCAAATTAATCAATTCAGAGACGTTCATGATGGGTTATTCTAACTCAATCTATGTTTCTGAAGATAATCTTTACATCACATATGAGAAAAATATTGCCCCAATTGATTATGAATTAATACAAAAAGAAAGGTTCTTTGATGTTGTTGTTCCACTATTGCCAAAAGATGCTCAAAACAAAATAAAATTAATACAAAATGATTCCACAATTGATTCAAGAGAAAAGTGGAGACAAGTATCTTCAATACTGCAAGATACCTACAACAGTCTATCCAAAGAAGAAAAAGACAAACTATTTTCAAAGATACAAGATGCAATGATAGAATATGATTCTAAATGGCAAAATGACACAAGAAGAACTGTTATTCACAAGATTGCATTAGATGAAGGAAATCTACAGTATGTTGCAAACAATGATGTACCTGGATATCCATTAAACCAATTTTCGATGGATGAACATTCTGGATTTTTCAGAATTGCAACAACAAGTGAATCATTTGGTCCGCGTGAGACCATTCGATCAAACAACGTCTATGTTTTAGATGACTCACTCAAAATTGTAGGTAAACTAGAAAAGATTGCTCCTGAAGAACGAATCTACTCTGCAAGGTTCATGGGTGACAAGCTGTATCTTGTAACTTTCAAACAAGTTGACCCATTTTTTGTAATTGATTTATCTACAAACACTCCAAAGATACTAGGAGAACTAAAGATTCCCGGATTTTCAAACTATCTTCAACCCTATGATGAAAATATCATTATTGGAATTGGTAGGGATACAAAAGAAAATTCTTGGGGTGGAGTAGAACAGAAAGGAGTAAAGATTTCAATGTTTGACGTATCTGATTTTAACAAACCAAAGGAGACAGATACCCTTGTAATTGGTAGCACTGGAACATATTCTGAAGCTACCGATAGTCACAAGGCACTATTGTTGGATAAAGATAAAGGAATTCTCTCAATTCCAATAAAGACTGACATGGCATCGATAATGCCACAAAACAAGATTGTAAATGAAGACTATGACAAACAGTGGTATGGATTTTACGTATATACTGTAGATGCTAGTGGATTTGAAGAGAAAGGACAAATTCAGCATTATACATGGCAGTATAATTATGGAGGTCAGTACATGCCACCAAGATCATTTTACATCAATGATTCTCTGTATACTGTAATGGATGGAAGTATGAAGATAAATGATATTGATACTCTTGATGAACTTAACTCTGTCAAAATTCAGCAAACTGGAAATATAATTCCATATGTTACTGACTTACGTTAAACTCAAATTTAATCAAAGGTTATAATCATACTCTATTAATTACAATTGATAAAAATGTTCATGATTAAAAAAAGAGAAAGTGTTGCATTAATTGCAATTGTTACATTTTGTTTTACTTTTCAATCCAGTGCATTTGGTTCTCCAATTCCTATAATTCTTACAGGTGATGAATCTTCATTTGATCTGAAGATTGGCGAAACTATCGACATTAATTCGGACTTTGAAATTACTTTAGTCAATATACTTGATGATTCTAGATGTCCTACAGACGTCACTTGCATTTGGGAAGGTACAGTATCTGCAGAAATTAAGATGATAAAAGATGGAGAAAGTCGTGGCACATACGTTATACCAATTGGATTAGCTGATGGTGTGGAATCTCCATTAATTGATGATTTTTATGTTATGTTGTATGATGTAAAGCCATATCCAATTAGTACTAAACAAATAGAGCTATCTGAATATGTTGCAACTCTGATTATCTCCCAAATAACAGAACAAATAGATTCTCCACTAAAACAATTCAAATCAGGAGTTCCAATCAATAATACTAAATGCAGTGATGATTTGACGCTTGTAATTAAATCGAGTAATTCAAGCCCTGCATGTGTCAAGCCTGAAACTGTAACCAAATTACTTTTACGAGGATGGGCTTTGGATTTGCTAACTATTGGCAGTTTTGAGGAATGTGAATCTGCAGGAAATCCTGTAATGGAATCTTATCCAAGACAATGTACAACTCCAGACGGAAAACACTTTGTTGAGCAAATAAATTCGAAAATGATGAGTCCAGAATCAAAGTGTGAAAAATATGGCGGAACATGGTCTGCTGATCTAAACGAATGTGAATCTCTCTTGACTATAGATGATTTTACCAAAATATTGTCTGAAACACAAGACATTGATTCTATTTTTGAACAATTTGGAAAACCTCATGATGATATTGGAAGTGGAATCCACATCTACGTGTATTATCTAAATGATGATTCTCAAATCTGGATAGGATATGTGGATGAAATTATCTATGTAAAACACATGGATGAAGAGGGTAACCAGATTGCAATTTTATATGAAATGATATATTGATTGTTTCAATTAATTTCAACAGATAATAGTTTTAATTTTGTCTATCTCTTAATTGGTGACAATCACAGTTGCATCCAGTTTGACATTTCATTCTTTTACAGTCAGAGCATGTTTTTTTATTCCAATATGGGGCAGTATTCAATAATTGTATTTGTTTTATGATTATCTAACCTTTTCTTAATTTTCCATGGTTAATGTTTTTATGAAAAGTTGAAATTATACATTATTTGTAATCATTATGTTATATGATGTCCAAATTCTGGTTACTTTACATAATACTGGCACTTGCTTTTACTTTTCCATTTTCTTATGCTCAGCATCATGGAGGTGAGCAAGCCCCACCAATCAGTTTTGGTTCTGGTGAAGTAACTGTAAGTACCACATTATTTCCGGCAGATTTTACACCTCAAAAATACTCTGATGTGAATTTAAAATTAAGATTTTTTGACACACAATCTAATGTTAATGTGGAAAATGTAAGTTATAGAGTTCAGATATTTTACGGTGAATCTCTTGTTGCAAATCAGATGTTTTTTGATAAAGACGGCGAACTAGTTATCAAAATACAACCAAAATCAAATTGTACACAAGAAGATTTGTGGAAATGTACAAAATATTATGGTGATGTTGATGCTATAGTTCCAAACGCCTTAACTTCTACACCTTCTAGCATTCCAGTTATTTCAGGACCTGTTTTTACTCAGAGTGGTCAATATATTGTAAAAACTGACATCATAGGTGCAAAAAATCCAAAGACCCAAACTTCACAGGATATTCACTTTGAGACAATTGTAATTATCCCTAATGAACAAGAATTCAAAATATCTTCATCTGGCACTGACTATCAAATTTTTTCAAAAAATTTCCAAGGACCATTAACTAATTTTCAGTTTGATGATTCATCAAAATCCATTTCTTTTGAGATGCCATTTGATTGGGCACATGTAGCACATGTGGATTTTGTAAAGAATTACTTTGAAATCCCAAAAAACTTTTTGCCTTTAGAAAATGTTGTTAGCTTTAATGGCAAAGCAAATGGAATACCGATCTTTCCAATAGATTTACACTATGACAAATATTCTGATGAAGATAGTAACATACTACATTTTATGATTCATAACGATGAGCTAAAAAAACTCAAAAGTTCTGACTCTAAACTTAAAGTTGTAATTACCCCCGAAACACAATCATCCATAATTTCTAAAGACCTTTTCTTTGATAACGGCATTAAGGCAATTGCATCTTATGATTCACGATATTCTGAAAGTAAAAATATTTTATTTACAATAGTATTTTTTGATTCCAAAGGGGAACTATCTGGTGATATCCGGTATGGATATGGCATAAAGGATCCAACTGGAAAAGAAACTGTAAACACTGGTGGAAACCTTAGCCTTTTGGGAATCGAGTTGCCAAATGGCATTGATTCTCAAGTGCTAAGCACACCCATACCTGGAAAGTACTCTATGCAAATTGTGCTATTGGGAATGGGGCAAAACTCCTATGACAGACCAATGTTTCAAAAATTTGATTTTGAATTAAGTTCAGATGTGAACAAAACTGCATCTCCTAAAATTCCTACATGGATTAAAAACAATGCAGGCTGGTGGGCTGATGGAAAAATTGATGATAATTCATTTGTTCAGGGAATTCAATTTTTGATAAAAGAAAAAATAATGAACATTCCATCTACTCAAAGCTCAGGTAATGGTTCTGATGAAATTCCGCCATGGATTAAAAACAATGCAAAGTGGTGGGCTGATGGACAAATAGATGACAATTCATTTGTTCAGGGAATTCAATTTTTAGTCAAGGCCGGTATAATCAATCCTTGATATTGATTTGTTAGATGTGACACATATCACGTAGAAATCGACCATCCTTGTTAAATACAAAATTTGTAATCAATGCTTACCAAACACAAATTGGTCTTGGAAGTATATCTCCAAGACTGATTTTATTATATTATGGATTGACTTGCTGACCTTTTGTTCTGTTAATTATCTCTGATCTTAAAGTAGCAAAATCGGCTGTAATTTTTGTATTTTCCTTAATCTCTGTAAGTTCATTTAGTATCTTTTCTAGTATCTCGATTATTTTATTTTCTTGTTCTTCTGTCATGATGTTTTATTTACTGACCTTTGTTTTATCATCTACTAGTTTGAATCTTGATAATACTTTGTAAAGTATGAATACTATAACTGCAATTATTGTGAAATCTATGACGTTTGCAATAAAATCCCCGTACTTGAATACTGAAATAGCTCCTGATACATTGTTGACAACTTCAGTTTCAAGTGACTTGAGATCTCCTGATGGTAATGCTAATCCTACAATTGGGTTTATGAGGTCGTTTACTAAAGCAGTAACTAACTTTGATGCTGCAGCTCCAATGATAAATGCAATTGCTAATCCGATAATCCCAAAGTTTTTGAGAAAAGCCATGAACTCTTGAACAAAGCTTTGTTTTGGGGGCGGAGCGTCACTCATATCCATTCTATTGTTTTTATAGTAAAAAGTGTTATCAAAATTTGTAAAAAGTATTTTGATTTTTTATTTTGTTTCTTCGTTCTTTGATTTTAGTTTGCCACATATAGAACAATCTTGAATCATTGACTTGATCTTTTGCTTTAATCCCATGCTGAAGCAATTTCTGCTGTGAATATAATTTACAGCTATTCTGAGATATTGACTAATAATGCCTGTTTTCTGATATTACAGCCTTGATCTAAACTTTGAAATATCTATCTGTCGTAGTTTGGATGTGACTATTGCTTATGTTATGATTAACTGTGAACTTGGTGCAGAGGAGACAATTATGGAGAAATTGCGAGAAATAGAACAAGTTAAGGAAGTGTTTGGAACTATAGGAACTCATGATTTAATGGTAAAACTAGAAGCTGAAAATTTTGAAAAAATCCGAGATCTCGCTTCAAGGAGCATTCAAAAGATTGAAAAAATTAGAACTATTTCAACACTGATAAAAAAAGAATAAAGTTAGGTGGACTAAATGCCTCATGAAAAAAATGACATTGAAAAGTTGATTGACACTATGATAAATAATGGTGATGAATTTGTTCAAAAACTTAAAACCGTTCTACCTGATTCTATTTCAGAGTCTATGGTTATGTTTCATGAATCTCACGTTGCCAATCTTAAAAAGATTAAAGATTTCCTTAACCAGTAATTTTTCTGCTAATAATTTGTACTATATGCTTTTTAATCATTAATTGTACGTTTTACTATGACTAGATCTCGTACCATTACCATTCCTATTAATAAAAAGACAAGTTATGCATTTGATGCCATTTTGAATGCTCCTCCAAAAATGATGCCTGATGCAAAAATGTCTTCTGACGGTTGGTGGTCTTTTTCAACTCCTAGAGGAAATGCTAGATTGAAATTTAAGGAAAACCGTTCACTTGGAATTCTAGACCATGTTTTCATTGATCAAGATTCTCAATGGAATGTTCCAATGCGAATAGTCTCAAGCGGTGAAGACTCTGAAATTGTGATTACTTTGATAAAGCCTGATGAATTGACTGACGAACAGTTTGATAATCGTATGATAGAAATCGAACAGGTGTTTGAAAATATGAAAAAAATCATAGAGATGTAAAATTTATCATATGTTTTTGATATTGAGCACAGATAAAGAATCAAAGTTAAATATAATTTTTGTAAGTAGAGTCTGAGATAATGCCCTACGAAGAAGTGTATTTCCAACGATTAGAAGAAGACGGTCTTGAAGAATTCCAAGAACCATCATTAACTAATCAAAACTAATCTTATTTTTTGTATTTATCAATTATCTGATTTTTTATCGCTTCCAGGACCTACCATGTCTTCTGGTCTGACTTCATTATCCCATTTACCTCTAATCCCTTTGATCAATGCTATGATGCCTGCAACAATCAATGCTAAAACAAGCCCAAAAAATAAGACCTGATCAAATATCTTAAATGAACAATTTATTGGGATGGGATTTGGTCCTGAATCATAATCATAACAATCTCCAAATTCAGTTGCCTCGATGTTTGCTGTTTGATAATTGCCTCCGAATACCCCTAAGATCAAAAATCCTGCAAAAATAAGTCCCACTGATAAAATGATAAAACGCATATCGCTCATGATCTTAATTTTATGATATCCTATTTACGCTTTGATTTAATTTTTACTAGTGCTATTTTTCTAATAATACTTTTAGATTTTTAAGCGATGCCTCATAGAACGTTCCCATAAATTTTACAAAGTCTGTGAATTGTTTTGATGTCATCTTTTTGCTATTAACATATGACTGCCATGTTATCTGAGTAGCGTTCTTGTTTTTTGCATTAATGGAAATTGTTGCAACATATGCTCTTAGAGGTAAGCCTTCAGTTGCAATATACGTAAAATACTCGCTTTCTTTCCATGCCACAATATGCTCTTCAATTGTATTGCCATCTTCAAATGTAATTTTTCTTATGGCGCCCACGTTTCTCTTCTTTTTTGACAAATATGTTGTTTTTTTAACATCAATTACCCATAATGGAAGCCCAACAATATTGCTGATTTTTCTCCATACCTTCTCTTTACTTGCTTTAACTAAAATGGATTTTTTTACTGTATTTGTATGAAATGATTTTTTCATAGTTTTTATGATAATTGTTTGTATTTTTGTATATCTTTAAATTTTATTTCTTTAACATATTTAATCCCAATAAAACAATCACCCTTATGGTCTTTGGATGGGGTAAGAAGAAAGAAGTGCAATCTGAAGAAATCCCTGCAGAAAAACAAATTCCATTGTCTGAAGTATCAAAAATTGTACAAAAAATGCTTGAATTAAGAACTAATCAAATTTTGAATGATATAAAATCTATCAGAGATAATACAGAACCCCTGATCAGTGATCTAATTTCAATTGGAAACACGCTTGAAAAAGATAATCTCCAAGTTGATGATATCGATAAACACATTCGAATTATCGTAGTTAGAGGTAAGCAACAAGTAATTGACATGATAAAAAAGGATGCAAATCATTTGCCAAAAATTAATTCATTTGATGATGTGGAAAACATGCACACTGTATTGAATCAAATGTTAAAAAAAATTGGAGATGTTTTAGGAAGACAAACCAGAGTCATTCACATTTTTGCAAAAAAATATGCTGAAAAATTAAAGGATATCTTGCAAAAAATGAACGCAAATAATATTGAAATTCAACAATTACTTAAAAACTACAATCGTACAAAATCCATTTCTGCAGAAATTACAGGTTCATTACAAGAAATTGATAATTTAGAAGATGATATCGTCAAAAAAGAACATAGAATAACTGAAATTAAAAATCACATTAATTCACTACACACTAAAATAACTAACTATGAGGATTCAATAAAAAAAATACACTCTTCTGAAAAATACCTGCAATTTTTAGAGTTACAGAAAGTTTTAGATTCGTTTTCTGGTGAAAAAAATCAATTAAAAAACGAAATTAATTCCCAATTTACAAAAATTTCTAGACCTCTCAGTAGATATGAACACGTGTCTTCAATGGAAAAAGAACAAAAAATTCTCTTGTCTAAATTAATTGAAGATCCTTTTGGTGTATTGATTCCAAAAAATAAGGATTCAATAATACTTATTTTAGAAAATGTTCGAAAGGGTATCTCTTCTGGTTCCATATCTGTTAAGGATGTTGAAAAGTCATTTTCTTATTTGACTGAAATTGAAGAGGCGCTTGCTGGATACATTGCGCAAGTCTCTGATTTTACTGAAAAACGTCAAAAGATTGAAAATCAAATATCTGCAGTTCGATCTGATGATCTAACAGAACTTACGCACAACTTACAACATGCTACTTCTGATAAGGATGATTCTGAATCAAAAATAGATATCATCACGTCAGAATTAAATGAAGAACGTTCCACCATCTCTAAACTGATATCTGAAATCGAAGTTAAACTAAGAGAATTTTCTAATACTGTTTATGTAATTGCTAGATGAATAATCATTCTGAAATGAATTTGTCGCATCCTGATGTGCATGGTTTATTCATAACTCCTTCACATTTTTCTAATTCATTATGTGCTATCCTTTGATGCCCACAGATTCGACATTTCATTCTAAAATATTCGATAATCTTACTGTATGGAACATCTAATGAGGCAATTTTTGACGATATGTTGTCATCCATTATGTTTTACATTTTGATATTCTTTAATTCCCCAAAAAAGAGTTTCTAATTGTAAATTCTAAATTTAATTAGATCTAAACTACATACTATCATGTTGTTTAAAAAGAAAAAAATTGAAAGACAGGTTTCTTTAGAAAAAAAAGTTTTAGACAGTATTTTGTCTTATTGCCAAATGAAACATCCAAATGAAGGAATTCTTATTTTAAAAGGCAAATCAAAACAAGGACATGTTATGATTGATGGTTTAGTGATTCCACCCTTTAATTATTCTGGCCCTACTTTTGCCGGTTTTCCACACTCTTTTCTGCCCTTTGATATGAGTTATGTGGGAGTAGTTCATTCACACCCAAGTGGCTCTGCGGAACCATCAGTTACTGATCTTCATAATTTTTTTGGTTTGGTATCTATAATTGTTCAATCACCATACGGGGATAATGATGTCTTTGCTTGGGATAGTGGTGGAAACCCTGTACCGCTTTCTATTGTATAAATCAGATTCCTAAAAAAAATACAAAAAACACTGACAAAACTTTATAAGTATTTTGAATGTAATTTTGTTGAATTGTTTAGTTATAAGACTTATCTGATCTTCTTGTTTGCCTCACTGGGTATTAGTATTGGGTTGCAAATGATTCTGCCATTCCCTTACGGTCTAGGTGCAGCTTTGGCAATTTTCATAGCATTTCCAATGTTGCTAAGAAGACGATATATGAGTCGTATGAAGGGATATGGCGATTCTGGAAGTGGTGGCGGTGGATTCTTTGGAATGAATTCTGGAGGTACAAGTGTACGATACGTGTGTTTAGTTTGCAATAACAAACACAAAGGTGGAACATGTCCTAGATGTGGTTCTAAAATGCAACGTGCTGATTTCTAAAATGTCCTTAAATGAACTTAGAAAAAAAGTCTTATATCAAAATTCTATTGAAGTCTGGATTGGATTAAGCAAAGAAAAAAACATAGATTGGGCTGATACTGAAAATTACAAAAAATTTATTGCTTTTCTTTTAAAAAATAATCTAAACATGAAACAAATGTCAATATGTTTTGATGAATCCGATAAAGCATCTGAAGGGGGTCATAGCAAAAAAGTATTTGCAAACAAATTAGCAGCAATAAATGATGAAAATTCTGCATGCTACTCCATAAAATTAAATGATAATGCTATCGAATTAATTCGAAAATTTAATCTCTAATACTATCGTTTTAACTTTGGATTAACAATAGAATCTAAAGCATTTCCTATAAAGACAAAAGCAAGTCCTGTTACTGCAATCATCACCCCTGGAGGTAATATCCACCACCACAATCCTCTGGATGCTGCACCATACACATTAGCATCATGCAAAATTTGACCCCATGTTGGAAAAGATGGATCGCCTAATCCTAGAAAACTTAATCCTGCCTCTGTAGTGATTGCAGCAGGCACCGATATAGCTATACTGGCAAAAGCATATGGCAATAACTGTGGCAAAATATGTCTTAATACAATTTTTGAATCAGTCTGTCCCATCATGGTTGCAGCTTCGACATACCCTCTAGTTTTGATTTGCAAAGACATGCTTCTTGCAACTTTTGCTATTCCTACCCAACCAAATACCATCAAAAATCCTACCAACACGAAAATACTGTTGCTAATAGTAACTGATAGGATAATCAGGAAAGGAAGTGCTGGCAGTGCATAGATTACATCGTTAAATCTCATCATTACTTCGTCTGTTTTTTTGCCTCTGTAACCTGCATAAACTCCGTAAAGTAAACCTAATACAACTGATGCAATAGATACAACAAGTCCTATGAAAAGTGCCAAAGGAGTTCCCCACAGTAAACCTACTGCCAAATCTCTTCTCAGCTCATCTGTTCCCATTATACCAAATGCCTTGCCCCCTATGATTAGTTTGGAATCTTGAATTTTATTTTCTGAATTATTGCCGTACATCTTTATCAAAAAAACATAATTTCCTTTTAGAGGCTCTTGTTTTTCTGTTTTAGAAAAAACAATATCTTCTGCAGATAAATTATCTAAAGAAAATGAAAACTTGCTTGATTGCAGAATAAGGTTTTTTTTAATTGAATCATCTGTTGAAAATATCCTTTCACTATGGATGGAATTAGAATCTAAATTTGGCAAAGACGTTGATAATAATTTTAGATGAATTCCATCAGGTCGTATTATGTCCATCTGTAGTAATGTTGACCCTGAATATTTTGCAGAAAATTCGTAGATGAAATCATTTGGAAAATCATCATAGTCAAAATTTATTCCAAATTGATGATACGTAACTGATATGTTTTCTGCATTATCATAGTTTATTTTTGGTGATTCTAAAATTTTATGTTCTGGAATCTTTTCACTCAAAAACAAGTTAACCCAAACTGGAATTGCAACTTTTGGATATGAAATCCAGCTTCCTGGATTATTCCATTCTTTAAAAGTCTCCACTGGAATTGTAATTACTGCTATGATTGACGTTAAAATTAAAATTGATAGTATGACAATTCCTGCAATTCCTATTTTGTTTTTAAAAAATTCCTCTTTGATTTCTGTTGGGGTGACACTACTCATCCTACTCTCACTCTCGGATCAAAGTACCCATACAGTAAATCTGCAATAAAGATACTAATCAGGAAAAAAACTGTCAAGATGTAAGTGGCACCAATAATTATTGGCAGATCCATTACTGTAATTGCTTCAAAATATAATCTACCCATGCCTGGCCAGTCAAAAACAGCCTCAGTGATTATTGCTCCTCCAAGGGATCCTGATAGACTTAATGCAAGAATTGTAACTATTGGAGGGGCTGCATTTTTTAAAGCGTGCGAATAGATTATTTTTTTCTGATCAACTCCGATTGTCTTTTTTGCAATTATGAAATCTTCTTGCATAATTCCTACTATGAAATTTCTTACAAGATATGCCCAAGACCCAAACCCTATCATTACAATTGTGATTAATGGTAATGCCATGTGGTATAGTAATGAACCGATATAATTTGGATCTGATGATGGAATTAATGGTGTTGCCCTTGCAGGGAAAATTTGATACACAAATGAAAACAAGAATATCATTAGCATTCCTATCCACCACACGGGAAAACTAGAGCTGATAACTGCAAAACTTGATGTTAGTCTATCTACTATTGAACCAACTCTGCTTCCTGAAAATGCTCCAAGGAAGATACCGATTACAGAAATTATGATTGTTGCAGTTGTAAACAATAAGATTGTTCGAGGAAGTTTTTCTAAAATTATTTCTTTGACATCAGATGATCCAGAATCACTAGTTAGAAATGTTGCACGACCAAAGTCTAGAGTAAGTATTTTGTACATTGTCAATCCTATTCTCTGTGGAGAATACCATGGTTCATCTAACCCTAGAGTTTTGATTCTCTGTTCAATTTGCATTTGAACAAACGATTCAAATTCATCTACTGACGAAAAACTTTCTGAAATTTTAGGATTTTCAGTTATCTCAGATCTTACTTGAAACACAACTCCTTGTTTTAAGATACTATCCATGTTTGATCCTACTAGAAGAACTGTGATAAGTAGTGTAATCATTAACACTCCAAACATTGTAACTAATCGAGTTCCGACATACCTCTTCAAAGTCAATAACCAGAAATGGTGAACTCAGTTTATAATAATTGCAGTAGGTAATTTAAAAAAATTTTAATTTAGTACGAATTTCTATACTTTATATGGTAAAAAATGACTCGTTTGACCCCGATAGGCTCGTATTGACAAAAAATGAAATTCTTGCTTTCTGTGATAAAGTCATAGAAAAATGGAATAAAGAACCAAGTAAAAACGCCAATAATATTTTGGCAATGACTGCTGTTAAGGCAAGTATTGTTTGGACTGATGAAGATTCTCTCAAAGCAATATGGAGTGAAATAATCCGTTGGGTTTTTGAATTGCTTTATGAGAATGCTCTATCTCAAGGTAAAATTGATGATGTTGATTGGTCTAGCGTTATGAAAAAATTAAAGAATAAAAAATAACTGTATTGTAATTATATTATGAGTGCAAGTACAATACGAAAAGCCAAAAAACTAGTTGAAAGTGGCGGTGTAGTTAAAGTCGATGATGACCTTTATCAAATAAAGTCATCATCTGATCCAGAAAAATCTTACTTTGTGACATCTGATACTTGTGAATGTCCTGGATTCAAAAATTTCTACAAATTTCATCATGGTAAGGGTCTAAAAGCAAACTGCTCTCATTTGGAAGCAATACGAATTTTTAAAGAAAAATCTTAGAATTAAAAATAAAAGTTGTTATACGCAACAAATGGCTTTTTTGAAACTTTCTGAATCCCTTTCAAAATTACATTCTTTGCATACTTGCCAACTTCTTTTTTTCAGTATTGAAAAAGATGCATCATAGCTTACTGAATACATCTTTCCTCCACAAGAGGGGCATTGTAGTGGTATGTCTATCTTCATTGATGGTGTTATTGCATTTTTAATTATAAGGCACGCGTAGAACTGATAAATCATCCATAAAATTTAGTTTTTAGGATTTACTTGAATAATACGATTCCCGTCTACTACAAATTCTATGATTGTTCCGTTGATGTTTACAAAAAATGATGCTCCGTTATTTCCAACCTCTACGTTCATTCCCGCGATATTTGTATTGATAGTGTCGTTTTTCTGTTCTATTACCTCTTCTGGTAATTGTTCCGTGCTGTTAATTGGTATGATTATATCTTCTGGCAATATCCCTTCTTCAGTATTGTATCCAAATTCTTCTATAGTTTGTCTTGAAATGGTAATTTTTTCTAGATACGCTTTATTTGCTTCTTCTTGAGTTCCTCCATTTTCTAGAATGTTTTTTCTGATTTGCTGTGCTTCATCAAATATGTTTTTGGTGAAATTCATCTGACTCACAATTGTGTCTCTTACTGCAGGATCTAGATTTTTAACATAATCATCATATTTGTATCCTGAAAAAACCCCAGAACCAGGATCTAACTCTTCTATTTCCTTTAAGAGTAACTCCTCTGAAATTCTTGTTTGTTCTTCGATGAATTTTTGTTCTTCTAGTATTTTTTCAGCTATCTTCTTTTCTGAAATAAATTCTTGTAATAATTTCTGGTAATGTGAGTATAAAATAAAACCTATAGGATCTTTTTCAAAATCAGACGATTTTGCATTAAGATATCTTATTGCTTCTGGGGTTGAAAGTTTTTCTTCAATTACTGATGTTGTGGTTAATTCTCCTCTGACCTGAAATTCTGTATTTGCAATGCCTGTTTTTCCGTCAGGCGAAGTTGCTTTGATGCTAACGATATATGTTCCTGGCATTCTGTCATAGTGGCTAAGTTGAACCACGTACTCCCCTAGATTGTTTGTGGTTGTAAACAAAGAATCATACTTTGTACTGATATGGACCTGAACATCTTTTACTGGATTTGATGCATGGTCAGTAATTCTGCCTGAAATTATTGGAGCGTCACCTGGCAGTATCTTTGGATTATCGATGCTAGATTGAATTATGAGGCTCCACAATGCTGCATCTGAGGCTGGGATGAGCATACTTAATGCAAATATTGAGAATAAACCGATGATGATGGTCTTGTTTTTGAGCATAATAGCGAATTCTAAACTCTATTGATAAGACAAAGAATAAAGAAAATCTTGCCGACATGTAATTTTATTTGATTCAAATTGATTCTTTTTTAATAAAATTAAGTTATTTTCATAATACTTTTTGGAATACGCTTAGGTGTTCTTTATTTGATCATTTTAGTAGGTTTTGTACGAATTGTTTATGTATTATCATTTTTTGATTCAGACATTGGTGCCTAGATTTACTCTTACAGTATTGCTTGTTTTGTGTGCATCGCTAGCCACTCAAACAGCTTTTGCACAATTAGACAATGACGTTTCAACAAATGAGCAAATCACATTATCAAAAGACTTGGAAAATAACCCTGTTGCACAAGACATCCTTAAAAAAATAGAGCAGACTAAAAAATGGATAAAAGAACTCGAAGACAGAAAATATGAAGAACTGAAAGTCAAAGCAGAACTTGAAGCAAAAAGAGCACAAGCCCTTGAAAAACTAAACCAAGATCTTAAAGAATGGGAAGCATTATGGGAATATTATTCTCCAAGAAACTCGTTTTCAAGATTTGTAGATACAGTGCAAGATACTCCTGTTAAGGAAGTCTTTTGGGAGCAATTTGAATTTCATCAAATGAAAGTAGACGCAGGTAGAGAGGCCCTCAAAATAGTTATTGCAAACGGAGGTTCACTAAGTGAAGCACGTCAAGCATATCATATTGCAGCTGAGACAAAACGAATTGAATTAATCGAAGCAAATAGTATTTTTAATGTAAATCATAACTTGGCATACTACAATCAAAACTAGAAGAAAAAAATGCTATAAAGAATCAAAGCGAACGACCAAACATGTCCAAAGAAGAACTAAGTAATAAAATTATCCAAATAAGAAAACAATACGATTCAACTAAAGATAATATCATGCAAGAAAAACTAGATGCCCTAAAGGAACTAGACAAAACAACTGACAAAAATCTAAAAGAGTTTGCACAAACATATGAACTTGATCCATATATCAAAGTGGTGTGGAATTCTCAGTTTTCAAAATATGAAGCAGTAAAGAAAAACTAGACTCTAATATTCCAGCGATATTAAATGAAAAATTAGAATATGTTTAAAATTCCATAATGTGAAATACATCTGTGAATCTCTCCATAGTTAAAGCCACTGAAAAAGACATTCCAATTATTCTTGAATTACTCTATGAGCTAGAAAGACCAACTCCTATTGATGATAAAGAAATCAAAGTATTCAGAAATAAAATTAAAGATTATTTTTCAGATCCCCAAAAGATAATCTTGCTGGCAAAGCAAGGTTTCAAACCAGTAGGACTTGTTAGTATAATTTTTCTAAGACGTTTAAACAGGGTAAAATTAGAGATGTACATCCCTGAATTAATAGTCACAAAAGAATTTAGAAACACAGGTATTGGAAAAAAACTAATTGAATACTGCATCGTCCTTGCAAAAAAGAAAGACTGCTATAGAATAAGACTAGAATCTGGAAATCAAAGAAAAGATTCTCATTTATTTTACAAAAATCTTGGATTTGAGCAATCTTCGCTGTCCTTTTCTATGAATATTCTTTGAGAAGTATGTGTTTTAGCTTGCCACCAATTTTTTTTGACTAGCCCTCTAAAACATATTTTTTGAAATTTGATTTAATGCTAATTAAAATAATTGTAATAGCCTCAATTCTTGCTTTGGGCATCTTTTTAATCGCTGAAAATAATGGTGTGTATTCTAGCTCTGAAGTCGTTGACTCTGTAAAAGAACATGCAAACACGTTGGAAGAAAAAACTAACGAATCCTTTGAGACCGGTATTGGATTTATGAAGACCGTTGATGAGACAGGAGATAAAATTAACACTCAGATAAATAATGCTAAAGAATCTACAAAAGAAATATCTAAAAAAATTTCTGACTTTAACCCTCTAAACAAGGATGATTCTTCTAAAGATATTCCATCCGAAGAATCTTCTGATCAACCTATTACACATGGTGGCTCAAATAATGGAGTAATTCAATTTAATTATGATGGTTCTCCGATTTATGAAAATCTTTCACTATCTATGATTCAACAATCAAATGGTGATGTTTTATTGGAATATGTAGATGCTACTGGACATACAAAAAGTGCTAATGTAATAATTAGAACTAATGACGCAACAATTTTCTCTGGAACTTTTTTTACTTCAAATTTTAAGACTATAATTAATGATATTTCTAAAACGACATATCATGTAGATATCACAGTTGACCATAAAGACTATGGACTTGTAAGTTCCACGTTTAATTCAAATAATATAGATTCTAAAGTTGATGGTGTATTTCAGTCATGATTGTATGTATTTATACAAAATCAATTAGTAACTAATATGGATGAAACTTTAGAATCAAAAACATTTGCAGATATTTTTGAGAAGAGCATTAAACAGTTTATTGATAATCGTGAATCATTTTTGCCTCTTGTAATCAAAAATTTTTCTGATGGTAACAGAGAATACAATAATTATATTGAACAATTATTTCATGTGATGCGAAAATTTGAAGGAACTTTCTTTGAAAATACAGATAAATCGTTACTAAAAATATTTGAAGATTATACAAATGAATTCTCAAAGTTGTATCTAATGCAAGTTGATGCATCAAGAAAAAACTTTGAGAATTATCTAGAAACACGTCTTTCAATCATGTCCTCCTGGAATGAACATATGAAGAAATTTGCTGATTCTCAAAACAAACTTTGATCTTTTATGCCTATTTTTTGTGCTAACCTGTTTTGTTGGTAGTTTTTACAATGCCTCAAATAACACTTGTATGAAAAATGAACATATTATTAAAAATCTATAAATATTATGATCTTAGCCGTTATGACGTGAACATTACTATTTTAGCTGTTTTGATACTATCACTAACTGTAACTTTATCATTTGCCGGTACTTCTTTTGGAGAAAAAGAAATCAAATGTGTTAACTGTGTACAAATCCCCTCTTACGAAATTGATCTATACAAAGAGATTTTTCCATTGACTGTTTGGACTGATTCACACACTTATGATCATTTTTCAGTTATCACTGCAACTGGATACTTGAAACCACAAAACACAGTCGCACCAATCTTAGCTGTTGTAACTAATCCTATAGGGAACATAGTAACCATACAACAAATAACTCCTGATGCTGATGGTAATTTCTCTTTCAAACTAAACACTGAAAGTCCTCTATGGTCTAAAGACGGGGAATACATCTTAAAAGTTCAAAGCGGTTCTGAGACAAGACAATTCAAAACTAATTTTACTCTAGTTCCATCTTTAACTGGAAGCGTTAACAAATGTACTATCGATAGTATTTCAGTTATTGCAAATAATGGACGAATCTATTGTATTCCGTATAAGATATCTGATGGTCTTGTAAGCACAACAAAAGGAAAATTAAATTCTGACACTAAAACAATGACTCTAGATATCAAAGGACAAAACATTGGTGCTATTACTCTTGATATTCCAAGATACATCTTAGATTCGAAATCTCCTGCTGGTAGTGATTCTTCTTTTGTTGTAATGGCTAATGGTAAAATGATAGAATATGAAGAATTAGAAAGTGATTCTGATTCAAGACAAATAAAATTAGATTATCAAATAGGTAACAAAGTTTCATTTGAGATTGTAGGAACTCATATTATTCCTGAATTTGGTTCCATTGCTCTTTTGATTCTCGTTGCTTCAATAATGTCTATTTTGATTGTAAGCAAGTCTTTTTCAAATAGATTAGTCAAATTCTAAAACACTGTCAAGTTCTTAAACAACGACATTAAATCTACTATGTATCCATGGATTTAGAAAAATTTCGTAACGATGTTTATGAAGTTACTGAAAAACTATCAAAAAATTTGAAAGAATCAGATCTGCCAAAACTCAACTATGTTCGTCAACAATTAATTGAAATGTATCAAAAAAATCTTGTAAAAATTAATCATTCTGTTTTGGAACTCATATGTGCATCTACGCTGATTGCACGTGGACATTCAGTAGAAGTAGAAAAACAAATCTCTGATATTTTAGTATGCGACCTTTTTGGTAAAAAAGGAGATGGTAATACCATTATTGAAATCGAAACAGGATTCACACCTCCTGATCATGCTCTGGATACAATTGATTACTTTACCGCAAGGATAATGAGTAAAATTGCTAGATACAGTAAACACTGTACTAAATTTTCTCTGGCAACTCCTGTGATTGGCCTAGTTCCAATACCTAAAATTTTCCTTATGCCTCCAAATGCAAGAAGTGAATCTGATGTGAAAAAAGTTAAAGATCTATGTGATCGATATTACAAAAATCCTCCAATTCAATATTCTGATATTCTAAATGCTCATTTACATTCAATTTATTTAATAAACATTGACAAAGGATTTGCAAAGGAACTTGATCCTCAAGGATATGTGGATTTAACTCACAACCTACTTCGACGAAGTGAAATCGAGTACTAGTTTACCCAAAATAGAAAAAATACAAATTCATCTTCATTTTAGTTATAGTATGATTTGTGCTGCGTGTGAAGTAAGAAAGCATTATGAATGCATTGACTGTATAAATAATCACAAAACTCATCTTTGTCACTGTGACTGCCACGATGAAAATACAAAACCTCATCCTGTAGACAAGCCACATTGATCTGGCATCATTAAAGACACAGCTCAATTTTTTGAGCCTTATTATTAAAATTTCATCTTATTTTAACCATTGTGGATTTTTGAGGATCTGAAGTCTGATCGTAAAAAACATCAAGATTCATAAGGCAATAAAACATTCTATCGACAAATTATGGCGACATCCATGGAAAATTTTGGAACATTAGAGTATGTTTTAGACAAATATTCAAAAATTTGGAGTTGGAAGATTACCGGTCAACGAGCCGTGAGTATGATATCTAGACTCGTGCCTGAAGCATGGTATGGTGAAAATACAGATGAAGTGATAATCCCAGATAGTGTTGAAAGTGTAAAGCAGATAAAATTAATCATGGATCGTTATCCTCTTGAAATTTTGTCTAAATCTGCATGGCAACGAAAAATTGTAAAAACATATACTCCAAAACCCATTAATCCGCCTGTAAAATATAATCTCAATCGTGCAAAAACAGGCGAACAATTCCGTGGAAAACTGTTGAATTTTCAAAGAGAGGGATTAGATTTCTTGTTAAAATCATCAGGCAATGCATTACTTGCTGATGAAATGGGCTTGGGAAAAACTGTACAAACATTATCTTATGTTGCAACTGAAAAACAAACCTTCCCAGTACTTGTTGTTGCCCCATTAGTTACTTTGAATAATTGGGAAAGAGAAATTTCCAAATTTTTAAAGAAAAAAAGTAGAAATGGAAGAATTATCGAATCCGACTCTCCAACATCTACTATAATTAGAACTGGAAAATCTAAAGAGCTTCCTGTAACTGATTTTTACATAATAAACTATGAATTACTTTACAAACGTCTTTCTGATTTATCAAAATTAAATATTCGAACAATTGTTTGTGATGAGGTTCATAATCTAAGATCAAAAACTACTCAAAAATACAAGGCTGTCAAAAAACTAGCAGCACTTTCTTCAATTTCATATAGAATTGGTTTGTCTGGTACTCCAATTTACAACAGAGGCTCTGAAATATGGCCAATTGTTGATATTTTGAGACCTGGTTTGCTTGGAAGTTTCAAAGAATTTTGTGAGTACTTTTGTTATGTTAATGAAAAAGGCAAAGCAATCGTACTTGAGAACAAACGAGCCTCACTTCGAAATGAATTGCAGAAACATGTCATGCTTAGGCGAAAAAAGTCTGACGTTTTAAAGGAATTAAAAGATAAAGTTAGATACAAAGAAGTCATCGATGCTGATACTGACTATTATCTTGATGAACTAGGGAAAATATGGAATAAACTTGAAGAAGAACAAAAAGATGCTGAAACAGCATTTGACAAATCAGCATCATATCAAAGAGCAATTCAAAGTGAACGACAGATTGCAGGTATTGCCAAAGTTCCACACGTGATTAATTTTGTTAAAAATATTATGGAGATTGAGGAAAGTGTAGTGGTATTCTGTCATCACAAAGTAATCCATAAATTATTACATACAAGTCTTGAAGAATTTTCCCCAGTTACGATTATTGGTGGACAATCAGATAAAAATCGTCAAGAACAAATTGACAAATTCCAAAAAGGAGAATCAAAACTTATGATAGCTGGTATACGAGCTGGAAACGTAGGAATTAATTTGACTAGAGCTAAATATGTCATTTTTGCAGAACTGGATTGGAGTCCTGCCATACACAGACAAGCTGAAGATAGATTGCATAGAATCGGTCAAAAAAATACCGTCTTTGCATATTACCTAATTGGAAAGGGAACACTTGATGATCACGTTGCAAATATTTTAGTTGATAAAAGTTATGAGATTGATTCCATTATGGATGAGACAGCTGACACATATGAAAATAGGGATAAGGCTGAATTAATTTTAGCACAAATCCATGATAAAATAAAGTCAAACTAGACTTAATTTTTCTTTAATCTTTTCTAGTTTTAAAATTATTTCCTTCTTTTTACTATCTTCAATGGACTCATTACTAAACTCTTCAACTAATTCATTAATTAATTCAAAAATCTCCTTTTTTGAAGTATTTTCTTCCAAGTTACTCTGAAATCCAAACTCTTCTATTTTCTTAATTTCTTCAACTCCTTCTGGAAGAATTTCGTACATTTTGACTAGTTTGGATTCTTGTCTTAAAGGTGACATTAAGACTAGCTGCTTTTTTCTCAACTTTTCAATCTCTTCAATTAATTCATCTTCTGGTTTTCTTAAGAAATTTGAAATGGTTTCTATGTCAAATGACTTGATTTCTAACAATCGTAAAATTTTGACACCTATTGGGATTTGTTCACTCCATAAAGTGTATTTTGCTAATTCGGTTATGGAAAACGTTCCATCACTATTCAATGTTAGCAGTTTTCTATCTTTTAGCGATGCCAACGAATCTAATATTCTTCCAACTCCCAATCTCTTTAATTCTGAATTTTCAATGTCTTTTTCATTAAATGCTCCGTTATTTTTAATCCCTAAAAACAGTATTTCTAAATCGATCAGACCTAATTTTGTCATTATAGTTAATTTCTACTAGCGGTTATCACTTTTTCCTCCATGCCTCATAAAATTGAATTTTCATACGCAAAAATCTCTACAATATCCTGTTTGTCTCATTAATTTATCTAAAAATGAGCTTTTAGCATTGATCCAGAATATATAAAGCCGTTTATCTAAAATCTGTATGCCTCAATCAAAACCAATCATTAGTGTTGTAAACGTGGTTGCCTCTGCATCGGTGGATCAAAAAATCGATCTAAATGATATTACTAAAAAATTTCCAGATACTGAATACAATCCAGACCAATTTCCAGGATTGGTCTTTAGACTACAAAATCCAAAAACAGCGACCCTTATCTTTAGAACTGGAAAGATGGTCTGCACTGGTGGAAAATCTGAAGAAATGGCAATTAAGGCGGTAAATACCGTTGTCCAAAAACTTCGAAAAGGTGGAATTAAAGTAAAAAAGGATGCAGAAATTACGGTTCAAAATATTGTAGCTTCAATTAATCTAGGTGGAAAAGTACATCTTGAAAAAGCTGCTAGAACCTTACCTAGAAGTATGTATGAGCCTGAACAATTTCCAGGGTTAATTCACAGGATGTTAGACCCAAAAACTGTCATACTAATATTTTCATCTGGAAAACTTGTTTGTACTGGAGCAAAAAATGAATCTGATGTGTTTCGTTCTGTTCATAACTTGCATGCCTTGCTAGAAGAAAAAAATCTGATGATATATGATCAATAGATTTTAAAAAAAGATAAACTAAATTTTAGTTTTTTAATTTTCAAGTATTCTTATCTGGTATTCTTATCTAGTATTCTTATCTGGTATTCTTATCTAGTATTCTTATCTAGTATTATGTGCATAAATCAATCAAAAGTTGAAATTATTTATCTCAACTTGAAAAATATATGTGGACATTATTTCATTAGGGTATGGTCAAGTATGAATTGCCTAGGCTGCCTTATGGGTATGGTGATCTAGAACCATTCATTGATACTCAAACCATGGAAATACACCATCAAAAACATCATCAGGCATATGTTGATGGATTAAACAAAACACTGGCAACAATTTCTGGAGAGTTTCATCCTCAATACATCACCTCTATTCTATCTGATCTAAATGCCATTCCTGAATCTGTCCGAAATGATGTGTCTTTTTTTGGTGGTGGATTTGAAAATCATAAATTATTCTGGGAAACGATGACTCCAAAAAACGATGGTGATCCTGGCGGCAAGTTAGGTGATTCTATTGATGTGTACTTTGATAACTTTGAAAATTTTAAAAAAATATTCTCAAACAAAGCATTGTCTATTGAAGGCAGTGGTTGGTGTTGGCTTGTGTTTAATCAAACTTTTAATAAAATAGAGATGATTACTACTGCAAATCAAGATAGTCCTTGGTCAATAAGGAAAATCCCTCTTTTAGGTCTAGATATGTGGGAACACTCTTACTATCTAAAATACAATAATCGAAAACCTGACTATGTTTCAAATTGGTGGAATGTAGTGAATTGGGATTATGTTGAAAATCGATTTGCTGAGATAGCTGATTAATCAGTACTCTTGAAATTTCTTAACGTTTGTTTATTATGTTTATAAAAATTCAATAAATGTTTGATATTATTGTAGAACCCCTTATCTCTCTTTATCCGTATATTATGATATGAGTAATTCGTACATTGTAAAAAAATCTGGCTTAGATGAAGCTAAAATAAAACAAGCATTGGATATGTTGTTGATTGATAGAAGAAATGAATTTCGTGAACTATCTGGCGTCCTCTTAAAGACTGCAAAATCTTCTGAGCATATGCCATATTCTGAACAATTCGTTTTGAATTTCTGTTTAGATGTAAATGATGCATTTAAGACTTGGTCTGGGCAACTACCACTTTCGGTAAGCTCTCCTCAAAAAGCATTAACAATTCTAAGGCAGTTATCGCGAGATAAAACAACGATGAACCAATTGGCTCATCTCTTGAACATATCTTATACACTAGCTGACGAATTTCTAGAGATTTATAGACGCCTAAAGTAATTTTTTTTACTAATCTTTCATTATTGCCATATCTGCATATTCTGGGATTTGATTTCTGGAATTTGTTTAACCGTAGTTACTCTTAAGTTTGGATTCTGTTAATCCATTGTGATGAAAGACGACTTGGCGACTTGCGAGAATTTCAATGAGCAAGTTTATGCTGTCTTTCATTTTTAACTTTATTTTTATAAATTTTACACGCTTGATAAGTTCTTAATTATTGTACTTTTATGAGAAATAACTTTTCCCGGGTTTAGAATGTTTGAAGGATCAAACATCTTTTTCAACTCTTTGAAAATTTTATAGTTTGCTGGCCCGTATTGCTTTCTGACATATTCTGATCTTGCTAATCCATCTCCATGTTCTCCTGTTATGGTTCCGCCCATTTTGATTACAATATCAAAATATTCATCTGCAATTAATTTGATGCTCTTGGTTTTTTTCTTGTCTAAAATTAAACGAATGTGGATATTTCCATTACCTGCATGTCCATATGCAATTGATTTGGCATGAAATTTCTGATTGATTTTATTTATTGCTAAGAACAATTCTGAAAGATGCTCTACTGGTACAGTGGCATCTTCAATTACATGTAGAGTTTTATTTTTAATTGATTTTGAGCTATAATACAGGGCAGAATCTCTAAATTTCCACCATCGTTGTATCTCTGACTCATTTTTGATTGTGTTTGTAATGACTCCTGTAATTATTTTTTTTAATCTTTTTTGAGTGCGTGTTATTTTGAAATCGTACTCTACAAAAAGTAGGCAATTAATTTTTTTATTAAAATTATGACTGATGTTTTTCATTATTGTTTTATCTACAAATTCTAGTGCTGAAGGAGATGTTGTTACAATCTGCTTACAGTCACGTGCAGCTTCAATTTCTGATTTATATCCTATTACAAACAGAATTCTTTTTTTTGGAATAGGGATTATTTTGAGTTCTGCTGATAATACGATTCCAAGTGAACCCTCCGAACCTGCAATAATTTTTTGCGTATCTATAACTGATTTAATTACATCCAGTCTATATCCTGAAGAATTTTTTGTAACTTTTGGAAATTTATTAAGTTGTATTTTTTTTGCAATTTTTAAAATTTTCAAACCTATTTTTTTATTGTATGGTAGCGATACTTTTTTCCCATTCCCATCAACAAATGTGATTTTTTTAATATTGTCTATGACACTGCCATATTTCAAACTCCTACTTCCAGATGAATTGTTGCCAATCATCCCTCCTGTTGAGCAATACGGTCCTACAGATGGGCTTGGCGGAAAGAATCTCTGGCCTTTTTTTAGGACATTATCTAGAATCCCCTTGTTTACTCCAGAACCTACTTTGACATAATTTTTCCCAATTTTAATTTCATCAAATTTTTTTAAATCAATAATAATTCCTTTGTTAAGTGAATTTCCTACTAATCCTGTTCCAGCTCCTCTTGGTGTAATCGAAGTTTTGTATTTTTTTGCAATTTTTACCGTGTTAATCACATCTTGCTCATTTTTTGGGATGACAATAATTTTTGGAATGATTTGATATCCACTTGCATCTACTGAATAATAATTCAAAATCTCTTTATCGCAAAAAACATCTCCTGAAATAACATTCTTTAATGATTTTTGCAATTCTGAACTTTTCATGGAGTAAATTCACATGATTTTCTATTAAGTTTTAATGCTTTAGAATATTCTAGTATATTCTTGCTAATGCTTGTAGATCTAATAATGATATTGCAGTATGTCTCATATCTATGATTGATTGCATCAAGTCATTTTTTTCATTAGTATGACCTAAACCTAACGCATGACCAATCTCATGTCTGACTATAGTCTTTAACTGATTCTCGTTTAATTCGTCTACATTGAATATTTTTACAAAAGCTTTTTCAATATTTCCATTTTCATCATAATACAAATTCGTATATCCATCATAACCACTGGTGTCAATTTTATCCATTAAATAGATGATGATTGTATCTTGTGAGTCCAGTTTTGATTGTACATGTAATGTGGGAATTGTAACACCATGTGATTCTGATATTTGTTTAATTCCTTCGTTCCATCCTTGAAATAATTTTTTTCCAGAATTATCGACCTCTTTAGAATTTATTGTATCTTCGACAATATCTACATGTTTTTGACTAACCTTTGCATCACGAATTATTAGTACTTGTATTTCATTATTTTTGACTTCTTTCCAAGCTGCTAGCTCATCCCATTTGTGATTGTATTCTGCCCATGATTCTATTGGAATTATGATTACTGTTATTATTATCACGCTTGACAGTAATAGATATTTCACAAAGTATGAACATCATAGAGTATAATATTGATCGGTTCGTATTTTTAATAACATACAACAATCAAGATTTACGCATGTGATTTTGGTATCTTGTGATGTTAGGATAAAGAAACATATGATTATCGTTTTATTGTTGTAATTTTTATAATGTGAATTGTAAAATTTTTAACAATATTTTCAATCAAATATTCCGAGTGTAAGGTTGATTGCCTTTTTTCTTTTGTTTAAAAATCCTGAAATTTTTTAATGAATTTTAAGAAATTAACTAAATAAGAATATTTTGTAATGTCTCTTACTTGAATCATTGAAAAGCGTTCATGATGACATTGTAAATTTAGAAAAACAAATTCTCCAAACTGAAGATAAACTCTTAGATTATATCCGATCTGGTTATGTAGGTGGAATTAAAAAATCACTGCATAGCTTAGATTCTGATCTAAAATATCTTAGTATACTTGCAAATGGAGCTCCTATTGATAAAAATGAAGATCGTAAAATCATGGATTTTTTGAGAACTCACTATGAATATTTGCAAAAGTTATCAATTCCACATAAATTATCACATGGGGGATGACATGGACGCTTCAAAACTTTTACAAATAATTATGGATTCTGATGTTAATATTCGACATAGTGTAATTACTGATATTGAGGGAAACATAATTTCAGTAAATCATCGTCCAGGGATTGTTAATTATTTATCCGAAGATGAGACAGCTGCATCTTTGAAAAGAGCGGCAAGTGCATGGAAAGCAAGAAAACAACTTAGTCCAAAAATTGGAAGAGGGCTTTATGCGGTTGCGGCATTTGAGAAAATTACTAGAATCACGTTCCCATTGGGAAATGATCATCTCATCTTTGTAAGTATGGGGTCTGATACTACTCGAATGGATCTTCATGAAGGAGGACAAAAACAAATCATTGAACATGTTTTGAATATTCTAAGTAGAGATCCTACCAAAGCCTAAAAATTTACACTATTTTTTGTTACTGTTTATGATTTTCAGCAAAGCTTTTTGCTAACTGTAAATGAAACCACATTGTTGGATTTCATGCTTGAAGAGGAATTATTGGATTTGCTTACCTTTTGTTTACAAAATCATGACTCTTCTGAATTAGTAGAAAAGAAAAAAAGAATTACAGAGATTGGCGGAGAACTATTTTCTGATGGCGGAATTGATGCTCTTGAAAATTTTTTCTTTGTGGTAAAAAATAGAATAATTCAAGAAATAGAAAAAGATCCATCTCCACTGCGTTCGCTGTGGAATGGACTATCTCCGGAATGGCATTACTAGTTTAACTTGTTAGTTTCTAGCCTCTACCGATTCTAAAAATAGCTGT
>Ga0207952_1000317_pt1 | contig 44109 bp, 36 predicted proteins | sample SubbioR12Aug_8Ca_FD_184831 | JGI IMG/M metagenome (GOLD analysis project Ga0207952, IMG submission 184831) | Serpentinite rock and fluid subsurface biosphere microbial communities from McLaughlin Reserve, California, USA - CR12Aug_8Ca (SPAdes) | ecosystem: Environmental > Terrestrial > Deep... | reverse complement strand
AAACATTGAAAACTCGTTCGGATGCGGCAGACCTCGATTGACCCTCGCCTGCCGACAAAGCTCAGCCAGTTGGGCGTCCACAAGAGCGTCGGAAAACACATCGCCCTGGGTCAAGAACGTCCGGTCGCCATCCAGCGCGACGATTGCCTCCTCGACGGAGCGGCACAGACTCTGCGGCGATCGCTTGCGCGGATCGAACGAGCCCATGGTCCGCGTGGCGTCCGCCTCGTGCGGCGCGCCGAGCGTCAACTGCCGTTCAATCCCGTCGAGGCCAGCCATCAACACCGCTGCTAGCGCCAGGTATGGATTGGCCGTCGCGTCGGCGTAGCGGATTTCCAAACGTTTCTCCGAAGGGGATGCCGCGAACGGCACCCGGATCGGCGCCGTGCGGTTGGCCGTTCCGTAGAAGGCTGCCGTCATAGGATTGTAGAGCGCATCGATTCGCTTGTAGCTGTTGGTCGACGGATTGAGCAGACCATTGAGCGCCCGGGTATGGGCCAGAACCCCCGCCAGAAACCGAGCGCCGACCTCCGACAAGCCGGCCGCTTGCTCTCCGGCAAACAGCGGCACGCCCTCCCGCCACAGAGAAACGTTGAGATGCAGACCTGAGCCTGGCCGATAGGCCATCGGCTTCGGCATGAAGGTCGCCGTCTTGCCCAGCCGAGTGACACTGTTGAGCACGACATACTTCGCCTTCTGAATGGCATCGGCGGCGCTGATTGCTTCGCCGTGCCGAAGGCTGATCTCATGCTGACAGAGCCCCGCTTCGTGCTGGTGATGAAGCGGCGCGACCCCGACGTCTCGCAGCGTTTTAAGCAGCCCAGACCGAAAGGAGCTGGCCCAGTCCGAAGGCGCGGTCGCATAGTGGTGTTGCGCATAAGCGATTCGATGGCCTTGAGGATTGCCCTCGTCGATCGCCACGGAGCTTTCGCCAGCGCTCTGGCAAAACCGAATACCTTCGAAAACATGAAACTCAAGTTCCACGCCGACAAACATCGCGTCAGCGATACCGCTGGCCTTCAAATGCTGCACGGCGCGCTCCAGCGTCGCCCGAGGATCCTTGGCGTCCGGCCGCCCTGACCGCGGATCGACGATGCCGCAGGTCAGTATCGTCGATCGCTCGCTGGCAAAGGGATCGACAAACGCCGTTTCCAGATACGGGCGCAACGCGAGCTCGGAGTTCTGGACCGCTCCCCATCCCATGAGACTCGTGGACGCGATCGACACGAGAGGCGGTTCGCATTTGTCACGCAGGGCTTCCGCCCAATGAACGACGTGGCCCCACCGCCCCGGCAGATCGGTGAATCGGAAGTCGACAACATCCGTCAGCTGCTCTCGCTCGAGCTGACCCATCCATCCCGGCGAAAGTTCAGCGTCGAACATCGCGACACCTCATCGGCCTCCAAGGTCGTCAGGTTGAATGCAATGCATATGCTCGCGCTATTACAAGTTGTGCACCGCCTGTGTGCGGTTCTTGTCTGTTCAGATCATGGCGCGATGAGCAGGATGCGCAGCGTGTTCCTCTTGGAGCACAACCTCAACTATTCATGAGTGCATAGCTCGATGATGTGGCGAGAGGGTCTAGACGAGCCTGGTGTGACTTTAAGACCACTCGGGCAATCGCCACCGCCACCGATTGGCGTGCCATTGATTGTTTGCCTGCACGCCGCCATTGCCTCTCAAGATGCGACGTCTGTCGCCATAGATGAAGAAGATCCCGCTGCCTTCGCGGCACGCCACGGCATCCGGCTGGTTCGGAATTCAGTCCAACTGCACGACCTTGTCGCGACCGCCTCCACCGGGCCGACGATCCTGTCCCTCCGGGATGACAGCTTCGTGTTGGTGGAAATTTCCGAAGATGACGGCATCTTTGTCGTTCACTCCGGAGAAAACGCACATCGTGTGAACGACGAAGAGCTGGCCCGTATTTGGACCGGTGACGTAATCCTGCTTCAGAAAAGCGAGGCGAAGCTCGACCCCGACGAGATCAAGCGACCCCATACAGGGTGGTCGCTCTATTTCCTGGCCCTCCGATCCAATCGGCGCCTGTTTGCCGAAGCGCTGGTGGCGCTGGCCTTGATCAACCTGTTCGGGTTCGTATCGCCGCTGGCTTTCTGCATCATCATCGACAAGGTCGTGACGTCGCAGGCCATGTCGACACTGGCGCTGATCGCCATCGGGCTGGCGGCCATCGCCCTGTTCGAATTTGCGTTCGGCGCGGTTCGTCACAAGCTCCTGGCGGACATCCGGCGCCGGATGGATCACGAACTCGGATTCATTCTCTTCGACCGTTTGCTGGCGCTGCCTGCTGAAACCTTCGCCCGGCGCTCGCAGGCCGAGACAGTGTCCCGCTTCAAGCGGATCGCCGAGGTCAGGCAGTTCGTCATCGATGCGACCGAGGCCGTGGTGATCGCGCCCATATTTGTCGCCATCATCGTTGTCGTCATGGCCCTCTTCAGCGTCCGGCTGGCGGTGGCGGTGGTCGTGCTGACCGCGCTCTATGCCCTGGCGCTGATCCTTCTTCGCCCCGCTCAGAAAAAATGGTTCGGAGAAGTCGCCCGCGACCAGGAACGGATGGACACCACGCTGACAGAGGTGGTTCGCGGCCTGGAGACCGTGAAGGCGGCCGGAGCGCAGCATCAGGCGTCGGCATGGTGGCAGGGAGCCGTGAGCCGCCACGGGGACGCCAACCATCGGGCGAGCCAATGGCAGGCGTGGAGCGTGCAATTGGGCTTTCTGAAGGACCGGCTGTTGTCGATTACCGCCCTCGCAGGCGGCGCACTGGAAGTCATCGATGGGCGGATGAGCGTCGGCAGCCTCGTGGCGTTCAGTCTGCTGCTCAGGCTGCTGGCGTCTCATGCCGACCGGCTGGTGCCGCTATGGCATCGCTACCTGTCGATGACCGACTGGGTCAAACGTCTCGATGACCAACTCCGCGAATCGGCGCCGGAAGTGCGCCGGCAACATCTATCGGCCTGCCGCGGCCAGGTAGGGCTGCATCGGGTCGTGTATCGCTATGTCAATGGCGCGGACGTCCTGTGCGGGGTCAACGCCATTGTGGCGCCGGGGTCGTTTGTCGGTGTGGTCGGGCCATCCGGTTCGGGCAAGAGCACGCTCCTGAAGCTCGTGGCCGGCCTCTATCGCCCGAAGTGGGGAACGTGCTCACTCGACGGCTTCGACCTTCGCTTGATCGACGAAGCCAGTCTCCGCCAGGCTGTTGCAATCGTCGAGCAGGAGCCCGTCCTGTTCCAACGGTCCATTGTCGATAATCTCCGGCTGGCCCATCCACGCGCTTCTTTCGACGACGTGGTGGCGGCCGCCAAGTTGGCACTGGCGCATGACTTCATCATGCGCCTGCCCAAACAATACGAGACCGTCCTGCAGGAAGGCGGGACGAACCTGTCCGTCGGCCAGCGGCGTTGCCTCGCGCTCGCCCGCGCGCTGATCGTCCAGCCGCGCGTCCTCCTGCTCGATGAGGTGACCAGCGGCCTTGATTTCGAGACCGAGCGCGCCCTGGTGGAAAGGCTGCCCGCGATCAGCGCTGGCCGGACCGTCCTGATGGTGACGCATCGGCCGGAATGCCTGCGCGCGGCAACCCGCATTCTCGTCCTGTCCTCCGGAAAGATCGTGGAGGATGGCTCCCCAAGCGTCTTGGCCGCCCGCAGCGGCTATTTCGCACGTCTTGTCGGCGAGCCGCCCAAGGAGGCGATCCGTGCCGCCGAATAAGGTCATCCGGTTCCGGCATGCCGAAACCACCGCTGTCGAGCCGCACCCGGCCGACGTGCCTCTGCCCAAACCCCGGGCCTCCTCTTCGTCGCGCCTGTTCGCCCTCTGCCTCGCCGCCTTCGTTGTCGCCCTCGTGGGCTGGGCCTGCGTCGGCACCGTCGATGTCGTGGCGTCGGCCGACGGGGTCATCCTGCCCGTCGATCGCGTCAAGCAAATCGCCGCCATGGAGGGCGGCACGGTCAGGGCGATCCGGGCGGCAGACGGACAGCGCGTGCGGGCCGGCGCCGTCTTGGTCGAACTGGACCCGACGGTGCGGGAGAGCGAGCGCGACCGCATCAGGAACAATCTCCTGATGGCCCAGGTGGCGGTCGCACGCAATCGCGCGCTCCTGGAGCCGATGCCCAAGGCGCTGCAAGTCCTTGCTCTCCCCGACGCCCTCGAACCTGCCGCGGCGGCCGACCAGCGCGATCTCCTGATCGCCGAACGGAAAAAGCACGACACGCAGCTGGCCGCACTCGATCAACAGATAAAGCAACGAGAGAGCGAACTCCGGTCCCAACTCATCTTGGTCGAGCGCTACCGCAAGACCATGCCCCTGTTGCGCGAGCGCTCCGAAGCCCGGCGCCAACTGGCGGAAGCCGGCTTCGGGCCGCGGCTGACCTATCTCGACGCCGAGCTGATGGCTATCGAGCGCGAGCATCAGCTGGCGGAGGCGCAGGAACAACTCGACGCAAGTCGCGCCACGATCGCCGTGCTGCGCCAGCAGCGCGAGCAGCTCGACGCCGCGTTCAGGCAGTCGGTGCTGTCGCGTCTCACCGAGGCCGACCGGCTGACGATCAGTCTTGCACAGGAGCTGTCGAAGGCCGAGCAGCATGTCGGTTATCAGCGCATCACCGCACCGGTCGACGGCACCGTGGCGCAACTTGCCGTCCATACTCTTGGCGGGGTCGTGGCGCCCGGTGCAGTCCTGATGACGATCGTGCCGGAAGGATCGGAACTGGAGGTCGAGGCGCTCGTCCTCAACCGCGACATCGGGTTTATCCGCGCCGGGCAACTCGCGCAGGTCAAATTCGAGACGTTCCAGTTCACCATGCACGGCACCATGCCCGGCCAGGTGCGTGACGTCGCGACCGACTCGGTCAGGAACGACCTCCTGGGTTTCGTCTATCCGACCCGCATCAAGCTCGCCCGGCCCTCCATGTCGATCGACGGTCGCGAGACGCCGCTTGCAGCCGGTATGAAGGTGACGGTCGACATCGTCACCGACGAGCGGCGGGTCATCGAGTTCATCCTCTCTCCGCTCCTGCGGATGCGCCATGACGGAATGCGGCAGCGGTAGATATGCAAACTTGCAGTTGGTTATCAACGATACTCACAACCCTTACGTGTTTCACATAACAAAACATCCCTCTACGGTAGCTCAAAGGATTCGGGAGGACGTATGGTGGCAGCCCTCGCAGTTGAAGCGCTTCGACCGTCCTCGACGAAACCCCTGACGCTCAGTCACCGCAATCATTTCAAGTTCGGCTACAACGGCGAGTGGTTCACCTTCCGCCGCAGCCCGCAGGATAAGTGGGGCGTCGCCTACGGCCATAGTGAATGGGTCCCGCAGGACTGGCGGGCCGAATGCATCAAGACCGCCAGGCTGATCCGCGACAATGCCGACGGCGATCTCTGGGTGCTCTTTTCAGGCGGCCTCGACAGCGAAGTCGTCGTCCAGTCGTTCCTGTTCGCCGACATCCCGATCAAGGTCGCCATCACGCGATTCGCCAACCAACTCAATCGGCACGACATGGTCTATGCCGTGAAGTTCTGCGAGATGCACGGCATCCCCTATCGCTGCCTGGATCTTGATATCGAGCAATTCTTCGGGTCCGGCGCGGCCTGGGGCTACGCCGAACGCACCAAGTGCGTCCAGCCGCAGCTTCTTCACACCATGTGGGCGATGGATCAGGTCGACGGCTATCCGATCCTGGGCAGCGGCGAATGCTATCTCGTTCGGCGCGACCCAGCCGAAGGGACGGGGCCGGACGGCCAGCCGATCTGGGACATGTACGAAAAGGAGCGCATCGCCTCGTGGTTCCGCCATCTCATGCTGGCGGACCGCGAGGGCTGCGCCGGCTTCTTCCAGTACAACCCGGAAAACATGCTGTCGTTCCTCAAGGACCCATTGATGGTCGAATTGTGCTCCAACCGGCGGCGGAGTCACGCCACCACGATGAAGCTCAAGGAAGAGATCTACCGCAATCACTTCCTGCTCGAACGACGCAGGAAATACCACGGCTTCGAGAATGTCATGCATCTCGACGACCGCCTGCGGCCAGAACTGGAACGCACCTTCGGTGACCACAACGGGATCGTCCGAACCTCTTATCCCGATCTGCTGGAGATGCTCGCACCATGACCATCCTGGAAGCCTTTCTCATCGAACACCTGCCACGCTTCGGCTTGACCGGTTCCAACAACCAGGTTCCGGTTGACATTGCGCTCGGCCCGATACCGCCGCGGGATCTCGTCTTCACCAAAGACAACCATTTCGACTGGGGCTTCGGCGCCGACGCCTTCAACCGCCGCACCCGCGGCGTCGATCGCTACTGGACCGAGTATGGCCGTCCGGCGCGACCCCACGAGGGCTTCCGCGCCGAGCTGATCTGCGCGCTGCGCGAGATCGCCGACCGCCACGGCCGCATCGGCATCACGGCCGACGGCGGCTATGTGACCGAGTCCGCCATGGCCGCCGCCAAGGCCGCCGGGATCCCGTTCGAGCAGGTGGTGATCGAGGTCGAAGGCTTTCGGGTGCCGGCCTTCGACGCCTCCGTTCCGACCCAGGTCCATCGGGCGTCGCAGGATCAGCTGCGCGACTTCACCGAAAGCTTCGGTCGTGAGGCCGGGTGCGGCGACGCCTGGCTGGCGCTCGAGGCGATGCATGGCGCCCTGTCGCCGTTGCCCCACGTCTACGACGGGACCGAAATCCGCCTGGTCAACAACGCCTACGACGAGCGCCGCAAGGCCATCGCCAGCCCGGCCAACTGGTCGCTGGTCGATAACGAGCAGTTCACGGCGATCAACCGCTTCCTGTTGCTGGTGAACCGCCCCGGCGTTCCCTCGATCCTGCGCTGGTCGCCCGAGCTGATGGCGGCCCAGCTCGATTCGCCGCAGTGGCGCGACTGGCTGCGGGCGAGTTCGCGGCCGATGGCGCCGGCGGCGCGCACGACCTGGCTCAACCAGGCGGCCCGCGTGCAGTTGGCCATGCACGCCTTCCCCGGCGCGCCGATGACGACCTCGATGGGCGCGCGGCGCAACGACCCCACCTTCGCCCAGTTCATGCGCGGTCTGTCGGCCCGCATGTCGCGGCGCGACGTCTCCTTCGGCAACCAGCACTGCTGGCCGCTCGACCGCCTGGCCGAGCGGCTGGGCGTCTCCTTCGACTTTCCCTTCGGCAAACACCGCGAGGTCTACGGCCATGTCGACGCCGCTTGATCTGACGTTCGAGATCATCCCCTTCGCCGACTGGCGGGCAGGCATCGCGCCGCTGTGGAACATGGAGGGCGCCGAGAGCCGCATCGCCATGGCGATCAACGGCCACGGCCAGTTGCGCTACGCCGGCCGCGAGCTGGCGCGGCGGGTGCTGTTCTTCCCCATCGCCGCCGCCTGGCGCGGCCAGCGGGTCGGCTGGACCTCGGTCTACAATGTCTCCGACGAGGCGCTGCGGGTGCGCGGCATCTACGTGCTGCCGGAGATGCGCAGCCAGGGCGTCGGCCGGCGCATGGTCGAGTTCGCCGAGAGCCTGTGGCCGGCCTCGTTCGGCCGCACGCTGCTGTACGCGCGGGCCTCCAACATCGAGCGTTACCGTCGCTGGGGATTCGCCGCCGTGCCCGACCATGCGCTGCGGGCCTTCGAACTCGAACAGACGATCGACGAGGCCGGCATCCAGTTGATGCAGAGGCACCGACGCCGGGAACAGGCCGGCACCGTGCCGGCGGCCAGCGATTGAACGGGATCGGGAACCGCGCGGTTACGGGATGGCGGGCAGGCGGCCGACATCCCGAGGGGGGCCGGTCAGCTTCCCGATCACAGCCGCCTCGGACGACGACAACAGGAGAAAGCGCATGACCGAATATTGGAACCTCTGGGCGAAAGCTTGCTTCTCCGCCGGCGATGGCGGCGGCAGCGGCGGCGACGATGGGCCCGGCGCCGGTGAAGGTGGGGGCTCGGGAGGAGATTCGGGCGGCGACACCGGCGACTCAAACAACGGCGGCGACGTGCCTAATCCCTAGCCATCGAGCTGCGACGATCGACCTTCCGGACGCAGCGGGCTGACGGCGCCGCCTGGGTCCGGAGCAGGATCGGAAACCGGGAAGGTGGACAGGTAGAGACGCAGGGCAAAGAAAATCATCGTGCAAGGGATGACATGGCCAAGCGCCCCTACCGTCCACCTTCATCGTAATCCGCGGACCTGCGAGCAGGCAACCGGCCGTCGACAACGATGGAGAGATACGATGTCTGACATGTTCGACAAACTGCGCTTCGGCCTATGGGGCCTTGCGCGCTTCTCGTCCGGCGGTGACGGCGGGGGTGGTAGTGGCGGTGACGGCCCTGGCGGCGACAGCGGGGGTGGTGACAGCGGCGCCAGCGCCAGCGAAAGCGGTGCCAGTGACAGCGGCGCCAGCGATAGCGATGGTGTCAGCGACGGCGTCAGTGAAAGCGATGGTGTCAGCGAGGATGCCGCACCGGATGTCGCAGTCGCACCTGATGTCGCGCCGGACATCGACGTTGCGCAGCTCAGCATTGAGAGCATTACCGTTCAGGCGGCAACCGGCGTTGGTGCTGCGATCGGAGCTACTATGGGTGGTGCTGTCGGCGGAGTAATGGGTGGCATCGCCGGCAATATTGCAGGACATGGTCTGAATGCCATAGCCGACGCGGTGGCAAACAACGTGTCTCCTGCTCCCGACGGAACCGTCTCGCCAACGAGTCCCGATCCGTCGGTGCCTGGAGCGCCGTAGCAAGAGGAACTGCATACTCCTTTTTCCTTCGTTCGCCGCCTGTGTCGATGGCCCTGACGAAGGAGAAGCTGATAGATTGGAGTGCGTTCGAACTATGATTGGTGCGCCAGCGGCTGCATTCCGTGCGCCCGCTGGCGCATTCTCTTAGAGTCCAGTGACCTACATGAGGTCAATCATGCCGCGAATAAGGCGAGCGGGTTTAGCGCTGTTGTTGTCGTTGGGAGTGATTCCCGCAACGGCGCGTGCGGAGTCAGCCGACGAGCTTACGGATGCCTTCGTCGAGATCGTCGACAAGTCGGAGCTTGCCTTTGAGAAGAGCGTACGCGTTGTCGGCGTAACGAAGTGGTCTATTTCGATCAAGTTCAATGTGATCGGAGCAACATCGGCGAACATGATCAGAGAAGTCGAGGCCCATATGCGCCGCCTCGCACAATTATCGCACATCGACATAGAACGGAGTCGTGGCTTTATCTTGAATGCAAAAGGCGAGCGAGAGCCGATCGATGACGTGCATACACTTAGTGACGGATTCGAATTCGCTTCAATGCGCGAAGACAAACTGCAGCAAGGGCGCCTCGTAACCGCCCTCGTAGATAAACAAGGGGTGGTGTCAACCGGGTGGCTGGGCAACTTTTCGATTATCTTCGGCAAACGTCGCCAACTCGAGCGAGTCTTCGATCACTTGGTGTTTGATCAGAATGTTCGTGCCCAGTTCTCCCGAGGAGAGATAGCGTGTTTTGGCACGATTACAATTCCCCAGGGTTCGCGAGATCCTCACCTCGCAATCGTCCTGATACCGACTGATCAGGACGCCTGGCTTGTACGTCGGTGTATTGTTGAAGAGACGACGCAGCCTCTTGGACTCGTCAACGATATCCCGGGGTCGAGTCTCACTCTCTTTGACGATAGGTTCGACCGCGGACGAACCGAACTTACCGCATACGACGAGATGTTCCTGCGGGTGCTCTACAATCCCGAGATCAAGCTCGGTATGACAGGCCGGGAGTTGCGAAAGACGGCTCGGCGCCTAATCGAAGTTGAGCTTTCGAAGACCCGCTAGTTCGGGAGTCGAGCCAAGCAAAGTTAAGACGAATGCACGAACGACCAAGCGCGAAGGGGCGAGCTATGCAGCTTTACTGGGGCCTCAAGAGCATTCCCGAACTGGCCGGACTGCCCTCTGCAGAGCGCGGTCGAGTGTGGAGAGCCGCTTATCGCCAGACCTTTCGCCATTGGCAGACCTGGGCCGCCCTGGCTGGCCTTGGTTTGTGCGTTGCCGTCGGCGGGTTTCTGGGTTTTCTGGTCGACCCTTCGATCATCTCTCAGAGCATTGGTAACCTGATCGGGGGTGGACTTGGCAGCCTTGTCTTCGGGCAAGTGGCCGTCGAAATGGCCCGGCCCTACCTCCGTGCTTCATCGCCTCTCCAGCAGCCCGACAGCGAATCCCACCCATAGGCCGGCGCGGCCGTTGACAGCCCAATGCCCGCCGTCGAGGGTGCCGCGTGCCTCCCTTCCAGGTCCCCCTGACCGTCGGCGTGACCGGCCATCGCCAGATCGCCGAGAATTGCACCGCCGCGATCGAAGCAGCCGTCACCACCATCTTCGCCAAGATGCGGGAAAAGGCGCCCCACGCGCCGCTGGTCCTGCTGACCGGACTGGCCGAAGGCGCCGACCGGCTGGTGGCCCGGCTCGCCCAGGAACGCTTTGGGGCGGAAATCATCGTCGTGCTGCCGCGCGCGGCCGAGAGTTACCGCGGCGATTTCGCGATCGCCGCCAGTCAGGAAGAGTTCGACCGTCTGCTCGCCTCGGCGCGGCTCGTCGTCACCTGTCCCGAAGACCATGCCGATCCGACGGCCGGCTATGCCTGGGCCGGCAATTTTACGGCGCTTCACTCCCATCTGCTGATCGCCTTGTGGGACGGCGACGAGGCGCGCGGCGACGGCGGCACCGCCGAGATCGTCCGCGCCAAGCTGAAAGGACGCTACGCCGACTGGAACAAGACCGAGCCGCTGCAGTACGACGAGGGCGGCGCGGTCGCCCATGTGGTCACCGCGCGGGCCGGCGAGACGCCGCCGGCAAATGTCGGCCGGATCAACTGGCTCTATCCCGACGCGGTGCGGATCGGCGCCCGCGGTGGCGAGCACCGCCACGCCGCGGTCCTGTCGGCCTTCAACATGCTGAACGGCCTGCTGAAGCGTGACGGACGCGCGCGCGATGCCTGGAGCACCAACCCCGCGGCGCCGACCGTCACTGCGTTGAAAGCCGCGACCGACCACTTCGCCAACCAGTTCCAGCGCCGGACCATGATCTCCGTGCGCCTCATGGTGTTTGCCACCTTTGTCGCCGCCCTCGCTTCGGCGCTGCAAGGCGCCCTCTCGCCGATCGTCACCACCGCCGCGCTGGCCGTAGGGCTTGCCGTATGGATCACCTCGACCCGAAGCCGCTGGCAGCGCCTGCACGCCGACCTCCGCGCCTTGGCCGAGGCCGGCCGCATCCAGGCGGCGTGGATTGCGAGCGGCCTGCCGCTCTCAGTCGCCGATCACTACCATCCCGCCCAGGCGACGTCGGTCGCGTGGATCCGCCGCGCCATCCGCACCGCCTTCCTGCTCGACAACATCCAGCGGGCGGGTGCGGCGCCGTCGCCGGAAGACCGCAAGCGCCACGCCGAGGCCGGGCACACCTGGATCGCCGAACAGGTCGCGTACTTTCTCGGCAACCGCGGCGTCGTCCCGCGCTATCGCCGGCAGGCCCGGCACTTCGCCATCCTGGGGCTGGTCTGTCTCGGCATCGGCCTCTTGATCGTGGCCGGCAACAAGCTGCTCGACGTCGCCCATATCGAGCAGACCGTGCTCGACACCGCGCTGCTGCTGCAGGTCGGCCGCATCGCCTTGGCGATCACCGCCAGCGTCTCGGCCTATCAGGCCTTCATGTCGTTCGGCGATCTGCAGCGCTCGTTTGCCGTGTCGGCGCATCTCTTCAGCCTGGCGCGCGACGAGGCCAAGGCCGCCGCCGCGGCCGACGACCATCCGCGGCTGATCCGCCTGATCGTCCAGCTCGGCCGTGCGGCGCTGGTCGAGAATGTCAGCTGGGTGATCCTGCGCCGCCAGCGCCGCATGAAGCCGCCGGCTGCCTGAGGTCGTTCAGGCCGTAACCGGCGTCGCGATATCGAACACCACGGGAAAATGCTCGGCCTTGACGTGGCGCTCGGCAATCTGCCGGCCGATCTCGATCAAGGCCTCGATGCCGCGCGGATCGTCCATCTTCTGGATGCGCAGCACCTGCTCGCGCGTCATCGTGATGCCGAGGCGTTCGATCAGCCAATCGATCTCGAGCTGGCCGTCGTAGCGCACGTAGTGCAGCAGCGGCTGGTGCGTCAGCCGGTCCTCGGAGAGATCGCCGATCTCGCTGTCGATGCGGCGCGGCGTCGGTGTGTCCGACGCCCATTGCAGCAGAAGCTGAACCAGCCGGCTGCCGTCGTCGATCATCGAGGTCAGCGCATTGACCGCCTGGAAGACCGACGGCGTGTAGCGCAGGCGCTCGACACTGTGGCGATGCCGGAAGAAGCCGGTGCCGACCGAGGCCAGCAGCAGGCGCTCGTGCCCCAAGGGCCAGCCGATGTTGTAGCCTTTCAGGCTCGCCAGCATGAGAAGGTGCAGCGACGGATCGTTATGCGGGCTGACGCCGCCATCGACGAAGGCGCCGAGCTCCTGGTCGGCCACCTTGATGAACTCGGGCCGGAAGAAGGTCGGCGCCGCCGTGCTGGCGAGAATGGCCGAGGCGAGCGGAATGTCGCCATTGGCCATGGCGCTGCCGGTGGCGTTGCCAGCGGTGTTGGGCGACGCGGCAAAAAAACGGCCGCGCGGATTGTTGTGCAGGATCCAGACGCTGCCGTTGTCGGCGCGCTTGGTGACGACCGCCAGGCCGGTCCTGATCTTGTCCGATCCCAGCGTGACGTCGCCGATGATTTCCTCGAGCACGGCCGCCAGCGGCCCGCGCGAAAACCTGGGACCGAAGATGCCGAGACTCCAGAACGGCCGGCGGAACACCCGCGTCGACAGGCTGCGATAGAGCTCGAGCAGTTCCTGCGCCGAGAGGCCCAGCGCCAGGCCCGAGGCGATGATCGATCCGGTCGAGGTGCCGCCGATCAGGTCGAAGTAGTCGCAGAGCCGGAACGAGTCGGGCGTCGATGAGCGCTCGCGGAGAAGGGCCTCCATCCGTTCGAGGATCGCCAGCGTCAGGATACCGCGCACACCGCCGCCATCGAGCGCGAGGATGCGCTTGGGCCCCGGCGAGAAAAGGTGCTGCTCAACCGCAGACATGGATCCCCCGATCACGACTGCCCCCACAGGTCGTGCCTGGACCAGCATGACACGCCCCGCGCGGGCGCGTTACCGCTTTTGCGGCGCGTCGGTGCGGACGTGAACGACGGCGATGTCGTCGGCATGGAAGCGTCGCCAGCCGGGCAGGCGGTCGAGTTCGGCGACATGGGGATCGGCCGGCTGGAAGAGCGTCCAGCCGATGTCGAAGTCGGCCAGCAGCCTGGGCAGATCGGCCAGCGCATTGAACCTGCGGAGCAGCGACTCGCCGTACATATCCAGCCGGCCATCGATGAACGGCGCGATGCCGGCGAAGATCAGATAGCCGCCGACGTCGTAGTCGTTGAACACCCGCCCCGTGATGCCGGCGCGCTTGACCGCCTCGACCGCCGCGGCGGGTGCGTAGGTGTCGGGCACGGCGAGACCCGGCAGGCGCCAGGCCCCCACGACGACGGCGATCGCCACCGCCGTGGCGAGTGTGCCGCGCGACAAGCCCGCGGACAGCACCGGCCGGTTGAAGAGGCCGCGCAGGGACAGGACGAAAGGCGCATCGGCGAGGCGGCGTAGCTCGACCGCCAGCGCCGGCGCCACGATCAGCGGTGCACACAGGCCCAGCAGCTCGGCGTGCCGCTGATGCACCAGCGCCATGTGCAGGATGATCAGGACCATGACGATCCGCGTGAGCGGCAGGCGCACGCCGAGCGACAGCGCGCCCAGCAGCACCAGCATCAACCACACTTCGAGGACATGGCCGCGCTGCATGTCGGGCTGCTGCCATTCGGTGATCCACGACAGCGCGTAGCTCATCCGCTGCACTTCGAACGGAAACAGCAGCCCGGAAATGCCATGCGGCGTGGCCAGCGCCGCCGCCACCGCCACCACGACGAAGGCGCCCCAGCCGCGGACCGCCCGCCACGCCGCACGGCGATCCGGGGCATCGAACAGCGCCTCGGCGGCAAACATGCCGGCAAGGCCGAGGCCGAAGACGTGGCTGCCGTGGATGTTGGCCCACAGCACCATCACCAGCGCGAGCCCCAGAGCGTGCCACGGGGACGGCGCGCGATTGTCGGCGCGGGCCGCGACCAGCGACGCCGTCCAGATCACGAGCAGCGGAAAGACCGCAATGTGCGGCCGTGCCACCAGATGGGGAAAGCACAGGCCCCAGGCGAGCAGGACGGCGGCGGCCATCGCCGGCACCGGCAGGTACCGCAGCAACGCATAGGCAAGGATCGCCAAGGCCGCGGCAAAGCAGGTCGCACCGGCGACGGCCAGCGCCGCCCAGCCCAGCCTGTCGTAGAGGAGCGCGATGGCGACCTCGACCAGCCACTCATGGGCAACCCAGGAGGCGCCGGGCATCGAATGCGAGAACACATCGCGCGTCGGCACTTCACCGTGCGCCAGGATCCAGCGCCCCACGGCGATATGGGAGAACACGTCGGGGTCGCGCAGCAATTGCCCGCCACGGGCGATCGCCGTCGCCCACGCGAGCAGCACCACGGTTGCAGTCGCTATGACCCGCGTTCCCCGAGAGGTGGAAACCTTGACCGGCCCAAGCGGTGGGTTCATCGTCTGAATGGTCGCTCCCAGTCAGCCGCGTAAGCGACTTGTGCAACAAGGTAAAAGACCATGAAATCGATCATCCTTGCGCTTGTCCTTGCCGTCAGCGGCATTTCCGGGCTCGTCATAGTGGCCGCGACCCAGGCTCAAGCCGACAACTCCGGGCCGAAACCCAAGGGCTGACCAACGGGCTGATCCACGGGCTGACGTCGAGCCGTTTCCCGTCACCGGCCGGGCTCCCCTCCGGCGCGGATGATCCGTGCGCGGCAATCGTCGATCACGTCGACGGGCCATCGCTCGCGCGGGCTCCAGGCGAGCCCTTCCACGGGAACGGCGAAGCAGGCCTGATACGCTTCGAGGGCGCCCGGCTTGTCGCCCTTCAGGTCCAGCGTCAAACCGATCCGCTGGTGGTTGTTGGCCAATGATTTGCGCCAGCGGGAATTCTTGACCGGCCGCTTGTCCAGATCGACGGTCATGGCGAGCGCCTCACGATAGGCGGCCAGTGCTTCATCAAGCTTGCCAGCCGCGCGAAAACCATCGCCCACTTTCTGTCGCGCATTGGCGACGTCGAAGAAGGCACCGTTGCTGTGCGTCAGCCGCTCGTAGGTCTCGAGGGTCAGCTCGAGGTAGCGCGCAAACTCCTTCACCGCGGCGTCGGGATTGCCGTCGAGCAGATAGAGATCGCCCATCCTCTGATGGGCGATCGCAAGACCCTGCCGCCATGAGTAGACCGAGGGATCGCTGCTGGTGAGCTGATGGGCGGTGTCGCGCGAAACCTGATACTCGGCGAGGGCATTCTTCCAGTCGCGCTGCTGCAGCAGGATATCGCCCAGGCGCAGGCTGGTGCCGGTGACCAGCACGAGATAGTCCTTGTTGCCGCGCGCGCGCGCGGACAGTTGCCGGGCAATGGCGGCGGCGGCGCGGTAGGAGCTGGTCGATTCGGCCAGCTTGCCATGGGCCTGCAACGTATCGCCGAGCTCCTCGTGCGCTTCCGCCAGATAGCGCCGCCAGCGCAGATTGCCCGGCTCGCCGGCATCGAGCGCCTCGGCGTGCCGCATCCAGGCATTCTGTGCCGCGGCGGCGTCATCCATCTTGCCGAGGCTGCGCAAGGCGAGCCCGAGGCGCCTGTGACCCTTCATGAACTCGCGTTGCGTTATTTCCTCCTGCGGCTTCTGCGCCACCAGCGGCGCCAGCTTGGCGAGCGCCTCACGAGCGTGACTGGCGGCCTCCGCCGATTCGCCGGTCTGGAAGAAGACGTCGCTGAGCAGGCCGCGCGACTGGCCTTGCAGCAGCGCCCACCGCGCATCGCCGGGGTGCCGGACAGCAAGACCGTCGGCAAGGCTCAAGGCCTGGCCGGCAAGCGCGCGGGCCGCCGCAACGTCGCCCAGCTCGACACTGGCGAAGCTCAGGACGCCCAGAAGCTGCACGCGCGCGGCGGTGACGTCGTCCGGTTCGCCCGGCAGGCCCTCGACGGTCTTGCGCGAGCGGGCCGCGAGGTCGCTCAACAACCGGCGTGACACCACGCCTTCGTGGTAGCCGTCGATCAGCTGCTGCAGGCTGCCCGCGGCCTGGTCGAGCGCCAGACGATAACTATTCTCGGCCTCGTTGCGCGCCTCCGTCGCCACGCTGCGCTGATGCCAGGCATAGCCGCCGGCTGCCAGCGCCAGCAGCAGCAAGCCCGACACGGCGACGGCAAAGCGGCGGCTGCGGCGAAGCTTGTCGCGCAACGCCGCCTGTCCGGCCTCGTGGGCGCGGCGCTGCCGATCCTGCTCGGCGGCGGTCGAGGCCTCGACATAGGCCACCATCTCGGGATCGAGATCGTCGCGGCGGCGGGAAAGCACGTCTTCCGCCTCGGCCAGCCGCCGGCCCGCGGGCAGCAGAAGATCGGCGTCGCGCCCGTCATGCGCCCAGGCGGCAGCCTCGGCCTGCAGACGCCGGCGCACGATCAGGAAGTCGCGATGCTCGACGATCAGCTCGCGCAGCCGCGGCCAATGGCTGAGCAATGCCTCGTGCGCCAGCCGGAAGGTGCGGCCCTGGCCAGTATCGTCGGCCACCGCCAGCCTGGCATCGACCAGCATCTGCGCCAGGGCGCGCTGCTCGGGGTCGGCGATCGAGGCCTCGCGCACGACGCGTGACGTCGCGGCAGCGGCGGCGTCGCCGACTTCGACCAGCGAGAGCAGCAAGCCGGGCAGGGCGTGGGCGAGGGCCGGCGAAAGGTCCTTCACTAGCCGCTCGGCGCGCCGCGCGATGGCGCCTTCGAGCTGGCCGAGTTCGTTGTAGGTCTCATAGGTAAGCAGGCGCTGGTCGCCGCCCGCGACGTCGCGGTGATAGAGCTCGTCGAGCAGGAACGACAGCAGCGGCAGCGAGGCGGAATCGTGGGTCGCCGCCTCGCGGATCACCGCTGCCAGCGAAACGCCGCTGCGGGCGCTCTTCTCGAAGCTGATCCCGGCGGCTTCGGCCGGCCGGGTGATGATGAGGTCGATCTCGGCGCCGGTCGGTGGCACGAGATGGTACTGCCCGAGGCCGGCGGCGAGCTCGGCGAGCTGGGGCAATTCAGGCATGCGATGGAAGAAATCGCTGCGCAACGTGGCGATCACCCAGACCATGCCCGATGTCGCCAGCCGCGCGACGGCGGCGTCGAGGGCGCGGCGATCGTCGTCGGAGATCGTGGCCGCGGTGAAGACCGCTTCGAGCTGGTCGAGCACCAGCACCAGCCGACCGACCCGGCGGTCTCCGGACGCGGCGTGGGGATCGGCCGCGGCGGCGCGCTCGAGCGCCACGCGCAGCGGCCCGGCGCCCACCGCCGGCGGGCCGCCCAGCAGGGCTGCCAACTCGGACTGGCCGTAACCGATCGCCGCCAGCTCCGGCAAGGCATCGGAACGCAACAGCGCCGCCGCCAGTCCCTCGAGCGGCGCGGGCGAGAGGTCGGCCGGATGGACGATGACGTGGCGCCAGGTGATCTGGCCTTCGACGACGCCGGGCGCCATCAGATCGGGCACCAGCCCGGCGCGCACCAGTGACGACTTGCCCGAGCCGCTGGCGCCCAGGACCAGCATGAAGGCCTTGTTCTCGGCGGCGCGCTTGACCAGCGCCTCGGTGATCTCGCGCTCGGCGCGCTCGCGGCCGAAGAAGACGGCGGCGTGGTCGCGGTCGAAGGCTTGCAGGCCGCGATAGGGCGAGCCCGACCACCACTCGATGCGCGCGCCCTCGCCGGCCGGCGTCGTGCGCCGCAGCAGTTCCGGCAGGCGCCGGCGCAGCAGCTCGCGCAGATGCTGTTCGAGCTGGGTCTCGAACTCCTCCAGGGTGGTGAAGCGGTTGAAGGCGGCCTTGAACTGGCCGCCCTCGTCCTCGAAGTGGTACCGCCAGAAGGTCTGCAGCGCCTCCCACTGGCTGCGGATCTGGTCGAGCTGGTCGACGCGGCTGAAGCGCGCGAAGCCCTCGCCCTGCTTGCGGTAGACCAGCATGTCGGGAACGCCGCTGCGTTGCTGGCGTGCCGCCAGCGCACTCTCGAATTCCCATTCGGTGCCGGTCACCGGCACGCGCCCGTCGATGCCGCGATACTCGCGCGTCGCCGTGCGCTCGGGCAGCGGCGTGCCCAGCCTGGACCACAGGATCAGCACCAGGATGTCGGCGTCGGCCGGCGGGTCGATGATGTCCTGGAAATGACCCGAGCTCAGCATCGGCTCGTATTCCCAGAGCACCGGCGTGATGTCGAAGAACGAGGCGAACTCACGCTTCAGTCGGCCGATCACCAGGGCCGCACGGCGGCGCTCGTCGTTCACGTCACCCGGCGAGGAGATGAAGATCCGGAAGCGCTGCGGCATCGGGTGACGGGGTCCGTTCGAGACGACGACCCGAGCATGGCCGACAATCTCCGCGTCGTCACCTTTCCGGCCAGGCCCTGTCTTGCCCTCAGGCCGGGGGCAGGTGGCTGGTGTCGTTGATGCAGCCGATCCGGACGTCGCCCGCCGCGAAGATCTCGATCTCATTCAGGGTGCAAGGGTCCTGCGACAGCCGCCAGTAGGCCGACAACGGCTGGTCGAGCAGTTGCAGAAGGAGGGCGCGGTTGACGCTGTCGTGCCCGACCAGAACCACGGTGTCGGTGGCATGGCGCGCCAGCATCATCCTGAGCGCATCGGCCGTCCGCGCCACTACGTCCTGCAGCGACTCGCCGCCGGGAAAGCGCACGAGATGCGGCGCCGAGCGCCACAGGTGATAGGCCTCCGGCGTCTCGGCCCTGACCTCCTCGTGGGTGCGCATCTGCCAGGCGCCGTAGTCGATGTCGCCCAGCCCCTCATGCACCGATGCCGCGACCCCGCAGGCTGCGGCGATCTTGGCCCCCGTCACCACGCAGCGCTGCAGCGGACTCGTATAGACGGCCACCGGTTTCCAGTGCCGGGCGATGCGGCGGGCGAGTGCTTCGGCCTGGGCGAGGCCGTGCTCGGTGAGGGCAAGTTCGGCGCGGCCGCGAAACCGCGCCGGACGGATACCGTCGACGTGGCCGTGGCGGGTCAGGAGGATCTTGGTCATGAGGTCAGTCTAGCGACTGTTGCCCGTCTGCCACATGCAGGAACCTGCTGCATTCGTGCCGGCAACTTGCCCGGGGGCCTGCCGTTGACCCGGGCACGTCGCACTCGCAAGCCCAATCCTTAGGGGAAACCAGATGAAAAGAGCACTATTGGTGGCCGCTGCTACCCTCGTCCTACCTGCGGCCGCGCAGGCCCAGTCCATGTTCACTCCCGGTACCTCCAATCCAGGCTTCTATATCGGCGCCGAGGGCGGCGGTAATTGGCTGCTCAACAGCAACAACTACAACATGGATATCGGCTATGCGGTCGGTGGCGTCGTCGGCTACGACTTCGTCGGTCCCCGCGTCGAACTCGAAGGCGTGTTCCGCAGCAACAACGGCACCGGCACCGCCAACTTCGGCAACATCTTCAGCAACGTGAGTGGGCGCATCGAGCAGCTCAGCGTGATGGCCAACCTGCTCTACGACTTCCTCCCCGGGGCCACCATCACGCCGTATGTCGGCGCCGGCGCCGGCATCGCCTTCGCCGACGCGGCGATCAACGGCTGCTCGCTGTGCAGCACGCAGTTCGCCTACCAGGGCATCGTCGGTCTCGGCTGGAACGTCGACCAGAACTTCCGCATCAATCTGGACGGTCGCTACTACGCCACGACCAACCCGCCCGCCTACCAGAACAACAACTTCACCGCGATGCTGAGCCTGTCCTACAAGTTCGGCCAGCCGGAAGCTGCGCCGGTAGCGCCGCCGCCGCCCGCCGCGGTGGCGCCGCCGTCGTTCATGGTGTTCTTCGACTGGGACCGCTCGAACCTTTCAGCCCAGGCGCTCAACACGATCAAGCAGGCGGCGGATGCCTACAAGACCAAGGGCAATGCGCGCATTACGGCGACCGGCCACGCCGACAAGTCCGGCCCGGAAGCCTACAACATGGCGCTGTCGCTGCGTCGCGCGAATACGGTCAAGGACGCGCTCGTCCAGAACGGCGTGCCAGCCACCGCGATCGCGGTCGTCGGCCGCGGCGAGGCTCAGCCGCTGGTGCAGACCGCCGACGGCGTGCGCGAGCCGCAGAACCGGCGCGTCGAGATCGTCGTTCAGTAAGGCCCGGTTGAGCTGAAAGAAGCGGGCGGCGTGATCACGTCGCCCGCTTTTATTTGCCGATACAGAAGTCGCGGAAAATAACGTCCAGCAGCTCCTCGACCCGGACCGTGCCGGTGATGCGGCCGATGGCGCGCAGCGCGAGACGCAGATCCTCCGCCGCCAACGCGATCTCGGGCGCCACCAGCGCGCGGCCGAGTGCGGCGTGCGCTTCACTCAGCGCCTCGCGGTGACGCGCCCGGGTGAGCGGCGGCGGCGCGGCCCCTTCCTCCATCAGCAGGCCGGCCGAGCGTTCGAGGCGTGCCAGCAATTCCGGCAGGCCGTCGCCCGACGTCGCCGACAGCGGCACGGCGTCCGCGCCGGGCTGCACCGGCGCCAGAACCGGCGCAAGGTCGATCTTGTTCAGCACCACGATGTCGCGGGCCGGGTCCCAGCGCTCGGTCGAGGCGATGAGGTCGCGGCGCGCGCCTTGCCAATCGCCCGATGCGTCGAGCACCAGCAGCCGAAGATCGGCGTCGGTAGCGCGGGCCCGCGCGCGGCGTACGCCTTCCTGTTCAATGGCATCGCGCGATTCACGCAAGCCTGCCGTGTCGGCCAGCACCACCGGCCAGCCGCCGAGATCGAGATGGACTTCGATCACGTCGCGCGTGGTGCCGGCGGTTTCGGAAACGATGGCAGCATCGCGGCGCGCCAGGAGATTGAGCAGCGAGGACTTGCCGGCGTTGGGTGGGCCGATGATGGCGATGTGCAGCCCCTCGCGCAGGCGCTCGCCGCGGCGATCATCAAGGTGGGCGGCGATCTCGGCCTGCAACTGCGTGGCGCCGTCGCGCACGCGGGCGGCGATGCCGGGCGGCAGATCCTCGTCGGGAAAATCGATCGCCGCCTCGAGATGGGCAAGCGTGGCGAGACCCAGGGTGCGCCAGTCCTCGTAGAGCCGATGCAGCGCGCCATCCATCTGCTGCAACGCGAGGCGGCGCTGCTGCTCGGTCTCGGCCGCAACCAGGTCGGCGATGCCCTCGGCCTCGGTGAGGTCGAGCTTGCCGTGCTCGAAGGCGCGGCGCGTGAATTCGCCGGGCTCGGCCAGCCGGCACAGTTTTAGACGGCGGATGGCCTCCAGCGCGGCGCCGACAACGGCGCGGCCGCCGTGCAGGTGCAGCTCGGCCATCATCTCGCCGGTCTCGCTGTTGGGCGCCTCGAACCACACCGCGAGGCCGCGGTCGATCGCCTCGCCGCTCAGCGGATCGTAGAGCGTGCGCACGACCATGCGGCGCGGTTCCGGCAGCGCCGGATCGCGCGCCGAGTGACCGCGCTCGAAGGCGCGCGGCTCGGTCAGGAAAACCAGCACCTCGGGCGCCCGGGGCCCGCTCAGGCGAATGACCGAAAGCGCGCCCGGCCGCACCCGCGATGGCGTGGGCGTGCCCAGCGCATAGATGGTGGCGACGTCCATCAGCTCCGCTTTTGCGGCGCCGGCCGGCCCGGTGTCGGCGCCGGGGCAGGCGGCGGCCGCGCCATCACCTTGTCGGCGATCTTGTCGTAGAGATGCTCGGGGATCAGCCGCCGCTCGACCAGATCGGTCTTCGCGCGAAGCGGCCGCGACCGAATGATGGCGTCGGCCCGGACCTCGCCGATACCGTCGAGCGTCATCAGGTCGTCGCGGCTCGCGTTGTTGAGATCGATCAGGTTCGACGCCGGCGCGGGTGCGGGGCGTGTTTGCGCGTGGGCGGGCGGCGCCAGCGCCGCCAAGGCAATCAAAAGAAGAAGCCTGCTCATCGCGCGACTATCGCACGATCTCGTCCCAGGCGGGACAGGGACGCTGGGCGAAGGGCATTTTCCAGCGCCGGCAGTTCGCCCGGTCGATCAGCTCGGCCGGCACCATGATCTCCTGCGGTACCGGCTTGCCCTCAAGATGGCGCAGCACCGCGCGGGCGGCGATGGCGGCGATGTTGAAGGCACTGAAATCGACGCTGGCCAGCATGCGGCCGTGCTCGATGTGCTCGATCGCGGCAGGCAGGCCGTTGACGCCCACCACCTGCGCCGTCCGCCCGGCGTCGGCCAGCGCGTCGAGAGCGCCGAAAGCCATGACGTCGTTGGCGGTCCAGACACCATCGATGCGCGCATGAGCCTTCAGCAGCTCGGCCATCGCCGCGCGCGCCGGCGCCTGCTGGAGATAGCCGACCCGTGCGCCCAGCAATTCGATGCCGGGGTTTTCCGCCACGGCGCGCTGCAGGCCGACGGTGCGGTCCCGCGCGGTGCGCGCCGAGGGTGTGCCGTCGAGGGCGACGATGCGGCCCACGCCGGCCAGACCCAGGATCAGCGCCTTGGCCGCGGCGTAGCCCACCGCGACATCGTCCGACCCGACGAAGGTCAGGACCTTGCCGGGCATGCGGTTGATGAAGACGGCGACCGGGATGCCGGCGGCGGCGAACCGCGCCACGTCCTCCTGCATCGCGACGTCGTCGGTCGGATTGAACAGGACGGCATCGGGCCGCGCCGCCAGAGCCTCGCTCGCCAGCGCCTTCTGCTGGCCGACATGGTCGGGCGTCTCGGGCACATAGTGCAGGGTCCGCGCGCCGGCCTCGGCGGCGACCCGGTCGGCGGCCATCCGGGCAGCGTCATAGGCCGGATTGACCCGATTCTTGGTGAAAACGGCGAGGGTGGGAGGAGGCATGGTCCCTATTTTAGACGACCGCCGCCCTGTAGTATCCCGCCAGATGTCCAAGCCCTACGATCATATCCCCGACCGCCGCAAGATCGTGCGCCGCCGCGCGCTCGAGGAGGCGTTGGCCACCCTTGTCGAGGACCTGCCCTCCGGCGGCGAGCCGCCCCGGCCGCCCGTGTTGGCACTGCTGCGCGACGCCTTGACCAAGGGCCGGGCCGAGATCCGCCGCCGCTTCGAGGAGCCCGGCCCGCTGCACAACGACGGGCCGGGGGTGCTGGCGGCCACCTCGTACCTGATGGACCAGATCGTCCGCGTCCTGTTCGACTTCGCCGACCGCTACGCCTATCCCGCGGCCAACCCCAGCGCCGCCGAGCGGCTGGGCGTGGTGGCGACCGGCGGCTACGGCCGCGGCGAGCTGGCGCCGCTATCCGATCTCGATCTCCTGTTCCTGCGCCCCTACAAGCAGACGCCGCGCGGCGAGCAGATCGTCGAGTTCATGCTCTACCTGCTGTGGGACCTCGGTCTGAAAGTCGGCCACGCCACCCGCACCGTGGCCGAGAGCCTGCGCTACGCCGAGAACGATCACACCATCCGCACGGCGCTGCTCGAGATGCGCTACCTGTGGGGCGACCGCGACCTCTACGACGAGCTGCACAAGGGCTTTGCGCAGAAATTCCATACCGGCGACGGCCGCGATTTCGTCGAGGCCAAGCTCGCCGAACGCGACCAGCGTCACCAGCGCATGGGCGATTCGCGCTACGTCGTCGAGCCCAACGTCAAGGAAGGCAAGGGCGGGCTGCGTGACCTCCACCTGCTGTTCTGGATTGCCAAATATCTCTACCGCGTGAGCGAGCCCGGCGACCTCGTGGCCAAGGGCGTGCTAACCAAGGAGGAGGCGCGGCTGTTCGAGCGCGCCGAGCGTTTCCTCACCACCGTGCGCTGCCATATCCACTACCTGACGGGCCGCACCGACGACCGCCTGTCGTTCGATCTCCAGCGCGAGATCGCCGAGCGGCTGGGCTACCAGGACCGGCCGGGCAGCCGCGGCGTCGAACGCTTCACCAAGCACTATTATCTCCACGCCAAGACGGTGGGCGACCTCACGCGCATCTTCATCGCCGCCCTGGAAGACAGCCACCGGCGCAAGCCCAAGCTCGCGGCCCTGTGGCAGACGCTCCGGCCGCGACAGCTCGACGGCTTCAAGCTCGACGGCGAACGGCTCGCGGTCGCGGCACCCGATACCTTCACCAAGGATCCGGTGGCGATTCTGCGCCTCTTCCACGTGGCGCAGGAGAACGACCTCGACATCCATCCGGCGACGCTCCGGCTCATCACCCAGAACATCCGCCTGGTCGATCGGCTGCGCGCCGATCCCGAGGCCAATCGCCTGTTCATGGAGATGATGACGTCGCGGCACGACCCGGAGACGACACTCAGGCGTCTCAACGAAGCCGGCGTGTTCGGCCGATTCATTCCCGACTTCGGCCGCGTCGTCGCCCAGACGCAGCACGACATGTATCACACCTACACCGTCGACGAGCACACGATCCGGGCGATCGGCATCCTGTCGCGCATCGAATCGGGCGAATTGAAGGAAGACCACCCGCTGTCGGCCGACGTGGTGCACAAGGTGCTGTCGCGGCCGGTGCTCTATCTCTCGGTGCTGCTGCATGACATCGCCAAGGGCCGCGGCGGCGATCATTCGGTGCTGGGCGCCGACGTCGCCATGCAGGTCGGCCCGCGACTTGGCCTCAGCGCCGCCGAGACCGAGACCGTGGCGTGGCTGGTGCGCCATCATCTCGCCATGTCAGGCACCGCCTTCCAGCGCGACCTGATGGATCCCAAGACCGTCGAGAATTTCGCCGCTCTCGTTCAATCGCCGGAACGGCTCCGGCTGCTGCTGGTGCTCACGGTCTGCGACATCCGCGCCGTCGGCCCCAACGTGTGGAACGGCTGGAAGGCGGCGTTGCTGCGCCAGATTTACAACGCCGCCGAGCAGGTCATGTCGGGCGGCACCCTGGCCGGCGGCCGCACCGACCGCATCCGTCAGATCCAGACCGAGGTCGCCACGCGCCTGGCGAGCTGGACCGACGAGGAGAAGGACGAGCATTTCGCGCGTGGCTATGCGCCCTACTGGCTGTCGTTCGATCCCGACACGCTGGCGCGCCAGGCCGAGCTGGTGCGCGGCGCCGAACGCGGCCGCCAGCCGCTCGCCATAGAGCACCGTGTCGACACGGCGCGCGCCGTCACCGAAGTCACGATTTACACGCTCGACACCCACGGCCTGTTCGCCCGCCTGGCCGGCGCCATGGCGGTGAGCGGCGCCAACATCGTCGACGCCAAGATCTTCACCCTGGCTAACGGCATGGCGCTCGACACCTTCTGGATCCAGGACCTCGAAGGAAAGCCGTTCGACGATTCACGCCGGCTGGCGCGGCTTGCCGCCCGGGTCGAGCTGGCGCTCTCCAACCGCCTCGACATCCAGCGCGAGCTCGACGGCCAGCGCGGCTCGTGGCCCAAGCGCGACCAGGTTTTCACCGTTCAGCCGCGCGTGCTGATCGACAATAACGCGTCGGACACCTTCACGGTGATCGAGGTCAACGGCCGCGACCGGCCGGGCTTCCTGCATGTCGTGACCCGGGCGCTGACACGCCTCAACCTGCAGATCGCCTCGGCGCACATCACCACCTACGGCGAGCGCGCCGTCGACGTGTTCTATGTGAAGGACCTGTTCGGCCTGAAGGTCGTGAACCAGGACAAGCTCAACCAGGTGGCCGAGACCGTCGAAAAATCCATCCGCGACTTCGACACCCGCTTCGAGCCGCTGGCCAAGGCGGCGGAGTAGTCATGTGGACCGCGGGCCTCCTGGCCCGCTCATGAGCGGGGCTGGAACCCCGCGGTCCGGGGATCACTCCGGCTTGTAGTTAGCGTCCTTCAGCAGCGCGGTGTTGATTTCGATCTCCTGCTTGATGAAGGCGGCGAATTGCTTGGACGCACGCGCGGTCGGCACGATGCCCAAGGACGTCGTCTTGGCGATGAAGGCGGGATCCTTGGAGACCTCGGCCATGGCGGCGGCGAGCCGGTTGACGACGGGATCGGGCGTGTCCTTGGGCGCCCACACGCCGTACCAGGAGCTGAGGTTGAAATCCTTCAGCCCGGCTTCCGCCGAAGTCGGAATGTTCGGGGCGAGCGACGTGCGCTCCTTCGACGTGACGAACAGCGCCCGCGCGCGGCCCGACGTGGCCAACGGCAGCGTTACCGTCCACGGGTCCATGAAGAGCTGCACGCTGCCGCTCAGCAGATCGGCGTTGGCCGGCGCGGTGCCTTTGTAGAGGATGGTGTCGAGCTTGAGCCCGGTCCGCCGCAGGAACTCCAGAGTAGCGATGTGGCCGGCCGAGCCGCCTGACGACAGGGCGAAGAAGTACTTCTTCGGTTCCTTGGCGATCGCCGCGATGGTGCTGGCATAGTCGGTGCCCGGAACGTTGAGGTTGACGATCAGCACCAGCGGCGCCTCGCCGGCCTGGGCGATCGGCCGGAAGTCGGTCTGCGGATCGTACGGGCAGGTCGGCACGACCGTCTTGCCCAGCGCGAACAGGCTGGCGTTGAACAGCAGCGTGTAGCCGTCGGGATCTGCCCGCCGCACCGTGTCCGAACCGAGCGTGCCCGACGCACCGCCGATGTTCTGGACCACGATGGGCTGACCGAGCTTCTCGGACAGGAACTGCGCCGTGATGCGGCCGAGCCCGTCGGTACCGCCGCCCGGTGGGTAGGGCACGACGATCTTCAACGGCTTGTTCGGAAACGCCCCCTGTCCAAAAGCCGGAGCCGCAAGGATCGAGGCGCCGGCGACGCCGAGGACGGTTCTTCTATTGATCACGGTTGCACCGAAATGGAGGAAGCGCAGGCCTTGCCGCCGGTGGCCTCGCAGATCGTGCGCACGACGCGCAGCGCCTTGACGTCGGCGCACGACGCACCGAGGGCTGCAGAAGTATCGAGATGTTGCTTCAAGGTCGCCTTCCCTCCCGGGCTGATCGGATAGAGCACACCCTCACGGTAGGCCGATTTCAGCTCGACGGTGCGCTCCTGGCCATTGCCCAGCGCCACCACGACATCGACCTGCAGATAGTCGATGGTCTCCGCCGACTTGTTCTCGACCACCAGGCTCGGCACGCAGTTGCCGTAGACCGTGGAGTCCACGCCGCGTTTGACGTCGATGCCATTCGCCGCGTGTGCCAGTGAACCAGCAAAAATCAGACCAACTGCAATGAGATGAGCACGCATGATCGACCTCCTTGGTTGCACGGTTTCTATTGCGCCTGCAGCCGCTGCTCGCGCCGCGTGGCGAGCATCTGCAGGATAGCCGCCGCCGTCTCCTCGATCGACCGTCGCGTGACGTCGATCGTCACCCACTTGCGGCGGGCATAGAGGCGGCGCGCGTCCTGGATCTCGCGCTGTACCTGTTCCATGTCGGTGTATTCGGTCTCGGTCTCCTGCTGCAGCAGGCGCAGGCGATTGACCCGGATCTGCACCAGTCGCTCGGGATCGGTGATCAGGCCGACGATCAACGGCCGCTTCGAATCCTCGAGCTCCTGTGGCGGCGGTACGGCGGGCACCAATGGCACATTGGCCGCGCGCACGCCGCGGTTGGCGAGATAAACGCAGGTGGGTGTCTTTGAGGTTCGTGATGGCCCGACCAGGATCACGTCGGCGTCTTCCAGATCGTGCGTCGATTGTCCGTCATCATGCGCCAGCGTGTAGTGCATGGCGTCGATGCGGTCGAAATAGCCCTCGTCGAGCTGATGCTGGCGGCCCGGCCATTGCTCGCTCTTGGAATGGAAATGAACTGCGAGCACGCTCATCGCCTGGTCGAGCACGCCGACGCAGGGCAGTTGCAGTCGCCGGCAATGGTCGCGCACGAGATCGCGCAGTTCCTGGTCGACCAGCGTATAAAGAACGGGCCCGCGATCACGCTCGACCGCCTGCACGACCTTTTCCATCTGACCGCGGGTTCGCACCAGGGACCAGACATGCTCCTGCACGAAGATGCCCTCATATTGGACCAGGCAGGCACGTGCCACGCTGGACACCGTTTCACCGGTGGAATCGGACACGAGATGAACGTGAAAATTGCGGTTCGCCACGCCGTGTTTTACCCCACAGCGGGGCCGGGAGAAACGCGGGATTGGCGGCAAGATCGCGGGGACAGTCGGGTCGATTCCCCCAGGTCGACCGATTCGGGACCCGACTCGCCTCTGCCCTCCAGACATTCGTCCCTTGCGGACAGTCCGGGAGGAAAGGCCTGTGAGTCGGGAATCAATCCAAGCAACCGGCTGAATCCGGCCTCAGCTGGTCCACAGCGCCCTGGGGAGAAGAGTCCAATAGGGCGCATCCCCACGTGCCACAGGCCCTACTACTGCTACTACCTATTAAGAATAGAGTAAGAGGAAGCATGAGGGACAAGACTTGAGCAGGCAGAAAGCAGAGGGAAAGTTTCTGCAGACGCTGGCCGGTACGCGATTTCCAACGCCGCCGGTCTGGCTGATGCGTCAGGCCGGCCGATACCTGCCGGAGTATCGCGCCATCCGCGCCACGACCAAATCCTTCCTCGAATTCTGCTACACGCCGGACAAGGCGATCGAGGTGACGTTGCAGCCGATCCGCCGCTTCGGCTTCGATGCTGCGATCATCTTTTCCGATATCCTGGTCGTGCCCGATGCACTGGGCCAGAAAGTCTGGTTCGAGGAGGGCGAGGGCCCAAAGCTCGAGGCGCTGACCGATCCTTCGCAGTTCGGCCGCCTCTCCCGTGCCCGCATTGTTGACCATTTGGCGCCGGTCTACGAGGCTATCCGCCAGACGCGCGCGGCACTGCCTCCGGAAACGGCGCTGCTGGGTTTCGCCGGCGCGCCCTTCACGCTTGCCTGCTACATGATCGAAGGCAGCGGCAGCCGCGACTTCGCCAAGGTGAAAAGCTGGGCTTATGGCCACCCCGAATCCTTCGCGTTGCTGATCGATCTGCTGGTCGAGGCGGTGGTCGATCACCTCGCCTACCAGGTCGAAGCCGGCGTCGATGGCGTGCAGCTCTTCGACTCATGGGCGGGCGTTCTGCCGGAGGAGCAGCTCTTTCACTGGTCGCTCGATCCCATGGTGCGCATCGCCAAGGGCTTGCGCGAACGGCATCCTAAAATTCCGATCATCGCCTTCCCGCGCGCGGTCGGACCGGCGATGCTGATGTACCGGCGGCCGGAAACTTTCTCCGCGCTGTCGATCGATACCGGCATCGGCGCGCATTGGGCGGCCAAGGAATTGCAGCCGCACATCTGCCTGCAAGGCAATCTTGATCCGATCATGCTGGTTGCCGGTGGCCAGGTGATGGAACGCGAGGCGACACGTATTCTCGACAAGCTGGGACACGGGCCGTTCGTGTTCAATCTAGGCCACGGCGTGGTACCGCAGACGCCACCCGAGAACGTCGCGCACCTGGTCGAGATCGTGCACAACTGGAAGCCGGGCACCTCATGAAAGCAGTGCCTTTTTCCCTCCCCATTCAAATGGGGAGGTGTCGGCGTCTTACGCCGACGGAGGGGTTAGGGGGATCGGCAGCATCGCTCGTGACCCCACCGTCCGCTTCGCGGACACCTCCCCATTTGAATGGGGAGGAGGCGACATGAAGATTGCCATCATCCTGTTCAATCTCGGCGGACCGGATTCGCCCGAGGCAGTACAGCCGTTCCTGAAAAACCTTTTTAGCGATCCGGCGATCATCTCGTTGCCGTCATTTCTGCGACTGCCGCTGGCTGGTTTCATCTCGAGCCGGCGCGCACCGAAGGCGAAGAAGATCTACGACCAGATCGGCGGATCGTCGCCCATCCTCGGCCAGACCGAAGCGCAGGCGCGCGCGCTGGAAGAGGCACTTGGAACTGAGCACGAATGGCGCGGCTATGTTTGCATGCGCTACTGGCATCCGATGACCGAGGCGGTGGTGCGCTCGGTCAAGCGCTTCGCCCCCGACCGCATCGTGCTGCTGCCGCTCTACCCGCAGTTTTCGACCACCACGACCGACTCCTCGGTGAAGGCGTGGAAGGCGGCGGCAGCGGCGGCCAAACTCGTCGTCCCGACCCAAACCGTATGCTGCTATCCCGACGAGCCGGGTTTTATCGCGGCATCCGTCGATCTCGTGACGCAGGGTCTTGCCGAAGCGGGCACTGGCCCAACCCACGTGCTGTTCTCCGCTCATGGCCTGCCGGAGAAAGTCATCAAGCGCGGCGACCCCTATCAGATGCAGGTCGAACGCACGGCGCAGGCGATTGCCCGGCAGATTGGCGGGCTCGACTGGTCGGTCTGCTACCAGAGCCGTGTGGGTCCGCTGAAATGGATCGGCCCGTCGACCGGTGCCGAGATCGAGAGGGCCGGCGCCGACAAACGCGCCGTCGTGCTCTATCCGCTGGCCTTCGTGTCGGAACATTCCGAAACCTTGGTCGAACTCGACATCGACTATCGCCATCTCGCGGAAAAAAGCGGCGTGCCGGTCTACAGGCGCGTGCCGACGGTAGGCACCCATCCCAAGTTCATTGCAGGCCTCGCCGACCGCGTGCGGGCAGTGCTTTCAGGACCACCGGTGGCCGTCTGCCATGGCGCCACGACGATGCCCTGCGGCGCCGAGCATCGCGGCTGTCCCCTCATCGCCGGAGCCGTGTGATGCTCTACGAAGTCCTGAAGGCGCTGCACATCGTGGCCGTGATCGCCTGGATGGCGGGACTGCTCTACCTGCCGCGGCTGTTCGTCTATCACGCCGACGCCGAAAAAGGTTCCAAGCAGAGCGAGACCTTCAAGATCATGGAACGCCGCCTCGTCTACGCGATCATGGAGCCGGCGCAGGGCGCGGTCTGGATCCTGGGGCTGCTGCTGGCCTGGCAGGGCGATTGGTGGTCGCACGGCTGGTTCCAGGCCAAGATCGTGCTGGTCCTGCTGCTGACTGGCGTGCACCACGTCTACGGACGCTGGCGCAAGACCTTCGAGGCAGACCGAAACACAAGGCCTGCCAGCTATTATCGCTGGTGGAACGAGGTGCCGACGGTGCTGATGATCGCGATCGTCTTCCTCGTGGTCCTGAAACCGTTTTAGGTCTGAAATTGTTGGACATGGTGGGAATGAGCGCGCGCGGGATAGGTGTTGCACTGGCGACGCTCTGGCTGTCGGCAACCGGCTTTGCGCAAAATCTCACCTTGCCCGATCGTGAGGGTGCGGGCTTTTCGGCCGCGCGGCTGGCGCGTATCGCGCCCTGGTACCAGTCGCAGATCGATGCTGGCGCGTTGACAGGCGCCGTGGTCGCCATCGCGCGCGACGGCAAGCTCGCCTACCTGCAGGCGATCGGGACCTACGACCGCGCCGGAAAAAATCCATTGAAGTCCGATGCGATCTTCTGGATCGCGTCGATGACCAAGCCGGTCACCAGCGTCGCCGCCATGATCCTGGTCGAAGAGGGAAAGCTCGACCTCGCCGCCCCGGTCGCCAAGTACCTGCCGGAACTCAAGGACATGAAGATCGGCCTCGAGCGCGCCCTGCCTAAGCGGCCGATGGAGGTGATCGATCTGTTGCGTCACACCTCGGGCCTCACATATCCCGAAGAGGGCGCCGACGCACTTCACAGGACTTACGACACCGTGATGACGTTCCGGCGTGACGGGACCCTTGCCGACTTCGTGACCGGCCTGACGGCAGTGCCGCTCGTCCATCAGCCCGGCGAGGTCTGGGAATACAGCTGGGGTGTGGATGTGCTGGCGCGGTTGGTTGAAGTGGCATCCGGCCAACCGTTCGATGAATTTCTCCAGAACCGGATTTTCAAGCCCCTCGGCATGATCGACACCGGATTTTATGTCCCCGAAGAAAAGCTCGTCCGCCTGGTGGACCCGCCCAAGGGTGGACGGCATCCGATCTGGGACGTGACCAAGCCCGCCAAATTGTTCTCTGGCGGCGGCGGGCTGGTCTCGACGGCGCCGGACTATCTGCGCTTTTGCCAGATGCTGCTGAATGGCGGCGAACTCTATGGCGCGCGCATCCTCGCCGTGAACACGGTTCGTCAAATGACGACCGATGCCCTGCCGCCTGGCGTGCGCTTTGCCGGTGCCACCAGTGAGTTCGTGGGCCCCCAGGTCGGCACAAGCTGGGGCCTTGGTTTTGCGATCCGCACCAACCCCGAATTCAGCATCCTGCCGGGCGCCGTCGGCAGCTTCAATTGGAGTGGGGCTTGGGGCACCTATTTCTGGATTGATCCCAGCGAGAGACTGATCGGTCTGCAGCTGATCCAGATCGCGCCGGGCGACAACTCCGGTCAATACCGGAATGCCTTGCGGCATCTGGTCTACGGAGCGTTGCGGGTTCCGCAACCGGCTTCACACCCCGCGCCGTCGTCGCCGGTGATTTTAAACAACGAGGTCCTCGCGAGCTACGCCGGGACGTATGATTTCGGAGCATCGCTCAACGCAAAGGACAAACAGGCGCCTATTCCGGCGTTCATCTTCAGCGGTGTCGGCCTCAGTGTCGTGATGACAGAGGGCGGGGCAACGGTGCGCGCTCTGGTCGACGGCGCACCCGCCGCCAAGGCTGGCGTATTGCCGGGCGACGTTCTCACTGAGATCGACGGCTCGTCAGTCCGTGGCCTCGGCATCGACCAAGTGCTTGCCAAGTTGCGCGGTAAGGCCGGCGCCGATGTCCGGCTTCGCGTCATCCGCAAGGGGCTGGCAGAGCCGATCGATTTCAAGATTGTCCGCGAGCCGATCCGGCCGCCTGGGGCGCGGATCCAGGTGCGGGTTGCCAATGGCGAACTCGTGATCGCCGCAACGGGACCCTGGTCGGTGCTCGACTTCGAGAGGGGCAAACCGGTTCCGGTAAAGGCCGACTCAAACACCGAGTTCCGCGCCGATGACGGCGACCACACACGCCTTGCCTTCATCAAGGACACAGCCGGCAAAGTCTCCGGCGTCATCCTCAATCCGGGGCCTTGGGAGATCAAGGCGGAGAAAATAAATTAGAGGGCGATCGAAAGGCGCAGCCGCTATTCTCGGCAGCGCTGGCATCGCTTGGATGGGAGACACATGAACGCCGTGGCGACAATCGACTGGCACGACCAGATCTTCGAGACCCTGCAGGATCACGACGTCAAGCAGGTCTATCACGTGCCCGACGCCGGGCACGGAAAGCTGATCGAGGCCTGCCAGAAGTCCAATTCCATCCGCACCGTGGCGCTCACCACCGAGGAGGAAGGCATTCCGCTCGCCGCCGGCGCCTGGCTGGGCGGCCAGCGCTCGGTGCTGCTGATGCAGAGCTCGGGCGTCGGCAACACCATCAACCTGATGGGCATGACCAAGACGCTGCGTTTTCCGTTCCTGACCCTGATCACGATGCGCGGCGACTACGGCGAGTTCAATTCCTGGCAGTATCCGATGGGCCAGGGCACGCCCAAGGTGCTGGAGGCAATGGGCGTGCTGCTCTACTCGGTCGACAACGCCGCCGAAGTGAAGGCCACGGTCGATGCCGCGGCGCGCTCGGCCTTCAACGGCGGCCAGGCAGTTGCGGTGCTGTTGCGCCAGAAACTGATCGGCATCAAGAATTTCGGGAAGAAGTAACCATGAGCACGCAAGCGCAACGCGCCACGCTCCAGCGCCGCCCGCTGGTCAAGAAGATCCTCGACGGCGCCGACGACAACCTGCTGGTGATCGCGGGTCTCGGTTCGGCCAACTGGGACATCACCGCGGCCGGCGACCGTCCGCTCAACATGCCGCTGTGGGGCGCCATGGGTGCACCGGTGGCGATGGGTCTGGGCCTCGCCATGGCGCAGCCCACCAAGCGCGTGCTGGTCATCACCGGCGACGGCGACATGCTGATGAGCCTGGGCGCCCTCGCCACGGTGGCGACACAGCAGCCGGACAACCTCGCCATCGTCGTCCTCGACAACGAGAAGTTCGGCGAGACCGGCAACCAGGCTACGCACACCAGCCCGCGCAACAACGGCCCGACCGATTCCGGCGCCGGCACCGATCTCGCCATGATCGCCAAGGGCTGCGGCATTGCCGACTCAGGCACCGTGCGCGAGGCGGGCGAGGTCGCCCAGCTGGTGAAGGACGCGCGGACCAGGAAGGGCCCGGTGTTCAGGCTGGTGAAGGTGATGGTCGAGAAGCTAGAGTTCGTCATGCCGCCGCAGGATGGCGCGCATCTCAAAGACCGCTTCCGCCAGGCCCTGCTCGGCCATTCCTAAGAGGAAACCATGACCGACTACGCGCCCTTCCCGCTGATCGATCTTTCCGGCGGCCCCCGGGAGCGCGGTCGGACCCATGGCAAGGCTGTCGCCGACCGGATCAAGCGCGGCGCCAAGATGTACGCCGAATCGCTCCTGAAAAGCGGCGTCGAGTGGAAGGAATTGGAACGCCGCGCCGAGGCGATGGTGCCGGCGATCGAACATTTCGACCCGGCCTATGTCGAGGAGATGCGCGGCATCGCCGAGGGCGCGGGCGAGCCCTTCGCCGCCGTGGTGCTGATGAACGCCCGCACCGAGATGGTGGCGGCGGCGCGCCGCCAGAAGGCGGCCCAGCACTTCCCGGACGGCTGCACGGCGGCGCTGGCATTGCCCGAGGCCAGCACCGACGGCGCGCTGCTGCATGGCCAGAACTGGGACTGGCGCGCCGAATGCGCCGAGACCGGCGTGGTGCTGCGCATCCGCCGCGACGACGGGCCCGACATCCTCACCTTCACCGAAGCCGGCGGCCTCGCCCGCTCCGGCCTCAACTCGGCCGGCATCGGCCTCACCGCCAATGCCCTGGAATGCGAGCGCGACTATCAGCGCGGCACTGGCGTGCCGCTGCCCTTCATCCGCCGCAAGGTGCTGGAGAGCGAATTTCTGGCACAGGCCGTGCACACCATCGTGACCGCGCCCAAGTCGGGCTCCAACCACATGGCGGTCAGTCACGCCACGGCGACTGGCGGCGGTGAGGCGTTCGGCTTCGAATGCGCCCCCGACGAGACCTTCTGGTTGGCGCCCGAGCGCGGTCTCTATGTGCACGCCAATCACTGGATCTCCGACTCCGGCCGCGCGCGCGTAAAAGACACCGGCCTCGCCGAGACGCCGTGCTCGATCTATCGCGACAAGCGCGTGCGCGACCAGCTCGCGCCCAAGCGGGGCAAGCTCACGCTAGAAGATTTCCGCGCCGCTTTCTTCGATGACTGGAATTCGCCGTGGTCGGTGTGCCGCCCGCCGCGGCTCAACACGCGTGGCGTCATGACCGCCACGACGGCGATGATCCTGATGCGCCCCGGCGAGGGCCACCTGGAAGCCTGCCCGATGCCGGCGCTCAACAAGCAGTTCACGACCTACACGCTGACGCCTGACCGTACTGCGCAGAAGCAGGCGGCGGAATGACATCCTGGGAGCGCGCACATTGACTCAATCGCCTGAATTCCGCGGCCGCATCTACAAGGACATCACCGAGACCGTCGGCGCCACGCCGCTGGTGCGGCTGAACCGGATCCCCAGGCGCGACGGCATAAAGGCCGAGATCCTGGCCAAGCTCGAATTCTTCAATCCGCTGTCCTCGGTGAAGGACCGTATCGGCCTCTCGATGATCGATGCCGCCGAGAAGAGCGGCAAGATCGTGCCAGGCGTCAGTACGCTGATCGAGCCGACCTCCGGTAATACCGGCATCGGCCTTGCCTTCGTGGCCGCCGCCCGCGGCTACAGCATCATCCTCACAATGCCCGATTCGATGTCGATCGAGCGGCGCAAGATGCTGGCGATCCTGGGCGCGAGGCTGGAGCTCACGCCGCGCGAAAAGGGCATCAACGGCGCCATCGCCCGGGCCGAGGAACTGCTGAAGGAAATTCCCAACAGCTTCATGCCGCAGCAGTTCCAGAATCCGGCCAACCCCGCGGTCCACAAGCGCACCACGGCCGAGGAGATCTGGCAGGATACCGGCGGCAAGCTCGACTATTTCGTGGCGGGCGTCGGCACCGGCGGCACCATCACCGGCGTTGGCCAGGTGCTGAAGCCGCGCCTGCCCGGGCTGAAGGTGGTGGCCGTCGAGCCCACGGCGAGTCAGGTTCTGGCCGGCGGCAAGCATTCGCCGCATCCCATCCAGGGCATTGGCGCCGGCATCATTCCCGACATCCTCGATCGCTCGGTGATCGACGAGATCATCGCCATCGACAACGAAGCGGCCTTCAAGACGGCGCGCGACATGGCGGCGCTCGAGGGGATTCCCGTCGGCATCTCCTCGGGCGCGGCCGTGGCGGCGGCTCTGAAAATCGGCGCCCGGCCGGAAGCCGCCGGCAAGCGCGTCGTGGTGATCATTCCCTCGTTTGCTGAGCGCTACGTCAGCACGCCCCTCTTCGAAGGACTCTGAGGTCGACGGTCTCTAGTCGGCCTTCAGGTAGCTGTCCTTGAGGGCGATCTTGCCGTCCTTCACCTCGTAGAGATCGATGCCGTAGCGGTCGAAGGCCTTGCCGGCATGGTCGATGCCGGTGACGCGGAAGGTGCCGAAGAGCTTGTCGCCGGCGCGGTGGATGCGGGCCTCGGAGTAGCGCGCTTCGCGGTGCGCCGTGCTCTTGTCGGCGAAATGGGCGCGCAGGCCCTCCTTGCCCTTGAGCACGCGGCCGGCCGGTGCGCCGCCGGCATTGAGGCGCCACTCGAAATCGTCGGTGACGCAGGCGGCAATCTCCTCGACGTCGGCCTTGTTGAAAGCCTTGCCGAAGCGGCGGAACAGATCGTCGATGGCGTCGGCCATGGTTTCTTTCCTCCGGTTGGTTGCCGCCACTATATCTCCCACGGCGGCGGAGAAAACTTCTCGATGAGGAAATTCACGAAGGCCGTGACCTTGGGCGCGAGATGTCGCCGGTGGGGGTAGACCGCATGGATCGGCACCGGCTCCTCGGCATAGAAGTCTCCGAGCAGGGGCACCAGCTCGCCGCGCCGGATGGCGCCGGCCAGCGTCAGCCGCGTCAGGCAGACGATGCCCAGCCCCTGCAGGGCGAGCCGCATCTGCGCTTCGCCCTCGTTGACGGCCAGGCGGCCGCCGACCTCGATCAGGCGGATGTTGCCGTCGATACGGAACGGCCATCTGTTGAGTTCGGGCCGGTCGCGATTGACGATGCAATCGTGGCGCGCGAGGTCCTCGGGCCGCTGCGGCGTGCGGCGGCGGGCAAGGTAGGCCGGCGCGGCACAGATCAGGCGGACATCCTCACCGATCTTGCGGGCCATGAAGCTTGTGTCGGCGAGCTTGCCGATCCGGATGGCGACATCGATCCGTTCGTCGATCACGTCGACCACGCGGTCGGTCGGCAGCAACTCGAGCTGCACGGCGGGATAGCGCTGTAGAAACTCGCCGACGATGGGCGCGAGCTGGTGGGTCGAGAAGGCGAGCGAGGTCGTGACCTTGAGCGGCCCATGCGGCGTGCCGCTCTGACCGGTGATCTCGTTCTCGAGCGTCTCGATCTCCGCCACGATGCGACGGGCGGCGGCATAGAAGGCCTCGCCATCGGCGGTGAGATGGAGGGCCCGCGTCGTGCGCTGCAGCAGGCGGACGCCCAGCCGCGTCTCCAGCCGGGTCACGAGCTTGCTGACGGCCGAGGGCGACAGCCCCAGCCCCCCGGCGGCGGCCGAAAAGCCCTTTGACTCGACGACCCGCACGAAGGCGGCCATTTCGCTGGCATGATCGATCATTGCTAGATTAGTGAAATATATTCATCAGTGTTCGTCAATATGAACAGATTAAATCCTTGGAGGTCGCAATTATGTGTATTTGAACCTCAAGGAGAGTTTCATGTTCTCGACTCCGTATTCCTCGAACCCCGAGTATCAGGCCCACGTTGAACGTGCCCACCGCCTGCGCGCAGCGGCCGTTGCCGGCCTGTTCAGCGACCTCGGCCGCTGGATCTCGAACAGCTTCAGCGTCGGTTGGATTTCGGCCGCGGCGCGCTAAACAGGGGGCATGACCACGCCGCCGCTGATCGCACCCTGGGGGCACTACGCCCGCTACAACCGACTGGCCAACGAGACGCTCTATGAGGCTTGCGCGGCGCTCTCCGACGAGGAGCGCCGGCGCGACCTCGGGGCGTTCTTCAGGAGCGTCCACGGCACGCTCAACCACCTGTTGCTGGGCGATCGCATCTGGATGACGCGCTTCGCGGGCGGCAACCATCCCTCGACCGATCTCGGTGCCGTGCTCTACGACGATTTCACCGAGCTGCGCGCCGCGCGGGGCGCGATGGATGCCCGCATCGAGCGGTTCGTCGCGGACCTGCCGCGCGACTTCGCGGCCGGCACGATCCGCTACCTCAACAATGCCGGCCTCACGTCAGAGGATCCGCTCGACGTCCTGCTGCCGCACTTCTTCAATCACCAGACCCATCACCGCGCCCAGGTCCACACGCTGCTGTCGCAGCTTGGGCAGGATCCGCCGGTGCTCGACCTGCACCGCGTGCTCAGACCGAATCCGGCTTGAAGTCGGGCTTGATCTCCTGCTTGCGCCACTTGAAGCGCAGCTCCGACAGGCCGGTGCAGATCACGTAGAACACCGGCGTGAAGATCAGGCCGAACAGGGTGACGCCCAGCATGCCGGCGAACACCGCGGTACCCAGCGACTGGCGCATCTCGGCGCCGGCGCCGGCGCTGATGACCAGCGGCACCACGCCCAGGATGAAGGCGAGCGAGGTCATCAGGATGGGCCGGAGCCGGGTCTTGGCGGCGGTGACCGCGGCGTCGAAGCGGTTCATGCCGGCTTCATGCGCCTGCTTGGCGAACTCCACGATCAGGATGGCGTTCTTGGCGGCAAGTCCCACCAGCACCACCAGGCCGATCTCGACCAGGACGTTGCGGTCGAGCCCGCGGATGTTGACGCCGATCATCGCCGCCAGGATACACATCGGCACGATCAGGATGACGGCGAGCGGCAGCAGCCAGCTCTCGTAGAGCGCCGCCAGCAGCAGGAACACGAACAGCACGGCCAGGCCAAAAGCCAGAACGGCGGTGTTGCCGGCGAGCTTTTCCTGCAGCGCGATCTCCGTCCATTCGAAGTCGAAGCCCGAGGGCAGCACCTTGGTGGCCAGCGCCTCCATGGTGGCGATGCCCTGGCCCGAGGAGTAGCCGCGCTGCAGGGCGACCTGGACCTCGGCCGCCGGATAGAGGTTGTAGCGCGCCACGCGGTAGGGGCCGGTGGTGTCGTTGAAGGTCGCGACCGAACCGATCGGCACCATCTCGCCGCTGACGCTGCGGGTCTTGAGATTGGCGACGTCGCGCAAGGTCAGGCGATAGGGATTGTCGGCCTGGGCGGTGACGCGATAGGTGCGGCCGAGGATGTTGAAGTCGTTGACGAAGGCCGAGCCCATGTAGATCGACAGCGTCTGGAAGACGAAGCTGATCGGCACGCCCAGCTGCTCGGCCTTGGTGCGGTCGATGTCGGCCCAGATCTGCGGCGTGCGCGTGCTGAAGAGCGTGAAGGCCTGGGTAAGGCCGGGAGCCTGTCCCGCGGCGCCGGCCAGCGCCCAGGTCGCGCCCTCGAGCGCCGGCAGACCACGCGCCGCGCGGTCCTGGACGTAGCCTTTTAGGCCGCCGCCGGTGCCGATGCCCGGCACCGAGGGCGGCTCGAGCACGAACACGAAGGCCTCGCGCAGCCCGAACATGCGCCCGCGCAGTTCGGCCAGGATCATGTCCTTGGTGATGCCTGGCCGTTCGGCGAAGGGCTTCAGGGTCACGAAAATCACGCCGGTATTGGGCGCGTTGGTGAAGGTGGCGCCATCGAGCCCGACGAAGGCCACCGCGTCCTTGACGCCCGGCTGCGAGACGATGATGTCGGTTGCCTGGCGTATCAGCGCGTCCGTGCGCTCGAGCGTGGCGCCGGCCGGCAGCTGCATGGCGGCGATCAGGTAGGAGCGGTCGAGCTGTGGCACCAGGCCGGTCGGCGTCGAGGCCAGGCGGTTCTGCGTCAGCGCCAGCAGGCCGGCATAGATCACCAGCATGATGACGCTCATGCGGATCAGGCGTGCCGTCGCGCGGCCGTAGAAATTGGCCAGTCCTTCGAAGCCACGATTGAAGTGACCGAAGAACCAGTTGATCGGCCACATCACCCGGTCGAGCAGGCCGGGCTTGGCCTTCTCGACGTGCGACAGCGCATGGGTCTTGAGCAGCAGGGCGGCCATGGCCGGCGACAGTGTCAGCGAGACGAAGGCCGAGATTGCCGTCGAGGCCGCGATGGTGATGGCGAACTGCTTGTAGAAGGTGCCCTGCAGGCCGCTGATGAAGGCGGTCGGCAGGAACACCGCGATCAGCACCAGCGAGATGGCGATCAGCGCGCCGCCGACCTCGTCCATCGTCTTGTGCGCCGCCTCCTTGGGCGACATGCCCTGGGTCAGGTAGCGCTCGACGTTCTCGACCACGACGATGGCGTCGTCGACCACGATGCCGATCGCCAGCACCAGGCCGAACAGCGACAGGGTGTTGAACGAGACGCCGACCGCCGACATCACGGCGAACGAGCCGATCAGCGAGACAGGAATGGCGAGGATGGGGATGATCGCCGCCCGCCAGGTCTGCAGGAACAGGATCACCACGATCACGACCAGGATCAGCGCTTCGAACAGCGTCTCGATGACCGCGTCGACCGAGGCCTGGATGAACTCCGTCGGGTTGTAGACGATGGAATAGTCGATGCCGGCCGGGAAGGCCTTCTTCAGCCGCTCCATCTCGGCGATGATGGCGTCGGACGTCGCCAGGGCATTCGAGCCGGGGCGCTGGAAGATGCCGATCGCCGTGGCGTTCTTGTTGTTGAGATAGGCGTTCAACGTGTAGTCCTGCGCGCCCAATTCGACGCGGGCGACGTCGCGCAGCCTGGTTACCGAGCCGTCGGGCTCGGCGCGGATGACGATGTTCTCGAACTGCTCGGGCGCGCTGAGGCGCCCCAGCGTCTGCACCGACAGCGTGAAGGCGCCGGGCGAGATGGCGGGCGCCTGGTTGATGGCGCCGGCGGCGACCTGCAGGTTGGCGGCGCGCAGCGCCAGGACGACCTCGCCGGCGGTCAGGTTGCGCGAGGCGACGCGCGCCGGATCGAGCCAGACACGCATCGAATAGTCGCGGGCGCCGAAGATGAGCACGTTGCCGACGCCGTCGACGCGGCTCAACACGTCCTTCACGTAGAGCGTCGCGTAGTTGGAGATGTACTGCTGGTCGCGCGTGCCGTCGGGCGAGATCATGTGCACGACCATCATCAGGTCGGGCGAGGCCTTGCGCACCACGATGCCGAGCCGCTGCACGTCCTCGGGCAGGCGCGGCTGGGCGACGGCGACGCGGTTCTGCACCAGCACCTGGGCCTGGTCGATATTGACTCCGGGCTTGAACACGACGTTGATCGACAGCCGTCCGTCGCCGGTCGACTGCGAGCTGATGTAGAGCATGTCGTCGACGCCGTTGATCTCCTGCTCGAGCGGCGTGGCGACGGTCTCGGCGATGACCTCTGCCGACGCGCCGGGGTAGGTCGCCGTGACGTTGACCGTGGGCGGGGCGATTTCGGGATATTCGGCGACCGCCAGCGAGCGCTGGGCGATGAAGCCCACGATCACGATGATGACGGACAGAACCGAGGCAAAGATCGGCCGGTCGATGAAGAAGTGCGAAAAGCGGATCATCGGCTAGTTCGCCTTTGCGACGATCTCGCCCTTCTGCGGCACCACCTTGACGCCCGGTCTCACCATCGGATTGGCGAGTCCGTCGAGCACCACCTTGTCGGTTGCGGTGATCCCGCTGCGCACGACACGCAGGCCGTCGACCAGCGGCCCGAGCACCACGGGCTTGCCCTGTACGACGCCGTCGGCCCCGACCGTGAACACGATCTTGCGCGCCTGGTCGGAGATCACCGCCGAATCCGGGATCAGCAGGGCGTCATATTCACCGCCGAACAGCTGCAGCCGGCCGAAGATGCCGGGCGTCAGGAGCTGGTCCTTGTTGTCGACAATGGCGCGGGCGCGAATGGTGCCGGAGCGAGAGCCCAGCGTGTTGTCGACGAAGTCGATCCTGCCGGTGCGCGTCCAGTCGGTCTCGTCGGAGAGGCGAATGCGTACCGGAATGACGGTATCGCCGCGCTCCGACGGACGCGAGCCGGACAGGAACAGGCGCTGATAGCGGATGTAGTCCGCTTCGGAAATGTCGAACACGAAGCGGATCGGGTCGAGGCTGACGATGGTGGCGAGCAGGGTGGCGCCGGTCTGGCCGCCGGCGATCAGGTTGCCGGCGTCGACCTTGCGGTCGGAGATGCGGCCGGCCAGCGGCGCCCGCACCTCGGTCCAGTCGAGATTGAGTTCGGCCGTTTTCTCGCCGGCTTCGGCTGCCTTCTGCTGGGCGCGCGCGACATTGAGGTTGGCCTTGCGCTGGTCGTGCTCCTGGTCGGCGATGTTGCGCGACTTGATCAGTGCTGCGCTGCGTTCGACCTGGTTTTCGGCAAGGTCGACCTGGGCCTTGGTGCGCGCGACTTCCGCCGCCGCGCTCTCGACGGCAATCTCGAAGGGTCGCTTGTCGATGGTGAACAGCAAGTCGCCGACATTGACGAGCTGGCCGTCGCGGAAATTCAGCTTGTCGATGAAGCCGGAAACGCGGGCACGCACCTCGACCGAGGCGACCGGCTCGAAGCGGCCGGAATATTCATCCCACTGGGTGACGCGCTTGGCGAGGGGCTCGGCAACGCCGACCGGCATCGCAGGCGGGCCGCCCTGGGCGAAGGTCGGAGTGGCGGCGGAAAAAGTGAGAGCGGCAGCAAGAACAAGCCAGCGAGAAATAGACAACAGGTAACTCCCCTCGCGAATCGTTCTGCGTCGCGAACGCGAGATGTGGTCGCCCCGAGAGGCTTTTTCAATTGTCAGAGAGGTAACCAAGGACCCAGCACGGGACCTTTCCGTAAGCCACGCCACCGGCTGCGCGAAGGCAGGCAGCAGCCGGCAAAATGCCCTCAAAACGGGCAGTAAAGCCCCGCTTTGATGGGGGTGATCGACGCCCTCGCCCGAGGTGTACCGTGAACCGTGTTAGGCTGGCCGCGGGAGGAACAATGAAACCGCCGCGCCGCCGATTTTTCAGTCTGGCCGCGAATAGTACCGCCCTCGGCCAAAGCCGGGCGGAGCGATGAAGGTCGGGGTCCTGCAGTTCTTCAGCTGGCCCGGCCGGCATGGGCCGCTGCAGGACGTCTACAGCCGCGCGCTGGAGCGCATCGAAATCATGGATCGCGGCGGCTTCGACGCGGTCTGGCTGGCCGAGCATCACTTCACCACCTTCAGCGTCTGCCCCTCGGTGCACATGCTGGGCACCCTGGCGGCCGCGCGCACCAAGCGGCTGCGCATCGGCACCGCCGTGTCGCTGGCGGCGCTCTATCAGCCGCTCAGGCTCGCCGAGGAAGTGGCGTTGCTCGACGTGCTGTCGGGCGGCCGGGTCAATTGGGGCGCCGGCCGCGGCTTTGCCCCGGCCGAATTCAACGCCTTCGGCGTGCCGATGGCCGAAAGCGCCGAGCGGTTCCGCGAGGCCGTCGATATCGTGCTGCAGGCCTGGACGCAGGAGCGCCTCAGTTTCCAGGGCGCACACTTCAAGTTCGAGAACATAGAAGTGATGCCGAAGCCCCTGCAGCGGCCGCATCCGCCGGTCTGGATGGCGGCGACCTCCGAGCCCGCCATCGACTGGGCCGCCAGCCGCGGCTTTTCCATCCTGATGGACCCGCATGCCTCGACGACGGAGCTGGGCGACAAGCGGCGACGCTACGCCGAACGCCTGGCCGCCGCGGGCTTCTCCGATGCCGGCCGCGACATCCCGATGGCGCGGCTGATCGCCCTGGCGCCGACTGCGGCCGAGGCCGAAGCGGTGGCGCGCCGCGGTGCGCAATGGCTGGTCGATGCCTATGCCGGACCGCAGCACCAGAAGGGCCTGCAGCAGACGCGCTCCTACGGCGGCAAGGAGCCGGTCCAGCACTATGTCGACGACGTGATCCTTCACGGCACGCCGGCCTCGATGGTCGAGCGGATCGCCCGGCTGGAGGAAGAGATCGGGCTCAATTACCTGATGTGCGCGCCGCTCAGCCAGCAGAGCTTCCACCTGTTGGCCGATCAGGTGCTGCCGCGGCTGTGACCATGCCGGAGCGCAGGATCGCGGTGATCGTCAATCCCGCCGCCCACAAGGGCGGCGCAGCGCGGCGCTGGCCGGCGATCGAGACCGAGCTCAGC
>Ga0207952_1000316_pt1 | contig 44120 bp, 35 predicted proteins | sample SubbioR12Aug_8Ca_FD_184831 | JGI IMG/M metagenome (GOLD analysis project Ga0207952, IMG submission 184831) | Serpentinite rock and fluid subsurface biosphere microbial communities from McLaughlin Reserve, California, USA - CR12Aug_8Ca (SPAdes) | ecosystem: Environmental > Terrestrial > Deep... | reverse complement strand
TGCTGTCCTTTGCCGGGGTGCCGATTGTCCAGCAGGTCCTGCTCAGCGCCGCGATGTGCCTGGTTTCGGCCTGGATCGCCCGCCAGCTGGTCGCTGCGGAACGCGCTGCCTAGGCAATATAAATGCTGACCGCGATGAAACAGGCGCAGTAGGCCACCGCGAAATCGCGCAAGTCACCAAACCAGGAAGGGCGCGCGCGCGGTACCGGCACGGCGGCAGCGCCGGTGCGGATGTGGGGGGGCAGGCTGGCCAGGAAAGGGTGGCGGGCCTGTTCATCGGTGAGTACGAGCGACCTTCTCATGGCTGCAACGTTAAGAACTTCTCAACCATCAGACTAGCCGGAAAAACGCGGTTAACGGCCACCTTCCCGTTGTGGGACAGTAACCATTCCACTTCTGAATACCCACAGCCACGTTGCCCCGCCGCGCCGCCCTCGCTAAAGCCTCGCAATGACCGATACCAAGACCATCAATGGCGGGCGGCTGCTCGTCGATTGCCTGATCGCCCAGGGTGCCGACCGGATCTTCACCGTGCCGGGCGAAAGTTTCCTCGCGGTGCTCGATGCGCTGCACGATTCGCCTGAGGTTCAGACCGTGGTCTGCCGCCAGGAAGGCGGCGCGGCGTTCATGGCCTGCGCCGACGGGGCGATGACCGGCAAGCCCGGGGTCTGCTTCGTCACCCGCGGCCCCGGCGCAACCAATGCCAGCATCGGCGTCCACGTGGCGATGCAGGATTCGCAGGCCATGCTGCTGTTCATCGGCGATGTCGATCGCGGGATGAAAGACCGCGAAGGCTTTCAGGAAGTCGATTTCGGGCAGATGTTCGGCCCGCTCGCCAAGCTCGTGCTGCGGATCGACGATCCCAAGCGGATCCCCGAATACGTGGCCCGCGCCTGGAACGTGGCCCAGGCCGGACGTCCGGGCCCGGTGGTCATCGCCCTGCCCGAAGACATGCTGCTGGAGGAAGTCAGCGGCCTTGCCCCTCGCCCCGCCGTCGCGCGCCCGGCCCAGCCGGTCTGCCCCGATGCGATGGGCGTGCTGATGGACCTGATCGCCGATGCTGCCGCACCGGTGGCGATCATTGGCGGGGCCGGCTGGCACGCCAAGGCGCGCGAGCATTTCACCAAATTCGCCGAACGGATCGGCTTGCCGGTGGCCGGAGCCTTCCGCCGCCAGGACGCAATCTCCAACGCCAGCAAGGTCTGGGCCGGGAACCTGGGCTATGGTCCCAACCCCAAGCTGACCCAGCGGATCAAGATGGCCGACCTGGTGATCGCGGTAGGCGCGCGGCTGGGCGAGGCGACGACCGACAGCTACACGCTGATCACTCCTGAACACCCCGGCCAGACGCTGGTCCACATTCACCCCGATCCCAACGAGCTGGGCCGGGTCTACCGCGCGGACCTGGCAATCTGCGCCGATATGGCCGAATTCGCCGAGACGGCAGATTACTGGGACGATGATGTCGTGCCCTTCGACGCGGGCCAGGAAGCGCACCTGGAATGGCTGGAGTGGAGCAATATTGGTTCTGGGGCCAAGCCCGCTCCCTACCCGCTCGACATGGCCGCCTGCGTCACCGCGATGCGCGGCCTTCTTCCCGACGACAGCATCATCTGCAACGGCGCGGGCAATTTCTCGGGGTGGTGGCACCGTTATTGGCACTACAACGGCTTCCCGACCCAGCTCGCCCCCACCGCAGGTGCGATGGGCTATGGCGTTCCGGCCGCGGTTGCTGCCGCGCTGCGCCATCCCGAACGCACTGTGGTCGCGCTGGCCGGTGACGGCGATTTCCTGATGAACGGGCAGGAACTGGCGACCGCTGTGCAATATGGCTGCGACTTGCTGGTCGTGCTGGTCGACAACGGCACCTACGGCACGATCCGCATGCACCAGGAGCGCGAGTTCCCGGGCCGGGTTTCTGGCACCACCCTCCACAACCCCGATTTCGCCGCGCTGGCGGTGGCGTACGGGGGCTGGGCCCAGCGGGCCGAGACGACCGAAGAGTTCACCACCGCACTGGCCGAAGCCAAAGACCGCAAGGGCCTGCGGCTGCTGCACGTGATCATCGACCCCGAACAGCTCAGCGCCGGCGGGGCGACGATTTCGGGGCTCAGGGCGAAGGCGAAGGGTTAGGCCCAAAGTTCCTTCCCATTTTGCGAAGCCAAATGGGGAGGTGGCATTTGCGCAGCAAATGACGGAGGGGCTTCTGCCCTCGCGCCATTACCCCTCCGTCTCAGCCTGACGGCCGATCCACCTCCCCATTTGCCGCATTCGCGGAAAATGGAGAGGAACTGGTGAGTTTACGCCCCCTGGGCCGGGGCCATCAGGTCGTAGGGATCGATCCCGGCGGCGCGCCACATGGCGTGGGCCTGGTTGTAATAGCTCGGCGCCGTGATGTTCAGGCGGCGGCGGACTTCCTCGATCGGCAGGGCCAGCAGCTCGGTGATCGACATTTCGACCAGCCGCGGGCAGGCCTTGCCCATCTTCTGGCCTTCGCGCACCGCGCGGAATACCGGAACCTTGACCGTCGCCCGCCGGGCCATCTCCAGCGCCCCGGCATAGCCCAGGAACAAGTGCGCCGGGCTTGGCTGCTGGCTGTAGGTGAAGGCCAGCACGCATTGTTCGCCCAGCGCATCGCGGCCAAAGCCGCTGAGGATGTGCATCAGGTCGTGCGTGTCGCGCATGCGGTTGAAGTACCAGGTGACCTGATCGTCCCAATACATGTGCGCCGGGCGGTTCTTGTCGAGTTCATCGACCAGACCCTGCGCCGACAGGCCTTCGCGCTCCATGAAGTCGCAATAGACGTGGGCCAGACTGTCCTTGGGCAGCTTGCGCAGCGCTTCGTGATCGTCGAGGATCTTGACCAGCGAGGGTTCCTTGCGGCGGATTTCCTGCGCGCGTTCAGTCGCCAAAAAGCTCAGCGCTGCGTCATAGACCCCGCGCCAGGGCAGCGCTTCGAAGATCGGCGTGACCTGCGCGGTGTCTTCCTTGTCCTCGACCAGCTTTTTGAAGTGTCGCCATGCCTTGGGCAGGTCGTACTTCGCCTCGGGCCGACCTGGCAGCATCACCGGAAGGTCCGGGGCGGCAAAATCCACATGGGCCTGACGCTGCGAGGGGCGCAATTCGGGAGTGGCGGTCATCATGTTCATGGCGAGACTGACAATGCGAATTACTTACAGAAATGTCAATTGGATTTAAGTGACCCACTCCCCTTCCGGGATCCCCAGCAATCTGAGCACGCTGGTCAGGTCGCCCCGATCGATCGCGCCGTTGGAGGCCGCGCGGGCCTTGGGCTTGGCGTGATAGGCCACGCCGTAGTGCGCCGCGGCCAGCATCGGAATGTCGTTGGCGCCGTCCCCGGTGGCGAGGCTGTGCGCGCCATCGGCGGCGGCCACGCATTCGCGCAGCACGCGCTCCTTGACGGCGCTGTCAACGATGTCACCCACCAGCCCGCCGGTCAGCTTGCCATGCGCGGTGGCGAGGCGATTGCCGACCACGCGCTGGAACCCCAGCCGCTCGGCCACCGGATCGGCGAACTGGTGGAAGCCGCCAGTGACCAGCACAGTCTCGCAGCCATGCGCCCGCAGCGTCGCCACCAGTGTCGCCGCCCCCGGCATATCCCGGATCCGCTCATCCAGGCACTGCTGGATCGCATCTTCATCCAGCCCGCCCAGCAGCCGCACCCGCTCGCCCAGTGCCTCGGCGAAATCGAGTTCGCCCTGCATGGCGCGTTCGGTGATTGCGGCGATCTGATCCTTGATCCCGGCGAAGTCGGCCAGCTCATCGATGCATTCCTGCGCGATCATGGTCGAATCCATGTCCGAGACGAACACGCCCGGAACTTGGGGCAAGTGATCGGCGATCAGCAGATCGGTGGGGGTCAAGTGCCGGTCGATCACTCCGCGCAGGACTTCGGCTGCGGCGAGGTCAGCCATGATCTGCAGCACGCTGTCATCCTGCGGCAGCGGATCGGCGCCCAGCACCTTAGCGCCCGAAGCCTCGATCGCATGGACCACGCTGTCCAGTCTTGCGGACAAGTCCGCCTGATCTGCTATTACCCGCGCGATGAGCACTGTGCATTCCCCTGACTCGGCCAAACGGCCGCTGGCGCTCATCGCAGGGCCGACCGCAAGCGGCAAGAGCGATCTGGCGGTGCGGCTGGCGCTGTTGCTCAAAGCGCGCGGGCGCGAGGGCGTGGTGATCAACGCCGATTCTGCGCAAGTCTATGCCGACCTGTCGGTACTCTCGGCCCGGCCCTCGGTCGAGGAAATGCAGGGGATTGAGCACCGCCTGTTCGGCACCTGGGACGGCGCAGAGGCTTGCTCGGCCGCCGATTGGGCCACGGCGGCGCGCGAGGTGATCGGCGAAGTTCACTCCCGCGATGCCGTGCCAATCCTGGTTGGCGGGACCGGGCTCTATATCCGTACTCTGCTCGATGGGATCGCGCCGGTGCCCAGCATCGACCCGAAGGTGCGTGCCGAAGTGCGCGCTTTGCCGGTGGCGGAGGCCTACACCGCACTTCAGTCCGAGGACCCTGCCCGCGCCGCTGTGCTTGGCCCCAACGATACAACCCGCGTTGCCCGCGCGCTTGAAGTGGTTCGATCCACCGGCAAGCCGCTGGCGCAATGGCAGGCCGAAAAAGTCGGCGGGATCGCGCAGGCGGTTTCCCTGCACCCGGCGATCCTGCTGCCGCCGCGCGAATGGCTCTATCCGCGCTGCGACTTGCGGTTTGAGCGGATGCTTGAGCTGGGAGCGATCGACGAAGTGCGGGCGCTGCTCGCGTGCAATCTCGACCCTGCTCTGCCGGTGATGCGCGCGATCGGCGTGCCCGAAATCACGGCCTACCTGCGCGGCGAATGCAGCCTTGAGGAGGCCCAGACGCGCGGTGCCCGGGCCACCCGCAACTATGCCAAGCGCCAATACACCTGGCTGCGCAACCAGCCGCCCGGCGAATGGCCGCGGATCGCGTTGCAAGATTACAACGCTGAAGCCATATTTGTATCTTTATTGCGCGATTAGGCCTTGACATGACATTTCGTGTTACATAGAGGCCGCTCGCATATCTGCTCTTGCCAGAGCGCCCCGAGTTGGAGAGGAGACCCGGCACAGCCCCCTGTGCCGGGTCCGTCCTATAAAGGGTCTACCCGGACCCGACCCCAAGACCGTTCGCCCCGAGCGAAGTCGAGGGGTCGCGTGCGCAGCGATCCCTCGACTTCGCTCGGGACGAACGGATTTGAGTTAGTTTGGAAAGGTGTTTGAAGTGAGCGAGGAGCGCAGCGGCGCCAGCATCCTGGTTGAAAGCCTGGTCCGCCAGGGGGTCGAATTCGTGTTCGGCTATCCCGGCGGCGCGGTGCTGCCGATCTATGACGCGCTGTTCGGAGACGAGCGGATCCGCCACATCCTGGTCCGCCACGAAGCCGGCGCGGCCCATGCCGCCGAAGGCTACGCCCGTTCGACCGGCAAGGCCGGGGTGGTGCTGGTCACTTCCGGCCCGGGCGCGACCAATGCGGTCACCGGCATTGCCGACGCGTTCATGGATTCGATTCCGCTGGTGGTGATTACCGGGCAGGTCCCCACCGCGCTGATCGGATCCGACGCGTTCCAGGAAGCCGACACGATCGGCATCACCCGCCACTGCACCAAGCACAATTATCTGGTGAAGGACCCGGCCGATCTGGCCGCGATCATCGACGAAGCCTTCCAGATCGCCACCACCGGCCGCCCCGGCCCGGTGGTGATCGACATTCCCAAGGACGTCCAGATCGCCTCGGCCATGTTCAGCCAGGCGCCGCCGCAGCGCAAGATCCGCTATAACCCGCCCTCTACCGGCAGCGAGCGTGATATTGCCCGCGCGATCGAGCTCTTGGCCAATGCCAAGGCACCGATCCTCTACACCGGCGGCGGCGTGATCAATTCGGGCCCGCGCGCATCGGAACTGCTGCGTCAGCTTCAGGCGCTGACCGGTGCTCCGGTTACCTCGACGCTGATGGGCCTGGGCGCGTTCCCCGCCGACCATGCCGACTGGCTGGGGATGCTGGGGATGCACGGCACGTTTGAAGCCAACATGGCGATGAACCGGGCTGACCTGATGGTCTGCATCGGCGCACGCTTTGATGACCGGGTGACCGGGCGGCTTGATGCCTTTTCGCCCCATTCGACCAAGATCCACATCGATATCGATCGCGCCTCGATCAACAAGACCGTCCCTGTCGATCTGCCGATCCTGGGCGATTGCGCCGCAGTGCTGGAACAACTGATCGCAGCCTGGGGCAACCGCAAGCCGCAGAACCTGACCGAATGGAAAGCCCGGATCAACGGCTGGCGCGCGCGCAACAGCCTGGCCTATCCGGCCCGCAAGGAAGCGATCATGCCGCAACTGGCGGTGGAGCGGCTGTATGAGCTGACCAAGCACCACGATCCGGTGATCGCCACCGAAGTCGGCCAGCACCAGATGTGGGCCGCGCAGTACTTCCCGTTCTTCAAGCCGAACAAGTGGCTCACCTCGGGCGGGCTTGGCACCATGGGCTATGGCCTGCCCGCCGCGATCGGCGCGCAGCTGGGCAATCCCGATAGCCTGGTGATCGACATTGCAGGCGATGCCTCGATCCAGATGAACATCCAGGAACTTGGCACCGCCACGCAGTTCCGCCTGCCGGTCAAAGTGTTCATCCTCAACAACGAATGGATGGGTATGGTCCGCCAGTGGCAGGAGCTGACCTATGAAAGCCGCTATTCGGAAAGCTATTCGGACAGCCTGCCCGATTTCGTCAAGCTGGCCGAGGCCTATGGCTGGAAGGGCATTAGAATCGAGAACGAAGGCCAGCTCGACGCCGGGATCCAGGCGATGATCGACCACGATGGGCCGGTGATCGTCGATTGCCTGGTGGCCAAGGAAGCCAATTGCTATCCGATGATCCCATCGGGCGCGGCGCACACCGACATGATCCTCTATGGCGACAAGGTGGCTGGCACGATGGACGACGAAGCGAAGGCGCTGGTGTGATGGAGCAGCCTTTCAAGTCAGGCGCAACCAAGTCCCCCTCCCGCTTGCGGGAGGGGTTAGGGGTGGGCCAGTCTGACGCCCGCTCTTGCTTTGACTCACCCACCCCCGACCCCTCCCGCAAGCGGGAGGGCGGAGCAGTATGATGAAGATCAAGCACCTCGCCGAGGAACGCCACGTCCTGACCATCACGGTCGATAACGAGGCCGGGATCCTGGCCAAGATCGCCGGACTGTTCACCGCGCGCGGCTATAACATCGACAGCCTGACCGTGGCCGACATTACCGAAAACCACGCGGTCAGCCGGATCACCATCGTCACCCACGGTCCGCCCGCAGTGATCGACCAGATCCACGCCCAGCTCGACCGGCTGGTGCCGGTCCACAAGGTGATCGACCTGACCGAAGCCGGCGACCACGTTGAGCGCGAACTGGCGCTGGTCAAGGTCAAGGGCACCGGCGACGCCCGGGTCGAAGCCTTGCGCCTGGCCGAAGTGTTCCGCGCCTCGGTGATCGACACCACCACATCGAGCTTCGTGTTCGAACTAACCGGCGCGCCCGACAAGATCGACCGCTTCGTCGCCCTGATGCGCGAGCTGGGGCTGGTCGAAGTGGGTCGCACCGGCGTGGTCGGCATGATGCGCGGGGCGGAAGCCGCCTAGAAATTCACCCCCGCCCTCTCCTGCACCGTCACCCTGAACTCGTTTCAGGGTCCATGGTGCCCCAAGGCCAGGGCAGGATTTGTTGCACAATGGATGCTGAAACTAGTTCAGCATGACGAGTAAATAGGAAGCTGAAATGAAAGTTTACTACGACGCCGATGCCGACCTGAACCTGGTCACGGGCAAGAAGATCGCCGTGCTGGGCTATGGCAGCCAGGGCCACGCCCACGCCCAGAACCTGCGCGACAGCGGCGTGAAGGACGTCGCCATCGCGCTGCGCCCCGGTTCGGCCAGCGCCAAGAAGGCCGAAGGTGCCGGTTTCAAGGTGATGGACAACAAGGCTGCTGCAGCCTGGGCCGACATCCTGATGATCCTTGCCCCGGACGAGCATCAGGCCGCGATCTGGACCGATGACATCAAGGGCAATATCCGCCCCGGCGCGGCCTTGGCCTTCGCCCACGGCCTCAACATCCACTTCGGGCTGATCGAGGTTCCCGCCGATATCGACGTGATCATGATCGCGCCCAAGGGCCCCGGCCACACCGTGCGCAGCGAATACCAGCGCGGCGGCGGGGTGCCGTGCCTGATCGCGGTGCATCAGGACGCCACCGGCAATGCCCATGACGTCGCGCTGGCCTATGCCAGCGGCGTTGGCGGCGGCCGCTCGGGGATCATCGAAACCAACTTCAAGGAAGAGTGCGAAACCGACCTGTTCGGCGAACAGGCCGTGCTGTGCGGCGGGATCACCCACCTGATCCAGGCCGGGTTCGAAACGCTGGTCGAGGCCGGCTACGCGCCCGAAATGGCCTATTTCGAATGCCTCCACGAAACCAAGCTGATCGTCGATCTGCTCTATGAAGGCGGGATCGCCAACATGCGCTATTCGATCAGCAACACCGCCGAGTACGGTGACATCACCACCGGTCCCAGGATCATCACCGCCGAAACCAAGGCCGAAATGAAGCGCGTTCTGGCCGACATCCAGTCAGGCCGCTTCGTCAAGAACTTCGTGCTCGACAACCGCGCCGGTCAGCCCGAGCTGAAAGCCGCCCGCAAGGCCGCCGAAGCCCACCCGATCGAAAAGACCGGCAGCCAGCTGCGCGCGATGATGCCGTGGATCGGCAAGAACAAGCTGGTCGATCAGGAAAAGAACTGAGGCTTCCTCCCCTTCAGGGGAGGGGGACCATCCCGCAGGGATGGTGGAGGGGCACGTGCGAGTATTCCTGAGGCGTCAGGACAACTCGCAGGTGCCCCTCCACCACTTCGTGGTCCCCCTCCCCGTTCCGGGGAGGAATTACCCCCGGGCCTTTTTCATTCCCCAATAGCCCGCCAGGAACAACCCGGCCACCAGCAGGCTGGTGAACAGTTCAAGCTGGCGCGCGGGGCTGATCGCCATGAAAATCAGCACGCCGGCCATTACACCGATGGTGGCCAACGTGAGCCAGGGAAACAGCCACATCCGGATCTGCAACTTCTCCGGGCTGTTCGCTTCAAGCCGGTTGCGGATCCGGATTTGGGCCACGGCGCACAGGATGTAGAGCAGCAGCATGGTCGCGCCTGAGCTGTTGACCAGGAAGCTGAACACCGTGTTAGGCGAAAGCCGCTCGGCCGCATAGGCTACATAGCTGAACAGGCTGGCGATCAGGATCGCGCGGGCCGGAACCTTGCGCTTGTTGACCGCCACCAGCCACTGCGGCGCATCGCCATGCTTGGCCAAACCAAACAGCGTTCGCGAAGTGATGTAGAGGCTGGAGTTGAGGCATGAGAGCACCGCGACCAGCACCAGGCCAGTCATGATCTCCTTGCCATAGGGCAAATTGATCGCCTCCAGCGTCGCGGCAAATGGCGAATAGCCCGCAACCACGCCGTTCCATGGCAGGATGGCGACAATCAGCGAGAGGGAAATGACGTAGAAGATCAGGATTCGCGCCGAAACCGACATCGAAAGCCGGGCAATGGCCTTGGGGCCCTCCTTGCTTTCCGCCGCCGCAATCGTTGCGATTTCCGCGCCGCACATGGTGAAGATGGTCGAGGCGACGGCAGCCAAGACCAGTCCCCAACCATTGGGGGCAAAGCCGCCGTGCTGGGTCCAGTTGGCCAGGCTGGCTCCGGCCGGATTGGTCAGCCCCAGCACCCAGGCTCCGGCAATGGCAATGAACACCAGGATCGCCCCAACCTTGATCAATGAGAACCAGAACTCGAACTCGCCATATGCGCGGGTTGAAAGCAGGTTGACTGCGGTCAGGACCAGCATCAGCGCCACTCCGATCTGCCACTCGGCGAACTGGGGGTACCACTCGGCAATGATCTTGGCCCCGATCACCGCCTCGACCGCAACCACCACGGCCCAGAAATACCAGTAGAGCCAGCCCGAGAGGAACCCGGCCCAGTGGCCGAGCCCGGCGCGCGCGAAATCGGGAAAGGCCTGCACGCCATCGAGCGAGCTGGCCATTTCGGAGATCATTCGCATCACCAGCATCACCGCCAGGCCTGCGATGGCAAACGAGACCACTGCCGCCGGCCCGACCTGCGAGATGGTCGTCGATGACCCGACAAACAGCCCCGCCCCGATGATCCCGCCCAGCGTGATCATGGTGACGTGGCGGTTCTCCAGGCTCTTGCCCAGCTGGACCTCCTCTCCAGCGGCGGCAACATCGATATCCTTGTAGTCGGTCATGCGGCAAGTCTCCCCGGTGCAGAGGCTTAGCGGCGGTTCAGCCAGTGGCAAGGGGCGCGAGTGCAGTCTCCCCCGGCTGCGGGCTTGACCCGGGCCAAGGGCACGCGCCAAGTGTGCGCCGCCCCACAGGAGATACCGATGCGCCGTGTTGCCCAATTCGCCTTGCCGCTGGCTTTCGCCCTCACTTTGCCGCTTGCATCCGCGGGCTCACAGGTGCCCGGCAAGCCCGATGTCGCCAAGGTCACTGTCGGCACCTATCAGGCCGACGCCAGCCATACCCTGATCAGCTGGCGGGTCGATCACATGGGCTTCAACGACTATTTCGGACTGTTCGGTGATGTGACCGGCACGCTGACGATTGACCCGGCGCAGCTTGATCAAGCCAAGGTCTCGGTCCGCGTGCCGATTGCCAAGGTCCTGACCCCCAGCAAGGGGCTGACGCAGAACCTGCTCACCCCCGGCCCCGGTGCCGAGCGGGCCAAATTCTTTGGCGACAAACCGGCCGACGCCACGTTCGTCTCGACCAAGGTCACCCCCGGTGCCGATGGGAAAAGCGCGACAATCGAAGGGCGGCTAACCATGAACGGCGCCACCCGCCCGGTCACGCTGGAGGCGAAATTCGTCGGCGCGGGCAAGAACCCGCTGACCCGCAAGGAAACCCTGGGCTTTCACGCTACCACGCGGATCAAGCGGTCGCTGTGGGGGATCAACGGCTATGTCCCGCTGGTCGGCGACGAAGTCGGGCTTGAGATCAGCGCCGCGTTTGAGCGTTAGATCGCTCAAGATACTCGAACCGAAACCTCAAACCCGCTCAGCCTGAGCCCGTCGAAGGCCCATCGTGTTCAGGTGACGGCAGCGTAACAGGCGGGTGGTTGGCCTTCGGCCCCCTTCGGGACGACAAGCTCAGCATGAGCGGGTTTAGTTCAGGCGTTTAGAGCGCGATGACATTGCGTCGAATCGCATAGCCCTTCCCCGTTGGGGAAGGGTTGGGATGGGGGTTCCACGCTGGCGTCGAACCCCCACCCCCAACCCCTCCCCAACGGGGAGGGGAGAAAATTGCCTCAACTTAATGTCATCAGGCTCTACTAGACCATCAAGGCGAAGGCTGTCCTGAGCTCACGCACGAAAGCTTCGGGCTGTTCCCAGGCGGCGAAGTGCCCGCCTTTGTCCATCTCGCCCCAGTGGACAATGTTGCGGTAGGTCCGTTCAGCCCACTTGCGCGGGGTCGGCAGGATTTCCTTGGGGAAGGCGCTGACCGCCGTGGGCAGCTCAACTGCCACTTCGCCAGTCGCGCTGAAGCTTTCCCAATAGAGCCGCGCTGAAGACGCGCCGGTGCCGGGCAGCCAATAGAGCATCACATTGTCGAGCACCGCATCGCGGCTCAGCACGTCCCACGGCGAGCCCTGGTTGTCGGTCCAGGCCCACATCTTCTCCAAAATCCAGCCAGCCTGGCCGACCGGCGAATCGACCAGCCCGTAACCCAGCGACTGCGGCCGGGTGCTCTGCTGTTTCGAATAGCCCGAATCCCAGTCCTGATAGTGCTTGAGCGCCGCCAATGCGCGGGCCTCGTCGGGTGCGGGATCGGCCAGGTCTTCGGGCAGCGGCCGCGCGAAGGGCATGTTGACGTGGATGCCAAGGCAAGAGGCCGGGCGGATCATCCCGATCGCCGTGGTGACGATTGCTCCCCAGTCGCCCCCTTGCGCGACCCACCGGTCATAGCCCAGCCGCTGCATCAGCTCGATCCAGGCGAAGGCGATCTTCGGCACGCCCCAGCCGGTTTCCGTCGGTTTGCCGGAAAAGCCGAAGCCCGGCAGCGAAGGCGCGATCACGTGGAACGCCAGTTCGCCTTCGGGTGGATTGGTCAGTTGGTCGACCACCCCCATGAATTCGATCACCGATCCCGGCCAGCCGTGGGTCATCAGCAAAGGCACCGCATCGGCGCGGGCTGAACGGACGTGGAGGAAGTGAATGTCGAGGCCCTGGATCTCGGTTGTGAACTGCCCCAGCGCATTGAGCCGCGCCTCGCAGCGCCGCCAGTCATATTCGTGCCGCCAGTAATGGACGAGGTCCTGCAGCACCGCCAGCGGTGTGCCCTGCGACCAGTCAACCACGGTTTCCTTGTCCGGCCAGCGCGCCAGGTCGAGCCGCTGGTTGAGGTCGTCGAGTTGGACCTGGGGAATGTCGAGCGTGAAGGGGCGTATGTCAGTAATGCAAAATCTCCCAAACTTGTCCGCAACCGCCCCATCCCCAAACCCGACTATCCTGAGCTTGTCGAAGGACTGCCCTTCTTTGCGACGTTGGCCAAGGAAAAGGACAGTCCTTCGACAAGCTCAGGATAGTCGGGGATAGGGGAAGCGTAGAATTGACCTCACCCCACCGCCGCCTTGGATGCCGCTTCAACCCGCCCACGATCCGCCAGCATCAAGGTGCTGCTCGCGGTCGCCAACAGGGTCCCCTCGTCGTCTTTCAGGCTACCCTCGACAAAGGCCACCTTGCGCCCGGCCTTGACGATCCAGCCCTCGGCAAAGATCGGCCCAGGCCGCGCCGGGGCGAGGAAGCTGACTTTCAGCTCAAGCGTCATCGGCACCAACTGATCGCCCAGCTTGGCGATCAGGGCATGGGCCATCGCGGCATCGATCCAGCCGGAAACGAACCCGCCCTGCACCACGCCGCCCGAATGGCACTGCTCGGGCTTGGCGGCATATTCGAGGCACGAACGCCCAGCCTCGCCGTCCATGGAGACGATCCGGGTCAACCCCATCACTTCGTACAGCGAATTCTCAGCCATCAGTTCATCGCTGCATAGATCAGGGTCTTGAGCTCGCGCCGGACCGGATAAGTGCTGCTGGGCGATAGCTGGGTCATGAAGACCATGCTGACCTGTTCGAGCGGATCGACGAAGAAGTAGGTCGAGAACATGCCGCCCCAGTTGTACTCGCCAATCGTTCCCGGCAGCATCGAACGCGCCGGGCTGAGGTTGACTGCAAAGCCAAGCCCGAACCCGACCCCGCCAAATGCCTCCTCGCTGAACAATGACTTCGACATAGAGGCGATGTCCGCGCCGCCCGGCAGATGGTTCTGCGCCATCAATTCCAGCGTCTTGCGCCCGATCACCCGCTCGCCCTCCAGCGTGCCGCCGTTCAGCAGCATGGTGGTGAAGCGGTGATAGTCGAGTGCGGTCGAGACCAGCCCGCCCCCGCCTGAAAGCTGGCGCGGCATGTGGCTCCAGGCGCTGTCTTCGCCCTTGTCGTGCATCGTCCGGCCCTTGCCTGGCACGAAAGTGTAGCAATCGGTCAGCCGGTCGATCTTGTCCGCCGGGACCATGAAGCCGGTGTCGTGCATCGCCAGCGGCTGGAAGATGTGTTCGGCAAAATAGGCATCGAGGCTTTGGCCCGAAAGCCGTTGCACCACCGCGCCCAGCACGTCGGTCGAAACTGAATAGTTCCACGCAGAGCCAGGCGAGAATTCCAGCGGCAGCTTGCCCAGCGCCGCGACCAGCTCGTCCAGCGTCAGGTTGCCGTGCCAGTTCTCCAGCTTGCCCTCACGGTGGGCGAGGTCGATATTGCTGCGGTACTGGAACGAATAGGTCAGGCCAGAGGTGTGGCGCAGCAGGTCCTGCATGGTCATCACGCGGTCACAAGGCCGGGTCAGGAACGGCACCCCGCCCCCGCCGCCGGTATAGACCCCCAGGCCCTTGAACTCGGGCAGGACACGGTGGACCGGCGTTTCCAGCGCGACCTTGCCCTGTTCGAGCAGCTGCATGAAGGCCACTGAGGTGACCGGCTTGGTCATGCTGGCGATGCGGAAGATCGAACTTTCGTCGATTCCCTTGCCGCCTTCCCGCGCTGGGCCTTGTGAGGAGAAATGCGCAATCTCTCCCTTGTGCGCGACCAGCACCTGGGCGTGCGGCAGCAGGCCGGTGTCGAGATAGCGTTCCTTCACAAAGCCATCGATCCGCGCCAGCCGCGCGGGATCGAACTTGCCGGTGGATTGGGTGATGGTCATGGAGCCCCGCCGAGATCGGTTGCAGTTTCGCACCGACTATTGCGGGTAGCGCGCAGGAGGGCAAGCGCGAAGGGGATCAAAGGTGGGCTGGTTAGCCCGCCTTGATCCAGATTTTCAGTACTTGTTGGCGGTCAGGAAGGCATAGCGCTTCACCCGGCCTTCGATCAGGTGCTTCGTGAGCTTCTGGCGCATCTCGTCGGCACCTTCGATGGTCACGCACACCAGGTGTGTGCCGCCCGAAGGCAGCGTTTCGATTGCGCTGATCGCGACATTGGCACCGTGGCACAGTGCGGTCACTTCGGCCTGGGGCAGCCGCGCGTTCATTGCCCGGCTCACGCGCCAAGCTCCAGCGCATATTGCGTGACGCCCAGTTGCGCGCGCAGGACGTTGATCCGGCCAGCCAGATCGGCAATCGCCGAGCCACATGGGATGCCGCCAATGCGTGACAATTCGTCGGCGCGGATCAAGGCAACCTGGTGGCTGAAAAGTAGGGAATTGAGATCCAAAACATCGCTCCTGGTGCGGGAGCGCGGGCGGTCTCTCAGTCGCCAACATGCAGTATGGTCAAAGCGATGCGGCTGATATGGTGACTGCGGGCGAGTTTTCAAGGGCTTCGGCCGATGCGTTCAATCAGGTCTGGCCAAATCTTGGCAGCTTGGCATAGGGCCACAGCATGGAAGACCAGCCCCTGCCGATTTGTGTTGCCGCGCTTTATCGCTTCGCGCCGATGGCGAACTTGCCAGAGCTGCGCGGCCATCTGCTGGAGCAGTGCCAGGCCCAGGGCATCAAAGGCACGCTGCTGATTGCACCCGAGGGGATCAACGGCACCATCGCCGGGAGCGATGCGGGTGTCGCCGCGGTGATTAAGGCCTTGCGCGGCCTGCCTGGCTGCGCCGAACTCGACATCAAGTATTCGCGCACGCCGGACCTGCCGTTCCAACGGATGAAAGTGCGGATCAAGCGCGAGATCGTGACCATGGGCCAGCCCCACATCGATCCGCTGGAAACCGGGCACTATGTCACCCCGCAGGACTGGAACGCGCTGATCGCCGATCCCGATGTGGTGGTGATCGACACCCGCAACGCCTACGAGGTCGCGATCGGCACGTTCGAGCGCGCGATCGATCCAGGCACCCGCAGCTTTCGCGAGTTCCCCGAGTGGTTCCGCGCACAACGCGACGAACTGCTCGGCCAGGGCAAGCCGCCCAAAGTCGCGATGTTCTGCACTGGCGGAATCCGCTGCGAGAAATCGACCGCCTTCCTCAAGGCCGAGGGGATTGAGGAGGTCTATCACCTCAAGGGCGGAATCCTGAAGTACCTTGAGGAAGTGCCCGCCGAGCAGAGCCGGTGGCGGGGCGAATGCTTCGTCTTCGACGAGCGGGTGAGTGTGGGGCATGGGCTGGTGCCGGGGCCCTATGCCTCGTGCAAGGCTTGCGGCCGCCCCCTGGAGCAAGGACAATGCTGCGAACATTGACCTCTTTACAGCGCCGCCTCCCCTCGCCATAGGATATGCCCATGATCTCGCCGATTGGCCTTACCCTGCGACTTATCCGCCCTTGGGCGTGAGCTGGCGTGCGCATGGGCGGCACGCAGCGCCGCTCAAGGGATAAGAGACACCGCTACACCGTCGCAAAGCCAATTTCAGAGATACCGAGATGACCATGCTGAAGAACCCGGGCGTCAAGTACCGCGCCTTTCCGCCGATCAATCTGCCCGACCGCACCTGGCCCTCCAAGGTCATCGAGAAAGCCCCGCGCTGGCTTTCGACCGACTTGCGCGATGGCAACCAGGCGCTGATCGATCCGATGGGCGCCGAAAAGAAGATGCGCTTCTTCGACCTGCTGCTGAAAGTCGGCTGCAAGGAGATCGAGGTCGGCTTCCCCGCTTCGGGCGCGACCGATTTCGATTTCATTTCGGGCCTGGTGCGCGGGGGCAAGATCCCCGAAGACGTCACCGTCCAGGTCCTCACCCAGTCTCGCCGCGACCTGATCGAGACCAGCTTCGCCAGCCTCGAAGGCGCGAAGACTGCGATCGTCCACCTCTACAATGCGGTCTCGCCGGTCTGGCGCCGGGTCGTGTTCGGGATGACCAAGGACGAGATCAAGGAAATCGCCATAGAAGGCGCCAAGGTCCTGCGCGATCAGGCCGCCAAGTATCACGGCACCGACTGGCGCTTTGAATACAGCCCCGAGACCTTCTCGACCGCCGAGGTCGAATACTCGGTCGAGGTTTGCGCAGCGGTGATGGACGTGCTTGCACCCACGCCTGAAAAGCCGATCATCTTCAACCTGCCGGCCACGGTCGAATGCGCGACCGCCAATGTCTATGCCGACCAGATCGAACTGTTCGGCCGTCTGATCCCCAATCGCGAGGCGGTGGTGATCTCGCTCCACACCCACAATGACCGCGGCACCGGGATTGCCGCCGCCGAGCTGGGACTGATGGCCGGGGCCGACCGGGTCGAAGGCTGCCTGTTCGGTAACGGCGAGCGCACCGGCAACTGCGATCTGGTCACCGTCGCGCTCAATATGTACACGCAAGGCGTTGATCCGGACCTCGATTTCTCCAACATCGACGAGATCGCGGCGACCGTCGCCTATTGCAACCAGCTGCCGATCCACCCGCGCCATCCCTATGTGGGCGAGCTGGTCTACACCTCGTTCTCCGGCAGCCACCAGGACGCGATCAAGAAGGGCTTTGCCGCGCGCGAGCAGCAGAACGACCAGACCTGGGAAATGCCCTACCTGCCAATCGACCCGGCTGACCTGGGCCGCGATTACGAAGCGGTGATCCGGGTCAATTCGCAAAGCGGCAAAGGCGGTTTCGCCTGGGTGCTCGAACAGGACCAGGGCCTCAAGCTGCCAAAGCGGATGCAGGCGCACTTCTCCAAGCATGTCCAGGAATTGGCCGACGAAGCCGGGCGCGAGCTGTTTGCCGACGATATCTGGGACGTGTTCCAGCGGGTCTATCATGTGAACGATCCGCAGCATTTCCAGCTGGTTGATTACGAGGAAACCAAGGCGGCAGACGGCACCCGAATCTTCGCCGGCAAGATCGCGGTGGACGAAAAGGAGCAATCGGTTTCGGGCCGCGGCAACGGGCTGATCAGCTCGGTGGTGGCGACGATTGCCGAAACCTTTGGCGTCGCGCTTGAGGTCAAGGACTACACCGAACACGCGATGACCGCCGGTTCCGATGCGCGCGCGGCGGCCTATGTCGAATGCGTCACACCTGCGGGCAAGACCATCTGGGGCGTCGGGATCGACGAGGACATTGCCACGGCCAGCGTGCGGGCGGTGCTGAGCGCAGCGAACGAGGCAAGCTCGCCCTAAAGCGATAGCCCGCCATCGACCACCACGGTGTGCCCAGTGACATAGCTGGCGAGCGGCGATGCGAGGAAGATCGCAGTCCCGGCCATGTCCTCGGGCGTACCGAGCCGCCCATCGGGGATACGCGCCAGCGCGCCGGCTAGCCGCTCGGGATGATCGGTGGTGACCTTGGTCAACTTGGTCGCGACAAGCCCAGGGGCGAGGCCGTTGACCCGGATCCCCTCGCCTGCCCAGGCCTGCCCCAGCGACTTGACCAGGCTGACCGCTCCGGCTTTCGATGCGGCATAGGCCGGGTTGCCGATATTGGCCTTGAACCCCGCGACCGAGCTGACAATGATCACGCTGCCCTTGGCTTCGGCCAGTTGCGCGCGGAACTTGCCCGCGCAGTGCATCAGGCTGTCGAGGTTGACCGCCATCACCCGGTCCCACCCGGCCCGTTCAAACTCGCCGCGCTTGTAGATCACGGTGCCCTGGCACAGCACCAGCACATCCAGACTGTCAAATGGCAGCGGCGCGGCGGCAATTGCATCGGGATCGCCGACATCGACTGAGCTATAGCCCAGACCGCTCAGGTCCGACCCGTCCGCTGGATCGTAATCGGCGGCACTGGCCCGCGTACCCCAGACATGGACTTCGGCCCCGCGTGCACGGAAAGCATGGGCGATCCCGTTGCCGATCCCGCTCGATCCGCCCACCACCAGCACGCGCTTGCCGGTAAAATCGGTATCGCCTTGCATCGCCCGCTCCCTATGGCATTAATCGAACGGTTAATGGGCAGGCCTCGAACGCTTGTCAAACCATGACCCTGGAGAGGCCGACATGAGCGAAGCGATCCTTGAACCCGATCTGCCGATCATCGATCCGCATCATCACCTATGGGACCTGCGCCCGTTGATGGCCGCCTTCCCCGAACCACGGCACCACTTCATCGCCGCGATCGCACTCTCACCGTACTATACCTTCAACGAGATCCACGCCGATGCGACCAGCGGACACAACGTGATCGGCACGGTGTTCATGGAATGCGGCGCCTTCTACCGCGCCGGGGCGAGCGATGCGCTGAAGGTCGTCGGCGAAGTCGAATACGTCAACGGCGTCGCCGCGCAGAGCGCCTCGGGCCTCTATGGCAACATGCGGCTGTGCGACGCGATCATCGGCCATGCCGACCTGACGCTGGGCGCCAAAGCCGGTGAAGTGCTCGACGCGCTTGCCGCCGCCAGCCCGCGCTTCAAGGGCATCCGCCATGCCGCCGCCTGGGATCGGGACCCCGACGTGCTGGGCCCGCCGTTCCATCACCCCGGCGGGCTCTACCTCGACCCCAAGTTCCGCGAGGGCTTTGCCGAACTGGGCAAGCGCGGGCTGACTTTCGATGCCTGGCTGCTCGAACCGCAACTGGACGATGTGCTCAGCCTCGCCCGCGCCTTCCCCGGCCAGCCGATCTGCCTCGACCACTGCGGCACGCCGCTGGGCATGGGCTCCTACCACGGCAAGCTGCACGAGCGCTTCGACACCTGGCGCGAGAAGATCCGGGCGATCGGGCAGTGTCCAAACGTCTCGGTCAAACTGGGCGGGCTGGCCATGTCCTTCGCCGGGATGCCCGATCACGGCCCGGCGGCGGGGCTGTCCTCCGAAGTGCTGGCAGCGATGTGGCGGCCCTATATCGAAACCTGCATCGAAGCCTTCGGGCCGGATCGCGCGATGTTCGAAAGCAACTACCCGGTCGACAAGTGGGGCGCGAGCTATCCGGTGCTGTGGAACGCCTTCAAGCGGCTGACCCTGGGCGCATCGGCGGACGAGAAGGCCGCGCTCTATGCCGGGACAGCGGCCCGGTTTTACCGGATGGAACATTTGCTGGGTTAAGAGGGGGAAATGCCATGAAGCTGTTCCATTCGGTTGCGATCGGTGCCTTGCTGGCCGGGGGCGCGTTCGCGTTGACCGGCGCGCCTGAAGCTCCGGCTCAGGCGGCGCAGGCCAAGCGATCGGTGCTCAAGCCGGCAGTCAATCCGCAGCGTCCGCTATGGGGTGATACTCACCTCCATACCGCCAACTCGTTCGATGCCTTCACTGCCGGAAACCGGCTGGGACCGGAAGAGGCCTTGCGCTTTGCCGCGGGTGAGGAAGTGACCAGCTCGACCGGCCTGAAAGCCAAGCTGGCGCGGCCGCTCGACTTTCTGGTGATCGCCGACCATTCGAACAGCCTGGGCGCGATGCGGGCGCTCTATGAAGCTCCGGAAGACCAGATCACCGATCCGGTGCTGCGCCGCTGGCGCAACCAGATCCGCGCGGGCGGGGAACAGGCCGGGCTGGCTTTGCGTGAGATCATCGTGGCCGGCTCACAAGGCAAGCTGCCCGGCGATTTCGCTGATCCGGTCCGCCAAAAGGCGCAGCTGCGCCGCGTCTGGGACCAGCACATCGCTGCGGTTGATCGTTTCAACCGCCCCGGCCAGTTCACCGCCCTGCTGGGCTTTGAATGGACCCTGGCCCCCAATACCAACACCCAGCACCGCGTAGTGATCTACCGCGACGGTGGCGACAAAGTGGGCAAAGTCCTGCCGCTGCCGGTCGATGGCAAGGACACTCCACTGCGGCTGTGGGACTATATGGACAACTACAAGCGCGCCACCGGCGGCGACGTGCTGGCCATTCCGCACAACCCCAACCAGTCGAACGGGCGGATGTTCGCGATGACCGACTGGGACGGCGGTGCCCTGACCCCCGAACTCGCCCGGCGGCGGCTGGCCAACGAGCCGGTGGTCGAGGTTACCCAGTACAAGGGCGACAGCGAAAGCCACCCGTTCCTCTCGCGCAATGACGAGTTTGCCGATTTCGGCGATGCCGGATGGGATATGGGCAACGGCCAGCTGACCGAGCTGAAGAAGACCGACATGCTTCAGGCCGAATATGCCCGCGAAGCGCTCAAACGCGGGCTCCAGATCGAAGCCAAGACCGGGGTCAATCCCTACCAGTTTGGCATGATCGGCTCGACCGATTCGCACACCAGCCTGTCCACCGCCGACGAGGACAACTGGTTCGGCAAGATCACCCTGGTCGAACCTTCGGACCGGCGCATGGCCGAAGCGCTCAATCCCGGCAACGAGCACAGCCGCTATGCCTGGCAGTACCTGGCAGGCGGCATGGCCGCGGTCTGGGCCACCGAGAATACCCGCGAGGCGATCTTCGATGCGATGCGCCGCCGCGAGGTTTACGCCACTACCGGCACCCGAATCACCGTGCGGATGTTCGGCGGCTGGGACTTCACCGCGCGCGATTTCAAGGGCGATTGGGTCAAGGCCGGATATGCCCGCGGCGTGCCGATGGGCGGGGAACTGCGCAGCGGCAAAGGCGCGCCCAGCTTCCTGCTGTCGGCGATGAAAGACCCCATGGGGGCCAACCTTGACAGGATCCAGGTGATCAAGGGCTGGGTCGATGCCCAGGGCAAATCGCACGAGAAGATCTATGACGTGGCCTGGTCATCGCCGGGCAAACGCAAGATCGTCCAGGGGCGGCTGACACCGGTTGGCGATACGGTTGATCTGGCCACGGCGCGCTATACCAACACGATCGGCGCGCCCGAGCTGCACGGCCAGTGGCGCGATCCGGATTTCAAAGCCGGTCAGCGCGCCTTCTATTACGCCCGGGTGCTGGAAATCCCGACCCCGCGCTGGGTGCTGTTTGACGCGATCCGCTTCAAGACCAAGCCGCCCAAGGATGCCCGACTGAAAGAGCAGGAGCGCGCCTATACCTCGCCGATCTGGTACAAGCCACAAAGTTAGAACCCCACCCTCACCTCCGTTCGTGTCGAGCGAAGTCGAGACACCGCGCGAGGCATCTCGACTTCGCTCGATGCGAACGGGTATGGGCTGGGTGAACATTGAGAGGAAAGGCAATGGCCGCGATCAACCTGCCCCGCACAATCCGGATCGGCGGCGGGTGCCTGGCCGAGCTGCCGCAAGTGCTCGAGCACGCCGGGCTGTCGCGTCCGTTGGTGGTTACCGACAGCTGGATCGAAAGCTCCGGCCTGCTTGCGCGCGTGCTCGACCTGCTGGCCAAGGCCGGGGTCGCGGCGCGCGCCTTCACCGGGGTGGTGCCCGATCCGACTGTGGACTCGATCGAGGCGGGCTGCGCTTTCCTGACCGAAGGTAGCCACGATTGCGTGATCGGCCTGGGCGGCGGCAGCCCGATCGACAGCGCCAAGATGATCGCGGTCAAGGGCACCCGCTCTGTGCCCGAACTCAAGGCCCCGCATCAAGAGAACTCCCCCGGCCTGCCGATCATTGCCATTCCCACCACCGCCGGCACCGGCAGCGAGGCGACCCGCTTCACGATCATCACCGATACCGAAACCGACGAGAAGATGCTCTGCGCCGGGCTGGCCTATCTGCCGCAGATAGCCTTGGTCGATTACGAACTCACGCTGACCAAGCCGCTGCGGCTGACCGCCGATACCGGGATCGACAGCCTGGTCCACGCGGTTGAGGCCTATGTTTCGAAGCAGGCCAATCCCTTTGCGGACAGCATGGCGCTTTCGGCGATGCGACTGATCTGGCAGAACCTGCCGCGCGCCTGCGCCGATCCCGGCGACCGCGCCGCACGCGAGGCGCTGATGCTCGGCGCGCTGCAAGGCGGGATCGCCTTTTCCAACAGCTCGGTCGCGCTGGTCCACGGAATGAGCCGCCCGATCGGTGCGCACTTCCACGTCAGCCACGGCCTCTCCAACGCGATGCTGATGCCGGTCGTAACCGAATGGAGCGCCCCCGCCGCCCTGCCCCGCTATGCCCAGTGCGCCCGCGCGATGGGCGTGGCGGACGATAGCGAGAGCGATCAAGGCGCGGTCGGCCGACTGGTCGAAGCGCTGCACCGGATCAACGCCGCACTGAAGGTGCCCTCGCCCCAGACCTACGGGATCGACAAGGCCCGCTGGGACGAGCTGCTGCCGCTGATGGCCGAGCAGGCGCTGGCCAGCGGTAGTCCGGGGAACAATCCACGGGTGCCGGGGGTGAAGGAGATTGTGGGGTTGTATCGGGCGGCTTTTTGTTGACGAATATTCGAAGTTCGAATTGACCTGAGGGTTGAATTCCAATCCGTTCTATTTTTGTCTTTGCTGATGCAATTGCTTTTCGACAAAAGTTCGAGCACCTTGCAGGAGTGAATCAGCACCCTTTCCTAAACAGTGTTTACCTCCTATATACCGAAAGCGGTGTATGACCGATTCGGCTTCAGGATACTCATTCCTGATAACGCAGGGCGGAAGGGATGATCTTTCATTCTGCCGACAAAAGGACCCTTGGGCTGCGTCGCGCATCTCGGTGCTTTTGCGCGAGATTGTGGAAGATAAAGTTTGTGCAGAATGGTTGGCAGATCCAACTTATTCAGATGAAGTCATTCTTAGCATTAGTGAGCTGGTTTCCTTTCGAGCAAAGAAGGTAAATGCTTACAGAGTGAAATTCATTGAGATTGCAAATTGGCGAATGATCGTTGCGGTCGATCACCCTACCCGACGGGTGGCGGTCATGGCCATCATGCCGAGAAGCGATGATTATGAGAAAAACTCTGACCTTTGGTCAGATATAGAACGGGAATACGATGAACTTGGTTTCACCCGCGTATAAAATTTGCGTGAGCCCTGAGCCAGTCGGCGGCAGGCGCCTTGCGTACGTCCGACACACGGGCTCTAGCGTCCTCTCTGTCGATTTCACTTCTCCAAAGGCTTTACCTAGGGGAACGTCTGAGCTCGTTGCCTTTTTGAATGAGTTTGACGAAGACCCGATCATTGCGGAGCAATTGCACGACGCACGGGTGGAAGTGGGCACTGCATTCGAATCCGAGCACGGCATGTCGATTCGCACGCTTCGACTGAAGATTGGGATGTCACAGGCTGATCTTGCTAGGGCATTAGGCACGTCGCAAGCAGCGGTTTCGGCCATTGAAAACCGAACTAGGAAGCCAGGAGAGGACAGCATTCGGGAATTGTCACGCGTCTTGAATATTGATTTCAACACTTTGATGGAAGCACTTGCGAATGCCTAAGCATGAGTGCTTTGCCTTTTTTTGCGAAGATTTCCGCCATGAGGTTGGCGGCAAGACTAGCTACATGGGAGTCTTGGGGCCGAAGATTGATTTTGGGCAAGAATCAGCAGAGGTACCACCAGACACAAGGGAGGTGATGGCTAAAATCGTCGCAGTCGCAATGATTAGAACCAACCAGAGACAAAACATAAATTTGTTAGCGGAGCTAATTATTGAAAATGGCCCGGATGATGTAATAAAATACTTAAAAAGTGAGCATTTGTTGGAAGTCGAAGAAGATCAAGAAGAAACTTTAATACAATTCAATGCCCAGTTACCAAACGTACCTGCTCATGCGGGAATGAAAATTACTGTGAAATTTGACGCTGATGGCTGCTTGTTTGAGGCCAGTCTCTTGTTGATGCGAAGTTAAACCACCCCCAACGCCTCAAAACCTAGCGGCACTGAATCCGGCACAACCCCATCACCAACGCGCAAAACCCCGCCGCTAACCACTACCGCCATCACCCCGCATTTGCGCACCAGGCTGCCGTCAGCAGCCTTGTCCAGCGTCGCGGCCATCAGGCCCTTGGCAAGGCCGTCGATCTGTTTGCAGGGGTTTCTGAGGCCGGTGATCTCGATCAATGCGTCCGGACCCAGCCGCAGGCGGGTACCGCGTGACAGGCCGAGCAGGTCGATCCCGCGGGTGGTGATGTTTTCGCCCAATTGGCCGGGCTTTATCTGGAAGCCCTTGCCCGCCAGTTCCTCGAACAGTTCGGCGTGGATCAGGTGGACTTGGCGCAAGTTCGGGACACTGGGGTCCTTGGCCATGCGCGAGAGGTGCTGAACCAGCCGTCCGGCATGGGCATCGCCTTCAACCCCCAATCCGGCGAGCAATGTCAGGCTCTCGCAGGGCTGCTTGGAGAAGCGGTGCTGGCCGTCGCGGGCGAGGCCGATGATTGTGGCGGTCATGCCTTGCACCATAGCCGGTCGCGCGGATTTTCCTACTCGTCTGCGGCCTGTTAATCTGGCCGGATGACCAATACCGCCGTCCGCGCACTTTCGATGACAGCCGAAAAATTCCGCCCTGAGTTTTTTGGACCAGGACAGTGGTCCAAGCGGTCCACGTCGCGCTCGGCACGGCAAAACTCGACAGGGCAAAATAGGTCTCATAGAGAGACTTGAAACAATAGATGAGGATTCTGCACCGATGACCCTTCCCGCCCCGTTCGATCGCCTGCGTCTGCCCGTCATCGGTTCGCCCCTGTTCATTATCTCAACCCCCGATCTGGTGATCGCGCAGTGCAAGGCGGGGATCATCGGCAGCTTCCCGGCGCTCAACGCGCGGCCCTCGGGCGTGCTTGACGAATGGCTGCACCGGATCACCGAAGAACTGGCCGCGCACAACCGCGACAACCCTGATCGCCCGGCCGCGCCCTATGCGGTCAACCAGATCGTCCACAAGTCGAACAACCGGCTGGAAGAGGACATCGAGGTCTGCGCCAAATGGCAGGTGCCGATGACCATCACTTCACTCGGCGCGCGCGAGGACATCAACCAGGCGGTCCACGGCTGGGGCGGGATCGTGCTGCATGATGTGATCAACGACCGCTTTGCCCGCAAGGCGATCGAAAAAGGTGCCGACGGGCTGATCCCGGTCGCCGCCGGGGCTGGCGGGCACGCCGGCGTGCTCTCTCCCTTCGCCATGATGCAGGAAATCCGCCAGTGGTTTGACGGGCTGGTCGCCTTGTCAGGCTCGATCGCTTGCGGGCGTTCGGTGCTGGCCGCGCAGGCGATGGGGGCGGACTTCGCCTATATCGGCAGCCCCTGGATCGCGACCAAGGAAGCCAATGCGCAAGCTGGATACAAGGACGCAATTGTCGCCGGGAAGGCCGATGATATCGTCTATTCCAACCTGTTCACCGGGGTCCACGGCAACTACCTGCGCCCGTCGATCGTCGCAGCCGGGATGGACCCGGACAACCTGCCCGAGGGCAATGTTTCGACCATGAACTTCGGCTCGGGCGGGAATACCGAAGCCAAGGCCTGGAAGGACATCTGGGGCTCGGGCCAGGGGATCGGCGCGGTCGATGCGATCGATTCGGTGGCCGAACGGGTCGACAAGCTGGAGGCCGAATACAACCAGGCGCGCGCCGAGCTGGCGGCCAAGGCGCGGATGGCTTTGGCTTGAGGTTATTTGCGACCTTCGGCGTGGAGGGGTTCTCGCGAAGAGCGCGAAGGGACGAAGGACACGAAGGATTTAGGCTTTCGGCGAAGCCGTATGATTGTTTGCGGTTTGGTTTGGCGAGACGTAGCGATTGGAATATCGGCCTGCGGCGCTGAATGACCCCTTCGCGATCTTCGCTCCTTTGCGCCCTTCGCGAGAACCCTGATTCCTACCCTCACCCCACTTCCGGCCCAGTCCCCGGCCACAGCAGATCGGCCATCGCATCAAGCTCGCTAAAGTCGAGGCCGCTGCCCAGCGGGTCCTTGCGGTTGAGGCGGAGACGGCGCTGCTGATCGAGCAGGCGGCGGCGCAGCGCGCGTTGCAGGAGTTCAAGCCGCTGGTAGGCCTCGATCAAGGCAACCTCAGGCGCGCGCAGCCGCGTGGCCGACCAGCCCGCTTCGATCTGGCCGACCCGTTCGATCACCATCGCGTTGTAGTCGCGGTGGGGCCCACGGTGCAGCGGCAGTCCGATCCGCACCGCCGCGGCATCGTTGGCCGGGAGCAGCAGCCCATTGCGGCGGAAATCGTCGAAATCGACATGATCGCGCCCCAAAGCCGCGAGCATCGGGCCAAAGCAGCTGCGGGTCTGGATCTGGCGGGGCAGGATGTGATGGCGCTGGAGGCCCGGATCATAGCCCGGACGGTCGCGGCGGTTGACCGCGCGAAACGAGAGACCCTGGCGCTGTGGAGCAAGCAGGCCAAGACCCGCTCCGGTCAATCCCGCCAAGCACCGCCCCCTGCGTGGTTCATCGACGTACCGAGACCCTCAGCTGGCGTCCGTCACGGATCGGCACGACGTCAATCGGCTCTCCATCGGGCCCGGTAAACTCGTGCGGCGCGGTCAGCGGCTCAACCTCGATCAAAGCGTGGATCAGCCGCACCGCGACCCGGGCAATATCGGCCGGACCTAGCGCGCGGTCTGGCGCGAAGACCAGTTCCTGCCCGGTGAACAAGGCCAGCCCGACCGACTGCATCGAGCCGTCACTCTCCCGCTGGAGCGAAGTCAGCCCCAGCGCCGGGAACGGTCCGCCCGCCAGCCAGTTGCCTATCACCTTGCGGAAATAGTTTGCCGGCATCCAGCACCGCGCCGGGTTCCAGGCAACTGCTTCGGCGCCCGGCAGCCCGGCGATCGCTGCGCCGATCCCGGCAAGCTGCTTGATCACTGGCAGCATACCTACTGCTTCGGCCAGATGCGGACCGGGCCCAAGCGCAATGCCTTCGCCCTTCGGCTGAGCCTCAAGCCCCATAAGTGCTGCGTGCGTTGGCAGCACAAGCGGCGCGGCGGGAGGCAAGCCGTGACAATCGAAAGTCAGCCCGGAAGCCAGCAATTCGATCCAGCCTTCGGAAGGGTTGGGTAAATGACTGCATGCAAATCGCGATCCGCTCGCAGCGTCATTGCCAAGCGCCAGCACGGCGTCCCGCTCCGGACGCGAACCTTCTGCAAAAGCAAGCACAAGGATCGCGCGCTCGCTCAAGCTACCAAAGGCGTCCGCTGCAACGATGATCAATCCCTCCGACTACTGGCAACCCGATTCTGTTTTTCCACGCTTTCCCGGAAATAGTCGAGTCCTGCCGCGCCAAATAGATCGGCAATGGAGACGATTTGCGAGGGCGTGAGTTCAGAAGATGCCTTGCTCTATCCCTTCGGCCAGCGCCGCGCCTATGGCTGAGCAGTCTTCCAGTACTTGGACAGGAACGACCTTGTCCGCCAGAATTTGCTCCGCTGTCTGCGCACCCAGCATGGCGATCAGCGGCGGCGCGACGCGGCGCAGCCGCCAGCCGGTGACGATCCGGTCAAGCTGCGCCTGGGCACCCTGCCCGTCGCTGCCTGCGGCAATCAGGCTGGCATAGGGCCGTCCTTCGATCCGGCCCTGCAAGGGGTAATAGCAGCGGTCGAACAGGTCCTTCATCGGCCCGCTCATGGTAGCGAGGTTCTCAGGACAGGCGAAGAGATAACCCTTGGCCGCGAGCAGATCCTCGGGCCCGGCGTCGATCGCAGACAGGATTCGCGCCCGCCCTTCTGCTCCGGCCAGGGCAGCCTCGGCCATCGCCCGGCTTGCCCCGGTGCGGCTGTGCCACAAGATCAGCAGCATGGAGCTGCGCGGCTTAGCAGCCGCCCTTGATCACTCCGCCAAGGATCCCGCCGATGCCCTTTGGTTTGCACTTCTTCTCCTGCGGCGGCTCACCAGTCTGGCCTGGCATGCCGGCCATTCCGGGCATGTCCATCCAGCTGGTCATCGAACGATGCCGCACCCGCGCGGTCCAGACAAGGTTCCAAGCCGCCTTGGGATCGGCCGGACGCGGCGGATAGGCGAAGTTTTCTTCCGGCCCATAGGCGGTGAGCATGCCCATCCGGAAATCGGGACCGGCCTTGCGGACTTCCTGGGGAATGATGCAGCTGGTGGTGGCGGGCGCCATCACGGTGCGATCGCGCACCAGCCCGGCGACCTGGCCGGGGCTGAGCCAGTCGGTCAGCCCGCCGCCGAACTGGCGGCTGGCGCTGCTGGTCCACATCACCATGTCGCCCATCTCGCCGTCCGGGCCCATCTTTCCGCCGAACATCCAGGCCAGATAGCCCGTCGCGCCCGGCACCGCATTCCAGCTGAGCAGGGCCGAGCCGCTGGCATTGGCGGTGTTGGTCGCCCGCAATGCGGCCATGAAGTCCTGGGTCAGGTTGAAGGCGATTTCGGGCGAATAGTTGCCCGCCACCCGGTGTGCGCCGATCAGCGAGCTGTCGGTCTTGACGAATTTGCGGTCCTCGGCCGGCCAGCGCCCGAAAGTCTTGCTGTTCTGCAAGGTCGGGCCCCAATCGCGCAGTACCGCGGCGGTCCAAAGCCCCGGCGGAGCTTGCCCGGCGGCGATCTTGGCCAGATCGATCACCACCGGCTGCCCCTTGGGCGCGCGTTCGCCGCAGCCCCAGAAGATCAGGATCCGGCCCTTGGGCTTTTGCGGCAATTCGTCGGTCCCGGCCTTTTCCTCTTTGGGAGTGGCCAGCGCGACCGATTTGCCCAGCTTGGCCACCGGCGGCATGAAGTGATCGGCCTTGGCCGCACCCTTGGCCGGGGCCTGGCTGGAGCCAAGCCGCAGGTAGAGCTCTTTCTGGACCTTGTCCCCGCCCCCACCGAAAGCCACGCCCATCGCGCCGCCCATGCCGCCGCCCATCGCCATCATGCCAGAGACGGTGCCGGCGCGCATGTCATAGCGGGCAACCGGCCCGCTGGTGGGCGCACGCTGGGCCAGGACCGGCCAGACCGAAAGCGCGACTGCGCCAACGCCTGCAAGGACTGCGATTCTGTGATTGAAAGCCATGCCGAATTCCCCTCGAAAGCCTCAATTGATGCAATACCACACCTCGCCGCGCAGTAATTGTCATTTGTCGACATCAAATTTGGCGAAGTTTTTTTGTCTGAGGGCCCTCACTAGGCTAACCACGCGCCATGAGTTCTGCCCCGCCTTCGATCCTCGGCCTCGACCGCTCGCTTTCGGGCCGCGCCTGGCGCTGGCGCGGGGGCAACATGGATCTGGGCAATGGTTCGAGCCTCGATCATGATGTCGTGACCCAGCTGCTGCTTTCGCGCGGGGTTGCGCCCGACGATCTGGAGCGCCACCGCAATCCGACCTTGCGCGCCTTCCTGCCCGATCCGTCTGAGTTCCGCGACATGAGTGCCGCGGCCGAGCGGCTGGCCCAGGCGGTGCTGACCCAGGAAACGGTCACCATCTACGGCGACTACGACGTTGATGGCGCTACCAGCGCCGCGCTGCTGATCCGCTTGCTGCGCGATCTGGGGCACGAGTCGCGCTATTACATCCCTGACCGCCTGCTCGAAGGCTATGGCCCCTCGGGCGAGGCGCTGGTCAAGATCGCGCGCGAAGGATCGAGCCTGATCGTCACGGTCGATTGCGGGGCGATGGCCTTCGAAGCACTGGAAATGGCGCATGCGGCGGGCGTGGACGTGGTGGTGGTCGATCACCACAAGTGCTCGCCCGAGCTGCCCCGCGCCGCCGCACTGGTCAATCCCAACCGGCTCGATGAAAGCGATCTGGCCGCCAGCTTTGGCCACCTGGCGGCAGTCGGCGTCGCCTTCCTGCTCGCCATCGCCACGGTGCGGGTGCTGCGCGAACGCGGGTTCTTTGCGGAGCGCAAGGAGCCCGATCTGTTCGCGCTGCTCGACCTCGTGGCGCTGGGCACTGTTGCCGATGTCGCTGCGCTGCACGGGCTCAACCGGGCTTTCGTGGCCCAAGGCCTCAAGGTCATGGCCAAGCGCGAGGGCGTTGGCATGGCCGCCCTGATCGACGCCAGCCGGCTCAGCCGCGCGCCGACTTGCAGCGATCTGGGCTTTGCGCTGGGCCCCAGGATCAACGCCGGGGGCCGCGTGGGTGAGGCGACGCTGGGCGTGCGGCTGCTGACCACCCAAGATCCTGACGAAGCGAAGGCAATTGCTGCCCAGCTCTCGCAGCTCAACGAAGAACGCCGCGCGATCGAGGCGGCAGTGCAGGAAATGGCTGAGGCCCAGGTCGATGCCCAGCACAACCGCGCGGTGCTGACACTGGCGGGCGCTGGCTGGCACCCTGGCGTAATCGGGATCGTCGCCGGGCGGATCAAGGAAAAGACCGGCAAGCCGACGCTGGTGGTCGCGCTCGATGCCGACGAGCATGGCAACGGCAAAGGCTCTGGCCGATCAATCGCCGGGGTTGATCTTGGCGCGGCGATCATTGCCGCAAAGGAGGCCGGGCTGCTGGTCGCGGGCGGCGGGCATGCAATGGCGGCCGGGCTGACTGTCGCACCCGGTGCGATCGACCAGCTTGGCGAATGGCTTGACGAATTGCTGGGCCGCAAGGTCAGTGAGGCGATGGCCAGTCAGGCGCTGACGCTTGACCTGGCGCTGGCCCCCGGCGGGCTGGTGCCATCGCTGGTCGAAATGCTGGAAAGCGCCGGCCCTTACGGCATGGGCTGGCCCGGCCCGCGGATCGCGGTGGGGCCGGTGCGGATGGTCAAGGCCGATCTGGTCGGCACCGACCATGTCCGCCTGATCGTGCGCGGCGATGACGGTGCCAGCTTCAAGGCGATCGCCTTTCGCGCCGCCAGCAGCGAAATGGGCCAGGCGCTGCTGCGCGCCACGCATCACCGCAAACTGTGGCTGGCCGGCCGCGCCAAGATCGACGATTGGGCCAGCCGTCCGCAGGCCGAACTGCACGTCGAAGACGCCGCTTTCGCCGATTGAAACATTCTTTCGGCTAGCCCCTTGACCGTTCTTGCACGCCCCCTTAAAGGCGCACCCCTGCCAGCGGCGCAAGCCACATGGCCCGTTCGTCCAGTGGTTAGGACGCGGCCCTTTCACGGCTGAAACACGGGTTCGAATCCCGTACGGGTCACCATCCTTTTTTCTGAAACATTTGGCAGGCAGGCAATCGCCTTCTATTGAGCGCATGCCGATGCCAGCCCAACGCACCCTCCCCTTTGCCGGATTTGTCCTCGCTCTGATCACGGGGATTGGCATGCTTGTGGCCGGAGCCAGCTTTTGGCTGGTGCTGGCGGTGGTAGTGTTATGGTTTGGCTCGCTTTGGCTGGTCGCACCCGAGCCGGAGATCCCCGCCGAGAAGATCGATATCGACCTGGTTGAACGCGATGCGATTCACGAAACCGTCGAACCGATCGGCCTGCCCTTGCTGCTGATCGAAGGAACGCGGATTGTCGAGGCCAATGCCGCAGCCCGCGCTGCGATGGGTGAACATGTGCTGGGCCAGGACGCACGGATCGCTCTCCGCCATCCCGATGCGATGAAGTTGATCGACATGGATGATGGTGCCGAGGTTTCGATCCCCGGCTTCACCGGCGGCCGCAGCCTGTGGCAGCTGACCCGCCGCGATATCGACGAAAATCGCTGGATGATCGAACTTTCCGATCGCACTGCGGAATCCGATGTCAGCCGCGCCCATACCGATTTCGTCGCCAACGCCAGCCACGAACTGCGCACCCCGCTGGCCGCGGTGATCGGCTATGCCGAAACACTGAGCGATGCAGACGCGCCCAGCGACCCTGAAACCGCCAAGCGTTTCAACAACATCATCCACCGCGAGGCGCAGCGGATGTTGAGTCTGGTCGAAGACCTGATGACGCTAAGCCATGTCGAGGCGGAAAAACACGATCGCCCCAGCGAGCCGCTGGACCTTGGCCAGTTGGCCGCACGCGTGGTGGGCGAAGTGGCTTCGCTGCGCGGCAAGGAACGCGTCGAATTGTCGGTGGCGGAACCGGGCCTGACCGTGCGGGGCGATGCCACCCAGCTTGAGCAATTGCTGCGCAACCTGATCGACAATGCCCTCAAGTACGGTGCGCCCGATATGCCGGTCAGCGTCGCGGTGACCCGTCATGGCGAAGACCAGACCCGGCTTGCCATTGCCGACCGAGGTCCGGGCATCGCACCCGAACATCTGCCGCACCTGACCCGCCGGTTCTATCGCACCGATCCCGGCCGCAGCAAGGCCTCAGGGGGCACGGGCCTGGGCCTGGCGATCGTCAAACATATCGTCGAGCGCCACCAGGGCGAGCTCGACATTGCCAGCACGCTGGGGGAAGGCACCACCGTGGCAGTCACCCTCCCCCTTGCGGCGGGGTAAGTTAGAACGAAGCCGAAAGTCCGGTCATGATGACGTGATCGACGCGATCGGGCCCATTGGAAACAAAGGCGTTCTGGTTCATATAGCCGATCTCGATGCCCAACTTCTTGCCCAGCGGAGCAGTAAAAGTGGCGGAGTTGCGGATTCGGTCAAGCCCATCGACGGTCTGGAAGCTGGTGGTATTGAGATTAAAATAGGGCTCGCTCGCGAGGTTGATTTTCACCTTCCCGAATAATGGAGCAACTGCCTTGATCTGCGGCCGCACTCGCCAGCCGGTGCCAGAACGATCATCGCGAAAGCGCTGTTCGAGGCGAACCCTTCCGCTCAGGCTGAACGGCCCAATCTTGGCCAGGTTGTCCATGTTCAATTGCTGTCGAAAGCGACGCTCCATCGACGTGAAATCGCCGTGGCTATAGTTGGGTGCGTGAACGTACCCCGCCGAGACGGTAACATTCTTGCTCACCTTGTAGCCCACCATCAAGACTTGCTGGAGCTGGTAGAAGCCACGCGCGTCGCTCGAACGGAACGAGGTTTCGCTCGAGATTCGGACCTCATCCGATACTTTGACGCTCAGGTTCAGGTTTTGCCAGTAGGCTGCGTCATCGCTTGCGACCGCAGGGCTGGAAGCGCCGCACAGCATGGCGATTGCGATGGATTTGGTTAGGCTGCGCATCGGAAGTGTTCCTGTATAGGCGTTGAACTCAGCGCCTCGCTATGACGATTGTGTGACACATTCATGACGTTTTGTGCCTCTGGACTGACACTTTGGTGACACTCGGCCATGCCAGCCAATTGTCACGCAACTGTCACACAAGGGGGTCACTTGCCGATCCAGATAACGCTAATGGAGCGATTCGCATGACCAAGAAATCTTTCCTCACTTTCACCACGGCAATCGCCGCTTCGGCCCTGCTGGCCGCCTGCGGTGGCGGCCAGGGCGGCTCGCGCGACCAGGTTCGCGCGGTCGGCTCCTCGACCGTCTATCCGTTCGCCAAGGCAGTAGCGGATTCGCTGGCCAAATCGAACCCCAGCTTCAAGTCGCCGATCATCGAAGGCAACGGCACCGGTGCCGGCATGAAGCTGTTCTGCAAGGGCGTTGGCGCTGAACATCCCGATATCGAGAACGCCTCGCGCCGGATGAAGAAGAGCGAGTTCGAAGACTGCGTCAAGAACGGCGTCGACAAGATCGTCGAAATTCAGGTCGGGCTTGATGGCGTGGCTTTCGCCGAAGCCAAGGGCGGCCTTAGCCTCAAGCTGACCCCCGAAGACGTCTACAAGGCGCTGGCCGCCAACCCCTATGGCAAGCCCAACACTACCAAGACCTGGAAGGACGTCAACCCGGCCTATCCGGCCGAGCCGATCCTGGTTTACGGCCCGCCCAGCACTTCGGGCACCCGCGATGCCCTGAAGGAACTGATCCTCATGAAGGGCTGCAATTCGAATGCCGAAATGAAGGCGCTCAAGGACAGCGACAAGGAAAAGCACGAGACGATCTGCGGCGAAGTTCGCGGCGACGGTGCCTATGTCGATTCGGGCGAGAACGACAACCTGATCGTCCAGAAGCTGGAAGCCAATCCCAAGGCGATCGGCATCTTCGGTTTCTCCTACCTTGAAGAAAATGCCGACAAGCTGGTGGGCCTGCCGATGAACGGCGTGATGCCGACCTATGCTGCAATCTCGGACTTCAGCTATCCAGGTGCCCGCCCGCTCTACATCTACGTCAAGGCCGCGCATCTCGATGCGATCAAGGGCCTGCGTGAATTCGTGGCCGAATGGGCCAAGAGCTGGGGCAAGGGTGGACTGCTGGCCAAGCAGGGCATGGTTGTTGCCCCTGACGACGTCCAGGCCAAGAATGCCAAGATTGCCAGCGAGTTTTCGCTGCTCAACGGCGCCGACCTGAAGTAAGAGTTACCCGATGTCGCCAGCCATTCCGATTCTGCTTGCGCTTGCGCTGGGCCTGATCGGCTGGTTGGCGGCGCGGGGCCGCGCCTGGGCCTTGCGCAAGCAGGTCCGCGCCGCGGGCAAGGACCTCCATTCATTGCCCAACTATCACGGTTGGTACGTGGCGCTGTGGATCCTGGTCCCGGCGCTGCTCTTTGCGGTTGTCTGGGCCGCGACCAGCCCCGGACTGGTCCTGGCGCATGTCCTGGCCGACCCCGCTGCGGCCAAACTGCCGGCTTTCGGATTCGAGCGCGATGCGATCCTCTCCGAAGCGCGCGCACTGGCCAGCGGATCGACCGATGCGGTATTCAACCAGTCCGCCCGTGCGCTGGTAGAACCGTTTCGCGAAGGCATGCAGCGTTATGCCCTGATCGGCACGCTGGTCACCGTTCTGCTGGGCCTGAGCGGAGGCATTTTCGCGTTCTTGCGGCTGCGGCCCGATTTCACCGCCCGCACCCGGGTTGAACGCGCGGTGATGGCCGGGCTGCTGCTCGCCTCGCTCGCCGCGATTTTCACCACGGCCGGGATCGTCGGCTCGCTGGTGTTCGAAACTTTCCGTTTCTTCCAGTTCGTCAGCCCGCTCGATTTCCTGCTCGGCACCCATTGGGGTCCGGATTCGATGGCCGCGCCCACCCATGGGGTGGAGAACAGCTATGGCGCGCTACCGCTGTTCTGGGGCACGGCCTTTATCGGCGCGATCATCGCGATGCTGGTGGCGATCCCGCTGGGGCTGATGAGCGCGATCTTCCTGACCCAGTACGCCACTCCCACAGTGCGCCGCTGGATGAAGCCGTTGCTTGAGATCCTGGCCGGCGTCCCGACCGTGGTTTACGGCTATTTTGCGGCGCTGACCGTGGCCCCGCTGATCCGCGATCTGGGGCACGCGATCGGCGTAACCAGCGCCTCGAGCGAAAGCGTGCTGGCCGCGGGCGTGGTCATGGGGATCATGATCATCCCGTTCGTCTCCTCGATGGCCGACGATTCGATCGCCGCCGTGCCGCAAGCGATGCGTGATGGCAGCCTGGCCATGGGCGCAACCAAAAGCGAAACGATCCGCCGGGTGCTGCTACCCGCAGCGCTGCCCGGCATTGTCGCCGGGATCATGCTGGCGGTCAGCCGCGCGATTGGTGAGACGATGATCGTTGTCATGGCCGCAGGCGCAACTGCGCGGATCACCGCCAACCCGTTCGAATCGATGACCACTGTCACCTATCAGATCGTCGCCATGCTGACCGGCGAAGGCAGCTTCGATCACCCGGCCACGCTGTCTGCCTTTGCGCTGGGCATGGTGCTGTTCCTGGTCACCCTGACACTCAATTTCATCGCGCTCAGCGTGGTGAAGCGGTTCCGTGAAGCTTATGACTGAACTTTCCCACCAGGAACGCGCCCAGCGTATCGCCAACCGGCTGGCCCAGCGCCATGCGTCGGAGCGCCGCTTTCGGGCGCTTGGGTTCTTCGCGGTCGCGCTTTCGGCACTGGTGCTGGCATTCCTGCTGGTGACCATGACCGCCAATGCCGTTGGCGGGTTCAAGCGCGCCGAACTGGCCTTCAAGCTCGACCTGTCGGGCGGCATGCTCCAGATCGATCCCTCGCAGCTGGCCGGCGACAACCCGGCCAGCGCGCTCGAAACGGCAGGCCTGCGTGATGTGCTGCAGTTCGCCGCGGCCAAGGCCCTGGGTGACAAGGCCGCGTCCGAGCTTGACCCTGATGCCTGGCGCGATGTCGCCCGCAAGATCGCCGCCGATCCGGCGTTGCTCAATACCAGCTTCGACGTGTCACTGCCCGCCAGCGATGACCTCGCCTCGGGCCTGCGCGGCGACGGTGCGCCCGCCATGGTAGCGCTCGCCAATGACCTTGCCGCCAAGGGCCAGCTTTCCACCCGCTTCGATCCCGGCTTCCTGACCCGCTCGGACGCCACCAGTCCGCAATCGGTGGGGATCTGGGGGGCGCTCAAGGGCTCGATGCTGACCATGCTGGTCACGCTGGCCCTGGCTTTCCCGATTGGCGTGTTCGCGGCGGTCTATCTCGAGGAATTCGCCCCGCGCAATCGCTGGACCGACTTGATCGAAGTCTCGATCAACAACCTCGCCGCTGTGCCCTCGATTATCTTCGGCCTGCTGGGGCTGGCGCTGTTCCTGACAATCTTCCCTTATTGGCGCTCGGCCCCGCTGATCGGGGGCATGACGCTGGCGCTGATGACCATGCCGGTGATCGTGATTTCGGGGCGCAACGCGATCAAGGCGGTGCCCCCTTCGATCCGCGATGCAGCGCTCGCCGTGGGGGCAAGCAAGGTCCAGACCGTATTCCACCACGTCCTGCCGCTGGCGCTGCCCGGGATTCTGACCGGCACGATCATTGGCATGGCCCGTGCACTGGGTGAAACCGCGCCGCTGCTGATGATCGGGATGAAAGCCTTCGTCGCCACTGCGCCGGCGGGCTTCACCTCGCCAAGCTCGGTCCTGCCGGTGCAGATCTTCCTGTGGTCGGACGAAATCAACCGCGGCTTTGTCGAACGTACTTCGGCCGCGATCATCGTGCTGCTGATGTTCCTGCTGGTGATGAACGGCACGGCCATCTATCTTCGCAACCGTTTCGAGAACCGCTGGTAATGACAAATTTTCATGATCTGGATCCCGTAGAGGCCCGCATCGCCGCCCGCGGCGTGTCGGTCTATTACGGCGACAAGCGCGCGATCGATAACGTATCGATCGATATCAGTGACGAATATGTCACCGCCTTCATCGGCCCCTCGGGCTGCGGGAAGAGCACCTTCCTGCGCGCACTCAACCGGATGAACGACACCATCCTCGGGGCTCGCGTCGAGGGTGAGATCAAGCTGGATGGCGAGGACATCTACAAGAGCGGGATGGACGTGGTGCAGCTGCGTGCCCGCGTCGGGATGGTCTTCCAGAAGCCCAACCCCTTCCCCAAGTCGATCTACGAAAACGTCGCCTATGGCCCGCGGATTCACGGCCTGTCGACCAGCAAGGCCGAGCTTGACGAGATTGTCGAGCGCAGTCTCAAGCGCGCCGGGCTGTGGGAAGAAGTCAAGGACCGCCTGACCGAAAGCGGCACCGCGCTGTCGGGCGGGCAGCAGCAGCGCCTTTGTATCGCCCGGGCGATCGCGGTCGAACCCGAAGTGATCCTGATGGATGAACCCTGCTCGGCGCTCGATCCGATTGCCACGGCCAAGATCGAGGAACTGATCGCCGAACTGCGCGGGCGCTATGCCATCGTCATCGTGACCCATTCGATGCAGCAGGCCGCGCGCGTATCCCAGCGCACCGCTTTCTTCCACCTCGGCAAGATGGTCGAATACGGCAAGACCTCGGAAATCTTCACCAACCCGCGCGAAGAGCGGACCAAAGACTACATCACCGGAAGGTACGGTTAGGATGTCACAGGAACACACCGTCAAGGCTTTCGACGAAGAGATCACCAAGCTTCGCGGTCTGATCGCGGAGATGGGCGGCCTCGCCGAAGTCTCGCTGGCCGAAGCGATGGAGGCCCTGGTCAAGGGCAACCTCGATCTTGCCGACAGCGTGATCGCGCGTGACAAGAAGATCGACTCGCTCGAAGCCGAAGTTGACCGGCTGGCGGTGCGGATCATCGCGCTGCGCGCACCGATGGCCGACGACCTGCGCGAAGTGATTGCCGCACTGAAGATCGCCGGGGTGGTAGAGCGGATTGGCGACTATTCGAAGAATATCGCCAAGAGCGCGAACAAGATCGAGCAGCGCAAGAAGTTCGAGCCGCTGACCCTGGTACCCGCCATGGCCGATGTCGCCCGCGGCATGGTCCACGATGTGCTGACCGCCTATGCCGCGCGCGACCCGCACCTCGCCAAAGCGGTGATCGAACGCGACGATATGGTCGATGCCTTTTACGAATCGCTGTTCCGCAATCTGGTCAGCCACATGATGGAAAACCCCGCGACCATTTCCAGCGCCGCGCAGTTGCTGTTTGTCGCCCGCAATATCGAACGGATCGGCGATCATGCCACCAATGTTGCCGAGATGGTCTATTACGCTGCAACCGGCGAATATCTGACCGACCGGGAAGACAAGACAGGAGCCTGATGATGGCCGCCCCTCGCCTGTTGTTGGTCGAGGACGACCCAGCTCTCGCCGAACTGCTTGAGTTCCGGTTTCGCAATGAAGGCTATCAGGTCCAGGTCACCCCGGACGGTGACGAGGCGCTGCTGCTGGCTGCCGAGGAAGCGCCCGATCTGGTAGTGCTCGACTGGATGATCGAAGGCACCAGCGGGATCGAAGTCTGCCGCCGCTTGCGCAAGACCAAGGCCACCGCGCATGTGCCGATCCTGATGCTGACCGCTCGCGGAGCCGAAGATGACAAGATTCGCGGACTTGAAACCGGGGCCGACGACTATCTGACCAAGCCGTTCTCCCCGCGCGAACTGCTGGCCCGCGTGGGTGCGATCCTGCGCCGGATCCGGCCGGCACTGGCGGGCGAGATGCTGACCGTCGGCGACCTGACGCTTGATGCCACCGCCCACAAGGTCACCCGCCGCAGCCAGGTGGTGGCATTGGGCCCGACCGAGTTTCGCTTGCTGCGCCACTTCATGGAACACCCCGGCCGGGTCTTCAGCCGCAACCAGCTGCTCGACGCGGTCTGGGGCAACGAAAGCGAGATCGAACTGCGCACCGTGGACGTCCACATCCGCCGCTTGCGCAAGGGCATCGAAGTCGAAGGCGCGCCCGATCCGGTGCGGACAGTGCGCTCGGCGGGGTATGCGCTGGAGGCGGTCTAACTTCTTCGCCTAGTGAAAATCCCGCGATTTCGGGATCACCCGGCGGTTGCGCGGATGGCCGCCGCCGACATGATCGGCGCGGTCGAGCGGGGGGCTGAGCAAGTCGTCCGACAGCGCGTGGAGTGCCGCCGTCGCATCGGTCAGTTGCTGGGCGATCACGTGGATCACCCCGTCATCCTGCTCCACCCGCCCGCGCACTTCGATCAGCCGCGCGCCCATGATCACCTTGCGCTGTTTCTCCATCACATCGGGCCAGACGACAATGTTGGCCACCCCGGTCTCATCCTCGATCGTGATGAAGCAGACCCCTTTGGCGCTGCCCGGGCGCTGGCGGATCAGCACCACACCGGCGACCTGGACCGGACGACTGCTCTTGTGCCCGGCCAGCTCGCTCGCGCGGATGAACCCGCGATCGCCCAGCGAAGCGCGCAGGAAGGCGAGCGGGTGGGCTTTGAGGGAGAGCCGCTGGGTCTGGTAATCGGCCACCACTTCTTCGCTGAGCGGCATCAGCGGCAGCCGCGTCGGCACCCTCTCCGCCCCCTCGTCGCGCGCGGCAGCGGCAGCAAACAGCGGCAAATCGGGCGCGGCGATCAGGCTGCGGGCATCCCACAAGGCCTGGCGCCGGGTGAGACCCAGCGAGTTGAAGCAATCGGCACTGGCCAGCCGTTCGATCACCGCAGGGCTTAGCCCGGCCCGTTCCTGCAATTCGCGCACATCGCGGTAAGGGCCAGCCTCGCGCCCCGCCACAATCCGCGCGGCGGCAGCTTCGGGCAAACCATCAACCTGGCGCAGACCGAGGCGCAGCGCTGGTTTGGGTTCACGCGGAGGCGCGGAGGCGCGGAGGGAAGGAGTATCTACATCACGCCAAGACGCCAAGACGCCAAGAGGTTCCGTTTGCGGCGAAGCCGCTTCCAACGCGTCCGTCACCCCATACGGGAATGTTGCTGAAGAAGGATTTGCCTGCGGCGCAGCACGGCCTCTTGGCGTCTTGGCGTCTTGGCGTGAGAAATCCCTTTCTTCTCCTTCTTCTCTCCGCGTCTCCGCGCCTCCGCGTGAATCCTCCAACGTGTTGTCCCACATCGAACAATTCACATCGACCGGCAGCACCTGCACCCCATGCTCCCGTGCATCGCGGACAATCTGCGCAGGCGCATAAAACCCCATCGACTGCGAATTGAGCAAAGCCGCAGCAAACGCCGCCGGGTAGTGGCATTTGAGCCATGACGAGACGTAAACCAGCAGCGCAAAACTCGCCGCATGGCTTTCCGGAAAGCCGTATTCGCCAAACCCCTTGATCTGGTTGAAACAGCGCACCGCAAAGTCCGGATCATACCCCCGCGCCACCATCCGGCCGACCATCAGCTCTTCCAGCTCCTCCAGGTTCCCCCGGCTGCGGAAGGTCGCCATCGCTTTCCTGAGCTGGTTGGCCTCACGCGAGGAAAACTTGGCCGCGTCGAGCGCGATCTTCATCGCCTGTTCCTGAAAGATCGGCACCCCCAGCGTGCGGCCCAGGATGCTGGTCAGCTCGTCCGGCGCGCCATAGGCCGGCCCCGGCGCAGGGATCTCCACCCGCTCTGCCCCGCGCCGCCGTTTGAGGAAGGGGTGAACCATATCGCCCTGGATCGGCCCGGGCCGCACAATCGCGACCTCGATCACCAGATCGTAGAAACAGCGCGGGCGCAGGCGCGGCAGCATGTTCATCTGCGCCCGGCTTTCGACCTGGAACACGCCGAGCGAATCCCCCTTGCACAGCATGTCGTAAACCGCCGGGTCCTCGCGCGGGACCATGGCCAGCGTCAGGTCGCGGCCGTGGTGCTCGCGCAGCAGATCGAGGCATTTGCGAATACAGGTCAGCATGCCCAGCGCCAGCACATCGACCTTGAGGATGCCCAGCGCGTCGATATCGTCCTTGTCCCATTCGATGAAGCTGCGATCAGCCATCGCACCGTTGCCGATCGGCACGGTCTCGGTCAGCAGGCCTTCGGTCAGGATGAAGCCGCCGACGTGCTGCGAAAGGTGGCGGGGCATGCCGATCAGCTGTTCGGTCAGCTTGAGTACCCTTTGCAGGTACGGTTGGTGACTGTTGAGGCCCGTTTCAGTGTCGATGTGGTGCTCCTTGATCGAGCGGCCGTGCCCGCCCCACACCGTCTTGGCGAGCGCGCTGGTAATGTCCTCGCTCAGCCCCATCACCTTGCCCACCTCGCGGATCGCCATCCGCGGGCGGTAGTGGATCACAGTTGCGCAAAGGCCTGCATGATGGCGGCCATACCGCTGATATATATGCTGAATTACTTCCTCGCGGCGCTCATGCTCGAAATCGACATCGATATCGGGCGGCTCGTCGCGGTCTTCGGAAATGAAGCGTTCGAACAGCAAGGCATGCTCGACCGGATTGACCGAAGTGATCCCCAGGCAAAAACACGCCGCCGAATTGGCCGCAGAGCCACGCCCCTGACACAGGATCGGAGGCTGACGACTGCGCGCAAAATCAACCACTTCCTTGATGGTCAGAAAGTATTGTGCGAGCTGCTTCTGGCCGATCAGCGCCAGCTCCTTGCGCAGTGTTTCGGCCACCTCTTCGGGCACCCCCTGCGGATAGTGCTGCGCCGCTCCCTGCCAGGTCAGCCGCTCGAGGTAGGCCTGCGCATCGAGCCCGTCGGGATAGGTCTGGAGTGGATATTCGTAGCGCAATTCTTCCAGGCTGAAATGACACGAATCCGCCATTTTTCGCGCATTTTCCAAGGCATGCGGCCAGTCGGCAAACAGCTGCGCCATCTCTTGCGGTCCCTTGAGGTGGCGTTCAGCATTGGCCTCCAGCAAGTGCCCGGCCGCGGCCACCGTGGTCTTGTGCCGGATCGCCGTCATCACATCGTGGAGCGGCCGCCGGTGCGCCGCATGGTAAAGCGGCAGGTTTGTCGCAAGAATTTCAAGACCATGCTGGCGTGCCATGCTGTCCAGCCGCGCGATCCGGGCGAGATCATCGCCTTTGTAGAGATAGGCCGCGGCCAAGTGGCGTAGCGTGGGGAGCTGGCGGATGAGGTGTTGCAGGAGTTGCGGAAACGAGGCTGTTAGAAGGGTCTCACGCGGAGGCGCGGAGGCGCGGAGGGAAGGAGAATTCGGTTCACACGAAGACACAAAGACACGAAGATGTTCCGTCTGCGGCGCAGCCGCTTTCAATCCATCCGTTTGCTCTTGCGGCAACGCTGAATGAGAAGAAGTTGCCTGCGGCGCAGCACGGCCTCTTCGTGTCTTTGTGTCTTCGTGTGAACCCCCTTCTCTTCTCCGCGTCTCCGCGTCTCCGCGTGAAATCAATGGAACCACATTGCTTTCCACCGCAATCGTCAGCTCCACATCCAGTTCATCCGGCGGGACTAGAACCAGGTGCACGCCCGCGCTGTGCTCCGCCAGCATGCCCAGCGAGATATCGCAGGCGCCCTTGTCCTGCCATTCGCCGTCGAGCTTGCCCATCCGCCCGGCCGAGATCAGGCGGCACAGGCGGCCATAGGCCTGGCGGTTCGCCGGATAGGCGAGGAAAGTCAGCCCCTCGGCGGTCTCGATCCGGCAGCCGATCACCGGCGTGAGTTTCAGCGCCTTGGCCTCGCTGTGGAGGCGTACCACCCCGGCCATGGTGTTGGCGTCCGCGATTCCCAACGCATCGTAACCCAGCGCCCGCGCCTGACAGGCCAGGTCCACCGCATCGGACGCCCCGCGCAGGAACGAGAAGCAACTGGCCAGCCCCAGCTCGACGAAAGCCGCGCGCGGCGGTGTGCTGTCCGGCACATCGCGCACCCGGCGGCGTTCGGGGGTTAGCGGGCTTTCAGGCATGAAATCCCTGCAGGTACCATTCGGGCAGGCCCCCACGCCCGTCGGCGGCATGGCCGTGGCGGTAGATCCAGTAGCGCCGCCCCTCGCCGTCCTCGACCCGGTAGTAATCGCGCAGCCGCGCCTGCCCGCGCTCGCGCCACCATTCGGGGGCGATCCGCTCGGGGCCTTCGGCGCGTAGCACTTCGTGAACCTGCCCGCGCCAGCTGAACCGGCGCGGCAGGCCATCGGGGCTGGCATGGATTACCGCGATCGGCTCGGCCCGGTCCAGCAGCTTCAAGGGACGGGTGTGGAAGGTCAGGCTTTCCTGCCGCTGCCGGCCCGGTTCCAGCGGCGGAACCCAGCGCTGGGCGCGTTCGGGCCAGTGGCTGGGGTAGAGTTCGGCGCGGCGCACCGCCGCAGCCCCCAGCCGCACGCTCAGCCGGTCGATGCAGGCGGCGAGGCTGGTGCCGTGGACTTCGGCGGCAGCATCAAGATCGCGCTGGCTGAGCGCCAGCGGCTGACACCAAGGCGCCGCCAACCGTGCCAGTTCGATCCCGAACCCGGCGTCGAGATCGTCGAGCCTGGCCGCGAACAGGCGGACCAGATGCGCCGCATCGCGGCTCGCCTCGGCCAGTTCGAGCTTGCGCAGCAGCACTTCGCCATCGACTTTCCACAAGGCCAGCTCGATCCGCCGCGCGCCTTGTCCCTGCCCCTCAAGCAGGCGGACCAGGTCCTCGGCCAGGTCCTCGACCACCCGGTCGAGCAGGCTGCGGTGGCGGATCGGTTCGGCCAGGCGTCGCTGGACCAGCGGCACCGGCTTGGCCAGCACCGGCAGCAAAGGTTCGGGCACCCGGCCCAAGAGCTGGTCAAGCCGCACCAGCGGATTGGCGGCAGGCGCCCGCACGGTGCGGAACCGCCGCGCCAGGGCATCGCGCGCCACGCCTGAAAGCTCGCCCACGCGTTTGAGGCCCAGTCGGCGCAGCACCAGCTGCGTGGCGGGATCGAGCCGCAGCGCGGCGATGGGCAGGTTGTCGAGAGCCTGAAAATCCTCCCCCTCTGGGGGAGGTGGCAGCCGCGCAGCGGCT
>Ga0207952_1000315_pt1 | contig 44165 bp, 38 predicted proteins | sample SubbioR12Aug_8Ca_FD_184831 | JGI IMG/M metagenome (GOLD analysis project Ga0207952, IMG submission 184831) | Serpentinite rock and fluid subsurface biosphere microbial communities from McLaughlin Reserve, California, USA - CR12Aug_8Ca (SPAdes) | ecosystem: Environmental > Terrestrial > Deep... | reverse complement strand
TTTTCAGAAAATTCATTTGAAAACGCCACTGCGAATTTCTCAAATGTTGAAAGCCAAAAATTCAGCCCCCGTGTTGGTTTGTTATACCAACCTTGGGATTGGCTCTCAATTTATGGCAACTATGTAGAATCACTTGGCGCCGCTAATACTGGGATTGGTGTGGATGGTCAAATTATACAACCCGAAACAGCAGAGCAGTATGAAATTGGCTTCAAAACTGAGTTTTTCGATAATCGTTTAATATCAAGCTTCGCTTTTTATCAACTCACAAAACAAAATATGAGCGTGCCCATTGTTGGCACCGGATTCTCCCAAGCTATTGGTGAAGCTCAAAGCAAGGGGTTCGAATTTGATATTTCAGGGCAAGTTTCAGAAGGATTGCACCTGATTGCATCCTACGCTTATACCGATGCGGTTATTCGAAAAGGTACAAACGCGGGAAACCGCTTATGGAATGTGCCACGCAATGGCGGTAGTTTCTGGGCAAAATACGATCTTCAGCAAGAAACTCTTAGAGGTTTAACGCTTGGTGCCGGTGTATTTTTTCAAGATCAACGAGAAGGCGATATGGCGAATAGCTTTGAACTACCTGGATATGCCAGAGTAGATGCATTGATTAAATACAAATTGCCTATCGCAAGCGCAAAAACAACTTTTCAGTTAAATGTCGAAAACCTATTGGATCACCAATATTACGCAGGAACTGCAAATGACAAATCTTTTATAAATCCGGGCGCTCCGCGTACGTTTATTGGGTCTATTAGAGTGGAGTTTTAACCAGCTAAGAATTAGTGTATTTCCTTTAACGCTAAAATATTTCCTGATTAACTAAATCATTTCAAGACGATCTTATTTGGCTACATTATATCTTATAGACTATAAATGAATATTTTTCGCACAATACCATGCGCGCTAAGACGTGAACAGATTGACATTATTCTTCGTGATATTTGTCGCATGATTAACTTTGACTGCTCAAATAATGATGCCGCAAGAAAAACCGAAAATGGTCTGGAATGCTCACAGAGCTGGAATGGACTTCCAGAATGGATTAATTTTGCCAAAATAGATGTGAACGATAATAAACTAATACTTACGTTACAAGTCAATGATGCGAAGGTTTTCTTATCTGATATAAATATCTTTGCTGATAACATTGCAAACGACTTATCAAGTTTGTTTTGCCACACAGTACTTAACTTTCCAAATAAGGTTTTTTGTATAGGTTGGTCAAAAACTGGAACGACAAGCCTTACACAAGCGTTACGAATTCTTGGTTTATTCTCTTGGCACACAGCTCCATGGATTATTGGTAGCACTTACTACAAAAGTGATGTTTCGGAAATATCAGTTGATTTTTCGTGTATAGATGACTATACAGCGATATCCGATCTCCCTGTGTGTGCTCTATATGAGGAGTTAGATAATAAATTCCCAAATAGTAAATTTATCCTAACTATTCGCCCAATCGAGGCTTGGATAGAAAGTGCGTTATATCAAATTGAAAGCTCTATAAAAAAATATGGACTGATGGGTCCTATGGCTCGGTGGGCTTATGGCACGAAACAGCTAGATAGAGACTTGTTCGTGAAAAGATATACGCAACATAATCAGGAAGTTTTGGCATATTTTAAAGGACGTTCCGATCTATTGGTTTTTGATTTGTCAAGAGGTGACCAATGGGCCGAGTTATGCAGTTTTTTGAGCCTTCCCATTCCAAATACCCCATTCCCTTTTTTAAACTCAAGAACAACCTAATTAAATTTAACTAAAAAACATAGTTCATTCAGAAATACATAGCTTCACATCAATATTTTAAAACAAACTCGCATACCTTGAAATAAATACATATATTTTAAAAGACAGACTTTACAGAAACATGAAATTAGAAATCTCACACGGCAGTAGTATTAAATATTTTTTGTTATCTAGGAACTCTCATGTGTGATCCAGTATTTATTATTTCATGCGAAAGATCAGGCTCTACAATGTTGAGATATATAGTCGACTCTCACTCTGAGATTGCTTGTCCCGGGCATCTCTATATTGGTCAATTATGTGACAGTTTAAATATTTTACTCACTGGAACATTGGCACAAAACCAAAAAGAATTAAGTGAAGTCAATAAAAAACTGCTTGTTATAAGCGAAACTAAAAAAATTATCGAAAATGTAATAGCGCGTTACCTCATAGAAAAAAACAAGTCTACTTGGTGCGAAAAGACTCCAATGAATTTGGAGTATCTGGACTTGTTAAACGAGCATTACCCTAATGCAAAGTACATTTGCCTTTATCGCCACTGTATGGACGTTGTTCATTCCAGCTTAAATTTAAGTAAATATCGATTTCTTCCTGAACATGTGCCTTTTGTACAAAGAAACCCTGGAAATATCATCGCTGCGATGACCGAAAACTGGCTGGAGAAAACTGAAAAGCTCTTAAAATTTGAAGAGAGCCATCCGGAGCAGTGTTTTCGAGTTAAATATGAATCTATCGTTACAAAACCCGAGGAGACATTAGCAAAATTATTTGAATTTTTGGATGTTTATTGGGAAGAAGATTTAATTGATAAAGTATTCAGGATTGACCATGATAAAGGTGAAGGCGACGGTAGAGCAGTTCTTTCTAAAAAAATCAGAAAAGACTCTGTTGGAAAAGGGGTGGAAGTACCTAAAACGGGAATTCCCGAAAAGTTTTTACCTAAAATAGAGAAGTTACTTTTTGAGCTGGATTATGGAAGCCTCGATAGTTATTACATAAATAAAGAAATACAGCTAGAAAAAATATTAGTTGATTCAAACTTACTAAAAATACGTCTCGAGAACGCAATCAAAACAAATAGAGCTAACTTCCCCTTGCTTAAAGGAATTTGGAAAATCATTTTTACAGATGAAAGTAACAGTATTTTGACTATCGATTTATCTGAAAAGGAAGCTGTTTTTGTAAATACAAATATACAAGCAGACTTTACCTTAAGTTTGCCCACTACTTTATTGTCCGATATGTTTGATGGCATTAGAGATGGAATAGAAGCATTTTCGCAAGGAGAAATTCAAGTGGAAGGAACTGATGATAAAGATAAATTAATATCATTCGGTAGATTAGTTCTTTCATAAACTGTAATAAAAATTCAATTTTTATAGCAAATACCGCTCAACTCGAATACGAGGTATTTAACGGACTATCATAGCATAGTTAATAATACTTATATAGAGCCACTATTACTAAATTCTTACAATTCAATTAAGGATATATAATGAAGCTAAGCTATAACACCTCTTCAAATGTAGCACGTGTTGATGCACCATCGGTAGAAGAATTCACCAGCTTATACGCTGAACCGGGTAAGCCGGTTTTAATATCAGGGGTAGTTTCGAATTGGCCGGCTTATTCTCTTTGGAATCAAAAATATTTCAATTCAATTGCCGGAGATCGTCTGATTCCGGTAAAGCGTATGCGAAACGGAGATTATTTAGAAGCAGCTAATGAATTGATGAAGTTATCTGAATATTTAAATATTGTAAGTAAGAAACAGACTGGAGAAGACCGGTTCTATCTAAGCGAACAACCTGTAAAACGAGTTCTTCCAGAGGTAGTTGCGGACTATTCTAAGCCTACATACATTGAATCGGATGATCCGTTGGCAGTTTGCTATATTGGGAGCCATGTATATTCCCAAATGCATTTTCATCCCTATGGAAAAGCTTTACTTTGTGTTGTTTCGGGTCGTAAAAGAGTTAAACTTTTTGCACCCGATCAAACTCAATTTTTATATCAGAAATATAACTTCAGTAAGATTACTGAAGAACCTGTCGATTTAGAAAAGTATCCTTTGTATGCGAATGCAAACTACTATGAATGTGAAGTCAACGCGGGCGAAATGCTCTTTTTTCCAATTTATTGGTGGCATGGCGTTGACACGCAGGAATTCACATCTGCTGTAGTTTTTTTCTGGAATGATTCACGTCGTTTGAGATGGTCGCCCCCACCGGGAATACCTTGGCATACACCTTTACTGTTTGAAATTGCTTCTTGGTATTTTAAGGGGAAAGCAATTCTGCGGAAATTAGCAAATTATCAAGATGGAAATTGAAGAGCTCACAATTTAAAGTGTTGGACACATCCCTGTGTCCAATTTTTTCGTTACTTTTATTCCAATCCTGCCTCCCGCATATGCTGCCGCAAACTCAGCGGCCGCATATCTGTCCAAACATCCCTGATGTAATCCAGGCATTCCTGTTTCGGACCTTTGGGGCCGACTGCTCGCCAGCCGTTGGGAATTTCCTTGTAATCGGGCCAGATTGAATATTGTTCTTCGTGGTTGACAACTACTTGGTAGGTGGTGGTGTCTTCTTCTTCGTTCCAGCTCATTAGGTTCTCCGGTTTCAATTGAAAGGGTTTTCGGCGGTCGCGCGTTGCATTACCAATTGTCGGAATAGTTTGATAGCTAAAGCCGACAGACCTATTCCCAACTGCATCATTGCTTCTCGCGCTTTGGTAGGCACTACGCCGACTGTTGTGAAAGGCGCGTTGCGGCGAATCGGTGATGCCTAAAGTTCGACCGTCGAGTGGAGTGACTCCGCAGTGATGACGAATTCGGGAGCGGTTTTCCTCAGTCGTTGCTCAAATCGGCTTGGCGTTTTTTGAATTGTGTGCGGCAATGGAGCAACGCTCTGGCCAATAATTTTTCGACGGCGCTGTCGGAAACGTTCATCTCGACGGCTATTTCGGCGTAAGTCATGCCGTAAACCCGGTTCAGCACGAAGGCCTTTCTGGCCCGCTCGGGCAGTTCTTCGACGACGCTCGAAAAAATCGCCATTTTTTCGTTGACCAGTGCCAGCTGCTCTTCCGACGGTGCCTCTTCGACAATGTCCAGCGTCGGCACGGTATTGTAGACGTGCTTCTCGGTAACCTTGCGGTGTTTGATATGGTCGTAGGCTAGATTACGGGCGGCGCGAAACAAAAAACCGCGCGGATGTTCGATGACTTGCTTTTGCGATTCACGGGAAAAAATGATGAAGCATTCCTGAACCAACTCCGCGGCAATTTCCGGGCAGTCGACGATACGCGCCAGATGAAGTTGCAATTCCGATTGATGCTCAATGTAAACGGATTCTAGGTTCATACTCAATTCCCTGTTGTGTTATCAGCTTAGTTATCTTGTTAGTGGCTCAGTTCACCAATATACGAATTGACTCAAGATTACACTGCTATTTTGGATTGGCGCACGCTTTAAAACCTCTCGTCTATTGCTTGGAACAGGGTGGTGCCGGCTAACGCAACGGACAACTTGTGAGTATTTTTAAGAGACTAAAAAGCGAATGAGTTTTACTTAGAGGGAGCAAAAGCAAAATTTAAGCCAATAAGATAGGGATATAGTATCAGCCACTTAGCATAGCGCCTACCTCAGACGGTTCGAATAACATGGGAAATAGCGCAAATTTAATACGTTATATAACATTGCTCAATTGTAAAATCGCTCACTCTACCTGACAACGCGATTTAACAGCTCGTCTGGATTTTATCTTTGCTCCTTATTGATACATTCCTACTTTATGACTGAGGTTTTCTGATGCGTAAAGCGTCTTCTGCATAGACGCACCACTACCTTGGGCTCTTTTAACTCGGCTGCAGGAATCCGCGCTATACCAGGGCATTTGCTTATCTGCATCGCATACTTTACCGGATGCCCAAAGCAGAGAGCACTACAACTGCGCCGCCATCGATATTGTCTACAACTTGCCGATTCGGCATTATTTGCATAACGGAGTCGATATGCTGCTGTTTTTATGGCGCTCATCCTGGATCACGATTAGCGGCGTGTTACTGACGGGGTTACTCAGCGGTTTTAGCAACGCGGCATTAATTGCGTTCATCAACACCAGCCTGGCCGGCGGGCTGAATATGCGCGACGCCCCCTGGTGGTTTGCCGGGCTGGCGCTTACCGTCTTGCTTAGCCGGTTCGCCTCGCATTATTTGCTTAACCGCTTTAGCACCCAGCTGGTTAGCGATTTGCGGCAGCACATTAGCAGGCTAATCCTGAAAGCGCCCTACCCCGATTTGCAGAAAATCGGAAAATCGGTACTGCTGGGACACTTAACGGAAGATGTCGCCGCCATTGCAAACGCCAGCGAGCTTTTTCCCATACTCTGCATCAACGTTGCAATCGTGACCGGCTGCATGGCCTATTTAAGCTGGCTGTCCTGGCAGCTGGCCGCCGTGTTGGCCGGCGTGATCCTGTTTGGCACGACAACATTCAACCTCTGCAAAAACATCCCGTTACGGTCGATTAGAAAGGCGCGCGACGAATACGACGCACTAAGTAAAGGATTTAGCGCCTTAACTGAAGGCGTTCGCGAACTGAAACTGCACCACCACCGCAGCGAAAGATTTCTTGCCGAATCCCTTGCCGGCAGCGCGGAAGCCTACCGCCGACATTCCTTCCGCGCCACTGTTGGCTACTTATGCATAAACCAATGGATACAGCTACTCTATTACCTGACTATCGGGGCAATCCTGTATGTATTTCCCCTCTGGCGGACGCTTAGCCATGAAATTGTCAGCGGTTATGTCGTGGTATTTTTATTTATGATGTCGCCGTTAACCCTCGTTACCAACAGCTTGCCCGTCTTCAGCCGGGCCAAGGTGTCGTTAAACAAGGTCCTGCAATTGGACGACGCGCTTGCAGCGCAAAACCCCGCTGCACGATCGGCCGATACGTTGGCGCAATACGATTTCGGCACATTGACGCTATCCGGCCTCACCCATCATTTTCATCGGGAAAAGGAAAACCGCAGTTTTATGCTGGGCCCCATCGATTTGACGTTTCATCCCGGCGAGCTGGTGTTCCTGATCGGCGGCAACGGTAGCGGCAAAACCACCTTGGCGATGTTGCTGATAGGCCTTTATCACCCCGAACAAGGCGTCATTCGCTGGAACGGCGAAATTATCGATTCCCGCAACCTTAACGCCTATATGCAAAATTTTTCGGTCATTTTTTCGGACTTTTATCTGTTCGACGAATTATACGGCCTCGACATCGAACGACACCGCAGCGCATTGGACGATTATTTACACCGCCTGCATCTCCATCACAAAGTCGAAATCGTCGACGGCCGTTTTTCATCGGTAAACCTGTCTCAAGGCCAGCGCAAACGCCTGGCTCTGCTGGTGGCTTATCTGGAGGATAGGCCGTTCTATGTATTCGACGAATGGGCGGCCGATCAAGACCCTGAGTTCAAGCATGTGTTCTATACCGAACTTTTGCCGGCATTGAAGGCACAAGGCAAAACGGTGCTGGCCATCACTCATGACGACAAGTATTTTTATCTGGCCGACCGTTGCATCAAGCTAGCTGAAGGCCGAATCACCGCCATTGAATATCCCCAAGCGCATCCGCAACAAACCGCCGATCGAATTAAGGCACGGACCATCGATGCGGAAACCACCCCTATTTGACGATGAGCATCAACAATGACTGACACCAAAAAAACGTGGCGAACCCTGGTTCTTTCAGCCGCCGGGGTATTAATTTCCACGGCCGGCGCCGGCTATTGGTGGCTATCCCAATCGCTGCCTGTTTTGGACGGCGAGTTCGCGCTGACCGGACTTTCCGCGCCGGCCGGCATTGACACCGATAGCCATGGCATTCCGTCGATCAAAGCCGCCAGCCGAATCGATGCGGCTCGGGTATTGGGCTACGCCACCGCCCGCGACCGCCTGTTTCAAATGGATTTGATGCGGCGAAAAAACGCCGGGCGGCTGGCGGAAATTTTCGGCGAGATGGCCCTGCGTAGCGACATCCGTGCCCGTACTTACGGTTTCAACGTCAAAGCCAAAACCATTCTGCCTAAACTGCCGCCGCAACACCGTTTGTATTTGCAGGCCTATGCGGAAGGTGTAAACAGCTATCTGCAACAAAACGCGGCGCTGCCGTTCGAATTTAACGTGCTCGGTTATCAACCCGAGCCGTGGCAAGCCGCAGACAGTTTGTTGGTAGTGTTGGGTATGTTCGAAAATTTGACCGCCTGGGCCGAACGCGGCGAACGGATGCTCAGCATTATGGAGCGCACATTGCCCGCCGATGTTGCGGCCTTTCTTACCCCGGATAGCGACCGCTTTACCGACGCACTAATGAAACACAGCGCATCGTTAAGGCCGCCGCAACCGTTGCCGGCACGCGCCATGCAGACCTTATTGGCCAATCGCTCCGCCGATACCGGTCCGCTGGCGGCCGCCTCGGCGGACGAAAGACTGGCGGGCTCGAATGCCTGGGCGGTAAGCGGTAGCAAAACGGCCGACGGTAGAGCGATTCTGGCCAACGACATGCATCTGGGCATTAGCGTTCCGAACATTTGGTACCGCGTCGAACTGCAATATCCTGAAGTCAAGGCCGCGGGAATCAATTTACCGGGCACGCCTTTTCTAATTGCCGGCAGTAACCAACATGTGGCCTGGGGCATGACCAATCTGGCCGGCGACTTTCTGGATTTGGTTAAACTGGAGATCAATCCGGATAACCCTGGACAATATCGGCTTGGCAATGATTGGCGGGATTTCGAGCAACGCCGTGAAGTGATTAACATCAAGGGCGGCGATTCCACATCGTTGACGGTTAGAGAAACACTCTGGGGGCCGGTGGCGCAACAAGCCATATCAGACGTACCGGTTGCCATTCATTGGGTCGCGCTGGATGCCGATGCGGTAAATATCGATATTATGGACTTGGAACAGAGCGAAACGCTGGAACAATCTCTGGCTATTGCCAATCGGGCCGGCGGGCCGCAATTGAATGTATTGCTGGCCGACGGGCACGGCCACATCGCCTGGACCTTGACCGGAAAAATTCCGCGGCGGTTCGGCAGCGACGGTTCGGTCAGCCGCTCCTGGGCGGACGGCAAAACCGGCTGGCACAACTATGTCAAGCCGAGTGAAATGCCTAGGATTATCGACCCGCCGGAAGGCTTTTTAGTCTCGGCCAACGAACGGCGTTTTGCCGCCGATTTTCCCTACGTGGTAGGCCATCAGTTTGTCAACGGCTATCGCGCTTATCGGATTAATCAACGTCTCGAGCAACTGAACGTTGCCAGCGAATGGTCGCTCTTCAACCTGCAACAAGACACCGAAACCGAGTTTTACGGCTATTACCAGCAGTTGGCCTTGCGAGTGCTGACGCCAGAAGCGCTGGCGTGGCAACCGGAACTGGCCGGATTGCGCGATTACTTAATGCGTTGGAACGGGAGAGCCGATACCGCGAGCCTGGGGCTGCCGGTCTTGATCGAGTTTCGCAAGCAATTGATCGATGCGGTGTTCTCGCCGTTTTTAACCGCATGCAAACAAGCCGACGAAAACTTTGTATATGCCTGGAATTATGTCGATACGCCCTTGCAGACCTTGTTGAATGAAAAGCCCATAAACTTATTGCCCGATCCGAATTATAAAAACTGGGATCGATTCATCCTGGCGCAATTAACCCAAAGTGTAGAAACGGTTTTGTCGCGTCATTCGGACACCGCTCTCGCCGAGCTGACATGGGGAAAAGAGAACGTTGTCGGCCATGCTCACCCTTTTTCCAAAGCGCTTTCGCTGCTGTCTTTGGTGCTCGATATGCCGCATCAAGCGCTGGCCGGTTGCGGCGGCTACTGCGTGCGGGTGGCGGGTGCCGATTTCGGCGCCAGCGAGCGCTTGGTCGTGTCGCCCAGCCATCATGAAGACGGCATTTTGCATATGCCGGGCGGGCAATCCGGTCATCCGCTATCCGACTTTTACCGGGACCAGCAGCCGTTTTGGCTGGCTGGATTACCTCTTCCTCTGCTTGCTAACCACTCGGAGCATAAACTCCGCCTGACTTCTCAATAAATAATTAATTACTGATGTCGCTTTTCGCTAAAATGCCGTGAAAACAATGCCTTTTTTCAGATCAAGTGAACAATTTTGGAATCTAACCCTAACGACAGCATAGACGAACAGGCGGTGGCATGGTTTATTCGTTTACGCGCCGATAACGTCGGCCAACAGGATAAGGCGCGCTTTATCGACTGGCTGGAACAAGCGGCGGAGCACCGTAGCGCATTTTATGAAATCTGCGTCATGTGGGGCGATGAACATTTGCTGCAAAGCCTGACCGACAGCGCCCGAAAACATGGAATTCTCCCGGCACCCCAAAAAAAAGTCTGCATTAACCCGCGAGTTTCCTTGGCTATAGCCGCCTGTTTGGCGTTGGCCGTTTCGCTGGCGGGACAGTTGCAAATACTGATCAAAGCCGACTATTCATCCGCTCAAGGCGAGCGCAAAACCGTGCAATTGAACGATGGCTCTACCTTAATGCTCAATACCGACAGCGCGGTAGCGGTAAAACTGGAAGATGGACAACGTCTGGTGGAATTGCTGAAAGGCGAAGTGTTTTTCGATGTTAAACCCGACCCCGGCCGCCCTTTCGTGGTCGAAGCCGATCACTCCACCACCCGCGTTTTAGGCACCCGTTTCTTCGTCCATCGCAGCGACAGCAGCGATGAAATCAAGGTGTTGTCCGGACGCGTCGAAGTGTCCGAAGCCAGACGTTGGAAAAACCCATTGGTATTGCGCGACAGGGAAGCGGTAACGGTTTACGACACCGCCCTAGGTCAACCGCAAAAATTGGAGTCCAGTCTTTCCACATCCTGGATCGACGGCTTTTTGACCTACGAAAACGAGACCTTGGAAACCGTAGTCAATCAAATCAACCGATACCGCTCCGGCGTGATTATTTTCAGGGACGACAAGCTGCGCGATTTAAGAATCAACGGCCGCCTGAGCATCAGGACGCCCCGCGATATGCTGGCGGTGTTGCAACGTACCATGGATTTAAAAATAACGTATCTGACCGACTGGGTGGTCATTATCGGCTAGCGCCGCCCCCTTTGTACCTTTCGCGCTTCAAATTTCGGCGCATCCGCTCCCTCGGCCTCCGGGAGATGGCAGCGGTGGAGGAATCGAAAAACCGAAATTTGAACTACTGATTAGTTCCGCATCGGCCGCCAACCCGGGATTTTCATAGGGCGACGTGCCGGTAAATACGTTATTCAGCCTGCTTGGCTTTTCTCTAAAGCCCTTTGGCGCCGCCCTGCTCGCCCAATCTCCGAACAGTCGCAAATTTTTTTAAGCGGACAGGTGGGGATTTCGCCCGCTCAATCGTCTTATAAATTGACGCAAGTTCGCATGGCCGATTGGTAAAATTTTGGAGTCTTTATGAAAACCCGCCCGTTTCGGGCGCTTATGCGCCGCTATTCCGGAGTCCGGCAAGACCGGCGCACAGCCGGCGCGGCGATCCGGTTACAAAAATGCCGTTCGCTCCGGCTCGCAAGCGCCCGTGGCTAAGGGTTTCGTCAAAAATAACATCCCCGCATTTTCGGGATTGTTGCCGTTAGGAGAAGCTTTAGCCCCGATCAAGGCGTTCTTCGCGGCTAAAGCCGCTCCAAGGAAATCTATTTCGGCAAGTTGTTTCCAACCATATCCTGAACGGAACCCCGGTAAACCGTGCGGCAACCGCATAAGCGGCGGCCATTCGGCCTCGGCGCCCGTTTGGCCGGCTGTGGCGTTATGTTTGGGGTTGGCCGGCTGCAATAGCGCTCCCGAACGCAGCGCCGACGATCTGGCCGTCCAGGTTCCTGCGCAATGGCAGGCCGCGGCGACCGGCGAGCCGCTCGCCGCCTCGTGGTTGGCGGCCTTCAACGACCCGCGGCTGACCGCCTTGGTGCGGGACGGCTTAGCCAACAATTTCGAATTAAAGTCCGCCGCCGCCCGTGTCGATGCGGCCCGCGAACAGGCCGTCATCGCCGGCTCCGGGCGCTGGCCGCAGCTGGCATTTTCGCCCGCTTACCAACGCGGAAAGAATGCCGACGGCGCCGGCGGTTCGGAATACGGCGCCTTTAGCGCATTGTTCAATTTCGACTGGGAACTGGATGTATGGGGCCGCATCAAGGCCGGCCAACAGGCCGCCGCCGAAGAGGCCATCGCCACTGACGACGATTACCGGGCCGCGCGCTTGTCGTTGGCGGCCCGGATAGCCCAGGTATATTTCGAGTGGCTGGAGGCGCAATTGCAGGCCGAGGTGGCGGAAGAGTCGGTCAAGGACAGAAGCGTCATCGCCGGCCTGGTTCGCGGCCGCTTCAATAAAGGCCTGACCCGCGGCCTGGACTTAAGACTGGTGTTGACGGACTTGGCCAATGCCGAAGCGCAACTGGCGCAAGCCCGTAACGACGTACAAAACCTGGGCCGCCAGTTGCAAACGCTGCTGGCCCGCTATCCGGACGACCGCTTGAAGCCAAGCAATACTTTACCGCAACCGCCCGCGGCCCTGGCCGCGGGCCTGCCCGCCGAATTGCTCGGCCGCCGCCCCGACGTGATGGCGGCGTTCAAACGCCTGCGAGCCGCCGATGCCCGGCTGGAAAGCGCCCGTAAAGCCTTGCTGCCGCGTATTACCCTGACCGCCGCCGGCGGCAGCGGCAGCCCGGCCTTGGCCGAATTGATCGACCCGCGCGCGGCGGCCTGGCACTTGGCGGCCGGCCTGGCCCAGCCCCTGTTTACCGGCGGCCGCCTGCAAGGCGAGATCCGCCTGAACGACGCCCGCGTACGCCAGGTATACAACCAATATCAAACCGTGGCATTGAACGCCTTCCGCGAAGTGGAACAGACCCTGGCGGCCGAAGCCTGGCTGAGAGAGCGGGAAAAGGCCCTGCGGGAAGCGGTAGATCAAACCGAAGCCAGCCGCAAGCTCGCGGTATATTCCTACCAGCAGGGGCTGATTCAGATTCTGACCTTGCTGGACAGTTACCGCAGTACCCTCAACGCGCAAAGCGCGCACCTGCGCGTGCAACGCCAGTTGTTGAACAATCGTATCGATCTTTATCTGGCCCTGGGCGGTGCGGTTTGAACGGCAAACAGACGCTACTGAAAATGGCCTTGCCGGCCGCCGTGCTGCTGGCGGCCGTGGGCGCGGCCCGGGCCATGCTGGAAACCCGGCCGGGCAGCTCGCCACAAATAACACAGCCCTCGCCGCCGACAGTGCAAGTCGTCCGCGTCCAACCGCAATCGTTAGTACTGAATGTCGCTTCGCAAGGCGTGGTGACGCCCCGCGAGGAAATCGATTTGGTCGCCGAAGTCGGCGGCAAAGTGTTGCGGATGCATCCGGCCCTGGCATCCGGCGGCTTTTTCGAAGCCGACGATTTATTGCTGATGATCGATCCGCGCGATTACGATTACGCCATTGTGACCGCCCAGGCCAAAGTCGCCGAAGCCAAGCGGGTATTGATCAACGAACGGGCTCAAGTCGAACAGGCCGAGAGCGAATGGCGGGCGTTGGGCCAAGGCGAAGCCAGCGACCTGGCGCTGCATAAGCCGCAATTGGCCGAGGCCGAAGCCAAACTGCAAGCCGCCGCCGCGGAATTGGCCAAGGCCAAGCTGGACCGCGGCCGCTGCGAACTGCGCGCGCCGTTTGCCGGCCGGGTATTGCGTAAACAGGCCGGCCGCGGCCAATTCCTGCCGGCCGGCAGTGTAATAGCGCGGATTTTCGCCACCGATGTTGCCGAAATCCGTTTGCCTGTCGGCATCGATCAGTTAGCCTTTCTGGATCTGCCGCTGGGCAGCCGCGACAGCCAACCGCATTGGCCCAAGGTGGCCTTGAGCGCGGAAATCGGCGGCCGCTTACGGCACTGGCAAGGCCGGATCGTACGTAGCGAGGCCGCGCTGGATAGCGGCAGCGGCCAATTGTTTCTGGTAGCGCAAGTCGAACAACCGGAACGCGCCCCGGCGGACGGCGCGCCGTTGCTGAGCGGCCTGTTCGTGCAAGCCGACATTGAGGGCGTCACCCGCGAACAGCTGTTCGCCCTGCCCCGCGGCACCTTAAACGGCTTGCAGCAGGTCAAACTGGTCGACGATAGCGACCGGTTGGAATTGCGCCGGGTTGAGGTGTTGCGTAACGAAAGCGATAGAACCATCATCCGCTCCGGACTGCGGCCCGGCGACCGGGTGGTGGTTTCCGAAATGGCGCTGCCCGTGGCCGGCATGCGGGTGGCGATAACCGAAACTCCGGCGGCGGCCACCCCATGACGAATCGCCCCGAACGCTTGCCCGGCTTGCTGGCCTGGTTCGCCGCTAACCCGGTGGCCGCCAATCTGTTGATGCTGCTGATCGTGGCCGGCGGCGTGGCGGGCATGTTCGAGGTGGACCAAGAGGTTTTTCCGCGCTTCAGCCCGCACCAGATCGAAGTGACCGCCATTTTCCCCGGCGCCGGTACCGCCGAAGTCGAAGAAGCGGTATGCATACCGATTGAAGAAGCGGTGCACGATCTGCCCGGCATCAAACACCTGCACGGCGAAATCCGCGGCGATACTTGTACCCTGGAAGTCGAAATCCTGCCGGACCGCGACCGGGAACAGATGATGGCGTTATTGCGCAGCCGGGTGCAATCGATTCGGCAGCTACCGAAACAACTGGAAAAAATCGACGTATTGCCCGCCGGCCGCAAGGACGACGACGGGGTGATTTGGGTGGCCCTGCACGGCCCGGCCGACGCCTTCGGCCTGCAACAATTCGGCGACCGGATACAACAGCAATTGGCGGCGATTCCCGGCGTCGGCCGGGTGCGCAATTACGGCGAAATCGGTTACGAAATCGGCATCGAAGTGGCTTCCGAACGGCTGCGCGAATACCGGCTGACGCTGGACGAAGTCGCTCGGGCCATCCGCAAGGCCTCCGTGGAGTTACCGGGCGGTCTGGTCAAAAACCCGGACGGCGAATTGTTGCTGCGCGTGCACGGCCAAGCCAAGGACGCCGAGGCGGTAAGCGGCTTGATCGTCAAAACCCTGCCCGACGGCAACCGGCTGCGGCTGGACCAAATCGCCACCGTCAGGGACGGCCTGGAAGAACGCTTATACAACTGGCGGCATAACGGCGAGACCGCGCAGGGCTGGGAAATCCACGCCGAGCGGAACAGCATCGCCGTGGCCCGGCAAGTCAAGGCCAGCGTAGAAGCCATGCGCGACAAGCTGCCGGAGGGCTTGCGCCTGATCACCTGGTGGGACGATTCTCAAGCCTACGACGAGCGTATCGGCACCTTGCTGGAAGACGGCCTGAGCGGGTTTTTGCTGGTTTGCCTGGTATTGACGCTGTTTCTGCGCTTGCGGGTGGCCTTGTGGGCCGGCGCCGGCATTTTCACGTCGGTGCTAGGGGCCTTCTGGCTGATGCCGATGCTGGATATTTCGCTGAATATGCTGTCCTTGTTCGGCTTTCTGCTGGCCATGGGGGTATTGGTCGATGACGCCATCATCATCGGCGAAAGCGTGCACAGCCGGCAAACCCAGGGCGGCGAGACGCCGTTGCAGGCCGCCGTGAACGGCGTGAAAGCCGTGGCCCTGCCCGTTACCCTGTCGGTGCTGATCGTGCTGGTAGCCTTTCTGCCCGGACTTTTCCTGCCCGGCTGGGCCGGCCAGCTGATGCGGCCCATCTGTCTGATCATGATCCTGACCTTGGTATTTTCCCTGATCGAGGCCTTGCTGATTTTGCCCGCGCATCTGGTGGCCGCCGCCGAAACGACCGCCAAACCGACCCGTTTGCAGCGCCTGCGCGGACACCTCAACCGCGGCCTGGACCGCTTTGTCGACCGGGTGTACCGGCCGTTTCTGCATGCGGCCTTGAGATGGCGGTATTTGACGGTGGCCATGTTCGCCGCCCTGCTGATCCTGTGCGGCGGCTTGGTCGCCAGCGACCGGGTGCGGCAATCGGTCAACCCCGACGTTACCAAGGACAGTTTCTGGGTATCGATACGCTTGCCGCAAAGCGCGCCGTATGGCGAAACCCAGGCGCTGGCGGCCCGGGTGGAAAATGCCTTGTTTGCGTTGCGCGACGAATTGGACGCCGCGGCCCGCCAAACTCGCCCGAATGCCGGTAGCGTCATTGTCGGCGTCGAAACCATCGTGTGGGAACACGGCGCCGGCATCTGGCTGGAGTTGTCCGCCGAAGGCCGGCAACGCATCAAGGCGGAGAATTTTATCCGCGATTGGCGGCAGCGTATCGGCGATCTCGGCCGCGGCAAAGTGGATTTCATTTTCAAGGAAGGCGACCAGCCCTACGACGTGGAATTGATGCTGGGCGCCGACCAGCCGGGTATTTTAGGCGCCGCCGCCGAACAACTGAAACAGCAACTGCGGGCGATTCCCGGCGTATACGATGCGGTCGATTCCGCCGAGCCAGGCAAACCGGAAATTCATTTGACGCTGAAACCGGACGCGGAAAGATTGGGGCTGCGCCTGGATCAACTGGCCGCGCAAGTACGGCAAGGGTATTACGGCGAGGAGGTTCACCGCTTCATCCGCGGACGCAAGGAAGTCAAGGTCATGGTGCGTCTGCCCTTGCGGGAGCGGCGTTCGCTGGAGCAACTCAAGACCCAACCCATCGGCCTGCCGAACGGTTCCAGCGCGCCGTTGGCCAATTTGGCCGAAGTCGAATTGCTGCAGGGTTATGCGCGAATTCACCGGGAAGACCGACAGCGCGTGCTGAAAGTACAGGCGCGGGTCGATCCGGCCCTGGCCGACGCCAATGCGGTTTACGCCGCGCTGGAAACCGAGGTATTTCCGGGCCTGGAAAACCGCTTTCCCGGCCTGAACATCCGGATCGGCCAGCAGCGCCAGGAACAAAAGCAGCTGCTGGCGGCTTTCGGCAAAAACACCCTGCTGGCGCTGGTGGCGATTTACGCGCTGATCGCGGTGCCGTTTCGTTCCTACAGTAAACCGCTGATCTTCCTGCTGGCGGCTCCGGTGGCCTGGAGCGGCGCGATTTTGGCGCATTGGGCCGCCGGACTGCCGTTGTCGATGGAATCCCTGGTCGGCATGATCGCCGCCAGCGGAGTGGTCGTGAACGACAGCTTGGTGTTATTGGATTACATCCGCCAGCACGACGGCGACGGCAAACCCGTGGACGTTTTAATCGGCGAAGCCTGCGCGTCCCGCTTCCGCCCGATTCTGCTGGCTTTCCTGACCAACTTCGCCGGCTTCTTGCCGACGCTGCTGGAAACCAGCCCGCAGGCGCAATTTTTGATTCCCATGACCCTGTCCTTGTCGGCGGGCCTGTTAATCGGCATGACGGCCAGCTTGGTCCTGACCCCGGCCTGTTATGCGATTTTGGGGGACCGCCGGGAGCAAACGCCCCGTCCGCTCCAAAGCCAGCCGATTGCTTGACTGAATTCATAAACATAGAGGAGCCAGCCGCATGCCCAGCCCGTCCATAACAGAGCAAGCCTTAACCGAACCCGTGCAGCCGGCGCCCGTTTATCCGTCCGCGCGTTATTTTCAAATTCACTTCGAGTTTCTGCAGCAGCAGCTTCAACAGACGTTAAATCTGCTGGAGTCTTTACAAACGCAAATGCGGCAACTGGAGCAACAAACGGCGCATTGCAAGGCGAGGCAGGACATCTATGCGGTGCCGTTGCAAAGCCTGGCCGCCCATCAAGACAGCTTATCGCGCCCGCCTCGGGATTCTACAAAGGCGGGAAGGCGATAAGCCGGCCGATCGATTCCCGGCGCCGCCATGGCGCCGCTTTGCCGGCCGGCGGCATCGGCAATGTCCGCTTCCGCCGGACGGCGAACGGTCTATATCCTGTAAATTCAAGCGCGGCCATAGTATGATCGCTTCGCTCCGGTTCGGCTAAACTTGAGGACGAACCCCGCTCGTTTTCAATAACAGCCAACCCTTCAATCCACAATGCGCTCATGCCTCGATTGCCCATGAATTCCAGCCCTCCCGTCCCCATCATCTCCGTGCGCGGCGTCAACAAGACCTATGCCGGCGGTTTCCAGGCGCTCAAAAACATCGATCTGGCGATAAATCGCGGCGAAATATTCGCCTTGCTCGGCCCCAACGGCGCCGGCAAAACCACACTGATAGGCACCATCTGCGGCATTGTCAACGCCACCTCCGGCACCATCGTCGCCGACGGCCACGACAGCGTGCGCGATTTCCGCGCCGCGCGGGCCGCGATCGGCTTGGTGCCCCAGGAGTTGCATACGGACGCGTTCGAGACGGTATGGGCCACGGTCAATTTCAGCCGCGGGCTGTTCGGCCGGCCGCCCAACCCCGCCTACCTGGAAAAGGTGCTGCGCGACTTGTCTCTGTGGGACAAGCGCAACGCAAAAATCATGACCCTATCCGGCGGTATGAAACGCCGGGTGCTGATTGCCAAGGCCTTGGCGCACGAGCCATCTATCTTGTTTCTCGATGAGCCGAGCGCCGGCGTCGATGTGGAATTGCGCCACGACATGTGGCGCATGGTGCGCGAATTGCGCGCGCGGGGCACTACCATTATCCTGACCACCCACTACATCGAAGAGGCGGAAGAGATGGCGGACCGCATCGGCGTCATCGACAAGGGCGAACTGATCATGGTTGAAGACAAAGCCGTACTGATGCGCAAACTCGGCAAAAAGCAGCTCACGCTGACGTTGCGGCAGCCCATGGACGGCATTCCGGAAGCGCTCGGCGCCTGGCCGTTAGCGCTTGCCGAGGATGGCCACGCCCTGATTTACAGCTTCGATGGCCAGAAGGAAGAAACCGGCATCGCCGCACTGCTGCGCGCTCTAAACGAGCACGGTATCGATTTCAAGGATTTACGCTCCAGCGAGAGTTCGTTGGAGGACATTTTCGTCAGTCTGCTCCATCAATCCAAGGAGACACCGGCATGAATATCCACGGCATTCGCGCCATTTACCGCTTCGAAATGGCGCGCACCTTCCGAACCTTGGCGGAAAGCATCGCCGCGCCGGTACTGACTACCTCGCTGTACTTCATCGTCTTCGGCAAGGCCATCGGTTCGCGCATGGGCGATATCGACAGCGTCGGCTACGGCGCCTTCATCATTCCGGGTCTGGTGATGCTGAATTTACTCAACGAAAGCATCTCCAACGCCTCTTTCGGCATTTACATGCCCAGGTGGGCGGGCACTATTTATGAGCTGCTGTCGGCGCCGGTTTCCTGGGTGGAGGTGCTGATCGGTTATGTGGGGGCGGCCGCGACCAAGTCGGTGCTGCTGGGTTTGTTGATACTGGGCACCGCGCGCGTTTTCGTGCCCTATGAAATTGCCCATCCCGGCTGGATGGTTGCCTTTCTGCTGCTGACCGCCGTTACCTTTAGTTTGTTCGGTTTCATTATCGGCCTGTGGGCCGACAGTTTCCAGAAGCTGCAGGTGGTGCCGATGCTGATCGTTACCCCGCTGACTTTTCTCGGCGGCGCGTTCTATTCGATCACTATGCTACCGCCGCTATGGCAGAAGATCACCCTGTTCAATCCGGTGGTGTATTTGATCAGCAGCTTTCGCTGGAGCTTTTACGGCATTGCCGATGTGAATGTCGCCATGAGCGTCGGCGCGACCTTTGGCTTTTTGCTGATCTGTCTGACCTTTGTCCGCTGGGTATTTAAGAACGGGTACAAAATCAGAAGTTGAGACGGCGGCCGCGGGCTTAGCGTTACAGGGGTAGCGCATGAATTGAGCTTCTCGCCGGCTTTAGACGGGTTGAAATCGGTTTCCAGCAAAAACCGCTGCAATTCAAGTTGGTTGAAGTTCATGCCTATCTTCCCGGCGCTTCGCGATTGTGCTCAATTAAACCAATGGGCATGCTTTATCCGTAACGCGACTCGGTCGCCTTTGTTTAGTGCCAATTCCCGAAATTGCTCGTTGGGCATTTCCGCGTAGATCGTGCTGCCCGCGCCGTTGTGGCCGTCGCGGTTCAGTTCCAGGCGGATGGTGCCGCCCAGGTGTTGCCAGTCTTTCAGATACACCGGCGAATTGGCCGGGTCGGCGGTTTTTTCGACGCTGATGTTGTGCGGCCGCACGTGGGCGACGATGCCTTTCGGTTCATCGACGATGATGCCGGTGCTTTTCAGCCAGTGCTGTTCGTCGCCTGCGATATGAAACACATTGGTTTGGCCGATAAAGCGGGACACAAAGTCGCTTTGCGGCTGATCGTAAATTTCGCTGGGCGTGCCTTTTTGTTCGATCTTGCCGTGATTGAGGACTACGATCTGGCTGGCCACTTCCATGGCTTCTTCCTGATCGTGGGTGACGAAAATGCTGGTGACATGCAGTTCATGATGCAGATGCCGCAGCCACAGGCGTAAATCCTTGCGCACGCTGGCATCCAGGGCGCCGAAGGGTTCGTCCAGCAGCAGCACCGACGGTTCTACCGCCAGCGCGCGCGCCAAAGCGATACGCTGGCGCTGGCCGCCGGACAGTTGATCCGGAAAGCGGTCGTGCAGCCAGTCCAGTTGCACCAGTTGCAACAGTGCATGGACTTTTTCTTTGATTGCGGTTTCGCTGGGCCGCAGTTTGCGAGGTTTCACCCGCAAGCCGAAGGCGATGTTGTCGAACACCGTCATATGCCGAAACAGCGCATAGTGTTGAAACACGAAGCCGATCTGGCGGTTTTTCACCGGTTGATCGGTGACGTTGTCGCCCTCCAGAAACACGTCGCCTTGATCGGCCTGCTCCAGGCCGGCGATGATGCGCAGCAAGGTGGTTTTGCCGCAGCCGGACGGCCCCAACAAGGCCACCAGTTCCCCTTCGGGAATGTCCAGGTTGATGTCGTCCAAGGCCTTGAAGGCGCCGAACTGTTTGCTGATGTGTTGTAAGGTAATACTCATGGCGTTTCTCGCAAAATTCGTGGTCTTATCATCATTCGGCGGCGGCTTGTCTTGCTGCCTTTAAATCTTGTTTCTGCTTCCATTCCAGGAAGGTTTTTACCACCAGGGTTACCACCGCCAGTCCAGCCAATAAAGAGGCGCTGGCAAAGGCGCCGACGAAGTCGTATTCGTTGTAGCTGGTTTCGACATGCAAAGGTAGGGTGTTGGTCAGGCCGCGAATATGGCCGGATACCACCGATACCGCGCCGAACTCGCCCATGGCCCTGGCATTGCAGAGCAAGACGCCGTACAACAGCCCCCACTTGATGTTGGGCACGGTAATCTTGAAAAAAGTCTGCCAGCCGTTGGCGCCCAGCGACAAAGCAGCTTCCTCTTCTTCGTGGCCGATTTCCTGCATCAAGGGAATCAACTCTCTGGCCACAAACGGGAAAGTCACGAATAAGGTGGCCAGCACGATGCCGGGCACGGCGAAAATGACTTTAATGTCGTGATCGGACAGCCACGGCCCTATCCAGCCCTGGGCGCCGAAAATCAACACGTAAATCAAGCCGGCAATCACCGGCGACACCGAAAACGGCAAGTCGATCAGGGTGATCAACAGGTTTTTACCCCAAAACTCGAAGCGGGCAATGGCCCAGGCCGCCGACACGCCGAACACGGTGGTCAGCGGCACGGTGATGGCCGCGACCAGCAAGGTCAGGCGCATGGCAGCCAGGGCGTCGGGTTCCGCTAAACTGGCCGCGTAAGTCGACCAGCCCTTGGCGAAGGCCTCGATCAATACCGTCGCCAAAGGCAAAATCAAAAACAACACTATGGTTAGCAGGCTGATAATGACCAGGGTATGGCGCAGCCAGACCGAGTCGTTCAAGGTCAGCGGCTTGGCTCGGCGGCTAAAACTAGGATTCATGGCGCTCATGTTGATACCTCTTATAGTTGACCGTTACGGCGGCGCATCCACCATTGCAGACCGTTAATCATTAACAGTAAAACAAACGACAGCAGCAACATGATCAGGCCGATGGCGGTGGCGCCGGCGTAGTCGTATTGTTCCAGTTTGGTGATGATCAACAGCGGCACGATTTCCGAGACATAGGGCATGTTGCCGGCGATGAAAATCACCGAGCCGTATTCGCCGATGCCGCGAGCAAACGCCAGCGCAAAGCCGGTGATGGCGGCCGGCAGAATGTTGGGCAGTATCACCTTGACGAAGGCTTGCCAGCGGTTGGCGCCCAGACTGGCGGCGGCTTCTTCCATGGCGCTGTCGAATTCCTGCAGTACCGGTTCTATGGTACGCACCACAAAGGGCAAGCCGATGAATATCAACGCCACCACGATGCCTAGCGGTTTGTAGGCAATCTGTACGCCGATACTGTCCATCACGACTTTACCTATCCAGCCCTTGGGTTCGTAAATAGTGGCCAATACGATGCCGGCTACCGCTGTCGGCAGGGCAAACGGCAGATCGATCAGGGCGTCGAACAGTTTTTTGCCGGGAAAGGGATAACGCACCAGACACCAGGCGATGATGGAACCCAATACCGCGGCCACGCTGGCGGCAATCAGGGTGGCCCCGAAGCTGACGCTGAACGAGGCCAGCACCCGTTTGTGGGTAAGAATGGCGCAAAACTGCTCCAGGCTGAGTTGCAGGGTTTTCAGCAGCATGGCGCTGAGCGGGATCAACACGATCAGCGCCAGATAAAACAGGGTGAAACCGAGCGCCGGGCGAAATCCCGGCATGATGTGGCTTTGTGGCATGGGCTTGATGTTGGATTAAATTAAAAAAACAGCGGTGTTATATCTCTCGTCCGTTTTTTACACGCCAACCTCTCGGCCGGGTGATACGCAGGGCTTAAGCAATGCCGACACCCCGCGCTGACAGAGACGGTTTACGGCGCGTAGATTTGATCGAAGTTGGCGCCATCGTCGAAATGCACTTTCTGCACGTTGGCCCAGCCGCCGAATTGCTGGTCGACGGTGAATAACTCCAGTTTGGGGAAGCGTTTCAAGTCTTCGGCCTCGGCAAATTCGGGATGCGACGGCCGATAAAAATGCTTGGCCGCCAGTTTCTGACCGACCGGGGTGTACAGGTATTGCAAATAGGCTGTCGCCAAGTCCAGATTGCCGTTTTTCTTGGCCACTTTTTCCACCACGGCGACCGGGGTTTCGGCCTTGATGCTGACCGGCGGCACCACGATCTCGTATTCGCCGGCCCCGTATTCTTTCAGGGCCAGAAAGGCTTCGTTTTCCCAGGTGATCAACACATCGCCGATGCCGCGCTGAATAAAGGTGGTGGTGGAGCCGCGGGCGCCGGAATCCAGTACCGGTACGTTTTTAAACAGCTTCTTGACAAAATCCTTGGCGGCGTCCGTGCTGCCGAAACTTTTTTCCGCGAAGGCCCAGGCCGCCAGATAGTTGTAGCGGGCACCACCGGAGGTTTTGGGATTGGGGGTAATCACCGAGACGCCGTCCTTGGCCAAGTCGTCCCAGTTTTTGATGGCTTTGGGGTTGCCCTTGCGCACCAGAAACACGATGGTGGAGGTATAGGGCAAGCTGTTGTCGGGCAGATGGCTTTGCCAGTCCTTGGGCAGCAAACCGGCCCGTTCGGCGATTTGGTCGATGTCGCCGGACAGGGCCAGGGTGACCACGTCGGCTTCCAGACCGTCGATGACCGCCCGGGTTTGTTTACCGCCACCGCCGTGCGATTGCTGGACGTTGACGTCTTCGCCGGTTTTGTCTTTCCAGTATTGGATGAAGGCTTTATTGAAGTCTTGGTAAAACTCGCGGGTCGGATCGTAGGATACGTTCAGCAGGGTTCTATCCGCTATGGCGCTGCCGCTCAGCAGCAAAGACAAGCCGATCAGCAGTGGCTTTAGGGTTTTTTTTAATGGCATGATGCCTCCTTAAGTAGTTAAAGTGCTTACGCTGTACCGTTGCATGGCGACAGCATAGGTCATCTTAAATCGCAGTTAAAACGATAGTTTTAGAATTAAATATCTCAATATAAGATATATAAAGCCGTACCTTTCCCCGCCGCCGGAACCTGTCTCCTAGTTCCAAGCGTGCCGGGCCTTATTTATATTTGGGTTTGCCGTCGCCAAAGGCATTCAACGAAACCTCGAAATAGAAAAAGTTGCTGGGCTCGTTGGTAAACGGGCCCGCGCTTGCGCTGACGGTTTGATTAAACGACTGGGTAAAATCGCCGGGGGTAAAACGGGCGTAGCTCAGGCTCCAGTCAACATAGGCGTTGAGTTGGTGGCGTAGGCGGATGTCGAATTCGTGCCCCAGGAAACTGCCGCTTTGGCCGCTGCGGTCGCGCAAGTTGGCGCGGTTCCAGGCGTCGGTTTCGCTTTGCAGCCAGTAAGCGTTGTAACCCATGTCGATGCGCACATCTTTATAGGGCGTGAACTCCAGCCGGGTTTTGGGGGCGTGGATGTTATCCCAGGAAAAATAATCGTTGCGCGACCAGGGTTGGTTAAAGCCGTAGAAGGCATCGAAGCGGTTATGGATGCTGTCGTTGGCGTCCTTGTCGCCGCTGCCGTAACCGTAATACAGGCTGGCCCTGGGCTTCCAGTCGTGATCGAAGCTGTAGCCGAGTTCCAGCGAGTAGGCCAGAGCGTCATGTTGACGCAGCACTTGTCCCGACGCGCTGTTGTTCAAGCTACCGGAACGGCCGAACTGTTTGTTGAGGTCGGCGTCGAAATCGAAGCCGCTGTCCCACAACAAACCGTAGACACGCAAACCGGGGGCATAAATATCCATGTCGGCCTTGCGATTGGCAACCACCCGATTCAGCGGATCGCCGTTGACTTTGCGCCCCAATACGTAAGGCTGAAGGGTCACATAGTCCGACCATTGCTTCAGGCTCAGCACCGCGCCGTAAATCCAGGTATCTTCATCCGGCTGGTCGAATTTGTTCATGATTCGTTCCACCGGCTGGAAGGCGAAGGTATCCAGGTCCCAGTTGTTCTGTTTCTTGCCGAAGCGCACCCGCACCCCTTCGAAGTTGTTGGTGGTGTTACGGAACTGGTTGTTGCCGATCAGGCGCCTGTCCAGCAACTCCAGCGACTGGCGGCCGGCGCGGATGCTGATGGGGCGGTTATGGCCCAAAGCGTTGTCGAAATACAGCTCGCCATAGCCTTGAATCAATTCGAACTCGTTGACGTCGGCGTCGGTTTTATCGTAGATGCTGTTGTAGCTGCGGGCGTCTTCGAATTCCACCGCGAACCGTAAGGGATCCAGTATATCCTTGACGCCGACATAGGCGCGGGTGCGCAGCAACCACAGGTTGTCCGGGTCGTTGCGGTAGGTGTTCAAGGCCGCTCCGGTGGTGGGATTGGTCAGCCGGCGCAAATCGTTTTCCCGATATTCGTAACGGGTGCGAAAATCCAGGCCGACATCCAGCCATTCGATGTCGCGGAATTGCTCGAATTGGGTTTTACTTAAATTGCGCACATAGGCGGGCGGATCGGTCTCGGGCTCGACCCGGTAGCCCTTGGTTTTTTGGTAGTAGTCTTCGGCAGCGGCAAGCTGAGGTAATATCAGCAAGGCACTGACCAGCCTGGTTTTGGCGGTTGATTTGAAAATATACGGTTTCATTTTTTGACCTTATCGAGTGGAAATAAAGGTAATTAAGTCGATTTAATCACCCTAACTTCCGGTGGTCCGGTCAGCTAAGGCTAAAGTAATCAAGGCGTCTACGCCTGGTTACTCAGTCTGATTTTTTCACGTTTTTCGATCTGGACGACTCGACCGTCATGCACGACCAGTTCGATCGAACCAAAGCGAATATCCTGCAGGAGCGACTCGACAATCCGCGCAATATCCCGGCTTTGCACTAATTTGAATAAATCAGCTTCCTCTGCATCCGCCAAATTGACCTCCTTTAAATGTTGACAAAAGCGTTAACTGTGTTGCCTTCGGGAGTGCATGGTAAAGAAAACGTCGATGCAGATAAAACGTTAAGTTTCGATGTATTTATCTAATTAATGAATATGCTTGCGGGCGATGACTGCATCCATTAATTTGATACCTCGGCTCATTGACACCTTATCGGAATAATCCCGAACTCAAATAGCGCTCCCCCGAATCCGGCAATATGACCACGATAGTCTTGCCGGCATAATCGGGATTTTCGGCAAAGCGCATCGCTGCCGCAACCGCCGCGCCGCTGGAAATGCCAGCCAGAATACCTTCTTGTCCGGCCAGGCGTCGGGTGTACTCAATTGCTTCTGCATCGGTCACTTGTTCAATGGCATCAACCAACGCCATATCGAGATTACCCGGCAAAAAGCCAGCGCCTATGCCTTGAATACCATGTGTTGAAGGGGTTGGCGGGATGCCGGCACGTAACTGACTCAGAATCGGGCTCGCTGACGGTTCCACGGCTATGCTCAAGACTTGATGGCGACAGTGCAGCTTCAAAAAGCGGCTCACGCCCGTCATGGTGCCGCCAGTGCCCACTCCAGCGACAAAAATATCGACCACGCCATTGGTATCGTGCCAAATTTCCGGCCCTGTGGTGTGCTCGTGAATGGCTGGGTTTGCCGGGTTTTCAAATTGCTCGAGCAATAGATAACGTTGCGGCTTCTTGGCGGCGATTTCGTTAGCCCTGTCAATTGCGCCGCGCATGCCCAAGCTGCTCTCTGTGAGCAGCAGTTTGGCACCGTATGCGCGTAATAAGGTTTGCCGTTCCCGACTCATATTCTCCGGCATTGTCAAGGTGACCGAAAGACCTCGAGCGGCGGCCATCGCCGCCAATGCAATACCTGAATTGCCGCTGGTAGCTTCAATGAGTTCTATGCCCGGTTGGATCAGCCCGCGCTGTTCCGCATCCCAAATCAACGCGGCACCCACCCGGCATTTCACTGAATAGGATGGATTGCGTCCTTCCACTTTCACTAACACATTAGCTTTACTGTTTTGGGTGAGGCGATTAAGACGAATTAGTGGCGTTCGGCCTATGGATTGCAAATTATCGGCGTACCACATGGATTATTCTTAGCGTGATGTGGCTGAGTGGTTCTGTGAAAGCCAAGCAAAAAAATCCCGCCACTAGGACGGGACAGGTTGCTTGTCGGAGGCAATAACGATAAGGCAATCAAACTCAACATTGGGTCGACAGACTGAAACTGCCGAAGTGGTGCGGCGCACCTGGCATCAAAAAAGAATTTACAGTGGACTGCAGTGGCCGTTGCCACTGTTTAGCGGATGCTGGTCGACCCAGATAGTAGCCTTGCAATAGTCTTGCCCCGCTGCCGATGGCAATGTCTAATTGAATTTCGTTTTCGATGCCTTCAATAATGGTTTGCCCGCCAAGAGCGTCAATCAGTTCGATCAGATTGGGTAATGCTCGTCGCAGCTTGCTGTCGCTTTGCGCTTGCTTGATCAGCGATACATCCAATTTGACGAAATGGGGCGACAGTTTCCATAACCTGTCTACATTCGAATGTTTGCTGCCAAAATCGTCGATGGCTATCCGATAGCCCCGATCTCGGTAATTATCGACAGCATCCAACAGGGTACTGTCGGAATCGATTTCCTTTTCTTTAATTTCGATCACCACTTGTTGCGTGGGCACCGAATGCCGATGCAGCACTTGTTCGAACACTTTGCCATGCGTGGTCACGCTAGCCAATAGTTTCGAATGCACATTCAAAAACAACATACCGCGTTTTTCAGGTAATGTCAGGTAATTGAGCATATGCAGCGTTCTGGCAACGCGATCCAGTTTTACCAGCCTGCCTTCGTTGTCGGCTACGCTGAAAGCGAGACCGGGCGTCACGGCTTCAATTCCCGTGGAAGGTCTGAGTAAGGCTTCGTAACCCAATAAACCTTCGGACATCTGTGTATCGAAAATAGGTTGAAACTCACTGCGTAAGCGCAAACCGATGAATCGACTTAACACTTCATTCTGTTCGGTTTCCAGCCGGAAGTCATCCAGATTAAGGTAAAGAACGCGCTCCAACTCGTCTTTGATAGCGTCTAGGGTGCTTTTGATCATCTCTCGTTCCTCGAAAAACGTAAATACGGTTTTAAGAATACCGAGAACAATCCTTGAAATAAAACGATATTATCAGAATTACTTATCTGTAAATCGCATAAGTAATAAACCTTGGTCAGCCTGTCGAATGCTTATATGGATAAGTTTTATCCGAACAATACATAAATCAGAATTGGACAACACCAAACGTCGCAAAAGTTAGACTTTGACCGGTCGCGGTAGGAATACCAATTACCCCCGCGCAAATCACAGCGTGCGTTACTAACGCACCGGGCTCCTCCCTTGAATACGAACGTCGAAGCGGTAACAAGGATGGGTATTGGCCTGCCGGTTCAAATCTAAAAAAAAATGCCGGGAGCATCGACCATTGCAACGCTCCCGGCCAAGAAAATGCACGCGGCTGATGCGCGCATTAGGGGGATGTAACCGGTGTTTTTTTGAAACATTCGCTCAAATTCGGTTAACGCGACGGTTTCGAATTCATCGCTGCTTTTCTATAAGCCATATCCATGCCAAGCTTACAAAATAGCCCAACAGCCTATGTATCGTCCGATTTATTGCCTTAACAGTAAGCCATACGGCATCCAGAAGTTTCATTTGAAACAAATTTACCTCTCCCACATGAAACAAACGCTAAACGCGTGTTAAAATTGCAACATTTTGAAACAATCGCAAAGCTTCCATGAGCCAATCCTCGCCGTTTTTTAACCGCTGGCTAAGCCAAATCGGCCCCGACCAGGTTATTACCATACTCACCGATCTGGTGGACGCCGGCGCGGTGTTTGCAGTGGATGCAGACGGCAAAATTCTGTTCTGGAGCAAGGGCGCCGAAAAATTGTTCGGCTTGGCCGCCGAAGCGGTAATCGGCAAAGTCTGCACCGAGGCCTTGAATTGCGACGAAGGCCGCGACCCCTGCGGCTTGGCGGAACATGGCGCCATTAAGGACCAATTGGTGAAATTGCGCCGCCCCGACGGCAACAGCCTAAGCTGCTATCGCACGGCACGAGCTTTTTTCGCCGCCGACGGCCGTTTCGCCGGCGCTTTGGAATTTTTGCAACCGCGGGCGGCAACCGCGCCCAGCGCCAAATCGCTGACCGATAGCGACAGTTTTCACGGCATTTTGTCGCGCGACCCCGCCATGCGGGAAGCGATAAAAATTATCCGCAATGTGGCCGAAACCGAAGCGACCGTGCTGATTCGCGGCGAATCCGGCACCGGCAAGGAATTGGTGGCGCACGCGCTGCACCTGGAAAGCAGCCGCGGCAATAAACCGTTTCTGGCCATCAACTGCGCTGCGCTGACGCCGAGCCTGTTGGAAAGCGAGCTTTTCGGCCATGTAAAAGGCGCGTTTACCGGGGCGATGCGCAACCACGCCGGCCTGTTTCAGCGCGCCCACGGCGGCACTTTATTTTTGGACGAAGTGGCGGAACTGCCGTTGGAACTGCAGGCCAAGTTGCTGCGGGTTTTGCAGGAGCAAAGTTTTATCCCGGTGGGCGCCGATGCCGCCATCAATGTCGATGTGCGCATCATCGCCGCCACCCACCGTTCGTTACGCGAGGAAGTCAAAGCCGGACGGTTTCGGGAAGATTTGATGTACCGGCTGCGGGTGGTGCCGGTATTTTTACCGCCGTTGCGGGAAAGACGCCAGGATGTCAATTTATTGTTGTGGCAATGCATACAGCAGCATAACCGGCACGGCCGCCGCCATGTCGACAGCATAGCCCCGGAAGCCATGCGCCGCTTGCTGGATTACCGCTGGCCGGGTAATGTCAGGGAATTGAAAAATGTGGTCGAATATGCGTTCGCGGTGGGACGGGGCAATGAAATCAGCTTGGACGACCTGCCGCCGGAATTTCGGGAAGCGTCCCCAACCTACAGCGCCGCGCCGCCACTAATCGGCGGCAACCGGCGCGCCAACGAAGCCGACCTGATCCGCGAAGCGCTGCAAAACGCCGGCGGGCATTTGGAAACCGCCGCCAAACTGGTCGGCATGAGCCGGGCCACCTTTTGGCGCAAGCGTAAAAAATACGGGCTTTAATGAATGTCCGCAACCAGCGGTAGTTCGGGTAGAAATAAAGACCAAACCGGTTCCGCGCCCGCGGGTAATGGCGCCAGCCGGCCTAATTCGACCCACTGGTTTTCCGGGGTATGAAAATCCGAGCCAACCGACGCCAGCAGCCGGTGCTTGCGGGTCAATTGCAAACTCAGCAGAATGTCGTCCGCGGACGCCCGCCCCGTCACCACCTCCACGCCCTGCCCGCCGAATTGTTTGAAGGCGGTCAGCGCCTTGTCCATCCATTTAAAACTCAGGCTATACCGCAACGGGTGCGCCAGCACGGCAACGCCTCCGGCCGCGCGTATCCAGCCGACCGCCTCTTCAAGGCCGGCCCATTGCGTCGGGACGAATGCCGGCTTGCCTTTGCTCAGATAGCGGTCGAAGGCATCCTGCTGGGTGGCGACATAGCCTTGCGCAACCAGAAAATCGGCAAAATGCGAGCGGGTGATTTCGCCGTTGCCCGCCGCCCGAGTCACGGCTTCATGCGCCCCGGCAATGCCTTTTTTTTGCAGTTTTTCGGCGATTTTCAGCGCCCGTTGCTCGCGCAGGCTTTGTTGCTTGGCCAATCCGTCGATCAGTATCGGCTGCTCGGCATCGATATTCAGGCCGATAATATGCAGGCATTGGTGGGCATGCAACGCCGACAATTCGATGCCCGGTATCAAGCGTATGCCGCAATCTTCCGCCGCTTGCGCGGCTTCCCGCAGACCGGCCGTGGTGTCGTGATCGGTCAATGCCAGCGTCGTCACGCCCTGCCGATGGGCTCGCCGCACCACTTCGGCGGGCGCTAAAGCCCCGTCCGACGCCGTGGAGTGGCAATGTAAATCGTAGTTGTCTTGCATTATTGATATTCACCGTAAAGTTTTGCATACAAGCCGTTTTGCTGAATCAGGGCCTCGTGCCGGCCCTGCTCGCAGATTTGTCCTTCTTCGAACACGTAGACATGCTCGGCTTGTTTGACCGCGCTGAGGCGATGGGCAATGATGATCGTGGTTCTGCCGTTTAAAAATTCGTTCAGGGCATGGTGTAACTTATACTCGGTTTCGCTGTCCAGCGCCGAAGTGGCTTCGTCCAGGATGACGACAGAGGGCTTGCTGACTATCATACGCGCAATCGCCATGCGCTGCCGCTGGCCTCCGGATAAACGCATGCCCTGCCGCCCGACCACGGTATCCAGACCGTTTGCCAGTTCGGCCACGGTAGCCTTCAGTTGCGCCAGCTCCAGTGCATACCACAGCTCGCTATCGTCGATGTCCCGACCCAGGGTCAGATTGGCGCGGATGGTGTCGTTCAACAGCGCCGGATGCTGCAAAACCGTCGCCACATGCTCGCGCACCACGTCCAGGCCGATGCGGTTTATCGGTACGCCGTCGAAGTAAATCATGCCTTGGTTGGGCGGATAAAGCCCGATCAAGGTTTGCGCCAGGGTTGATTTGCCGCCGCCGCTGGCGCCGACCAGGGCGATTTTTTCGCCGGCCTTGATGTGCAGGTTTATACCGTTCAGCACCGGCTCATCCTTATAACTGAAATGCAGATCCCGCACGGTAACGGAAACGGTTTTTTGCGCCAGAAACGGATTTTCCTCATGCGGATATTCCGGTTCCCGTTGCAGCAACGCCAGTTGATTGATTCGCGATAGCGCGGCCTTGGCGGCATAAAAGGCCTGCTGGATACCCAAAATTTCCTGCACCGGTGCCATCATGAACCACAAATAACCGAACACCGCCAGCATTTGCCCGATGCTGAGATCGGAATACAGCACCATCAACATCGCTGTGGCGCGAAAAATGTCAAACCCGAACAAAAAAGTTAGAAAACTCAAGCGGATCGCTGCATCGCTTTTCCAGGCGAACACGGTCGAGTGGTTTTTCACCGCCAACGCACTGTTGATCAATTGCCGGCAATAATGTTCCTCGCGGTTGCTGGCGCGGATTTGATTGATGGCTTCCAGAGTTTCGCTCAAGGCCTGCTGGAATACACTGTAGGCCTTGTTCTCGTTGGCTTTTAAATCCTTGATTCTCGAGCCTATGGACTTGGCGAAATAAATCACCACCGGGTTCAAAAAAATGATGAATAGCCCCAGCTGCCAATGCATCCACAACAAAATCACGGCTGTTCCCAGCACGGTCAAACAGGCCACCAGCAGCTTGCTGATGGTGGTGCCGATAAAATTGTCCAACGTATCCAGGTCGGTCACCATGTGCGCCGTCACGGTGCCGCTACCCAGGCTTTCGTATTCCGACATCGAGATATGCTGCAATTGATGCACCAGACTCTTGCGTATCCGGAAGATCACGTCCTTGGCGATGTTGGAAAACTGGCGGGTCTGGATGATATTCAGGGCCAAGGCAAACAGGCGCAGCAACAAGCTGAGCAACAATACCCCGGCGATATAGACGATGGGTTGCCGCCATTCGGCGGCCAAAAACGGATCGACTGTCCGCAATACCAGCCCCGGGTTCTGCAGCAACACCTCGTCCACCAATAGCGGCATCAGTAAGGGCACCGGCACGCTGGCCAGGGTAGCCAGCACGGCAATGAAGTGCCCCGCCACCAAATGTTTTTTATGCTGTAAGGCTATGCGAAAAATGTAATGCCAGGAATAATGGGGTTTGCTGGGCGAGAATGGTGTTTTCAATGTTTAAGCATAATGGGTTGGGCCAAGGGGATTATAATGGTTTATGTTTTTGGCAAAAACCATTCCAGCCTTGGGTTTATTGATGAATTCCATGAAGATCGCCGCCCGCCTGCTACTGCTGGCTTGCCTGCCCGCATCCGGCTTATCGGCCGGAGTAGACACCGAGCGGGGTCTGGCTGCGATGCGCACCACCTTTTTACAGGCTGAACAATACATCAAACAAGACCGCGAGGATGACTATTTTGCACTGGCGGATACGTTAAAAACCTATCCGCTCTATCCCTATCTGCAATACCAATGGCTGGCCAATCACCTGGATGACGAAAAATCCGTGCGGGCGTTTTTGCTGGAAAACGCCGATACCCGCTATGCGCAGTTACTGCACCGCAAGTGGATGGCGCATCTAGGCCAGCGGCGGCAATGGCTGTCTTTTATCAATTTTTACAACAATAGCAACGATACGGAATTACAGTGCTATTTTGCCCAGGCGCAATACGGCAATGGAGAACAACAAGCCGCGCTGGAAAGCGCCAAACAATTTTGGCTGAGCGGTAAAACCCTGCCCGCGGCCTGCGATGCATTATTCGGAGCCTTACAATCCTCGTCCTTCTTGACCGCCGAATTGATCCGGCAACGTTTCCGGGCCGCCCTGAAACTGAATAATGCGGCCCTGGCCAAACAATTACTGCCGCTGTTTGACCACCGGGACCGCGCCTTGGCCGAACAATGGCTCAAACTGCATAACCAGCCGCAACAGGTTACGCAAGCGGCGGCTTGGCGGAGCGACGATCCGCAAGCCGGTCTGCTGTTTGCGCACGCCATAACCCGCTGGCTGGAAAGCGACCCGCGGGCCGCGTTATCGGCATGGGATACGCATCGGCAGTCGTTCAAAATCCCCGCCGAAACCGTGGCCGACACCGAAAAACGCTTGGGCATGGCACTGGCCTTCCGCCGCGACAAACGCGCCTATGCCAAACTGGCCCAGTATGCCGGCGACGACGATTCCGCCCGGGAATGGCGGGTGCGGGCCGCGCTGAACCAACAGCAATGGCCGGAGGTACTGACGGCGATTGCGGCCTTAAGCGAAGCCGCCAGACAGGAAGACAAATGGCAATATTGGCAAGCCAGGGCCTTAACGGAGACCGGCCAACCGCAACAGGCGGCCGCCATCTTCCAAGCCATCGCCGCGCACCGGGGGTTTTACGCCTTTCTGGCCGCCGACTATTTGCGGCAGGATATTCAGCTGAACCATAGGCCGGTAACCGCCACGGAACGGGAAGTCGGCGCATTAGAAAAATCCAGCGCGTTTCAAGTCATCGACGAACTATTAGCCATCGACCGCAAGTCCGAAGCCGTCGGGCAATGGCGGCATGCCATCGCCGACCTGGACAACCGGCAATTACAAGTTGCCGCCAAACTGGCGCAAGACCGGCAATGGCCTTCAATGGCCATATTCACGCTGGCCAAGGCCCAGCATTGGGACGATATGGAACTGCGTTTCCCCTTGTGGTTCAACAACCAAATTCAAAGCAACGCCGGCCGGAACCAGCTCGATCCCGCGCTGGTTTTTGCGTTGATCAGGCAAGAAAGCGCGTTCGACGAATTTGCCGGCTCCCCCGCCGGCGCGATCGGCTTGATGCAAGTGATGCCCAAAACCGCCAGGCAGATTGCCGGCGAGCTCCGACAAGACTGGAATAACGATTTCAATTTACTCAACCCCGACATTAATATCCGCTACGGCAGCTATTATTTCAAAAAAGTATTGGACCAATTCGGCGGCCACTTTGTACTGGCCGCGGCTGCCTATAACGCCGGCGCCAACCGTATCAAACAATGGCTACCCAAGGACCAAGACTTGCCGGCCGATATTTGGATAGAAACCATACCCTACAAAGAGACCCGCGGTTATGTGTCTTCGGTATTGATGTATGCGTTGATCTATCAGCAGCGCCTGAACCGGCACAGCTTAAAAACCGGCGATTTATTGCGGGCAATAAATCCCGGCTAAAAATTGAGCTGATTTTTTGACCCGACTATTGGATAATGGGCGGAGTTTTCAGCTTATTTACCAGGTACAGATTTAAATGGAGAAACAGCACAGTTTCACGCGCGAAGAATTATTAATGTCCGGTCGCGGCGAATTATACGGCCCTAAAAACGCGCAACTCCCCCTCCCCCCCATGCTGATGATGGACCGCATCGTGCATATGTCGGATGAAGGCGGCAAGTACGGCAAAGGCGAAATCATAGCTGAACTCGATATTACTCCCGATCTGTGGTTCTTCGACTGCCATTTCCAAGGAGACCCGGTCATGCCCGGCTGCTTGGGTCTGGACGCCATGTGGCAACTGGTGGGTTTCTATCTGTGCTGGATGGGCGGCCCCGGCAAAGGCCGCGCCCTGGGCTGCGGCGAAGTCAAATTTACCGGCCAAGTGCTACCCACCGCCAAAAAAGTCGTCTACAAAATCGACCTGAAACGGGTGATTTTGCGCAAACTAGTGATGGGCATCGCCGACGCCACCATGGAAGTGGACGGCAAGCAAATTTACGAAGCCACCGACTTACGGGTTGGCTTGTTTACTTCTACTCAAGATTTTTAAGGATCCATCATGAGACGCGCGGTTGTAACAGGTTTAGGCATAGTCTCCAGTATCGGCAATAATCGGGATGAAGTCATTGCGTCACTCAAAGCCGGACGCTCTGGGGTCGTGCATGCCGACGTTTATCGGGAACTGGGCTTCAGAAGCCATGTGCACGCGCCGGTCAACCTCGATCTGGACGACGTTATCGACCGGAAAATCAAACGTTTCATGGGCGACGGCGCGGCCTATAACTATGTCGCCATGGCTCAGGCCATCGCCGACTCCGGTCTGGAAGAGGCGCAAGTTTCCAATGTCCGCACCGGCTTGGTGATGGGTTCCGGCGGCCCCTCCACCTCCAACGTGGTGGACGCGGCCGACATCCTGCGCTCTAAAGGCGTTAAAAAAGTCGGCCCCTATATGGTGCCGCGCGCCATGTCCAGCACCAATACCGCCTGCCTGGCTACGCCTTATAAAATTAAAGGCGTCAATTACAGCATCAGCTCCGCCTGCGCCACTAGCGCGCATTGCATCGGCCATGCCATGGAATTGATCCAGCTAAACAAGCAGGACGTGGTGTTTGCCGGCGGCGGCGAAGAGCTGCACTGGACCATGTCGGTGTTGTTCGATGCGATGGGCGCGTTGTCGTCCAAATATAACGATACCCCGGCAACGGCTTCCCGCCCTTACGACGCCACCCGCGACGGCTTCGTGATTTCCGGCGGCGGCGGTGTGCTGGTGATCGAAGAACTGGAGCATGCCAAAGCCCGCGGCGCCAAAATCTATGCCGAACTGGTCGGCTATGGCGCCACGTCGGACGGTTACGACATGGTGCAACCGTCCGGCGAAGGCGCCGTGCGCTGCATGCAGCAAGCCATGGCCACGGTTGACGGCAAAATCGATTACATCAACGCCCACGGCACCAGCACTCCGGTTGGCGACACCCGCGAACTGGAAGCCTTACGCAACGTATTCGGCGCCGACAACGTGCCGGCGGTCAGTTCGACCAAATCGTTGACCGGCCATGCCCTGGGCGCCGCCGGCGTCAACGAAGCGATTTATTCCCTGTTGATGATGCAGGAAAACTTTCTCAGCGCCTCCGCCAACATCACCGAACTGGATCCGCAGGCGGCCGGCATACCCATCGTCCGCGAACTGCGGGAAAATGTGACATTAAATACCATCATGTCCAACAGTTTCGGTTTCGGCGGCACCAACGCCACGCTGATTTTCCAGCGTTATAACGGTTAATTTTCTGTGGCCGGAGCCACTCGCTCCGGCTGCCAGCCTCATTACGCAATGTCCGACTTAGCACAAAAATCCCGCACTCAATTCAATAAGTTGCAGAAACGCCTGCGCCGTTGCGTCGGCGAAGCCATAGCCGATTTCAACATGATAGAAGACGGCGACAAAATCATGGTCTGCCTGTCCGGCGGTAAAGACTCTTATACGATGTTGGATATTCTGCTGAATTTGCAGAAAACCGCGCCGGTAAGCTTCGAAATCATCGCCGTCAACCTGGACCAAAAACAGCCGGAGTTTCCCGAGCATGTGCTTCCCGAGTATTTGCAATCCATCGGCGTACCCTTTCATATCATCGAGCACGATACCTACAGCATCGTCAAACGCATCATCCCGGAAGGGAAGACCACCTGCAGCCTTTGCTCCCGCTTGCGTCGCGGCACTTTGTACGGCTTCGCCAAGGAACACAACATCACCAAAATCGCCCTGGGCCACCACCGCGAAGACATTATCGAAACCTTTTTTCTGAACCTGTTTTACGCCGGCAAGCTTAAAGCCATGCCGCCCAAACTGCTCAGCGACGACAAGCAAAACATCATCATTCGCCCGCTAGCCTATTGCCGGGAAAAAGACATCAACCGCTTCGCGGCCTTTAAGAAATTTCCCATCATTCCCTGCAACCTGTGCGGCTCGCAGGAAAACCTGCAACGCAAGGCCATGAAGCAGATGCTGGCGGGTTGGGACAAACAATTTCCGGGCCGGCTGGAAACCATTTTCGCCGGCTTGCAAAACATCGCCCCCTCGCAAATGGCCGACACAGGACTGTTCGACTTTGCCGGCCTGCGGCGCGACCCCGACGCGTTCCCGGTCGCCGGCCCATCCGGCGACTGCGCGGCGGCATTTGCCGGCGAGCCGGGGCTGGACATTCTTGAACGCTAAACCATGGAATTAAATCATGACACACACTATTCTGGTCACCGGCGGTGCCGGTTACATCGGTAGCCATACCTGCGTCGAGCTGATTGACAACGGTTTCGATGTCGTCATCGTCGATAACCTCAGCAATAGCAAACTCGAATCCATCCGCAGAATAGAAAAAATCACCGGCCGCTCCATTCCGTTCTATCAAGCCGATATCCGCGATGCCGCGGCGCTCAGCCGCATCTTCCAAAACCATACCCTTGATGCAGTCATTCACTTTGCCGGGCTGAAAGCCGTCGGCGAATCCTGCCAACAACCGCTGAGTTATTACCAAAACAACATCGCCGGCACCTTGGTTTTACTGGAAACCATGGCCGAAAACGGCGTCAAAAGCCTGGTATTCAGTTCGTCCGCCACCGTCTACGGCGACCCGCACACGGTGCCGATTACCGAGCAATTTCCGTTACAAACCACCAACCCCTACGGCCGCACCAAATTATTCATCGAAGAAATCCTCCGCGACGCCAGCGCGGCGGACGCGTTTAACCAAACGCAACAACATTGGAAAATCGCCATCCTGCGCTACTTCAACCCGATCGGTGCTCATCATAGTGGACTGATAGGCGAAGATCCCAACGGCATACCGAACAATCTGATGCCTTATTTGTCGCAAGTCGCCATCGGCAAACTGCCGATGTTATCGGTGTTCGGCAACGACTATGCAACACACGACGGCACCGGCGTGCGCGATTACATCCACGTGGTCGATTTGGCCCAAGGCCATATCAAGGCCTTGCAGTATCTGATGAAACAAAACGATGACACCGCTGTCTGCGAGGCTTTCAACCTCGGCACCGGCAACGGCTACAGCGTGTTGGACATGATTAACACCTTCGGCCGAGTCACAGGGCAGTCCGTGGCTTACCAAATCGCCCCCAGACGCCCCGGCGATGTCGCCGCCTGTTTTGCCGACCCTGGTCTGGCGCTAGAAAAATTAGGCTGGCGGGCGGAGCGGGATCTGCAACAAATGATGACCGATGTCTGGCGCTGGCAAAACGATAATCCCGACGGTTATGGTTAGATCTGATAAACATATTCTATAAAAACTCACCGAACGCATCGGTACGAGTAAATGCTATTTCAGCTTTAGCCAACAATGCGGAAGAGAATATACCGCGGCACAATATTTATACTGAAAATGCCGCGGCGCCATTAATTTTGCAGGATTTTACTCCCCTTCAAAACCAAGTCCTTACTGGATTTAACGTCGATACCGCCGCTAGCCTGTATGGTAATATCGCGCCCGGAAATGATAATGGTGCCATCCTTTTTCATCACCAGCTTTGAATTACCCACCACCAGTTCTATCGAATCGCCGGCCTGAACTTTCAGGTTTTTACCTACGGTTAACGTGCAATCCTTACCAATCGATAAAGTTTGATTAGAATTGACCCTGAGCGTGGCGTTGCGTCCTACCGAGACATTGCGCTCCGAACCCACCGCAAGACTGTCATTGCCGCCCACGGTTTCGGAGCGATTATTGGGAAAATTATTAATCACGTCAGCCATACCGCTCTCCAGGTAACAAAGTTATGCGTAAACACGCCCGTTTTGCCACGGCGCAACGCGATGGCAGTCTAGTTTGATTAATAAAGCGCTGTCAATCGCGCTAACAGCGAATCGAACAGCTCGCCATTAGCGCCCGCCCGAAGGCGGCGGCAAAAGTCATCGGCAATAGCACGATACGGCGAGACTTAGGACAAAAAACCGCACACAGCAAGCCTCACGGGCGGAATTGTAGATACCGACAGCCGGCAAACACACAAAGAACCGCCGGCACTATCGGAGCGAACCGGTCCTGATAAAACAATCGTAAAAAATCCGCCGCATCCTGTAGCATAGCGGACAATTTAAGTCAGCAAAAATCGCCCGCATGAAACTATTGATACGCAACCTACCCCGCACCACCACCGAAACGGAACTCCGAGCCCTGTTTGCCGAACACGGCGCGGTACAATCCTGCTCGCTGGTAATCGACAAGGAAACCGGGGCCTCCAAAGGCTTCGGCTTTGTCGAAATGCCCAAGCCGGGCGAAGCCAAGGCGGCAATTAAACTGCTCAACGGCCTGGACATAGCCGGCAGCAAGATACGCGTCAAGAAGGCGGAAGCAAAACCCGGCGGCGGTGCGGATGACTGAATCCAGCCGGCAAGATCCCTTGCATGGACTTACGCTACAAGTGCTGCTCACCCGACTGGTGGAGCGATACGGCTGGGAGGAATTGGCCCAGCATATTCCTATCAACTGTTTTTCCAACGATCCCAGTATCGCCTCCAGCCTGAAATTCCTGCGCAAAACCCCATGGGCCCGGCAAAAAGTCGAAGCCCTTTATCTACAAACCCAGTGGACTGCCGAAGATAATTAGACCGCCTGCACCATTACCGAAAACTTGGCAAACGGAGCGCCCCTTATGCCAAGGCTTTGTTGATTAGTAAGCTATTTAAAGGCATGTTCCGTAAACCGTCTTTTCGGCAGGGATTGCCGAAATCCAAACTGCATGGATAGCTCGAAGCTTGCCATCCCCCCGTTCGAGCCTGGGGGGGGAGGCTCTGCGATGCATGCCGGGCTTTTTGGTTTAGCTTAGGAACAGGCGCGTTGGCTTGCGTATTTAGCCGGGTGGCAATGTAAAACTACAACTGTCGTAATTGATTGAATCTCTATCACGGCAACATCGAATCAGGTCGGTCTTATATCCCACGCTACGAGTAGTATTCCAAGCATTCCTTTTCGCGGCCGCGGACGACCCGTTTGCCGGTAGCAGCACCTCGCGTTTCGGTAACAACGGTATGTTGCCCCTCGTGATGCAGGTCGTCGTGAAATGAAATGATGACCCAGTCTTTTACGCGCTCCAGTTGATGGGCGCGCGCGGTATTGGAATATAAGGCGGTAAAATGCCAGCCTTTTTTAGTCGCATGCATAATGGGCAGCCAGGCTTCGCCGTTCGGATTGAAACGCTTGGGCGCGATGGTCGGCAAATCGCCCGCTTGGGCTTTTTTACGGTACTGTCCGTCTATTTTCAACAACAGCGCCACCGGCGGTTCCGCAATGGTTTGTTGCGGTTCCGGCTCCGAGCGGGTACGGCGGTAACCCAACACATGGGCGAGCCAGGATTGCACCAGTGCGATTTTTTTCGCGCTAAAACCAGGAACGGTTTTTAAGCGGCCGTTATGCGCCGCCAGCTCCAGCGCTTCCAGGGTATCGATATGCAGCGTTTCGATGATCCGGTGCGCCGACCTCGGGCCGATGCCCGGAATTTGTTCGAATAAGGCGATCGGATCGTGCCCGGTCCGTAAGCTTTCCAAACGGCTCATGCGGCCGGTCAGGGCAAATTCGTTAATCGATCTGGCGATACCTTCGCCTATGCCGGGAAGCTCCAGCAACGCCGAAAAACCCTCGCGCCGCAGCAATTCCTCGACCGGTTCGGCCGCGGTTTCCAGCGTTTTTGCCGCATTTACATAGGCGTTAACCCGAAACGGGTTGGCTTTCTGTTCATCCAATAAAGCAGCTATTTCCCGCAGTTTCGACGCAATTTCCTTATTTGTAGCCATGTTGCCCCCAAATACCCGTGGAATAGCGGCGCGTTTTCCGCTACGGTTTTTCCGCCCCCTGTAGCAGCATCAGCGCATCTTCAATCTGAACAAGGCTTACATCAATGCCATGGCGCCGAGTGATTAACCGCTGCAACAGCGCCGCGTCGAAATTCGCCGGCTGCATGTTCGCGATCATGCTGGATAAATCCTCATTCACCGCCCAAGGGTAGATAAGCCAGCGCCATTCGCCGACCGTTTCGGCATAAAAGTCGGGAACGAACCTGGAAACGGTTTTAAGGTGCAAGGCCGCCGTGCGCATTTCGTTCGCCGCGCCGCATTGCCGGATATGTTCGACGCCAACCGCAAAGGTATCGCCGCTATCGCAGACGTCATCCAACAGCAGAACATTGCGCCCGGCAATATCGGCGTTTAACGGATATTTGACCAAGGTTTCCTGTTGTTTGAAAGCGCCCTGGTAATGCTCGATTTTGAAACAGGCCAGATCCGGAATGCCGAGCATATCGGACAACAACCGTCCCGGTATATAACCGCCCCGCGCTATGGCGACGATGACATCGATACGAAAATTGGCTGTGTGCAATTGCCGGGCCAGCCGTCGGCATAAGCTATAAACTTCATCCCAGGAAATTAACGTGGCAGGCAATTCTTGTTGCATCTGATAACCTCGGGAGGATTAGGTAACGGTGTTCGGAAACGACAGCTGTTTTTATACGCTCGAAAATGTTAATAACTCTTGTTCGGCAATCACATTCTTCCAAATAGATGCCGCTTCATTATATGGCCCATCGCCAGGTTAAGAAAATGAATCAATCGGGGCTCGGGAACATTACATGAATAACAAGAAAAACACTGTCAATAAAATTGAGTTGGGCATAGGCGAAGCCTTGTTGGTAATCGATATACAACGCGATTTTTTGCCGGGCGGCCATTTGGCGGTAGCGGACGGCGAGCAAGTGGTACCGGTCATGAATGAGTACATCGACTGCTTTATCCGCCGGCAATTGCCGGTATTTGCCACGCGCGACTGGCACCCGAAAAATCATTATTCCTTTATTCGGCAGGGCGGCATTTGGCCCGAACATTGTGTAGCCGATTCCAGTGGCGCTGAATTCGCCAATAACCTGTATCTTCCAGCGGAGGTGTGCATCATCTCCAAAGGGGAAAAAGCGGACACAGACGGTTATTCGGGGTTTAACAACCCGGCATTGAAGCAACAGCTGGAAGCGCTGAATGTCTCGCGTCTGTTCATCGGCGGTTTGGCCACGGATTATTGTGTGCTCAATACCGTATGCGATGCCCTGGACCTTAACTATCGGGTGTTTTTGCTCACGGATGCCATGCGCGCGGTTAACAGGCATGAGCGAGATGGCGAGCGGGCCGTCAAAAAAATGCTGCTAAAGGGTGCGATACCCATTTCGTTCGAGATGATTAAATGACTGAAAATAGCGCATTACTGACCGACCTGTATCAATTGACAATGCTGCAGGGCTATTACGAGCAAGGCATGGAAGAGACAGCCGTGTTCGAGTTTTTTGTACGCAAACTGCCGGAAAACCGCAATTATCTAGTCGCCGCCGGTCTGGAACAGGTGTTGCTCTATCTGCAACAATTGCGCTTTACTCCCGCCGAAATGGCATGGCTGGCCGATAGCGGCCGCTTCAAACCGGCCGTGCTGGATCGGCTGAGTGGATTAACCTTTACCGGCGATGTGCACGCCATGCCGGAAGGCACACTGTTTTTCCCCAACGAACCTATCTTGCGCATCACCGCACCGCTTCCCGAAGCGCAACTGGTGGAAAGCCGAGTAATCAACCTGTTGCATTTTCAGACCTTGATTGCCTCCAAGGCCGCGCGTTCGGTACTTGTTGCGCCGGATAAACTGCTGGTGGATTTCGGCATGCGCCGGGCGCACGGCAGCGAAGCCGCGTTGTTGGCGGCTAGGGCAAGTTATCTGGCGGGTTTCGCCGGTTCGGCGACGGTGGCTGCCGGAATGCAGTTCGGCATTCCCATTTTCGGCACCATGGCGCATTCCTTTGTACAAACGCACGTTAGCGAAAGCCGGGCCTTTATCGATTTCGCCAAGGCCAATCCCGACAACGTCGTGTTATTGATAGACACCTACGACACCGAAGCCGCAGCGCAAAAAGTAGTCGACTTGGCGACTACCTTGCATGCGCAAGGCATAAAAATCAAGGGCGTGCGCCTGGACAGCGGGGATTTGGCCGATCATGCCCGCAAAGTCAGAGCCATTCTCGACTGCGGCGGGCTTGGCGAAACCACCATTTTTGCCAGCGGCAATATCGATGAATTTAAACTGGCGGAATTGACGGCCCAACACGCCCCGATCGACGGCTTCGGTATCGGCACGCACATGGATACCTCGGCGGATGCGCCTTATCTCGACTGCGCGTATAAATTGCAGGAATATGCCGGAATTGCCCGGCGCAAGCGCTCGGAAGGCAAAGCCACCTGGCCCGGACGTAAACAAGTTTATCGCAGATACGACGATAACGGCCTCCTATGCGGCGATACCGTCACCCTGGAAGGCACACCCTGTGCCGGCCAAACGCTACTGCAATTAACGATGAAGGACGGCAAGATTTTTGACCGGCAGCCTACGTTGACCGAAGCTAGAGACCACGCGCTACGGCAATTGAACAGCTTGCCCGCGCCCTTGCGGCAACCGGCAAACGCCCCGCCATACCCCGTGAACATTTCCGCCGAACTTCATGCGCTGGCGAAAATTGTCGATCAACGAGATACGGCTTGAAAGCGAAGGCCGAAATATCGGCTTGGGTGACGAGTTCGAATTTAACGATGGCGGCTATCATCGCTGCCAACCCGCTCTAACCGTGCCGTAACATCAACATAAAGCCACTCGCCACAGCTGTAGCGCGTCTGATAACCTAGCGAGTTGCCGAAGTTTGCGAGGAAACAACCTCACAATGCTGCATTTAGGTTATGTGTCTTTCGCGCAAAAAATTCCGAGCAAAATGAGTTGAAAGAGAAAAACCAGCCCCTTGTGGTCAATCGATCCATCTAATCCAATGACGGCAATTTGATCTTTACCGGCCCACTTGAGTAGCCTGGATGAAGCGAAGCGCAATCCGGGATTTTCGATAGCCTTCATTCCCCGGATTCCATTTCATTCCATCCGGGCTACGCTGGCTTCTTTTTTGCATTTTGGTTAAAACCACTCATACTTACAATGTAAGTGACAATAAACCGAACTGTTAGCCCAAACGCGATTTCTACATTCTTTAGCAGAGATAAATCATCTACCCCCATTTCAGGTTTTATGACGATCGAGAGAAAAACACACATCAGTGAGAGCTGGAGCCGAAAAACTGAACAGCCTGTTAAGTGAAAAACCTGCTACTTTTGAGAGTCCGCAAGGACATAGAAACGGAGCAGAAGATGTCCAAAAAACCAAGAAGAAAACATTCGCCCGCCTTC
>Ga0207952_1000314_pt1 | contig 44465 bp, 43 predicted proteins | sample SubbioR12Aug_8Ca_FD_184831 | JGI IMG/M metagenome (GOLD analysis project Ga0207952, IMG submission 184831) | Serpentinite rock and fluid subsurface biosphere microbial communities from McLaughlin Reserve, California, USA - CR12Aug_8Ca (SPAdes) | ecosystem: Environmental > Terrestrial > Deep... | reverse complement strand
CTGGCTGTTCCGCGACGGGCCCTACAGCATCGCCGCCAGCGGCCAGCCGACGGCGCGCTGGTTCCTCCACGGCTTCTGCGCCTAGGGGAAAGATTGCGGGGAAGAACGATGAAAAAGTCCAAGAACACGCTCACCATTCGCGGCCTAGATGACAGGATCATCGAGCGCCTGAAGGCGCGCGCCCGTACCAAGGGCCGCTCGCTCGAGGCCGACCTGCGCGATCTGTTGATCCATACCTCGCGCCAGCCGCTGATCCTGGATGCCCTGGCCGAGGCCGACCGCATCGCCGCCATGACCTCAGGTGGCCGATGATCGTCGTCGTCGATCCGGGCGTCGCCATCAAGTGGTTCATCGAAGAGCCGCTGCGGCCGCAGGCGCGCTCGCTGCTCGTCAACCGCCACGAAGTGATCGCCCCCGACATCCTGATCGCGGGCGTGGCCGACCTTGCCTGGAAGAAGGCGGCGAGCGGCGAGATCGCGGCTGATCAGGCCACGTCCATCGTCCGCAACATCGCTCTGCCATCTTTCATCTCGGCCTTCGTCGAATCGCCCCGGCTGCGCAACCGCGCCTTCGCGCTCGCGCTGCAATGCGGCTGGCCGGTGCACGACTGCTTCTATGCCGCCTGCGCCGAGGCCGCCTCGACGGCTCTGGTCAGTACCAACGAGACCTTCCTGCAGGCATTGCAGGCCGAAGGGGTCACGCTGCGCGGCGTGCCGCTCGCCCGCGTGCACGAGCTCGACGCCGCGTGATGCCATGGACTACGCCGAACTCCAGGTCACGACCAACTACAGCTTCTTGAGGAGTGGCTCGCACCCGAAGGAGCTGGTCGAACGGGCGATCGAACTCGGCCACAGCGCCATCGGCATCGCGGACCGCAACACTTTGGCGGGTGTGGTGCGAGCATTCGCGGCGATCAAGGAATATTACGAGGAACATCCGACTCCGGAAGACGAACAGATCAAGCTGCTGGTCGGCACTCGGCTCGAGACGCGCGATGGCTATTCGCTGCTCGCCTATCCCACCAATCTCGAGGCCTACAAGCGGTTGTCACGCCTGCTGACGGTGGGTAATCGTCGCGCCGTGAAGGGCGAATGCGACCTTACCTTCGATGATCTTGCCGCCCACGCTGAAGGTATTCTCGCCATCGTCCTGCCGCCGCGGCGGCCTGACGATCCGGCCTTCCGTGAGCGCCTGCGCGCGCTCGCCCGCCTGTTCGGCGACCGCTGCTACCTCGCCGGCACCATGCTGTTTCGCGGTGACGATGCGCGCCGCCTCGCCCAGCTCGATAATCTCGCCGCGGAAATGAAGGTCGGATTCGTCGCCACCAACGACGTGCACTATCACGTACCCGAGCGGCGGGCGCTGCAGGATGTGGTGACTGCCATCCGGCTCGTCTGCACCGTCGACGCGCTGGGCTTCCGCCGTTTTGCCAGCGCCGAACGGCATCTCAAGGACGGCAAGGAGATGGCCCGGCTGTTCCGCCGCCATCCCCGCGCCATCGCGGCCACGCAGGAGATCGTCGAGCGCTGCAACTTCTCGCTCAGGGACCTCACATACCAGTATCCGGTTATCTATGAGGGCGGCGAAACCCCGATGGATAAGCTCGTCCGTCTCACCCGCGAGGGGGCAAAGTGGCGTTATCCCGAGGGGGTTCCGGACAAGGTGACCCGTGCGATCCAACATGAATTCGAGCTCATCAAGAACAAGCGCATCGCTCCCTATTTCCTGACGGTGCACGAGATCGTCCAGTTTGCTCGCAGCCAGGAGATTCTTTGTCAGGGCCGCGGATCGGCCGCCAACTCTGCTGTCTGCTACTGCCTCGGCATCACTTCGGTAAACCCCAACAAGGTCGAGGTCCTGTTCGAACGCTTCCTGTCGAACGCGCGAGACGAGCCGCCCGATATCGATGTCGACTTCGAGCACGAGCGCCGCGAGGAAGTAATTCAGTGGATTTACAGGGAGAAAGGTCGCTCGCGGGCCGCCCTCGCCGCCACTGTAATCTCCTTCAGAAGTCGCAGCGCCATCCGCGAGGTCGGCAAGGTGCTCGGGCTCTCTCCCGACACGGTGGGCGTGATGGCCGACACGGTGTGGGGCATGGGTTCAAACGGCATCAAAGTCGATCATGTGCGCGAAGCCGGCCTCGATCCCACCGACCCGCGCATCATGCTGGCGCTTGAACTGTCGTCGGCTCTCTGCGGCTTCCCGCGTCATCTCTCCCAGCACGTCGGCGGCTTCGTCCTGACCGAGGAACGGCTAGACGAGCTGGTGCCGATACAGAACGCCGCCATGGAAGATCGTACCGTCGTCGAATGGGACAAGGACGATCTCGATGTGCTGGGCATTTACAAAGTCGACGTGCTCGCACTCGGTATGCTGACGGCCCTGCGGAAAAGCTTCACCCTGATCGAGAAGCACTACGGCGAGGAGCTGACCCTCGGCATGGATGATGAGGACCCGGAAGTCTACGACATGCTCTGTCGGGCCGAATCGGTCGGCGTGTTCCAGGTCGAAAGCCGGGCACAGATGTCGATGCTGCCGCGACTGCAGCCGCGCAAATATTACGATCTCGTCGTCGAAGTGGCCATCGTGCGGCCAGGCCCCATCCAGGGCGGCATGGTTCATCCCTACCTGAAGAACCGTGCCAATCCGGCCGCCGTCACCTATCCAAAACCCGAACTCGAAGCCGTCCTGAAAAGGACTTTGGGTGTGCCGCTGTTTCAGGAACAGGCGATGCAGATCGCCATCGTCGCCGCAGGTTTCAAGCCAGAAGAAGCGGACAGGCTGCGGCGCGCCATGGCGACGTTTCGCAATAACGGCACCATCTATAAGTTCGAGATTCCCTTCATCGAGGGGATGGTGAAGAACGGCTACGAACGCGACTTCGCCGAACGTTGCTTCAAGCAGATCCAAGGTTTTGGCGAATACGGCTTCCCCGAAAGTCATGCCGCGAGCTTCGCCATCCTCGTCTACGATTCCTCGTACGTGAAGCATTACTATCCCGAAGTCTTCGCCGCTGCCCTGCTCAACTCCCAGCCCATGGGCTTCTATGCGCCGGCCCAGCTCGTGCGTGACGCTCGCGACAACGGCGTCGAAGTCCGACCACCCGACATCAATGCGAGCATCTGGGATTGCACCCTGGAGCCACCTGTCCAGAACAACCGTTGCGCCCTGCGACTGGGGCTGCGCCAAGTGGCCGGACTTTCCGAGGACGACGTCGATCGAATGGTCGCTCAGCGCGCGACCCCGTATCGCGATCCGGCCGACCTGTGGCGACGCGCCGGCCTCACCAAACGCCAGATCATCGCTCTGGCCCGTGCCGATGCCTTCGCATCTCTGGGCTTCACGCGCCGCGACGTATTGTGGGCGGTGCGCGGCTTCTCCGATGTTGCCTTGCCGCTGCTCGACCACACGTCTGATCCCGAGCCAGCCGTCACTCTGCCTGACCTGACGCTCGGCGAACAGGTGGTGGACGATTACGGCAGTTTCTCGATGTCGCTGCGTTCACATCCATTGACCTTGCTGCGTCCGGTCTTCTCGGCACGCGGCATCTCCAGCACGTCGGTGCTGGAGGACTCGAAAAACGGCGACGTCTTCACCCTGGCTGGTCTCGTGTTGGTGCGCCAGCGGCCAGGCACGGCCTCGGGCGTGGTGTTCGTCACCATTGAGGACGAACACGGCATCGCCAACCTTGTGGTATGGCCCAAGGTGTTCGATGCACACCGTCGCACCGTCATGGGTGCGCGCCTGCTGGGCGTGCGTGGGAAGATCCAGCGCGAGGGTGAAGGGGATTATGTCGTGATCCACCTCGTTGCCGAGGAACTCTGGGATTTCTCAGCCGAACTCGACTCCATCTCCGAGCTCGACGAATTCCACCTGACCAACGGCCGCGGCGATGAAGTCCGCAGCGATCCGGGCGACCGCCGCATGGCGGTGCCCGAAGCCAACGCGACGCGCCACCGGTCCAGCCGCACCGTCCCGGCAGTACTCGACCGGCCCAAGATCAAGATCGCGTCACGCGACTTCCACTAGAGGTCGGCGTAGACCGCCCGCTCGAAATTCTCGAACGCGGTCACCGCGCGGGCGTCGTAGAACGGCAGCAGCTGCGTCGCCCACACGCCCGTCACCTTCTTCACCGGGTCGATCCAGAAATAGGAATTGGCGAGTCCGCCCCAGGTCAGACTGCCGGCTGCGCGCCTCTCGGGAAACGGCTCGGGATTGATCATGAAGGTGAGGCCCCACTTCATGCCGTCGACGAAGTTCATGTCCGTGCTGCGGGCCGGAATGTACGACTTGAGCGGGCGGCAAAGAACGCCCTCCTTCATCGAGTTACGAAACATCTCCTTCACCGTCTCAGGTTGCAGGATCGGCGCGCCTCCCATCAAAAGCGTGCGCGTGAACTTGAGATAATCGCTGACCGTCGAGTAGAGCGCGCCGCCGCCCTGGAACACTTCGGGATTCTGGTTGAGTTCGTGCTCGGTCGCGGTGAAACCGCCGCCTTCCTTGCGGACATGTACCGCGGCCTTGCGCGGCCGCATCGCCGGCGTGATCTTGAATCCGCTGTCCGTCATGCCGAGCGGCTCGAAGATGTTTTCCTTCATATAGCGGTCGAGCTTCATCCCGCTCACCGCCTCGACCATCAACCCCGCCCAGTCGATCGAGATCGAGTAGGTCCAGCGGTCGCCCGGGTCGAAAATCAGCGGCGTCGACAGTACTTCCATGGAGGCAGGCTTGAGCGGCCCTTTGACCTGCACGTAATGAAAGATTTGACCGTCCCAGGTGTCGTAGCCCATTCCCGATGTGTGGGTGAGCAGGTGCCGCAAGGTTATCGGCCGCTCGGGCGACCTCGTGTAGATGGTGCCGTTGCTGGTGATAACGCCCAATACCTTCTTCTCACCTATCGCCGGCAGCACGTCCGCCGCCGGCGTATCGAGCGAGAGCTTGCCCTTCTCGACCATCTGCATGACAGCCGCCCCTGTGATCGCCTTGGTCATCGAGGCGATCCAGATCACGCTGTCGAGCTTCAGCCCCCCTGCCGCGCCCTCGAAGATCACGCCCTTGTCCGTTGCGGCTGCCGCGGCAACGCCGTGCACGTCGCCCGCATCGACCGATTCTTTCAGCTTCTTGTCGATATTCATGTTTCCTCCGGCTGCCGGAGATTACGCGAGACGCGTCGCCTCATCGATCAATTCCTGCGCCGCCATATCCAGGAGTTCATCGTCGGCGGTGCCGTCCAGTACTCTCTCGCGACCGATCTCCAGAAGTACGGGCACCGCCAGCGGCGAAATGCGGTCCAGCCGCCGGTAGTCGATCCGGCCCTTGGTGCGCTTCAGGAGTTCGCCCAGCCGCTTCAGGTCGGCAAGCTGCCAGGCCGCGTCCTGGCGCGTCGCCCGCAGCAGAATGTGGCCAGGCTCGTGCTGGCGCAGCGTGTCGTAGATCAGGTCGGAGCTGAACGTCACCTGCCGCCGCGACTTCTCCTCGCCGGGAAAGCGCCGCTCGATCAGGCCCGCGATCACCGCGACGTTGCGGAAGGATCGCCGCAGCATGGTCGATTCATCCATCCATGCCTCGAGATCGTCGCCCAGCATGTCCTCGTCGAACAGCTGGTCGAGCTGCGCCTTGGTGGGCGGCCGGAGCCCCCAGAGGCCCAGCACATAGTCGGTGGCCACGAATCCCAGTGGGCGCAAGCCCATCCGCTCCATGCGCCGCGTCAGCAGCATGCCCAGGGTCTGGTGGGCGTTCCGGCCCTCGAAACAATAGGCCACGATGAATTGCTTGCCACCCCTCGGGAACCCTTCGATCAGCAATCGGTCTGCTTGGGGCAGGCCGGAGCGCCAGCGCTGGATATCGAGCCACTGGCGTACCTCGGCCGGCAACTTGGGATGCCTGGAAGGGTCCTGCAGGATGCCGCGCACGCGGTCGGCCAGGAAGGTCGAGAGCGGCAGGCGGCCGCCACCGTAGGCCGGCACCTTGGGATCGCCGCCCGTCGCCAGCGAACATTGCGCCATCAACTCCTTCACGCCTTCGAAACGCAGCAGCCGACCGGCGAAGGTGAAGGTGTCGCCCGGCACCAGCCCCTGGATGAAAGCCTCCTCTACCTCGCCCAGGACCGGCCCGCGCCGCAGCTTCACTTTCAGAAGCGGTAGTTCGACGATGGTGCCAACGTTCATGCGGAACTGGCGTGCCACCAACGGCGAGGCCAGCATCCAGCGGCCGCCGGGCAATTCCTTCAACCGGTGCCAGCGGTCATAGGCCGCCAGCGCATAGCCGCCGGTGGCCACGAAATCGAAAGTATCATCGTAATCCTGGCGCGGCAGGTCGCGATAGGGCTGGGCACGCCTCACCTCGTGAAAGAACGCCTCGCGGTCGATCGGCTGGGCGCAGGCGGTGCCCACGATGTGCTGGGCCAGGACATCGAGACAGGGTGGCCGTGGCGGATCCCCGTCGAGCTCGCGCGCCTCGACAGCTTCGAGGGCGGCCAGCGATTCGAGCACCTCGAAGCGGTTGGCGGGCGCGATCATGGCGCGGCTGGACTCGTCCAGCCGGTGGTTGGCGCGGCCGATCCTCTGCATAAGGCGGCTTACGCCCTTGGGCGCACCCATCTGGATCACGAGATCGACGTCGCCCCAGTCGATGCCGAGGTCGAGCGACGAGGTCGCCACCACGGCGCGCAGCTTGCCGGCCGCCATGGCCGCCTCGACCTTGCGGCGCTGCTCGACGGCGAGCGACCCGTGATGCAGCCCGATCGGCAGATTGTCTTCGTTGATCCGCCACAGCCCATCGAAGGCGAGTTCGGCCTGGGCGCGGGTGTTGACGAAGATGATCGAGGTCTTGTGGTGCCGGATGATGTTGTAGATTTCGGGCACCGCGTGCCGACCCATGTGGCCGCCCCAGGGAATACGCTCGTGGGCATCGATGATCGTCACCACCGGCTGGGCCCCCGGCTCTCCCTGCACGATCTCGACCGGATCGTCGTGAAGCCGCAGGTAGTCGGCGAGCGCCGGCGGATCGGCGACCGTGGCTGAAAGACCAACAAACCGCGCCTGCGGCGCCAGCGCCGCCACGCGCGCAAGACAGAGCGCCAGGTGATGGCCGCGCTTGGTGGTGGCGAAAGCGTGCAGCTCGTCGATGATCACGCATTTCAGATTGGCGAAGAATTTTGCGGCGTCGAGGTAGCTCAACAGCAGCGCCAGCGACTCCGGCGTCGTCATCAGCAGGTCTGGCGGCCGTTCGCGCTGGCGCAGCCTCCGGCTCTGCGGCGTGTCGCCGGTCCGGCTCTCGGCCCGCACCGGCAGCTTCATCTCGGCGATCGGCGTTTCGAGGTTGCGCTTGATGTCCGTGGCCAGCGCCTTCAGCGGCGAAATGTAGAGCGTGTGCAACTCGCCCTTGCCCTTGATATGGGCCAGGTCCTCGCCCTTGCGCCGGCGCTCCGTGAGCTCGACCAGAGACGGCAGAAAGCCCGCCAGGGTCTTGCCGCCGCCGGTCGGCGCGATCAGCAGCGCGCTCCTGCCCTCCGCGGCCAGATCGACCAGGGCAAGCTGGTGCGGCCGCGGCGCCCAGCCGCGACTTTCGAACCAGCGTGCAAACAGATCGGGAAGAACCATATCTCTTGGGTAAGATGCACCCGTTCCGATGGCAACCGACACCCTGAATCCTCGTAGCTGGCTCTATCCGACGCCGCGCGGCCTCTACTGCGAACCGGGCGACTTCTATGTCGATCCCGCCGTGGCGGTGGCGCGTGCCGTGGTCACCCATGGGCACGGCGACCATGCCCGTCCCGGCCATCGCGCGGCCCTGGCCACGCCCGAAACGCTCGCCATCATGCGCGCCCGCTTCGAGGATATGCCGAATACCACGCAGCAGCCGCTGGCCTATGGCGAAGCCGTCCGCCTCGGCGAGGTCGACGTTCGCCTGGCGCCTGCCGGTCATATCCTGGGCTCCGCGCAAGCAGTACTGGCATTCAAGGGGCAGCGCATCGTGGTCTCGGGCGACTTCAAGCGCCGGCCCGACCCCACCTGCCCGCCGTTCGAGCCGGTGCCGTGCGACGTCTTCATCACCGAGGCGACCTTCGCCCTTCCGGTCTTTCATCATCCCTCCGATGCCGGCGAAATCGGCAAGCTGCTGCGCTCCGTCGCCACTTTTCCCGAGCGTACGCATCTGGTGGGCGTCTACGCCCTCGGCAAATGCCAGCGCGTGATCAAGCTCCTGCGCGCGGCGGGCTACGACCAGCGCATCTGGCTGCACGGCGGCCTGCTGTCGCTCTGCAAGCTCTACCAGGACCACGGCATCGATCTCGGCGACGTGGCGCCGGTCTCCGACGCCATCCTCGAAACTTTTAAGGGCGCCATCGTCCTCTGCCCGCCCTCGGCCATGGCCGACCGCTGGTCGCGTCGTTTCGCCGATCCCGTCGCGGCGCTCTGCTCGGGCTGGATGGGCGTACGTGCCCGCGCCCGCCAGCGTGGCGCCGAACTGCCGCTGGTGATCTCCGACCATGCCGATTGGCCCGAGCTGACGCAGACGCTGAAGGACGTTGGCGCGCCCAAGGTCTGGGTGACGCATGGCCGCGAGGAGGCCCTCGTTCACTATGCGCGCTCGATCGGCATCGATGCCGAGGCGCTGCATCTCGCCGGCCGCGAGGAAGAAGGTGCCTGAGCCATGCAGGCCTTCGCCCAGCTTCTCGATTCGCTCTCCTTCGAGACCGCGCGCAATGCCAAGCTCCGGCTGATCGAAACCTACCTGCGCGCCGCCCCGGATCCGGATCGTGGCTGGGCGCTGGCAGCGCTGACGGGCGGGCTCGACTTTCCCGCCGCCAAACCGGCGCTGCTGCGCGGCTTCGGCCAGGACAAGATCGGGCCGGAGCTATTCGCCCTCTCCTACGACTATGTCGGCGATCTCGCCGAGACCCTGGCGCTGATCTGGGAGACCGATCCCGCCGCAGGGCCACCGCCCAGCCTGGGCGAGGTGGTCGAGACGCTGCAGCGCGCCACCAAGACGCAGACGCCGGCGATCCTGAAGCGCTGGCTGGATGCACTCGATTCGACCGGCCGCTGGGCACTCCTGAAACTGCTGACCGGTGCCTTGCGGGTGGGCGTCTCCGCCAGGCTCGCCAAGCAGGCCGCCGCCAATATCGGCAACCAGCCCGTCGATGCCGTGGAAGAGATCTGGCACGGCCTCTCGCCACCCTATCGCCCATTGTTCGAGTGGCTTCTGGCCGACGCGCCCCGGCCAAGCAGCAATGCCGGCGGTGCCTTCCTACCGCCGATGCTGGCCAATCCCATCGATCGCGCCGAACTCGACACGCTCGACCCAGCGCACTTCCGCGCCGAATGGAAATGGGATGGCATCCGCGTCCAGGTCGCTTCGTCCGGCGGCGTGAAGCGGCTTTATAGCCGAGCTGGCGAGGACATCTCCGGCTCCTTCCCCGACATCGTCGAGGCGATTGACTTCGAGGGCGTATTCGACGGCGAACTGCTGGTGCGCCGCGAGGAGGCCGTGGCGCCCTTCAACGACCTGCAGCAGCGCCTCAACCGCAAGAGCGTGACGCCCAAGATGCTAAAAGAGCATCCTGCTCACGTCAGGCTCTATGACGTCCTGTGGCTGGAGGGCCTGGATCTGCGCACGCTCTCCTTCGACGAGCGGCGCATCAGGTTGGAAGCCTGGATGGCGCTAAAGCCGCGCCAGCGCTTCGACCTCTCGCCACTGGTACCCTTCAAGGACTGGGCGCATCTCGCCGAGATGCGCGAGGAGGCGCGAAGCGACAGCGTCGAAGGGCTGATGCTGAAGCGCGGCGACAGCGCCTATCTCGCCGGTCGGCCCAAGGGGCCGTGGTTCAAGTGGAAGCGCGACCCCATGCTGGCCGACTGCGTGCTGATGTACGCCCAGCGCGGCCACGGCAAGCGAAGCTCGTTCTATTCCGACTTCACCTTCGGCTGCTGGCGAGAGGTCGAGGGCAAGCGCGAGCTGGCGCCGGTCGGAAAGGCCTATTTCGGCTTCACCGACGAGGAGCTGCGCTGGCTCGACAAGTGGGTGCGCGACCACACGACGAACCGCTTCGGTCCGGTGCGCGAAGTGACGCAAGAGCTGGTGCTGGAAGTGGCGTTCGATGGCATCGCCCGGTCGAGTCGCCACAAATCCGGTGTGGCCTTGCGTTTTCCGCGAATCAGTCGCATCCGGACGGACAAGCCGGCGGCCGAGGCCGACACCATCGACACCCTCCTGCGGCTCTTGCCGTAACGGGGCCGCAACACCATTATCTGGGCGACATGATCGACCCATTTGGCCGCCATATTTCCTACCTCCGCGTTTCGGTGACGGATCGCTGCGATTTCCGCTGTGTCTATTGTATGGCGGAGGACATGACTTTCCTGCCCAAGGCGGAAGTCCTGTCGCTCGAGGAACTCGAGCGCCTGTGCGGCGCCTTCGTGCGCCGCGGCGTGAAGAAACTGCGCCTGACCGGCGGCGAGCCGCTGGTGCGCAAGAACGTGATGTCGCTGTTCCGCGGTCTCGGCCGCCACCTCGACAGCGGCGCGCTGGAGGAGCTGACGCTCACCACCAACGGCAGCCAGCTCGCGAAGTACGCCAAGGAACTGGCCGCCATCGGCGTCCGCCGCGTGAACGTGTCGATGGACACGCTCGACCCGGACAAGTTCCGCGAACTGACGCGCTGGGGCGATCTCGACCAGGTGATGCGCGGGCTCGACGCCGCCCAGCAGGCCGGTTTGCACATCAAGATCAACGCCGTGGCGCTGCGCGGCGTGAACGACATGGAATTCGACGAGCTGATCCGCTTCAGCCATGGCCGCGGCATGGACCTGGTCCTGATCGAGGTCATGCCGATGGGCGAGATCGGCGCCGACGCCCGGCTCGACCAGTATCTGCCGCTATCGCTGGCGCGGACCGAGATTGCCAAGCACTTCACGCTCACCGAGACCGACTATCGCACCGGCGGACCGGCGCGCTACTTCAAGGTCGAGGAGACCGGCGGGCGGCTGGGCTTCATCACGCCGCTTACCCACAATTTCTGCGAAAGCTGCAATCGCGTCCGCCTCACCTGCACCGGCACGCTCTATATGTGCCTCGGCCAGGAGGATGCCGCCGACCTGCGCGGCCCGTTGCGCGCCTCCGAAAGCGACGAGATCCTCGACCAGGCGATCACCGCCGCGATCGCGCGCAAGCCCAAGGGCCACGACTTCATCATCGACCGCCGCCACACCGGCCCCGCCGTCCCCCGCCACATGAGCGTGACCGGCGGCTAAGACCTTCAGGGTGCGGGCGGCGTGGATGTGCTCTTGATCCTGGCCCGGCGCACCGCCTCGCGATGCGAGATGTAGAGGGCGCTGGCGAAGATCACCGCCGCACCGACGAAGGTCCAGACATCGGGCTGCTGGAAGAACAGGAAATAGCCCAGCAGGGTGTTCCAGATCAGCGACAGAAAGCCGATTGGCTGCAGCAGCGTGATGTCGGCGAGTTGATAGCCGCGCTGCTGGCAGACGTGCCCCAGCGTGCCGGCGAGGCCGGCCGCGACGAACCACAGCAGGTCGACCCAGTCCGGCGTCTGCCAGAACCAGATCGCGACCGGCGCGGCGCAGATCACGATCACGATGTTCTGCCAGATCACGATGGTGTTGGCCGAGTCGGTGCGGGCCAGCGCCTTGGAGATCAGGTTCGAGGCCGAGAAGATCGGCGTCGAGACCAGGATGCAGATCACGCCGAGATGAATGTCGCCGAAGCCCGGCCGGATGATGATCATGGCGCCGATGAAGCCGACGATGACGGCAATCCAGCGCCGCAGACGCACATCCTCGGCCAGGAACAGTGCGGCGCCGATGGTGACGAAGATCGGCCCGGTGAAGCCCAGTGCCGTGATCTCGGCCAGGGTCGTGAGCGGCAGCGCCACGAACCACAGCATCATGCCGACGGTGTGGATGGCGCCGCGCGAGATGTGCAGGCCGAGCCGATTGGTGTGCAGCGACCGGTAGAGACCGAGGCGGATTATGACCGGCACCAGGATCAGCGCGCCGAACAAGTAGCGCAGGAACGCCATCACGAAGGGATTGAGGTGCTGCGCCGGAATCAGCGTGAAGACATTCAGCGCCGCGAACAGGAGTCCCGACAGGGCAACCCACAGGATGCCGCGCAGATTGGGCGGCAGCGCGAGCCAACGGGCGACGAGAGCGGACACGCCGCAACTATGTCACACGACATGCAGCGAGGCATCCGCGGGACTGGGCCCGCGTCTCGGTACGCGGCCTAGGCCTCGCCGACGGCCTCGGTGTCGGGCGGCACCGAGTGAACGACAGGCTCGCCGCGCAGATCCGCGACCCGCTGGACGAGTTCCTCGATGTAGGGATCGTGGATGCCGAGCGAACGCGCATGCTCGGCGGTATTGGTGAGATAGTCGCGGCAGGCGCCGCGGCGCCCCTCGGCGAAAGCGATGTGATGGGCGGTGCGTTCCATCGGCAGGTCGCCACAATATTGGCAGTGGGTGGTGTCGATCACGAAAGTGACCGCCGTCACGATACGCCCGTCGCTCAACCTGGTCGGCACCCAGCGTGCCTGGTAGACGCCGGACAGCATCTCGCGGTTCCACAGGATCGCCAGTTCGCTGCGGACCTGGTCCGGCGCCAGACGATAGGCGATGCCCTCGCAGGAGCCGCCACCTTCAAGCGCAAGCATCAGGCCGGGCAATTCAGGTGTCCCGCGGCCGAGCGGAATCCAGAAACAGAAGGACCGACGCCAGCCCTCGACCGTGCAGGGTAGCGCTTCGGCGAATTCAAGGGCAGGATTCCACATCAGCGAGCCGTAGGCGAACACCCACGCCTCCTCGCCCGGCTGGTAGCGGAGCAGCGCCTGCTTGAGGCTTGCCTCGCGTTGCTCCGATGAGAGGAAGAAATCGTAGCCGGCCTTGCGGGCGTCGGCGACGATCTGATCAACGCGTTCCGAGCTCAGATCCTCGCGTGTCAGCAAGTCCGCTCTCCCCACGCCCGGCTACGCACAGCGCGCATACTCAGGCGCCGTACACGATGGACATGGTCTCGGCGATACAGGCCGGACGCTCCTGGCCCTCAACCTCGATCGTGATCTGATTGGTGAGCCGTACGCCACCCTTGTCCATCGGATCGGCGGCGATCAGCTTGGCGCGGGCGCGCACGCGCGATCCGGCCGGCACCGGGCTGGTGAAGCGCACCTTGTTGCAGCCGTAGTTGATGCCGTTGCGGACATTGTTGATGTGCGAAATCTGGTGATTGAGCATCGGGATCAGCGACAGCGTCAGAAAGCCGTGGGCGATGGTCTTGCCGCCCGGCATGTCCTTCTTGGCGCGCTCGACGTCGACATGGATCCATTGGTGGTCGCCGGTCGCGTCGGCAAACTGGTTGATGCGATCCTGCGAGACCTCCACCCAGTCGCTCACCCCGATCTCCTGCCCGACATACTTATGCATCTCGTTGGGGTGGGCGAATTCTCTCTTGGCCATTTCCTACCTCGGTAACGCTTTCTTCTTGGCGACTGCAAAGATAGCACGAAATCGCCGCGATCCTAGTCGAACCCGCCTCGTCGCCGTCGCCCAATCGGGTGCCATTTGTAGCGGCCGGGTGCCATTTGTAGCGGGTTGTCACATTTGTATCGTCACTGACTTTTGCCCATCATGCGAGCAACAAAAATGCACAGGAGGAGACCCGGCGATGACCCGCGAAACCGTTCTCTATGACGTCGCCGAGCGCATCTGCACCATCACGCTGAACCGCCCGGACAGGCTGAACGCCTGGACCCGGCAGATGCATCTCGACCTCAAGGACGCCATGTCCACGGCCGGTGCCGACCCCGAGGTCCGGGCCATCATCCTGACCGGCGCGGGCCGCGGTTTCTGCGCCGGCGCCGACATGGGCGGCCTGCAGGCGATCGGCGCGGGCGCCGCCACCGACCGGTCGAGCAAGGCCCAGGATGGCCTGCCCGGCGGCAGCACGCTGGCCGAATTCAAGATGAACTACTCGTACTTTCCCTCGATTCCGAAATTCATCATTGCTGCAATCAATGGTCCCTGCGCCGGCGTCGGTCTGGTCATCCCGCTCTATGCCGATCTGCGCTTCGCCTCCGAGTCGGCCGTGTTCACCACCGCCTTTGCCCAGCGTGGCCTGATCGCCGAGCACGGCGTGAGCTGGCTGCTGCCACGCCTGATCGGCCTGCCGGCGGCGATGGATCTTCTGTGCTCCGCCCGCAAGTTCCGCGCCCCCGAGGCGCTGGCGCTGGGCCTGGTGAGCCGCGTCATCGCCGACGACAAGCTGCTGGCCGAGACGCGGGCCTATGCCACGCTTCTCGCCAACACCGTCTCGCCGCGCTCGGTCGCGGTGATGAAGCGCCAGCTTTGGGAGGCCGAGTTCCAGACCCTGGCCGAGGCCACGGTGCAGGCTAACCACGAGATGGACCTCTCCTTCCAGACCGCCGACTTCAAGGAAGGCGTCGCCCACTTCCTCGAGAAGCGGGCGGCGCGATTCACGGGAAAGTAGATCGCCGCCACTAGACCTTCTCCGTCTCGCCGGCCCGCGGCTGCCAGGTCATCAGGCGGCGCTCCACCGCACCGACGGCGGTGTCGAGCGCCAGCGCGAAGGCCGTCAGCACGAGGATGCCGGCGAACACGGTGTTGATATCGAAGGTGCCCTCGGCCTGCAGGATGAGATAGCCGACGCCGCGCGCCGATCCCAGATACTCGCCGACCACGGCGCCCACGAAGGCCAGGCCCACGGCATTGTGCAGGCTGGCGAACACCCAGCTCATGGCGGCCGGCAGATAGATCGAGCGCAGCAGCTGGCGGCGCGAGGCGCCCAGCATGCGGGCGCTGGCGATCAGGTTGGGACTGACCTCACGCACGCCCTGGTAGACGTTGAAGAACACGACGAAGAACACCAGCGTGACGCCCAGCGCCACCTTCGACCAGATGCCGAGGCCGAACCATACGGCAAAGATCGGCGCCAGCACGACGCGCGGCATCGAATTGAAGCCCTTGATATACGGATCCATCACCGCCGAGGCGGTCGGCGACAGCGCCAGCCACAGCCCGATCACCAGACCCGAGATCGCGCCGATCGAGAATCCCAGGGCGGTTTCGAGCAGGGTGACGGCAAGATGGATGAAGATCTCGCCCGAGGTGAACCAGTCGACGATGACCCAGAACACCTTCTGCGGTTCGCCGAAGAAGAAGGCGGCGCGGTTGTCCTGCTCGAAATAGACCGGCGGCACGAGCCCCGGCGCCGTCAGCAGGTACCAGACGGCGATCAGCACGATCAGAACCAGGATCTGCAGGGAACGCAGTCGCATGTCAGAGAACCTTCTGCGCTTCGTAGGCCTTCAGGACTTCCTCCCGCATGGCGTTCCAGATCTCGCGGTGCAGGTCGAGGAAGGCCGGCGTCATGCGGATCTCCGAGACATCGCGCGGCCGCGGCAGATCGACCTTGAAGTCACCGATCGGCCGCGTCGCCGGCCCCGCCGACAGCACGATCACGCGGTCGGAGAGCGCAATCGCCTCCTCGAGATCATGGGTGATGAACAGCACCGACTTGCGGTCCACGGCCCACAACGCCAGCAGCTCGTTTTCCATGAGCTGGCGGGTCTGCACGTCGAGCGCCGAAAACGGCTCGTCCATCAGCAGGATGTCGGGACTGAGGATCAGGGTTTGCGCCAGCGCCAGGCGCTTGCGCATGCCACCCGACATCTGGTGCGGATAGCGGTCGCCGAATCCCGCCAGCCCGACCCGGCGTAGCCATTCCTCGCCGCGGGCCACCGCTTCGGCACGCGCCACGCCACGGAACTCGAGACCGGCCACGACATTGTCGATGCCCGACCGCCACGGCATCAGCGCGTCGGCCTGGAACATGTAGCCGGCGCGGCGATTCACCCCATCGGCCGACAGCAGGCGTTCGCCGAAGACCTCGACCGTCCCTGACGAGGGTTCGAGCAGCCCCGCCGCCACGTTCAGAAGCGTGGACTTGCCGCAGCCGGTCGGACCGACCACCGACACGAACTCGCCCTTGGCGACCTCGAGGGTGGTATTGGCCACCGCCGTATAGGCGCCGCCCCGCCCGTCGCGGGCGGCGAAGCGGCAAGTGATGTCAGCCAGCGCGAGGGCCGGCACGCCGTTCGTCGACACGCCGGGCTAGCTGCGCTTGCCGGCGCGCTGCGCGAACTCGTTGGTCCAGGTGTCCGCGAGCTTGATCTTGGCGACGTCGGCCGCGATCTTGGGATCGCCGTCGACGAGGAACTTCAAGGCATTCTCCATGGCGCCCGCCGGCATCACGCCGTCCGGCGAAATCGTCTCGCGCACGCCCACGAACGACTTCTCGTAGACGGCACGATCACCCAGCAGGTAGGCCTCGGGCACGGCGCTCGCGACCTCGGCCGGCGCCGCCTTCTGCAGCCATTCGTTGGCGCGCACGATCGCCGTCGCCAGCGCCTGCGCCGTGTTCGGCGTCTTCTTCAGGAGATCGGGCTGGGCGTAGAGGCAGGCCGCCGGGAAGGCGCCGCCGAACAGCTCCTGGTTGCCCTTCATCGTGCGCGTGTCGAGCATGATCTTGATCAGCTTCTTCTCCTGCAGGATCGTCAGCGCCGGGTCGGCCTGCGAGATGCCGTCGACCTCGCCCTTCTCCACCGCGGCCACCACCGAAGCGCCAGCGCCGACGCCGATCGCCACGATGTCGGTGGCCTTCAAGCCGCCCTTGGCGGCCCAGAAGTTCACCAGCATGTTGGTCTGCGAGCCCGGTGCGGTGACGCCGAACTTCATGCCTTTGACATCGGCCGGTCCCTTGACCTTCTCGGCAACGGCGGTGCGCAGGCCGATGGCGAGTTGCATGCCGCGGCCGATCAGGGCGAAGCCGATGATCGGCTGGCCGCGTTGCTGCATGCGGATGGTGTGCTCGTAGGCGCCGGCCACGACGTCGGCGCTGCCGCCCATCAAGGCCTGCAGCGACTTGGCGCCGCCCTGGAAGTCGTTGATCTCGACGTCGAGGCCCGCTTCCTTGAAGAAGCCCTTCCGCTCGGCAATGGTGAGCGACAGATAGTAGAGGGCGGACTTGCCGCCGACTGCCAGTACTACCTTCGTCTTCTCGGGCTTGCCCCCTGTGCTCCCTTGGGCGCGGGCGACATAGGGCGCGGCCACCAGCATCGGGGCCGCCGCCAGCAACGTCCGGCGCCGAAATTGTAGCTTGGTCATCGTTTCCTCCATTGAAACCCTATTTTCGTCAGCCTGCCGTAAGCTCCCGAAGCAGGCAACCGACCCGGAGCCGATCCCGAGTCAGTGGGACACCGGTTCGCGTCGCCATGGACTTCACTTTTTGTCGGTCAAGCCTTTGATCTCATTCACCGAATCCAGCGCCACGATGGCTGGCGCATGGGACGCCAAACGGTTCGTTTTACGTCGCCGTTCCCTTGGGACACGGAGTGAAGGTGATTTCACTCCGTGCAGTCATGGTCGGTCCTCCTGCTCTCCCGCCAGCGGCGGCAGGATATCAGACGGATAGGAAAAAATCAATAGGCCTATTCTCGGAATTGCCGCTCCGTCCACCACGGAAAGTAGGACGGCATGCCATCGCTCACCTTCATGGGGAACTTCGCCGGCCGCTTCTCGAGGAAGGCCACCACCCCCTCCTTCACGTCGGCCGACTTGCCGCGGGCGTAGATGCCCTTCGAGTCCACCTTGTGCGCCTCCATCGGATGGTCGGCGCCCAGCATCTTCCAGATCATGTGGCGATTGAGCGCCACCGCGACCGGCGCGGTGTTGTCGGCGATCTCGCGTGCCAGCGCGTAGGCCGCCGGCAGCAGGGCTTCGGGCTTGTGGATCGAGCGCACGAGGCGGCCGGCCAGCGCTTCCTCGGCCGGAAACACGCGGCCGGTCATGACCCATTCCAGCGCCTGCTGCGGGCCGACCAGGCGCGGCAGGAACCAGCTCGAGCAGGCCTCCATGACGATGGCGCGGCGGGTGAAGACGAAGCCGTAGCGCGCCGCCTCGGAGGCGAGACGAATGTCCATCGCGAGCTGCATGGTGACGCCGACGCCGACCGCCGGACCGTTGCAGGCGGCAATGGTGGGCTTCAGCGATTCGTAGGCGCGGAGCGTGAAGAGGCCGCCACCGTCGCGATGGCCGTCGAGACCGGGATCGACCGGCCCGCGGTTCTCGGCGTTGAAGGTGTTGGCACCGCCCGACAGGTCAGCCCCGGCGCAGAAGCCGCGGCCGGCGCCGGTGAACACCACCGCCCGCACATCGTCGTCGCGGTCGGAGCGGTCCATGGCGTCCAGGAGCTCCGACAGCATCTTGCCGGTGAAGGCGTTGAGCTTGTCCGGCCGGTTCAGCGTGATGGTGAGGATGCCGTCCTGGATCTCGTATTTGATCTGCTCGTAGGTCACCGTCTTTGCCTCACGTCTGATTGATCAGCATCACGCCGCCCATGATGAGGGCGATGCCGCCGATCTGCTTGAGGCCGAACGGCTCGCCGAACAGGAAGTGGCCGAGCACCGCCACGATCGCATAGGACAGCGACACGCTGGGAAAGGCGACCGACACCGGGATCTTGCGCAGCGCAACGATGTAGAGGAACGCCGCCGAGCCGTAGAGCGCGAGGCCGGCAATCGTCGAGGGCCGCGTGAGCTGGCTGACGAAGTCGGGCGCGCTGGCGCCCACCTTGAGCAGTATCTGGCCGCCTATGCCGGTCAGGATGCCGATGCCGAGCGCCACATAATAGATCGTCATTCAGGCCTCCGGTTCGGATTGCTCGCGATGGGGCTGGCCGCCCGCTCGTGTGTCGGCCTTTGGCCGCTCGACGTCGAGGCCTGTGCCCGGTCCGCCCGCATTGCGACGGAAAACCTCGCGGACCAGGTACTGGGGCTTGCGGTTCATCGCCAGGAACATGCTGCCGAGATACTCGCCGATGACGCCGAGCACGACGAGCTGGACGCCGGCCAGAACCAGCACGGCCACCATCATCGACGCCCAGCCTTGCGGTGGCTTGTCGGAAAGGATCGCCTCGACGATGGTGATGACCGCCGCCACGGCCCCCAGGGCACCGAAGCCCAGCCCGAACAGGGTGGCGAGCCTGAGCGGCATCACCGAGAAATTGAGGAACATCGCCAGCCAGAGCCGCATCAACCGGCGCAGCGTATAGTTGGATCGCCCTTCGTTGCGTGGCAGGTGATGGACTTGCAGGCGGCCGACGTTCTGCGTCACCTGGAACACCAGCCCGTCGACATAGGGAAAGGGCCCCTCGTAGCTCGCCACGATGCGCTCGCGCACGAACGCCGAGAGGCAGCGGAAGCTCGAGAGATAGAGGCCGGGCGGCTTGTCGATCAGCCGGTCGGCGCACCAATTGGTGAAGCGGCTGCCCAGGTTGCGCCAGGCGGCGTGCTGCTTCTCGGCATAGTAGGTGTAAACCGCGTCGTAGCCGCCATCGCGCGCATACTCGAACAGGCGCCGGACCTCGGCGGGCGGATTCTGCAGGTCGTCGTCCATGGTGATGGCGTAGGCGCCACGCGCCCGTCCAAGGCCTGCCATCACCGCATTGTGCTCGCCAAAATTGCGGCTGAGGCTCAGGAGCGTGATCGGCGCGCCCGGCAGCGCCGCAAGTTCCTTGCAGACATCGAGGCTGTTGTCCGGACTGCCGTCGACCACCAGCACGATCTCGAGGCCGCCATCGATCTCGAGTGCGCGCAGGGCCGCGACCAGTTCGCCGATCGTCGCGGCGCCCATGTAGACAGGTATGATGACGGACAGGCCCGGTGCCGGGGCGTCAGCCATCACGCGCCGCCACGACGATCAGGGAGCCGCCGAACGGCAGATTGAGGCCGGCCAGGATCACCGCCCGCTCGACGGCGAGCGTCGCGGTGAACAGGGCGTCCAGCCAGCGCGGATACTCGCGGACATCGCTTTCGGCATCGTCGCGCTCGACAAGCCGATGAAGCAGCATCACGGGAAACAAGAACGTATTCCAGTAACTCGACCTGACGATGCGGAAACCGTGATCCCTGAGCAGGGCATGCGCCTCGCCGCGACTGAAGCGGCGGGCATTGTGTGTGCGTCGGTCGTGCGCCGAAAACATCCACTTGTAGGCCGGGAGGTTGAAGACGGCGAAGGCGCCTGGGCCAAGGCAGCGATGCGCTTCGGCCAGGGCACGCGCCGGATCGACTGTGGCGTGGCAGAGCACGTCGAGCGAGACGTAGCCCGCAAGCGAGGCCGTCCCCAACGGCATTTCGTTGACCGAACCCGACGCCACGGGCCGTCCGGACTTGGCCATTGCAAGGCCGGCGGCGACGGCGTCGTAGTCCAGCCCCAGGGTGGGGCGGCCGGCGGCGTTGGGCCCCAGAATACGGAGCATGCCGCCGGTGCCGCAGCCGGCATCGAGTACCGGTCCTGCAACCGACGATCGGCCCAGCACGCGGACAAGCAGCCGGGCAGCCAGAATACGCAGGCCGCGATACCACCACATGCTGTCTTCGACGGCATGCATACGTTCGTATTCTGCCCGTTCCACGCCCCGCCCATCACCGCAAAGCCTCGTCTTCCTGTCAGCATATGATATCTTCGCCCTGCCTTGCCAACTGTTCCGATCAAACCTCCGGCGATTTCACCGCGCGTCGAGCGGTTGCTGCTGGTGCCGCTGTTCGCGCTGCCGGTGCTGTGGCTGGCCGGCTATTTCTTTCCCCCGATCAACCATGACGTGGCCGCCATCCTCGACGTCTCGGCGCGTTGGGTCGGCGGGGAAAAGCTCTACGTCGAGGTGGTCGACGAGAACCTGCCGCTTACCTTCGTCGTTCATTCGCTGCCCGTCCTGACCGCGCGGTTGCTGCCGGGCAGCGTGACGTTCTGGTTCACCGCCTGGGTGGTGGCCGGCATCTTCGCCTCGTTCCTGGCCTGCCAGCGGCTGGTCCGGCTCGTTCCGTCGGCCGACCACGCGCTCACGGCGGCGCTCCTGCCGCCGGTCCTGCTGTTCCTGTTCTCGGTGCTGCCCAACGAGCACTTCGGACAGCGCGAACACATCATGTTCGTGGCCTGCGCGCCCTACCTGATCGCCTCGATGGCCCGTGCCGAAGGGGTGAGCCTGACCCGTGGCGCAACCATCGCAATCGGCCTCGTGGCCGGCGTGGCACTGGCGATGAAGCCGCACTATCTCGCCATTCCGGCCGCGGTCGAGCTCTACCTGCTGTTCCGCCGGGGCTGGCGCGCGACGATCGTCGACCTCATCCCCTGGATGATCGGCCTGGCGGCGGTAGCACACCTGATATCGATGTACACGGTCTTCGCCGACTATGGCCTGGTCATCATGCCGCTGGCCGTCGAGGCCTATGCTCCGATCGGTGACGCCAGCTGGCGCGATGTCCTCACCAGCAACATCCTCGGCCCGACGCTGATCGCGCTGCTGATCTTCGGCATCATCGCCATCATTTTCACCAAGACCCTTTCCGCCCGTGTCCTTGTCGTGTTCGGCATCGGCGCGGCGCTCTCGGCCGTCGCCCAGGCCAAGGGCTGGCCCTATCACGTGCTGCCCGCCCTCTCCGCCGCGATCCTGCTGGCCGCGCTGACCGTCTCGCAGACCGTCGACCGCTATCTGCCGATCAGCCGCAGCGGCCATCACCTGCCGGTGGCGGTGATCTCGGCCACCTTGATGGTGCTGCTCTATTTTCAGGCCGCGCTCTACACGCCGCCCTTCTACAAGCAGCGCCAGTTCGACGATTCGATCGGCGGACGGCTGCAACATGTACTGCAGCAGAACGCCCCCAACCGCACGTTCCTCGTGCTGTCGCCAGGCATCTATCCGATCTGGCCGATGGTCAATTATCTTGAGGGCCGCATGACCATGCGGTTCCTCAGCCTGTGGATCCTGCAGGGTGTCTATGCGACCTGCGACGACTTTCCGGCGCTCTACAATCCGCCCGACACGATGGGCGATGCCGAGAAGTACGTCTTCGACGCCGTCAGCGACGACTTTGCCCGCGAGCAGCCCGACCTGCTGCTGGTCGACCGCATCGCCGGCGTTCCCCGCTGCCAGGGCAAGGAATTCGACTACCTCGAATACTTCCTGCAGAACCGCACCTTCGCCGACACTTTCGAAGGCTACGAGCACCTCATGGACTTCGATCGCTACCAGATCTACCGACGGAAGAAGAAGTGACAGCGCAGCTGTCATCCCGAGCAACGCGAGGGATCTTTCGCTTTCCGTAAGGATCCTTCGCTTCGCTCCAGCGCGGGGGTTACCCCGCGCGCGATGACAGTGAATTTTTCCACGGCGGTGCCAGCGCCTTGGCGCGAACCTGCTCGGGGATCTTGTCGACATCGGGCACCTTGAAGACGCCGGACGACACCAGGACGATCTCGCCGCCGCAGACGAGATCGCAGCTTGCGAAGCAGAAATTGATGGTCCGGCGCGCGATGCGCGCCTTGCCTTCGAGCCACTGGCCGAGCCTGGCGCCGCGCACGAACTCGCTGGTGAGCGAGATCGTGGGATGTGGCCAGAAGATGCCGGTCGAAAAACCCGAGCCGACACCCATCACCATGTCGGCGACGGTAACCAGCAGGCCGCCATGTGCCCAGCCCATCGGGTTGCCGTGCTTCTGCTCCAGCGGCAGGCCGATGCGCAAGCCGTCGGCCTCGGCCTTGAACCAGAGCGGACCCGCGAGCTGGATGAACGCGTCGGGAACATCGAGCTTGCGAAAGCCCTCGGGGATCTCGGCGGTCATGGGGTCAATCCATCCTTCGACGCGGCGAGGCGATCGATCATGGCGCGCACCACCGGATCGAAGGGAGCGCTGCGATGGGTCTCCTCGTTCAGCGACACCATGATCACCTTCTGGACCGCCGTGCAGTTGCCATCGCCATCGAACAGGCCCTGACCGATGACGCATTTGCGCTCATGCACCTCGATCACACGAGCACAGGCTATCGCCGTGCCGGGATAGAACATCTGTCGCTTGAAGTCGGTCTCGAGGCGGCCAATGACCAGACGAAAGCGCGGCAGCCCGGAGCGCACGATCTGGCGCAGGTAGGAAACGCGCGCATTCTCCAGAAGCTCTATGAACGCGCCATTGTTGACGTGGCCGTTGGCGTCGACGTCGGCGAACCGGAGATTTTCAGAAGTCGAGAAACCGTAGATGCCGCGATCGGCAAGGTCGAACGCCATGAAGACTAACGCTCCGCGAATTCCAGGGTGAGATGGGCTGCTTCCGACGGTGGCACGACCAGGCGGCCCGAGTCGGGCTTCATCGCCTGCACGCCGTTCTTCTTCAGGAGGGCCTCGCAGGCCGCCAGGCTCTCGACGCGCACCGTGAGCAGCGCGGGATGATCGCCCGGCCGTACCGGCGTGATGCCGGGATAGCGCACCGCGTAGTCCTTGCGAGTCATGTAGCGGATCGGCTGGGTGCCGATATCCACCACCACGCCGTCGCCCTCGCGCTTCGCGGAGCCTGCGCCGAAATACTTCTCCAGCTCCGGAACCCACTTGTCCGGCTGCTCGGCGATCACCGTGACACCCAGGATGCCGCGCGCGCCGTTGGGGTGCTTCGCCCATTCGCTGCGATAGACGAATTCGGGCGTCAGATGCTCGCAGACGAAGAAGCCGACCACCGGCATGTTGGTCTTGGGGATGCGCACGGTGCGGAACTTGGCAAGCTCCGTCTTGCCCGCCACTTCGACGGCGCGGTCGAAGAACAGCGGTGCATCGGGATTGAGGCCGGCCGCCTTGAAGGCGTCGAACGAAATGTCCGCGCCGTCGGTCGCCAGCGCCACGTTGGCGAGCCCGCCGCCGCCCTTCAGCCACTCGCGGCGCTCGGCGTTGAACTCGGTGTCCTCGACGATGCCCAAAATCTCGAAATAGTCCTTGTCGAAGATCATCAGGTGGTTGGCGGTCCCGAGTTTCTTGTGGAAGCCACGCGGCTGGACCTGGAAGCCGAGACGCCGATAGGCGGCCTCGGCCGCATCGATGCCGTCGACCATGACCACGACATGGTCGAGACCCTTCACCGCCCGCTTCATGCCGGCCTCCTCCGCACCATGTTGATGCCCTTCACCGTCACCACCAGTTCGCCCTTCTGGTTGGTGGCACCCCAATGCTCGTGGATGATGCCGAGGTCCGGTCGACTCTTGGAGGGCACCTTCGAGGCGCATTCGACCCAGGCGGTGAGCGTGTCGCCGGGCCGGACCGGTTTTAGCCAGCGGATCTCGTCCAATCCGGGCGAGCCCAGCGCCGTGCGGTTGTCGAGGTAGTTGTCGACGAATAACCGCATCAGCTTGGCCGTGATTTGCCAGCCCGAAGCGATCAGGCCGCCGAACATCGAGGTCTTCGCGGCCTCGGCATCGACGTGGAAGCTCTGCGGATCGAACTGGCGCGCGAAATCGACGATTTCGTCGGCGGTGAAGCCGGTCGACCCCAGCGGGTACTTCCTGCCGACCTCGTAGTCTTCCCAGTAGCGTGGGCTTTCGGACTGCATGGCTTCGGTCTTCGCAGAGCGTGGGCTGGCACGCAAGCATGTCCTCGGCCGCCTGCCGTGCTAGCCTCCCGGCGGAACCCGAGAGCGATGAACGACACAACCCTCGTCCGAAGGCTCACCACGATCCTCGCCATCGACGTCGTGGCCTTCAGCACCATGTCGGCGCGGGACGAGGAGCACGCGCTCGCCTTGCTGGGCGCACGCATGGAGGCCGCCGGCACCCTGATCCGCCAGCATCGCGGCCGCGTCTTCAAGCTGACGGGCGACGGCCTGCTGGCGGAATTCGCGAGCCCCGTCGAAGCTGTCCGCGCCGCCCTCGAGATCCAGGAAGCGATGCGCTCCGCCAACGCAACCGCCGGCGCGGACGACCAGCTCAACCTGCGCATTGGCGTCAATCTGGGCGACGTCGTCGAAAGCGGCGACGACCTCATGGGTGACGCCGTCAATGTCGCCGTGCGCCTGGAATCGATCGCCACGACCGGCGGCATCTGCGTGTCCTCGTCGGTCTACGAGCAGATCATCGGCAAGCTCATGCTGGGTGCGGAGGACATCGGCGAGCAGCACGTCAAGAACATCCCGCGGCCGATCCACGCCTACCGCTTGACCGTGGGTGGTAAGCCGGCGGCACCGTTCAGCGCGCCCAAGGCCGACGCGAAGCCGGCTCGGAAGCACCTCTTCCTGGCCGGCGGCATGATCGCGGCGCTGGCTGCCGCCGCCGTCGGCGGACACTTGTTCCTGCGCCAGGGCTCAGTCCCGGCGCCGCCACAAACCGCCGCGCCCACGGCGGCGGCTGTCGTAGCGCCCGTTCCGCCTGCACCCGCCGCGGCCGTCTCGCCGCGCGTGTTCGATCCCAAGGACGTGCCGTTCGTCCCCGATTTTCGTTGGCGTGCGCTCGAGAACTACGCGGGCGCGAACGGTTCGAAGGCGCTGGCGATCAACGTCCGCGGCATCTTCGCCATGGCGACCCAGCGGTTCGACGCGGAGACGGCACGCCGCGCCGCGCTGGAGGATTGCGACAAGCTTGTCCGGCGCGAAGTGCCGGTCTATCGCGACTACGACCGCTGCATGCTTTACGCGGCCGACAATGCCGTCGTGTGGTCGTTCCGCCCGCCGCCGATGCCGCCGCCGCCTTACGTCCCGGCGGCGCGACCGTCACCGGCCATCCCCTTCGATCCGACGACAGCGCCGCTCCTCAACGTGCCCGCGCGGGAGAGACTGGCCGAACACTATCTCAAGGCCGCGCATAGTCGCGCGCTGGTCCTCGGGCACGACCATTTCGATTGGTGGACGCCCAGCGAGAACGACAACGACGCGATCCGGCGCAACCTGCAGATTTGCGGTCACCTGACGGGCCGACCGTGCGTCGTCTATGCGCTCAACAACGAGGTGCTGGTGCGGACGCCGCAGACCATGCGCGTCGTCGACGTTTTCATCCCGCAGGACCTCGCCCGCCTCGATGCCGGCCAGCGGCAGGCGCTGGATCGCTACCTGATCGCCAACGATTGGCGCGCCGTGGCTTTCGCAAACAATGGCCGCACCGGGATCGTGAGCGGCCAGGCGAGCGAGAAGGAGGCAACGGCTGCGGCCCTGCAGGCCTGCACCCAGGCCGGCGGCACCGACTGCACCATCACCGCGATCGGGCCCTTCCTGGTGGTGCCGAACTGAAGCGTCTCAATCAGCGACGGCCTGGCCGAAGCGCTTGGCGATCTCCTCGAGCATGACCTCCGAGGCGCCACCGCCGATCGCCTGCACCCGGGCGTCGCGCGACATGCGCTCGACCGCCGTCTCGCGCACGAAACCGGCACCGCCGTGGAATTGCACGCAGTCGTAGAGCACCTGGTTCACGAGATCGCCGGCCAGCGCCTTCACCATCGAGACCTGGGCCACGCAGTCGGTCCCCTGGGCATCGAGCCAGGCGGTATTGTGCACGAGCTGGCGAGCCGCCTCGACCTCGGCCAGCCGCTTCGACAGCCGCTGGCGGATCGTCTGCTTGTCCCACAGCGGCGCACCGAACGCCGTGCGCTGGTTCACGTAGTCGAAGGTGAGCCGGAGCGCCTCGCGCGCCTCGGCCATCGCCATGGCGCCGATCACCAGCCGCTCGGTCTGGAAGTTGGCCATGATCGAGTAGAAGCCGCGGTTCTCCTCGCCCAGCACGTTCTCCGCCGGCACGCGGCAATCCTCGAAGATGAGCTCGGCGGTGTCCGACGACCGCCAGCCGGTCTTGTCGAGCGCGCGGCCGACACGGAAGCCCGGCGTGCCCTTCTCGACGATGAACATGGTGATGGCGCGGCTGCCCTTGGCCTCGGGATCGGTGCGCGCCGCGATGAAGTAGAGATCGCCATGGACGCCGTTGGTGATGAACATCTTGGCGCCGTTCAGCACATAGGCGTTACCGTCACGCACCGCGCGGGTGCGAATGCCGGCGACGTCGGAACCGGCGCCCGGCTCGGTGACGCCGACCGCCGTGACGAGCTTTCCCGCCATGATTCCCGGCAGGTACTTCTCGAGCTGGCGCTTGGTGCCGAAGCGCACGAGATGCGGGCTCGCCATGTCGGTGTGCACCAGCACGGTGATGGCGAAGCCGCCGTGGGTGGAGCGGCCAACCTCCTCGGCCAGCACGACCGAGGCGCGGGCGTCGAGGCCGGCGCCGCCCAGCGCCTCGGGCACGCGCAGGCTGAAGAAGCCAAGCTCACCCATCTCGCGCAGCACCTCGCGCGGCACGAAGCCCGCCTCCTCCCACTTCGGCCCGTGGGGTTTTACGCGCTGCTCGACGAAGCGGTGGAGCTGGGCGCGGATGAGGTCGTGGTCTTCGCTGAAGATGGGATGTGCCATGGCGATGGGATGCTACACTCGCGCCCCATGTCGCGCGACAAACGCCTGCAGGACCGATCGATCTATCCGCACTGGTGCACAGACACGGTGCGCTTCTCCGACCAGGACGCGGCCGGCCACGTCAACAACGTGGCGCTTTGCGCCTATCTCGAGACCGCCCGTCTCACCTTCATCCGCGATCTGGGAATGATGGCCCGCGGCGAGGATGGCGTGCGCGGCATCTCGGCCGGCATGAACGTGAGCTTCCTGGCCGAATCCCATTGGCCGGGCCAGGTCGAGCTCGGCACCGGGGTGATCAGCATCGGCACCAGTTCGATCACCGTCGGCTCGGCGGCCTTCAAGGACGACGCCTGCATCGTCGCGGCCGAAATGACCGTGGTCCGGCTAAAAGGCAAAACACCCCATCCGATCGACCCGGAGCTGCGGGCGGCCCTGGAAAAATACCGCCTGAAGGGCTTTTAGGCCGCTTGACCCGGGCAGGCCCCATCCCTATCTTTGCGCCTGCGAGTAAGTCGCAACTGCACGGGAATGGTCAAGGCATCTATGTATCTCTGCATCTGTCGGGCCATTCGGGAACGTGATGTCGATGCCGCCGTCCGGGCTGGCGCTCGCAAGCCGTCCGATGTGTTCCGGGCCTGCGGCAAGAGCCCGCAATGCGGCAGCTGCGCCTGCGACCTTCGCGAGCGCATTGCCCACACCGTCCGTGAAGAGGCCAGCCGGCCCGCGTTGCTGGCGGCCGACTAGCTCGAGGCTTCGCCCTCGCCGATCTGGCTCTGCAGGTAGTTCTGCAAGCCGACCTTCTCCAGCAGACCGATCTCCGTTTCGAGAAAATCGATGTGCTCCTCGGCGTCCTCGAGGATGTCGACCGCGATCTCGCGACTGACGAAGTCCTTCGCCGTCTCGCAATGCGCCACCGCCGCCACCAGGGCAGTGCGCGCGGCGTTCTCGAGCTTGAGGTCGGCGGCCAGGCACTCGGGAACGTCCTCGCCGACCCCGAGCTTGCCGAGGTCCTGCAGGTTGGGCAGCCCGTCCAGAATCAGGATGCGCTTGATCAGCTTGTCGGCGTGCTTCATCTCGCCGATCGATTCCTCGTAGATCTTCTTGCCCAGCCGCTCGAAGCCCCAGTGGTTCATCATCCGCGCGTGCAGGAAGTACTGGTTGATGGCTGTCAGCTCGTTCTTCAGGAGCTTGTTCAACTCGGCGATGATCTGCGGGTTGCCCTTCATGGCGAACCTCCTAGGTGCGGGTGTTCCCTAGAAATACTCATGGAAACCTTTGACGCAACCACAGAGTGCGCGACTAAGAACCGTTCGCTCAAAAACATGCGCGTGTGCGTTCCCAGCGGTGAAAATGAGACGCAACAAAAGCCTTACAGCGGCGTTGCATGGTGTCGGTGAATGTCAACATCTGGAGTACCGATCATGCCATTGGACAAGGCCAAGGCCCCCTTCACTCTCCCGAAGCTGCCTTACGCCGAGGATGCGCTGGCGCCGGTGATCTCGGCCAAGACCATTTCCTTCCACTACGGCAAGCACCACGCGACCTACGTCAAAACGCTGAACGAATTGATCGCGGGCACGGCCTACGAGGGCCTGTCGCTGGACGAGATCGTGGTGCGTGCCGCCAAGGACAAGGACGCGGCGGCCAAGAAGATCTTCAACAACGCCGCCCAGGCGTGGAATCACGATTTCTACTGGCACAGCATGAGAGCCAAGGCCGGCGCGCCGACCGGCAAGATCAAGGACGCGCTGGAAAAGAGCTTCGGCGATCTCGCGGCCTTCAAGAAGGCCTTCAGCCAGGCCGCGGTCGGCCAGTTCGGCAGCGGCTGGGCCTGGCTGGTCAAGGACAAGGACGGCGCGCTCAAGATCGAGGCGACGTCCAACGCCGACACGCCCATCGCTCACGGCGGCACGCCGCTCCTGGTCGCCGACGTCTGGGAGCACGCCTACTACCTCGACTATCAGAACCGCCGTCCCGATCACGTTGCGGCCTGGCTGGACAAGCTCGTGAACTGGTCGTTCGCAGAAAGGAATCTCACCTAAAGGAGGAACGCCATGCTGGGCACCATTCTGCTGGTCATCCTGATTCTGCTCTTGGTCGGCGCCCTGCCGCACTGGAGCTACAGCAGCGGCTGGGGCTACTACCCCAGCGGCGGCGCGGGCCTGGTGCTGCTCATCGTCGTGGTCCTGCTGCTGATGGGACGAATATAGCTTTCAATATCGGCCCACTCAGTATCGGAAGGTGATGTTCACCGAGCCGAACTGGGTGAATCGATCCTGCTGATAGAACTCGGGCGTGCGCAGCACCTGCGTGTAGGTGAAGCGCACGCCGCCGTAGAGAAGGGCGAAGCCGACCTGGGCCTCTCCGACGAAAGGACGGTGGCCCACGCTCAGGCTGTTGCCGTCGGTGTTGCCGTCGAGAAAGATATTGCGCGCGACCGCCTGGGCGTCGATGCCGGCGAAAAGATACCAGCCGAAGCTGCCATCGCCGATGAAGGCCTCCGAGCCGGGCAAGGCCGGCCGGGCGCGCGTCGGGCCAAAGTCGTCGCGCAGGTTCTTGCCGATGCGCCCGGTGCCGCCTGCGCTGGCGTAGGTCGCGACATTGCCCAACGCCGCGCCCATGCGCGGGATGAAGTCGACTTCCAGCTGGGGATCCTCGATCAGCACCGACCGGCCGGTGCGCCATCGCCGTTCGAAAGCGAGCCCGATGGTCGGTTCGTTGTGCAGCTGGTTTGCCCAACCGTAGGTCGGCGCGACGCCGATCAGGGTGTGCCAGTTGTTCTGCACGAAATCGCCACCGGCGGCGGGGCCGATCACGCCGAGGTCGAGCTGGAGGGTGTCGAGCCTCATGGGCTCGTCCTTGCCGGTCTTCTCGTCGGCCCGCTTGTAGGTGTACTGCAGCGCGAAGCTTCCGTAGAGCCACGCCGCATAGGGCCGATCGTTGTAGATCGGCTGGCTGATCCAGGTATCCGCCGGCGTATAGATGTTCTGGCCGAACGAGACAGCGACGCGACGGATCACCGAACTTGCGGGCGGCTCGCCAAAGAATGTCGGCACGGTGGTTGCCGCCACGAGCCCGGGCGGCATCTCGGTCAGCGCCGGCGACAGCCAGCCGATCCGAAGGCCACTGGTGTAGTCGCGATCGGTCTGGGCGAGGCGGTTGAAGACGTCGTTTTCGACCTGGAAGGTGTAAATGCTGCGCTGTTCGTCTTCGGTCGCCGAAACACGCGGCGGCGGCGTCTGGGCGCAGAGCAGGGACGTGGTCGAGAGAATGGTGGCCGTTGCCAAGGCGACGGTCTTGGCGACTTTGGCCTTCATGCCGTAGCAACGCCCTGAAAGCGTCGGGGTTGCGCCTCACCTCACGTTGGCGGGCGCCGCCGAATGCCAGAGCTGGGCCCGCCAGCGCACCGCGATCAGCAGGGTGAAGCCGATCCCCAGCAGGCTGTAGAGCGAGCCGGTCGTGGCGAAGCCGGCATGCTCGACCAGCGGCCCGGACAGCAGCAGCCCGACCGGCAGACCGTAGACAGCCAGCATGCGCACGCCCATCACGCGGCCGCGGAAGGCCGGTTCGGTGACGCGCAGGATGATGACGGCCATCGGCACCATGCAGAAGCTTTGCACGAGCCCCGCCGCGAACAGGATCGCCTCGCCCAGCAACGGCTGCTCGACCCAGGAAAAGGCCAGGTTGCAGGCAAACCAGGCCAGCGTGCAGGCGACCATGGTGCGCGCCGGCCGGATCCGGGCGCCATGGGTGGACACCACGATCGAGCCCAGCAGGGCGCCACTGGCAAAGCACGCGATCAGCCAGCCCAGGCCGGTCTGGCCAAGGCCATAGATGTCGCGCGCGACATAGGCGAGGAGCGAGCCCACCAGCGGATAGGCTGCGAAGTTCACGAGGAAAGCCAGCAGCATCACCGCGCGCACGACCGGCGTCGACCAGACGTAGATGAAGCCCTCCTTGAGGGACTGCAGCGCCGAGCCGTGCATCGGCTCTTCGCCCAGCACCCTGACGCGCTTGATGCCGACGCCGAAGGTGAGTGCAAGGCTGGTCACGTAGACGGCGCACACCGCGACATAGGCAAGGCCTGAGCCGAGGGCTGCCACCAGGGCCGCACCCGAGAGGGCGCCGACGATGCGCGCCGAATCGGCCGTGGTGCGCGACACGCCCATGGCGCGCATCAGGTAGTCGGCCGGCATGGTCTCGCCGACCAGCAGGTTGCGCATCGTAATGTCGGAAGGGCGCACCAGCCCGATCACCATGGCGAGCGCGAACACCGGCACCGGCGACGCGAGTCCCGTCAGGAACAGCACCATCAGCGCCAGCGCCACCACGACGTAGGTGGCCCGCATCAGGCAGAGCAGGTTGCGGTTGCCGAAACGGTCGCCGGCCATGCCGAACAGCGGTGAAATCAGCGTGCCCAGGAACTGCAGCGATCCGAACACCGCCAGCGCCAGGACCGACTCCGTGGCGACCAGCACGAACCAGCCCAGGATCACGCCTTCCATCTCGAACGCCCAGGACGCAAGCAGGTCGGCCGGCCACTGGAACCGGAAGCTCCTGATGCGAAACGGCGCCAACGCCGGCACGCGCGCGATGAGACTCACGTCTTGGTCGTTCCCCTCCCCTCGGGCATCTTGTGTGGTGCGCGCCTCCGGGGCAGGCAACCTGCCCGCTCAAGGCAGGAGCGGCAATGAACTCGTGGTCATATCGTCTCTAACCCAAATGCGGGGCTCGATCGTCCAAGTCCCCACAAATTGTGGCCTTTTTGACACACTCGAGCTGTGAATATCGCTCTCCCGCACTTGCGTTGCGAGGCCGCTCAGAGCAGTGTGGGTTTGCAATGCCTTCAGGCGGTGGAAAGCCAAAATTGGGACCGCACGCGGGTTTATGGTGTTGGAGAAATCCGTGATGGCTGGTGCGGCAAAGCGAACGACGTTCCATCTGGTGCTGATCAAGCCGACGCACTACGACGACGACGGCTATCCCATCACGTGGTTTAGGTCGCATATTCCGTCCAATACCCTCGCCGCCCTTTATGGTCTGGGCGAGGATTGCCGGCAGCGACAGGTGCTGGGTCCGGATGTGGACATCCTCATCAAGCCGTTCGACGAGACCAATGCCCGGGTCCGGCCCGACAAGATCATGGCCGAGATCAAGCGGACGGGCGGCAAGGCTCTGATTTGCCTGGTCGGCGTCCAGTCCAACCAGTTTCCCCACGCGATCGACCTTGCGCGCCACTTCCTCAAAGCCGGCCTGCCGGTCGCCATGGGCGGCTTCCATGCTGCGGGCTGTCTGTCGATGCTGCCGGTCGTGCCGCCGGAGATCCAGGCGGCCATGGACATGGGCATCTCGATCTATGCCGGCGAGGCCGAGGAAGGCCGTCTCGACGAGGTGTTGCTCGACTCGTGGAACGGCACGCTGAAGCCGCTCTACAACTACATGGACGACCTGCCCGGCATCGAAGGCGCGCCGACGCCGCATCTGCCGCCGGCGGCACTCGCCCGCAACGAGGGCCGCAAGTCGAGCTTCGACCTCGGCCGCGGCTGCCCGTTCCAGTGTTCGTTCTGCACCATCATCAACGTGCAGGGCCGCAAGAGCCGCTTCCGCAGTACTGACGATCTCGAAGCGATCATCCGCGAGAATCACAAGCAGGGCATCACGTCGTTCTTCATCACCGACGACAACATGGCCCGCAACAAACACTGGGAAGAATTCTTCGACCGATTGATCGAACTCAAGGAGAACGAAGGCATAGAGGTGTCGCTGATCATCCAGGTCGACACCCAATGCCACCGCATCCCGAACTTCATCCAGAAGGCGCGTTGGGCCGGCGTCTATCGCGTGTTCATCGGACTCGAAAACGTCAACCCGGACAATCTCCTGGCGGCCAAGAAGCGCCAGAACAAGATTACCGAATACCGCAAGATGCTGCAGGCGTGGCACGTCAGCGGCGCCTCGACCTGGGCCGGCTACATCCTGGGTTTCCCCGGCGACACGCGCGAGTCGATCCTGCGCGACCTTGAGATCATCAAGAAGGAACTGCCGCTCGACATCCTCGAGTTCTTCATGCTGACGCCCCTGCCGGGCTCGGAAGACCACCAGACGCTGTGGAAGCAGGGCGTATGGATGGATCCCGATCTCAACAAGTACGACCTCAATCATCGCGTCGTCCATCATCCAAAGATGAGCGACGCCGAGTACGAACAGACCTATCGCGACGCCTGGCGCATCTATTACACGCCCGAGCACATCGAGACGGTGGCGCGCCGCCACGGCTCCATCCCCGGGCGCAACCCGGCCGAGCCGGCCCAGTTCATGACCATGTTCAAGATCATGTTCGAGGCCGAGAACATCCATCCGCTGGAAGGCGGCATCGTGCGCCTAAAGTACCGCCGCGACCGGCGCTACGGCATGCCGATCGAGCCGATCGGCGTTTTCCACTGGAAGCTGGCGGTCGAGACCGTCCGCAAGCTCAAGATCTACGGGCGCCTCGCCTGGCAGGGCTGGCGCATCGGCCAGAAGGTCAGGTTCGATCCCAAGCGCCATGAGTACACCGACCTGGCGCTGGAGCCCGTGCGCGACGACGATATGGAGAAGCTGTCGTTGTTCGTCGACACTGCCGGCGGCGGTGCGGCCGTCACCAAGAAGCGCGGCGAGGACGTCGCCCGCGCCAAGGTGGCCGCGGCCCACAACCTGCAGCGTCTCGAAGCGGCGGAATAGTCCGAATCAGAATCGCTCACCTCCCCATTCAAATGGGGAGGTGGACCCCATCGTCCTCGTAAGACGAGGCCACTTCCCCCGCTGACGGGGGAAGAGAATGAGTCTGACTTAGTGCACGACGGGCGGCTTCACCTCGTTGAGACCGTCGGCCACCGTGGCCGAAATGGTCGTCCGCACCATCGAGCGTTCCTTGCCATAGTCCCACGGCCGGCCACGATGGAGCATGGCGCGGTTGTCCCACATCACTGCGTCGCCGGTGCGCCACTTGTGGGTGTAGACGAACTCGCGCCGCGTCGCCTCGTCGAGCAGCTGCGCCAGCATCTGGCGCGCGTCGCGGTCGTCCATGCCGTCGATCGCGTAGGCGTGACTCGCGACATAGAGCGCGCGCCGGTCGTTGGCCGGGTTGCGCCAGTTGAGCCGCCAACGCACCGGCGGCAGCGCCTTGCGCTCCTCGGCATTGGCAAGGTCGGGATGAATCTGGTCGCGGCTGTTGGCATAGGAGTGGGTCGCCACCGCACTCTTGAGACGTTCCTGCAGGTCGGCCGGCAGGCGCTCCCAGGCAAGCCGCGTCGAGGTGAACTCCGTGTCGCCGTCCTCGCCCGGCAGCACGCGCGCGGTCAGCACGGAGGCGAGCGCCGGTGTTTTCTTGAACGATGAATCGGTGTGCCAGAGCGCATTGGCCTTGGCGACCAGCACCTGACGATCGGTCGGCGGCACGATCTCGCCGTTCTGGCCGACGTTGGTCAGCCGCGAATAGAAGCTGTTGGCGCCGAGCGACGCCGCCTTGGTGAGTTCCAGCGGACCGAAGGCGCGGCTGTAGGCGACCTGGATGTCGTCGGCGATCGGCTGGTCGCGGAACACCAGCAGCGAGTGGGTTTCGAAGGCCTCGCGCACGGCCTTGTAGGCCTCCGCGTCGGTGGCGACGTCGAGCATGGTGACGCCCTTCACTTCGACGCCAAATCCCGGCCCCAGCGGAACCAGTTCCATCGCGTTCCTCCTCGCGGTTCTTTTGTGGCAGGGATTTTATCGCAATGCGGCATCCTGCGGCTATAGTGGGATTCTTGCACTCAGGGCATTGCAGCATCCCGATGGCCGTCTCCTCCCGTACGCCGCTTCTCGCTTTCGTCTCCGCCGCCACGCCGACGGCTCGGGCCGCCCGCACCCGCCTGGAAAAGCGCTATGGCGCGGTGAAGCCGGCCCAGGCCGACATCATCGTGGCGCTGGGTGGCGACGGGCTGATGCTGCAGACACTGCATCGCAACATCCGGCGCCGGATACCGATCTACGGTATGAACCTCGGCACCATCGGGTTCCTGCTCAACACCTACAAGGAGACCGGGCTGCTGCAGCGCCTGAAGCGGGCCCGGAAGGTGACCCTGACGCCGTTGCGCATGGTCGCTACCACGACCCGCGGCAAGCACCATGAGGTGATGGCGATCAACGAGGTGTCGCTGCTCCGCTCCAGCCGCCAGACCGCCCGCATCGCCGTTGCGGTCGACGGCCAGAAGCGGCTGGCCGAGCTTTCCTGCGATGGCGCCCTGGTCGCCACGCCAGCCGGCTCCACCGCCTACAACCTCTCGGCCCATGGCCCGATCCTGCCGCTGGGCGCCGGCCTGCTGGCGTTGACGCCGATCAACGCCTTCCGGCCCCGGCGCTGGCGCGGCGCGCTGCTGCCGCGCGCCTCCAAGGTCGACCTCACCATCCTCGATCCGCGCAAGCGGCCGGTGGCGGCGGCGGCCGATTCGGTCGAGATCGCCAACGTGGCGAAGGTGACCGTGACCGAGGCCAATGACATCGAACTCACGCTGCTGTTCGATCCCGAGCACGACCTCGAGGAGCGCATCCTCAAGGAGCAGTTCGCGCCATGACGGCTGCCGTCGTCCCGACCGAGGGCCAAGGGCCCGAGCGGAGGGACCTCCTCTCCACCACATCGGTCATGCACGTTGAAGCAAGGCCCCTCGACTACGCTTCGCTCCGCTCGGGGCGACGGAGTGCGGAGCAGTTCGCGCCTTGAGTGGCAAAGCGTCTCCCTCCAAGGCCGACAAGAAACGCATCATCGGCCATGATGGATGGGGACCGCTCGCGCTGGCGCTGTTGATCGGCACGATCGGCGGTTTCGTCTTCAATTGGCTCCGCATGCCGCTCGCCTGGATGCTGGGTGCCTGCGTCTTCTCCACGGTGGCGGCCTTCTTCGGCCTGCGCATCGGCATGCGGATACGGCTGCGCCAGGGCATGATCATCATCCTGGGCGTGCTGCTGGGTTCGGGCTTCACGCCGGACCTGGTGCAACGGCTCGGCGAATGGGCCGTCAGCCTTTGCGTGCTGACGGGCATGACCATGACTGGCGCCAGCCTCTGCTACGTCTGGCTGCGGGTGTTCACGGGCTGGGACCGCGTCACCTGCTACTTCGCCTCGATGCCGGGCGGGTTGAACGACATGACCATCATGGGCGGCGCGCTGGGCGGCGACGAGCGATCCATCGCCCTGGCGCACGCGCTGCGCATCCTCACCGTCGTGCTCACGATTCCCATCTGGTACCGGCTGGTGAACGGCGCCCAGACCAGCGTCCTCACCATGGTGCACGGACCCACGGGCAATGACTGGAAGGACTACGCGGTCCTGATCGCCTGCGGCATCGTCGGCGCGGCCGTCGGTCGCCTGCTGCGCCTGCCGGCGGCTTTCATGATGGGACCGATGATTGCCAGCGCCATCGTCCATCTCGGCGGCCTCACCGATTCCCAACCGCCGGGCGTGCTGGTTGCCGCCGCCCAGGTCGTGGTCGGCACCGGCATCGGCTGCCGCTTCGTCGGCACGAACTTCGACAGGCTGCACAAGGAGATGGCGGCCTCGATCGGGGCCGCATTCCTGCTGATCGGCTGCGCCGTGGGCTTTGCCATGATCACGGTGAAATTGACCGGCCTCAACCTCGACGCCACGGTCCTGAGCTACGCCCCCGGCGGCTTCGCGGAGATGAGCCTGATCGGCCTCGCGCTCGGCATCGAGATCGCCATGGTGGCGACCCACCATCTCTTCCGGCTCTTCCTGATCATCCTCACCGGCCCGCTGGTCTTCCGGACCTTCCTCAGGCGCGCGCCCTAGGCCCTCACCGTAATCCCGCCGTCGACCACGAGCAGGTGGCCGTTCACATAGGCCGCCTCGTCCGAGGCCAGGAACAGCGCCGCATTGGCGGTGTCCCATCCGGTGCCCATCTTGCCGGTCGGCGAGGCCTTGTCGCGCAGCGCGATCATCTTGTCGTAGGCCTGGTTGTGGTCCTTCTCGCCCTTGGCGTATTGCTCGGCCAGGAAGTCGATCATCGGCGTGTGCATCAGGCCGGGCAGGATGGCGTTGCAGCGGATGCCCTTCTCGGCGTACTGCGAGGCAATCGCCAGCGTGAGCGAATTCACCGCGCCCTTGCTGGCATTGTAGGCGAGGTAGGAGATGCCCTTGGGGCTGCGGATCGAGGCGATCGAGCTCACGTTCACGATCGATCCCCTGCCCTGCTTCTCCATCACCGGAATGACGTGCTTGGCCGTGAGGAAGAAGCTCTTCACGTTGACGTCGAACACCTTGTGCCATTCGTCTTCGCTGAGATCGACCGGCCCACCCTGCGAGCCGATGCCGACATTGTTGTCGAGGATGTCGACCCGGCCCCACTTGGCCATGCAGGCCTCGACCATGGATTTCACATCGGCATTCCTCGAGGCATCTGCCTCGAAGGCGACGGCGATGCCGCCCTCCTTCTCGATCAGACCGACCGTTTCCTCGGCGGCGGCGCGCTTGCGGTCGACGCAGAACACTTTTGCGCCCTGGCGCGCGAAGGTGACCGCCGTGCACTTGCCGTTGCCCCAACCCGGGCCGCTCGAGCCCGCGCCGACCACGATCGCCACCTTGTCCTTCAGCCTGCCGGTCATGTCGTTCACTCCCTTGGCAGCAAGCCTAGCACGGGCTTGAGCCCCAACATCACCAGCCGCGACCCGGCCGTATCGCCCCACGGACCCTCGTCGCTGACGTCGAGCCGGCGGCCCACGAGATGGACCACGGCGCGGCGGTCCGGCGCGTCGGCGAAGCGCACGATGCCCTTGGCCCGCAGGACCTCGCCCGGCGCTTCGTGCAGCATCGCCAACAGGTCGGCGCGCTCCACGGGCTCGGGCCACTGGTAGGACCAGCTCGCAAAAGCGCCGACGGTGGAGCCATCGCCAGAGGCGCCGGTACGATCGAGCCCGAACAGCAGATCGAGCGGCAGGTCGCCGTGGCGCGCCTCCAGGATCGGCGCCATCGATTGCGCGCTCAGCCAGTCGCGCAATGCCGGCAGGTCCCCTGCCAGGTCAGTTTTGTTCAGCACCAGCAGGTCAGCCGCCTTGAGCTGTCGCAAGATCGTGTCGCCCACCCTCCGGTCGGCCGCACGCTCGCGTACCTGGGCGGCGTCGACGACCACGATCACGCCGTCGCGCGCGAGCCGCGGCTCCAGCACGGCAAGGTCGGCGATGCGGCCGGGATCGGCCACGCCCGAGGCTTCGACGACGATGTGATCGAACCGCTCCCGCTGCTCTTGCCGCTCCAGCAGGCCGAGCAGCGTCGTCACCAGCGAATCGCCGATGGTGCAGCAGAGGCAGCCGTTGGCGAGCGCAATGGTGTCGCCGCCGTGCGCCGCCACCAGGCCGCCATCGATATCGAGGGCGCCGAAGTCGTTGACCAGGACGGCGAAGCGCCGGCCCTCCGCGCCGCGCAGCAGACGGTTCAACAGCGTCGTCTTGCCCACCCCCAGGAACCCGCCGATGACGGTGAAGGGGATCGGTTCGCTCACGCTTTCGGCGCCTCGAACACCTTGCCGCCCAGCACCGTGCCCCAGACGCCGACGTCCTTCAGTTTTCCGGGCGGCACGGAAAGCGGATCGTCGTCGAGGATGGCGAAGTCGGCGCGTTTGCCGACGTCGATGCTGCCCAGCTCCTCGTCGAGCTTCAGCGTATAGGCGGCGCCCAGCGTGATGGCGCGCAGCGCATCGGCCACCGGAATCTTCTCCGCCTCGCCCAGCGTCCGGCCCGAGGCCGTGAGGCGATTGACCGCGCACCAGGCGGTGAACAACGGCCCGATCGGCGTCACCGGCGCGTCGCAATGGATGGCGAAGGGCACACCCACCCCGAGTGCCGTGGCGCAGGCGTCCATGCGCTCGGCGCGCTCCGGCCCCAGCGTCTTGGCGTAGTGGATGTCGCCCCAATAGTAGAGGTGATTGGCGAACAGGTTGGCGCACATGCCCAGCGCCTTCATGCGGCGGAACTGGCCGGCATCGGCCATCTGCGCATGCTGCAGCGTGTGGCGGTGGTCCCAGCGCGGCGCTGCGGCCAGCGCCCGCTCCACCGCCTCGATGCCCACCTCGGAGGCTTCGTCGCCGTTGGTGTGGATATGCACCTGGAAGCCGGCGCGGTGGTAGGCGAGCAGGATACGGTCGATGTCGTCGGGTCCGACGTTCCACACGCCGTTGGGCGTGCCGTCGTAGTAGCCCGGCCAGCGCATGCGCGCCGACAGGCCCTGGATCGAGCCGTCGGTCACGATCTTGACGAGCTGGAAGCGCAGCTTGTCGTTGTTCTTCTTGGTGAGCGCCTGCAGGCGGACCACGCCCTCGGCCGGCGGGACCGACGTCGCGGCAAAGGCCGGCAGCAGGCGGATCGGGAAGTCGTCCGAGCCTGTCGCCTTCAGGTAGCCCTCGACCGTGCTCTCGGGCAGCTCGTTGTGCAGGTCTGTGGCGGTGGTGACGCCGGCGAGCTGGGCCACCCTGGCGAAGCGCCACACCGCCTGCTCGTCGCTCAGCACGGCGGCGAGCTCCACGCCGGCCGCGCGATAGGCCATGTACTTGGCCGCCATCTCCTGCAGTTCGCCGGTCGGGTCGCCCTTCGCGTCCTTCACGATGCCATGCACGTTGGTGGTGCGCGTGATGCCGGCCTTGGCCAACACCGGCGTGTTGGCGTTGGCGACATGGAAATTGGAATGGATGATCACGACCGGCCGCTCGGTCGAGATCCTGTCGACGTCGGCTAAAACCATCCGCCGGCCGCCGAAGTAGATCGGGTCGAAGCCCCAGGCGAGCAACGAGGCGCCCTTGGGCAGGGTAGCCTCGTGGGCCTGCAGCGCCGCCACAACCTCGTCGATGCTCTTGAGCCCGGGTGCATGCTTGCCCTCGGGGCCGGTGCGATCGAAATAGCCGACATAGGGGAACTTCCAGACGCCGCCCTCGAAGGCATGGCTGTGACCCTCGACGAAGCCCGGCAAGATCACCTTGTCGGCGAAGCGCGTGTCGAGCTCGACCTTGCCCCAACCCTTCAGCTCCTCCAGCGAGCCCGCGCCCAGGATGCGGCCGTCCCGTACCGCCACATGGGTGGCGAAAGGCCGGTTGGGATTCATCGTGATGACGCGGCGGGCGGAATAGACGGTGGTGGTCATGCGGCCTTTCCGGATTTCTTTCGGGCGTGATGCGTGAGCGCAAGGGCCAGACAATGACGCAATTCCCGGACCGGCAGGCGGCCTTTGGTACCGAACAACAGGGCGCGTTTGCCTTCGTAGGCGAAGGTGTCGGGGTAGATCGTGCGGAAGGTCTCGACCAGGCCGCTCTGGCAGTGGAAATAGACCGCGTAGCCGTCGTCGCGGCCCTTCAGGCGATCGATGCGTACCGTGGTGCCGCTGCCGCTCTCGGCCGTGAGATAGCTCGGCTGGCCCCATTTCAGGGTCTCGGTCAGTCGTCCCACCTCAGGCGTGGCGACGGCGATGTCGAACACCATCTCACGCAGCGCCAGCAGCCGGGTACGGACGGCAGGCGGATAGGCCTTGAACGCCGCCGCGACTTTTGCATCGCCAAACCGTCTCATGGCCCACCCTAACACGCCACTGGCGGCGCGGGAGCCCGCATGGAATGCTGGCCCCAACAAACAAACGGAGGAGCGTCCATGCGTCGTCGTGCGTTCACCAGCTCGGCCCTCGCCACGTTGACGGCACCCTTGGCGGCATCCCTGGCGGCGCCGGCAATCGCCCAAACATGGCCGGCCAAGCAACTGCACATCGTCATCCCCTACCCGCCGGGCGGGCCCTCCGACGTTTCCACCCGCATCGTCATGGACCGCGCCGCGCAGATCCTCGGCCAGAGCGTGCTGTTCGACAACAAGGCCGGCGCCTCGGGCATGATCGGCGCCGAATACGTGAAGAACCAGCCGGTCGACACCCACACTTTCCTCACCACCACCACGGCAATGGTGTGCATCACCCGCCACCTGCAGCCGATCCCGTTCGACCCGGAGAAGGATTTCATCCCGGTCTCGCGCATGTCGACGTCGTGGGGTGCCTTCGCCGTCCATCCCTCGGTGCCGGCCAAGACGGTCGCCGAATTCGTGGCCTACGCCAAGGCCAACCCGGGCAAGATCAACTTCGGCTCGTCGGGGCTTGCCACCATCACCCACCTGTTCGGCGAAATGCTCTGCCTCGAGGCCGGCATCCAGATGGTGCACGTGCCCTATCGCGGCAGCGCGCCGGCGACCAACGCCCTGCTGGCCGGCGAAGTCCAGGTCCAATTCGACCAGCTGACACTGCCGCACATCAAGGCGGGCAAGGTGCGCGGCCTCGCCATGCTGGCCGAAGTGCGTCATCCCGACTTTCCCGACATTCCGACCCTGCGCGAGCAGGGCTACGGCAAGGACGGCGGCGATTCGTGGTTCGGCGTGCTCGCCCCCGCCGGGACGCCGCTGTCGGTGGTGGCCAAGCTTGACCAGGCGATCGCCGCGGCGTTGCGCGCCCCCGACATCATGGCGAAAGTGCACAATGGCGGCATGCGCGTCACCTATCTCAACCCGGCCGACTTCAAGGAACGCATCGCCATCGAGAACAAGTCGTTCGGCGAGATCATCAAGAAGGGCAATATCAAGCTCACCTGACGCGGATTCGTCAGCGCTGCCGCTCCATGAACATCCGGTCGGTCTCCGCCGCCAGCACGCCACCCAGCAGGAGGCCTTTCCAGAACGGGGTCGCGTCGGCCACGGCCCGGGCGGTGATCTCGATCTGCTCGATGCCGGCGCGCTTGATGCCGTCGATCGACGAGGCGAACACGACGCCGCCGATGCCGGCCCACATGAGCGCGCTCATGCACATCGAGCAGGGCTCGCCGGTCGTGTAGAGGACGGCTTGCCCCCAGCCCTTGTTGCCGTTCAGCCGGACATAGTCGTTCATGCAGGCGATCTCGCCGTGCAGGATCGGACTCTCCCGCGAATTGTTGACGCCGCGCGCCAGTACCTCGCCATTGTCGGCCCGCACGATGACCGCACCGAACGGATAGACCGGATTGCGCCGGGCCTCCTCGATCGCCTGGCGCATCGCCTGCTCGTGCCGCGCCATGGAGATCGGCGGCAGGGCGGCGCGGGCGGGGCGCGCGCCGGCGACGCAGATCAGCGCCCCTGCACCCACGATCAACCTTCGCCTGGAAATCATGCGTCGAGTTCTCCGTCCGGCTGGTTGAGGAAGATGACCACCGCGAGCAGCGTCATGTAGAAACGGAATGCGGCCTCCTGCCCGTTCCAGGTCTTGGACTGCCACATCAGGAACCATTCGCCGCCCACGACCACGAAGCCGGTGAACCACAGCAGGAAGCCAAGGCCGGCGCCGGCAATGGCGTACTTCTTGGCAGCATTGAACCTCGTCGCGCCCGATCGCAGGTTGGCCGCGAGCTGCACCGCCGCAAAGGCCAGCGTGAGACCGACCACAGCCTCGGTGAGGATGATGCCCCAGTAACCCGCGGTCCACAAAGCCGGCGCGGTGATCGCCCGTCCCATCAGGGCGTTGCCGGGAAACGTCGTGTCCATGCTGAGCGTGTGACGCACGAACTGGTAGTTCGAGTTGTAGTCGACGAGGTTGTTCAAGGTCACCAGAAGCGCAAACAACGCCGTCGAGGCAACCATGGCCGTCTTCACCAGCCGGGTCGTGAGCATGGCGTACGATCTCCCCCGTGCGATCTCCCAGGCAATAGGTTAGCGCGCAAACCAGGCGCGCGGCCACAGGCAGGAGAGCAGCAGCGCCACCAGCAGGCCGCCGCCGGCCACGAGGAAGGCGAAGCGGTAGCCAGCGAGGAAGCCCGCCATGCCGAGGAAGCCCTCGGCGCCGTGGGCCTGCAGCGCCGTCAGCACCGAGGCACCGCTGACGATGCCCAGGGTGCGCGTCAGCAGGGCCAGGCTGCCCGCGACGCCGCGGTCGCGCGGCGGCAGGGTGGCCGTCACGATGTCGGTATAGGCCACGGTCAGCAGCCCCTGCCCGATGCCTTCGAGAACCAACAGAAACGCCACCAGCAGCACGGGGCTGTCGATGCCGGTGAAGCCGAGCGGCAGCAGGGCAAGGCCCACGAACGCCACACCGGCAAAGACGGTCGGACGCTGCCCGATGCGAGCCACCAGGAACGCCGAGAGCGGCGCGCCCAGGAGGCTGCCGCCGAACGCCAGGGCGAGCACGATGCCGCTGCCGAGCGCGGTGAGTTTCAGCACGTTCGCCAGGTAGTACGGCGTCAGCAGCAGGATCGAGAAGCCGGCCAGGTTGGCGAGCACGTTCAGCAAGTTGGGGATGGCAAAGCGCGCATCGGCGAACAGCGCCGGCCGGATGATCGGCTCGGCCACGCGCCCGGCATGACGAACGTAAGTGCTAATCAGGAGCAGCGCGACCACAAGCAGGCCGAGCGCCCACAGGCCGGCGACCTCCTTGCGTTGCGACAGGACCAGCGAGAGCAGCAAAGTGCTCATGCAGGCGGCCAGCAGCAGGGCGCCCACCGCATCGAACGGCCGCTGCTCCCGCTGGGGCGACGGCAGTAGACCGGAGAGCGCCAGCGTGACAAGCGCGATCGGCACCCGCACCCAATAGACCGCGGGCCAACCCCACAACTCGACCAGCACACCGCCCAGGAACGGGCCGACGGCCGCCGCCAGCGCCATCGAACTCGCGAAGCCCGCCAGCGCCTTGGTGCGCTGGCTTTCCAGGAAGAGCGAGGTGGCAAGGGCCGGTGTGCAGGCAAGCGCCAAAGCGGTGCCGACACCCTGTCCGGCGCGCGCCCACAGGAAGAGCGGCCAGTCCGGTGCGGCGGCGCAGGCGGCGCAGCCCACGGCGGAGATCGCGAGGCCCGCCTGGAAGATCAGCCGATGGCCGAACAGGTCGCCGAGCTTTCCCGCGACCAGCATCAGCGAGCCGTAGACCAGCACGTAGCAGATCACCAGCCACTGCACGTCGCCCAGAGGCAGGCGGAAGTGGCTGGTGATCGCCGGCAGCGCCACGTTGACGGCGATGTCGAGGGGCGCCAGCGAGGCGCCCAGGCCGACGATGACGAGGCCGAGGGCCGGATGCCTTGTCATCCCGAGGCCGAAGGCCGAGGGATCTTTCGGGCCACGGGAAAGATCCCTCGCTTTGCTCGGGATGACACGGTGATCAGAGGTGCTTGCCCAGGAACGACA
>Ga0207952_1000313_pt1 | contig 44518 bp, 46 predicted proteins | sample SubbioR12Aug_8Ca_FD_184831 | JGI IMG/M metagenome (GOLD analysis project Ga0207952, IMG submission 184831) | Serpentinite rock and fluid subsurface biosphere microbial communities from McLaughlin Reserve, California, USA - CR12Aug_8Ca (SPAdes) | ecosystem: Environmental > Terrestrial > Deep... | reverse complement strand
TTTTTTTTTTTTTTTTTTTTCGAGTTCGAGGTACTGTATTGTAAGGAGTTGTGAGGTGTTTTGATTGAATGTATAAAGTGTTAAAGTTTTCGAATATTTTGTTTTTTCCAAAAACAATTTTTCACTCAAAGTGATTATTCTATTGTTTTTTTGGTTTAAAAAATTGATTTACAGAAAGTTATCGTTTTGAAGTTTCCCATATACGGAAAGATTATGTCGCATAGTGGGAAACTTCGAGGGTTATATTGTTGTATTTTATTAAATTTATATTAGATTTGTTGTATTAAACTTAAAAGGGGAAAACTATGTTTAGCAAAAGTCAATTTTTGATGATTATGGAAGGTTTGTATAAGCAGCAGATGTTTGATGCTGGTTATGCTAAGTTATTGGAGCAGAATTTCAAAGTGAATGATGTTCCGTGCTATGACAATAGCGAGATTACGAATGTGTTGTTTAAGTTATTGCAGGATCAGTTTCCTCCGTTGCCGGATGGTACCTGTGAGATTGAGCATTACTGTTTTGTGATGAATTTTGGTTATTCGGAGAATGGTGTACAGGTTAAGACTTTTAGTGATTTGTGGGATGAATTGTGTGTTAAGTATTGTATTCCGAATGACTGGTCATCGAGAAGTTTGAGACCGAATGATTTTAATTCTGAGGTTGAATCTAAGCATTTCGTTGAAAGAGGTCTATTGACTTCTAGTGGTGATATTCCGGAAAAGTATAAACAAAATTCACCAACGCCAAGTAGTGAAGATTAAAAATTGATGATAATATGGGAGATAAGTTTCGTGGCTGCGATGGTAAGACAAAGCATACCTCATTAACATCTGCCCAATATGTTCTGTCACAATTAACGTTTCAGCCGAATGCTGAAATTTATGAATGTAAGCTTTGTGGATTTATTCATATCGGAACTCCGAGAACAAAGCCTAAAAAGAGAATCAAACTAAAAAAAGGGAAAAAGCATGAACACAGCCAACACAAAAACAAAAGGCCCAACAGAAGATTCAAATATTGATAAGTTGGTGCCTGACAACATGAAGTCTTTGGAGGAGCTTTCAAAGGAATATGTAAAGCATCCGAACGGGGCAATTTTTCACGTATTAGCGCACCCGAGAAAAGCCGGGAAAGTTTACCTACACGCTAAGAATCGATATCAAGAGTATGACTATGCCAAACTTAGAACCGGCCTTGTAAAAGGTGATTGGCATTCTATCAATATCCATGAACTTAAAAAGCATTTGAATTCTGAGGAAAAATTCAATACTAAACTTGCTCAACTGCTTGTCAAGAGAACTATTCTTTGCCAAATCATGCTTGAGTTGGACGATGAATTGAAGGAGTATTATGCTGACGATAATTACCTGAAAGGCATTTTACAGCGTTCTGAGAAGGTTTTTGAGCGTATTGCCAAAGAGGAGTACACAAAGCTATACAATGTAAACAAAGAGGTTTTGAATACGTTTTTCGATTCCTTGAACAGTTTTGTTGGTAAAGCTTCTAAGCTTGGTGTTTATGATTTTGTACATGCCGATTCAATGCTTGAGTTGTATTTGTCAAATCCGGAGAAGTATCAGGCCGATTTTGTAGAAATTGAAAAAGTTGAATAGCTATGAGAAGAAGTGGAAAAACAACAAGGTTGATTAATGAAGCTATAGAAATTCTTTTCAAAGAAAAAATTATCTACATACCTACAAAACAAGGTATAAGAACACCAAATAAATGGGAAAGTAAAGCGGATAAATTCAATTTAATTGACCCTGATTATTCAGAAAGTAACATGGCGCAAGAAGATTTTATTAGAAGGATTTTTAATAGAGCTATGGCTGAGCATCCTGGACAAATTGAAATTGATAGAAATACTTATCGTGTAAAATTTACAATTAAAGTATAGATAGCATGAATAAAATCAAGAACTATCGTATCACAGTCGGAAATTATTCTGAGAATATTGTGGCCGATAAAGTCGAGTACAACCCGAATAATGGCCAAACGCTTTTCTTCCTGGAAAACGATTTATTGCATATCGCACCACCGGCGGCTCTAGTTATCAATACTTCTGAGGAGAATTTAATTAAGGCCAAGTTTGAGAAAGTCAAAACCTATATTGATTTTGAACTTAAAGATAAGATTGGTTCGTTCTGGGAAGGTTTTTTAGAAAGAAACAAAACTTATGATGTTCCTGATGATAAAATTTCTATTGAGGATCGTATTGAAAGAAGAAAAGTACTTGAAAAGATTTTTGTTTTTGATAAAATACGAAACATCATTGACGAATGCCAATAACAATTCCCATATCAAAAAAGCCGTACTACATCATTGTTACGGTATTTAGTGATGGTACAGAGGTTCATTACCGGATGGATACTTTAAAGACAAGAAATAAAGTTTGTGATGTTGGTGTTTGGAGAATAAAATACAAAGAATGTGATGGCGAATAATGGCGACAATTTAAGAATTCAGGTTTCTTTTCATGCTGAGAGTGAAAGTAGCTATGGTGTTCTGGTTGATTTGCATTTTGATTCGCTTGGTAGAAATACATCGGCCAGTAGATTAGAATGGTTTCCTAAGTCGAAATGTACGTTGGAGAAGGTTGAAAATGTGGGTTGGAGAGATTCATATTTTTTGACAGCTCCGAAGTGGTTACTTGATAAAAAAAATGTAAAGTATGATGCTAAAATTAGTTGTTAAAGGTGTTCCACAGCCAAAACAGTCGGCGAGATTTCGTATTGTGAAAGGCAAGGGTAAAGAGTTTGTACAGTCTTATCAAAGTAAAGAAGTCGTTGAAAACGAGAGAAACATTGCTTTTGATATAAAATCACAGTTACCTCTTGATTTTGTTCCATTTTCAAAGGCCATTGGAATGAAGGCAATTTTTGTATTTCCTCCACTGTCAAGTTGGCCGAAAAAAAAGATACAAGAATTATCGCAAGGCGCAATAATTTTCAAAGATACTAAACCCGATTTGACAGATAACTTGATGAAAGGGTTATGCGATGCCATGAGCGGAATAGTCTTCATCGATGATGCAAAGATTGCCGAGGTAAAAACGAGAAAAATTTACGGATTCATTCCGCGTATTGAAATTGAATTTTATGAGCTGTAGAAAACCAAGACTATCCTCTATTGCCAATTACTTTTTAAAGGCAAAATCTATCAAATGCTTGCGTTCCGGGTTGACAATTGACGTAAGCCACAATCGAACTTACTCATACGATAAAGCAAGTAACAGCTATACTACTGTAGGCGGCGCAGTCGTATTTTGGAAAGACGGCGAATATGCGGAAATCATATCGAATGTCAAAAAATGCAACTGTGACAGTTGTGATTGTGATAAAACAAAAATAATTAAACGTAAAAAAAATGGGATTTAAATTCAAAAGGAAACACTTAAAAAGCTACCGTTTTTTAAAGTCTTTAAAAAAACAAGAGAATCAGTTTTTCACAGTTGATATTGATGCTATTCCGGTTAAAAACAGAACTACGGTTATTGAAGCTTTAAATATTTTTAAACAGACAGGGGTTCTATCTTTTCGTAAAGACTTGAAAATAGAAAAGCTCATAGATTCTTTTAGTTTTAGTTCAGAAATCATTGAGAAACCAATTGTAATCTTTTGTGATCTGAAATTAGTAGAAGATATGTTTGAAGAATTACAAAAGGTATTCCCAAATAACATTTCTGCAAATTTTAATGAAGAAAGTAAAAGATTAGTTAGAAGTAAAACTTTAACATACGCTGGCAAAAATTTCTTTTTTGTTGAATATACCGATATGGAGATATTTTTTAAGGAAATGTACAAATAATACTAACCGATAAACCAAAACCAATATTATGAAAACCTTTTTTGAACTTTATGCAATCGTATTTTTTATCATGTTTCTGTATTGGACTTACTTGATGTTTACAAGTGAGCCGGTATTTAAACACGACACAAAAAGTCGATTTGCTGCTAACTGGTACGAATCCGGAAATATTTTGCTAGTGATTTTTTTGGTGCTATCGGCCGGAATTTCATACTGCTTGAAGTTAATCTTACTCTATTTTAATTTACCGTAACAGACTATGATTATAATTGGAAAAAAAATATTGGTTGAGAAGCTTCCTACCGAGGAAAAAGTTGGAGGAGTTTACATTCCTGTAAAAAACAGAAAGTCAAATGAAGGTATTGTCGTTGCTGTAGGCCAATCAGTGACAGAGGTAAAAATAGGTGACCATGTGAGATATTTTAAAGGTCATGGCCAGCCGGTAAACTATCAAGGTAAAGACTGTTTGTTTTTAAACATTGGTGTTTTGAAAAATGATGTAGAGGTTATTATATGATGCTAGGTTTGGACTTACCGGTTCTATGGTGTAATGATGAACAGTATGAACTTCAAAAGATGAATGTTTATATTGATATTTCAAAGAGTGATGTAAAGGTTCATACTTTTTACAACATTGATCACATACGTCCTTACGATGATAATCACTGTACAGTAGTCTCAGGTTCATTTTACTATATTGTGAAAATGAAACATTCAGAAGTAAAAAAAAGGATTGATGAAAGATTGATGATAATCAAATTCAATTGAAAATGCGTAAAAAAAAAGAATAAACTATCTTACAAAGGATGTTCCGAAAAGCCTTAATGAAAAATTAGAGCTGCTTCGTCATACATCTGTAGAGGTAGAATGTGCATTTGTAAAAAGGTATTTTTCATCAATTTTGCTGTTAATGAAGTTGTCTCGAGCAGAAAGGATTTTGCTTGATTTTATAACCGAGGAAATGGATGAAAACAATTTGATTTCAAACAGTTTTCAAGTTCGCGGTAGGTTCAATGCTTTACTAATAAAAATCGGTCAAGAACCTTATTCTGAAAGCACAATTCATAAATGCTTTAGTGGCCTGGCTGATAACTACCTTCTAAACAAAAAGAAAGGGCGCGGCCTTTACCAAGTAAGCCCTTTGTTTTTCTTCAAGGGTTCGGAGGAAGACCGTGCCAAATTAATTCGTAAAAACTTAGAGGAAATCAATAAAATCCCTATTAACTCTTATCGTCGGGATTTGATTCTTCGAAATATAATTTCCGAGTATCTGGAACAGGCAAATTCTGAAGGTTCTTAATTAGTTTCAATCGGATTTTATCACTTCTATTAGCCTCGGCCGTCATGAATGGATTTTTGTAGTTAATTGGTATTTTCTTTGCACCGGCTAACGTTTCGTAATAATTTGTCACAATGTTTTTTGCAATAGTAGATAACTGGTATATTTTTTTGTTTTTACCGGGCACATCTACTGCCAGTCTAGCCAATCCCTTATCTATCAAATTATCAATTGTCAATACACTAAAAGGACGTATTAGCAACATGTAATCTGGCCGTGTAAAATAGTTGTAAGGATACAGGTATAACAAAAGCTCAAGTATGGTGATATTGATATTGTATTTTTTTATAATATATGGCCTGACTATCATTGACATTTGAAGAAAATCGTAACTATGATAGTGCTTTAAAAAAGTTTTTTTATTCAGGTTGTTTTTCTTCATGTGCTGATTTTTTACTACAATAATCTTTGCAGATTTCAAAACAGCCTTAGCATTTGACGGAATTTTGTCAATGTGTTTTTCTTTTTTTCCCATAGTTTAAAAGGTAGTTTTTTGCCAAAAAACAAAATTGTATTCAAATGTAACAAAATATAAATTATTATTATATTTTTGTTGTATTGAATAGAAAAAATCTATTGACAAAATGCCTCTTATAAGCAAACAAAATATTTATCCTCAAGACACAAATGTAACTCCACAAGATTACTTATTGGGAACTGATCGCGGTGATAATAAAAAAACCAAGACTTACTCAATAGCAAGTATAGGAGCTGCTTTAGGTTTGGCCGGTGTAAAAGTTCAAGAGGCTTATTTGGGTTTTTGCCCAATATCAATTGATGAAGTTTCTTTAGAGGAACAAGTAAACCACTTTTTATCTATTCATTCTATTGAAGTTGATTTCAACACGTTACTGATTTTAAAAGTACTCTACTTTACAGGAAGTGATCCTTCTGTAAACACAAGACAAATCAATTACTATTTTCCGGCTGGTTATGGAACATTCAATCCTATCTCAAGTGCTGTAAGCTTTTCTGATTTGGTTGTTGATTATGAAAAACCGGTATCATTTAATCCAGACTTAGCAGTTAATTCACCAGATGCACAAGTATTCGATTTAGTTGGAGTTACAGGTGAGCTTTTGGTGAACTTTTTGAATGAAAGCGGTCCTTATGATTTATCAGACAATACTAAAACTTACTATTTCAGATTCACTGATAATGATGTTCAGTATTTGTATGTTTTCAATGCAAATTCTTCTGTAAATGGTTACGGTATTTATGGTTCTGGCCAACTACAGTTCAATAATTCTGAATTGGTATTAATATTCAACAGTACCAATAACTACGAAATTCCAAATATTTTCAGAAAGAAAATTGAATTAGCAGAAAATAATGTTACCGGTGAGGATATCATAAACATCAATTTGAATAGCGAACAAACTTCATTCCGTATTCTAAGCGATGAAATTAATACAATTGAATCGACTGTTCCTTCAACAGAATTTGAAAGCTCTTTTGCTTATACCGGGATGCCTTTGATTTTCATAAATTCAACTGCTACAGATAAAAAATTCATTCATTCAAATTCGAGTTATGGATTTAGATTTCCAGATGAAGCTGATTTTATTTTAAAGCCAAAAGAAGTTATTGTATTTAGGCTAACTAAAACCGATGTTGCGTATTTTGAATTTACAAGCATAAGTAGAATTGAGTTGGGAGGCGCAAGCGTCACTCCCACTCTACCTCAAGTTTTATCACAAGGCGACCGTAATATTCGCTTTTCAGATGGAGACGGAGAAACTATTTTAGAACTCGATGATATAGGTAAAGTTTTACTAAACCTAGATGGTGATTTTCTGTATTTAACAGCGGAACTATTCCCCGTAAATAGAGTTTTAAAAATCCATAATCCTGGAGAAGTAGATTTGTTTTGCATACCGGATGTTGATAATAACCCAAGTATTCAAATTAATGGAGTTACTGTTGACGAATTTAGTGGATATACTTTGCGCGCCGGCACCGCTATATTGAAAAAAATAAACGGAGATCCTTTCTCGGAGAGTTGGATTTTGACTTATGAAGTTCTTGATTTTTCAAAAGAGGCATTAGGACTTGGGTTAGTTGACAACGTACCTGATTCTGACAAAGAAGTATCCGGGCCACAAGCAGCTGCTATTGCAACGGCTTTATCAAATGCTCAAAACTATACCGACAATATAAAATTAAAAAGACCGGCTAGAGTTGCCATAGACACGAATATTTCTTTAAGCGGAAATTTAACTGTTGGTTCTATTGTATTGGTGACCGGTGATGTTGTATTATGTTTATCGCAAATTGACCAAAAGCAAAATGGACTTTGGGTGGTAAACCAATTAGGTCCGTGGGTTCGAACTCAAGACTTCCGTAACGGTTTAGATGTTTCATTTTGTTTGATTCCTGTTTTGGGCGGAACATATGCTGGTAAAATGTATTCATGCGGAGCCGAAAGAATAGTAGGCACAAGTAATATTGTTTTACAATCACTTCCTTTTACTGTCAATTGGGGTTCATTTACTGGAAGCGTTACCGATCAAGTAGATTTGATAAACTTTCTTGCTCTTAATTACTATCCTTTAAATGGAAATCCAAATGGATATGTTACAGAGCTTGATTGGGCAATACAAAGGCAAGTTCATGAAAATATGCCTGTATTCAATTCGGCAACTCTTAACAACGTAAGAGGTGTAATATATACTGCTTCCGGCGCAACACAACGTACTTTTAGCTCTATCAATGAGTTTGATAGAAATCAAAGAATGGGAATTGTAGCAACTACTACAGGTAATGCTGCACAGTTAAGACAAACTCAACTAATTTTTACTAGAAATAGTGGCTTTGATGTAACATTCAAATTAGGAATGGTTGAAAATGCTACCGGATCTGATATTAGATTTTTTGGTGGTATTTCATCTAATACAGGTGTATTTGGAAATAATGAACCAAACACTCTTTTGAACACTATTGCTGTATGTAAACCTTCTACAAGCAACAATCTTCACATAATTCATAATGATGCTTCTGGTATTGCTACTTCAATAGATTTAGGGGTAAATTATCCTATGAATACTATTTCAACGGATGTTTATAACGTGAGAATTAGAAGTTCTGGGTCTAATGTAATAGTTACTGTAAATCGTGTGGGAACTGCTTTTGTTCATACACAAACTATTACAACAGATTTACCTTCTGGCACACAAGGTTTAAACACAGGATTTTATATTGTTCAATCAACTGGCCCAAGTACACCTACAGGTTTTGATTTTATGGGTTGTAAAATTATAGTGTAATGGCATATTTCTTCTCAAAATACAACAATATTATTAAAGTCATCGATAACACAGTGACTTTGGTTCCAATGCAAGATGGTCACCCAGAGTATCAATTGTATTTAGAATTTCTTCAAACAGATACAGAAGTAACACATTCTGAATTATTTGCAGAAGAAGAAATTGGCAACCGACTTGCACTTCACGTTGCTTATCCAGAGTTAGCAAACATGCCGTATAAGTTATTGCAATTGGATAACCTAGAAGGTATTAAACGCGATAGCACCTTGGCTGATAAAGGTTTGAAAGGAGAGAAAAAATACAAAAAGGACGGTAAACTCATTTGGAGTTCCGAAAAAAAGTATTGGTTCCAACCAGACGGTTATCCCGAGGGATTCCGCCGTATTGTAAAGCTATACAACATGAACGGTACCGTGGCCGACAGTTGGGAAATATTCTACGAACTATCCGATGATGATAAAGAATTTTTCAAAAAGCAGCAGCGCGAATTGATTTTTGAGTATTTCAAAAGTCAACAGCCGGAGTTATTCAATTTGCTTTATTCTTTTTTTAAAGAAGAAATCGACCGCTATGTTATGAAAGATGGCCATGAATTGGCAGCAACTTTAACCGATGCCGCCTTGAATCATCCGTACCAAAATGAAAACGGAGTTTATGTTGTTCGTGAAACTTTATCAAGTGAAGTACCTACGCAGTCCGGCGGAACTGTAACGGTATTACAAGGGGTTTTAGCCGAATTGGTTTAGTATGAGAAAAAATAAATTCTATAGCGATTTTACCGAGGCAAAGCTAAAAATGGCTAAACGCCGTATGGAAGCCGAAATGAACGGATTGGATTTTAATCATCCGATTCGTGAGCTTTTCACTTTTGCTTGGGAAGATTTTAAAGCCGGAAAGTTCAGCTATGACGGTCCGACTTTCGTTCGTTCCCGATTCAAATCACGATGGGAGCTCGCGAGCTTTATTCACGATTGGCGAAACGCAATGGGTAACGTTGGATATGAAATCGATAACGAGTTTTTTTCTATAATGATTGCCTTGAATTACCCAATTGAACTATTTCCGAAGCGATATCTATTGACAAGGCTAACCATATTTAACGTATGGCGCCACAAAATAAAAGGCACTTACAATGCAAAAATTCACATCAAACTATATCAACTGTAAAAACTTATTAACCCTAATAAAACTAAATTATGAAAGCTTTTATTCGAGATTTTGCACATTACCTTTTACCACTTTACGCTATGCTGTTTTTGTGTGTAAAAGATAACGTTGACAACTACACAATAGACGGTAAAATACTTATTCATGTTGCAGGATTTATAGTGTTTGGTATCATTACCTGGATGTTCAACATTGCCCAAGCTATAATTGACAACATAAAAGAAAATATGCGCGAGGTGTATTTGGGTGCCGCGGGTGCTGTTTCTGGATGCCTTGTCTATTTTTTCTTTCCAAGTTTACGCCAATATGCAAACGGATATGTTGTTTTTATTTCTGTATTGGCCACAATATTTGATTTGGCTAATCTATATTTTAGAACTGAAGCCAACAAATCAAATCAACGCAAACTTAAACTTGAAACTGAATTCAGAAAGTTTGCAGTTAAAAATTTTGTACTTGGCTATTCCGTAAAAATGTTTGGAAAGTATTGGAATTATCCAAGAGCATCAAGAATTACATTCCCAATTTTTGTTTTGACCGCCTTTTTATCAGTTACAAATCCTGATTGGCCAAATCCTACTCTTTTGGTATGGATGATGTACGTTTCTACATTGACTTGTCTATGGCTTGGATTCCCTAAGTTTTGGTTATGGTTTGGTTATGGATATTTCAATATGTATCCTGTTAAGTTTAAAGAACTCGATAAGCTTCAAAAATACCAATACGGTAATTTTTATCAAGATAAAATGACAGAGGAAGAATACAATGAATGGAAAACTATTCGTAATGAAATCAATAATTAATCAAATGCTACAATTTTTAATATCCGGATTTTGGGCAATTCATAAAGGCTCAATCATTGTCAAGATAAAATCAACTTTTATTTTAGGGCTAAGTCTTTCACCAGTGGCTTATGTAGTTGATAAAGTATGCCATTGGGGTATGACTAACATAGATTACATTATGTTAGTATTAGGCGCTATTTGTGTTGACCATATTCTTGGTTCTATTTACCATGCCTTTTTTAAAAGAGATTTTGTTTGGAAAAAAAACTTTACCGGACTTTCTATAAAAGTAGCTTTAGTCGTATTAGTAGCTTTTATTTTCGAAGGGCTTAACCACATTGTAAAATCAGATAGTTTTCTCAAAGAATATTTGATTATAGTAACTCGATTGTCTGTTTTTTTATATCCGGCCGGTTCCGCTCTAATGAACTCAGCTGAAATTACAAACGGTGTTTTTCCGCCTATTGGAATTATAAATTGGATGAAAAAATTCAATAAAACACTTGAAACAGGAAGTCCTAATCAAAAATCTAATAATAACATCGCCGAAGAACCAATGCCTGCGCATCATGATATTGATGTAAATGATTTTGCTGATGCTGCTGATTCTGGTGACGGCCACTAAACTAAAACACTATGATATTTTTAAGCGCAGGACACAATCCATTTGGATTGACACCAGACCCAGGAGCAACGGCTAACGGCTACAAAGAAGCAGATTTAGCTGTAATTATGAGAAATTTAGTTTCTAAGCAATTGACCAACATGGGCATTGCTCACATTACAGACCGTGATGATGAAAGATTAGGAGCCTATCTTCAAAGGATAAAAACCGGTAACGGTTCGGTTGTTTTAGAGTTTCATTACGATGCTGGACCGGCGACCGCTACCGGATGTACGGCATTAATTGAAAAAGAAGCAGACAGACTTGATCAAGCTTTTGCTCGTGAATTGTCAAAAATTGTATCGGAAACATCCGGAATTCATAATAGAGGCGTTAAGTCGGAAGCGCAAAGTCACCGCGGTTCATTAGCATTGATGCGAGAAGAAGGAATAATCTGTTTGCTCGAACTAGGATTTATCACCAACATGCAAGACATAAAATTAATTGACGCCAACAAAGAACGTATTGCTTATGCAATTGCTCAAACATTGGTTAAATACGAAAACATGATTTAATATGAGACCATTTTTTTTAAATATTCAGAACTTTTTCAAACGTTACAAAGGTTACATGATATCGGTAGTCTTGTTGTTTATTTTGGTATTCGATTGCTCCGGAAAAAGCGACATTGTTGAAAATCTAAATCAAAAGATTGCTATTCGCGACAAGCATTCGGCCATAATACTCAAAGAAAACATTTATTTGAAAAAAGAAAGCGAAAAGAAAGACCGTATTATCGCTAAAAACAATGATTCCTTAGCTAAAAATAAGAAAGATATAACCTATCTGCATAAGCAAGTAGATAAATTGAAGTCCGATGCTAAAAAGCAAATTGACAAGCTAAAAAACAATGACTTGAACGATTGGAAAGACTACTATCAGGATATTACAAAAGCCGGTGACAAAGACGTTTTCATTCAAGGTAATACCTTATCAATGACAAATCAACCTCTTTCGACTATTGCTACTAAAATCATAAATGGAGAAGCGGCACAAGCCGAAGTGCCACTGCAGAAAAAAGAGATTTCCAAACTAAACCATTCGCTTTCCTTGGTGACAAAAAACTACAACTTAGAAGTAGAAAAAAACAAAAACCTTGAAAAGACAAATTCAAATAACGAAATACTATTGAATAACGCCAACGCCAATACGCAAGACGCTAAAGACGCGCTTCAAGAAGAACGTAAGCGAAAAAGGCCAAAGCTTCTACCGATTTTGGGAGCTGCTGCATTAGGATATCTTACAAACGAAGCAATAAATAATTAACCATGAAATCATTATTTGAATTCATTATACAAATCGAAAATCCTTTTACAGACAAAATAACTACTGAAAAAGGAAACACTTTTTTTGTAAACAACAAATTATCGGCTAAAGAAGCCGCAAATCGTATAGGAAAAGTAATTTCAGTACCACTTCATCATGAAACTGAAATAAGAGAAGGATTTGATGTAGTAATTGATCCTACTATTTTATTCGAACAAGCTTATGCGCTTACACACGGTACTCAAGACAGCTCATTCTTAGTTGATAAGGAAAAAGGATACTACAAAGTAAATCCATCACTTATTGTTCTTTACAGAGAATCAGACAAACATAATTGGGAAGGCTACCTCAACAATGCATTATTTGATGTTGTAAAAAAGGAATCTGAGATAAAATCCGAAATGATTATTACTGACCATTTGAAAGGAAAAATTGAACTCAATAAGGTGAAGTTAGTTTACGGAAACAAAAATTTACTTGAGGAAGTTTCTACCGGTGATACATTAGTTGTTGATGGTATGCTTGGTATTGATTTTTCATTTGAAAACAAAGAATACAAGTGGTTTAAAAATGAAGATGTATTGGGAATTTTAATTTAAAAAGTCATGTCAGATACAACTACGAGTAATACTAATTTACAAGAAACTAGGAAAAAAGAAATCCCTTCAATCATTGAAAAGTATAAGTTTTTGATAGATGAAATTTTCAAAGAGGTTGCAAGGGAAATTCCAACTTTTGTTGCTATAACAGTTCCTTCTGATGATGAAGAAAAACCATATAAGATAACTGCAGAGGAACAATTGTATAACTATCTATTAATGCGTGAGAAAATGATTGATCATGCAGATAAGATGTTGAATAAAATCAATGTTCTGGAACTTGAACTATATGCTCCGGAACTTTTCAAAAAAGTAAATCAAAGCGAACCTGGAAGTGATTCCCAAGATAATGAAGTAAAAAAAACACCAAGAAAAAACTACGCTAAAAGAGCTGCTGCAAAAAAATCTGAATGATATTTTATCTCGGAAATATAGTTGATAATGTAATCGATGAAAAAACTCGATTAATGCGCAACAAATCCAAACAATGGAAATATGGATATGATGCTAGCATTGATGTGGTTATTATTTCCAAGGACGGAACTCTTGGTGAAGTTTATGAAATGTATGGTGGGTTGAAAGTTGGGTTACCAGAAAAGCCACCACATAAAGATATTATCAATTCGAATAAAACTGCTGTTAATCAGAAATGGGAGCGCGAAACTCCTCCGGATGGATTAAATTCTGAAACTCAGTTTGACGATGAATTTGAGAATTACATTCAAGACCAATTTGAAAAGAGAGAAAAAGGTGTTTGGATATATCTCAATGGATTACCGGTTTACATACCGGGAACATATTGGTTTTTTTTGACTTGGTATAGAGAAGAAGATGAATATCCTCAACTTAGAATTATTCAAAATGAGTTGATGATTTTCTGGGAAGCCTGTAAAGCTGATGATAGAAGTTACGGCATAATTTACGTTAAAAATAGACGTTTTGGATGGTCGGCTCTTTGCAACAATGAAAAATTAGAAATAGGTTCTAGAAGTGAGAATAAACTTTTAGGTATGATTTCTAAAAAAGGAAATGATGCTAAAAAACTATTCAAGCGTCTTGTAACAGCATTTAAAAGACTTCCTCCATTTTTTCAGCCTGAAATTGACGGACAAAGTACCCCAAAAACAGAGCTTGTTTTCTCAGAGCAATCTAAGAAAAGAAAATCAGGAGAGAAACTTACAGAAGGAGAAGGACTTGATACTACTATATCTTGGGCAAATACAGAAGGTAATGCCTTTGATGGTGATAAAATGTTTAGGTTGTCTGCTGACGAGTGCGCTAAATGGCCTAAAGACGTTCCATTTAGCCAATGGTGGACAGTTGCTAAAACATGTATGCGTTTAGGTAGCCGAATAGTTGGTAAAGCAATGTGTGGTTCAACGGTTAATGCAATGAAAAAAGGAGGTGCCGAATTTAAAAAGATTTGGGATTTATCAAATATTTCGGAGCGTAACGAGAATAACCAAACTAAATCAGGTTTATATCAATTGTTTATTGATGCCGCTTTTTGTATTGAAGGATTTTTTGACCAATACGGTTTTTCCATAGTTGAAGACCCTGAAAAACCGGTGTTAAATGAATTTGGTAAATACGTTAGCATTGGAGCGGCCAGATACTTAAAAAATGAACTTGATTCATTAAAAGATGATCCGGAGGCATATAATGAGCAGTTGCGCCAATTCCCGAGAAACGTTCGTGAGGCATTTCGTGATGAAGCCAATGATTGCGATTTCAATCTCATGAAGATTATGGAGCAAATGGATTATAATGAAAATGAAGATGACCCTGAAACCCATATTGAAACTGGTAATCTAACTTGGAAGGGAGGTATCCAGGATGGTGAAGTAATATGGAATCCGGATCCAAAAGGTAGGTTTTGGATTGCCGCCGGTTGCCACCCGCCAGCTGAGTTTAGAAATAAGAAAGAAAAGAAAATGATAAATGGTGTTCTGGCATGGGCACCCATGGCCGGACATATTGGAAGTATTGGAATTGACCCGTACAATAGAAGTAAAACGGTTGATGGTAGAGGTTCAAAAGGTTCAGCACATTTAAAGACAAAATACCATACTTACGCGCTACCAAAATTGGCATACATTGTTGAATACATTGATAGGCCAAAAACAGTTGAGCTATATTTTGAAGATATGATAATGCTATCTCACTACTACTCTATTCCATTTTTAGCGGAGCTTTCAAATGAGAAGTTTTTAAGTACAGTATTGGAAAGAGGCTATCGTCATTTTTCATTAAACAATCCATTTAAAAAATGGGATGAATTAAGTCATACCGAAAAAAAATACGGAGGAATTCCTCCCCAAGATTCTAAAATAGGTGATCAACAGTTTTATGCCATTGAAAGTTATATTGAAGAATATGTTGGTATTGCTAGAGAAGGTAATAATAGACCAATGGGAGCATGTGGATTTATGCCTTTCAACAGAACGCTTGAGCAGTGGAAAGATGTAGATACATCAACTCCAGGAGGTAGAACAAAATATGATGCTTTCATTTCATCTTCATTGGCTGCATTGGCAAATCAAAAGAGAGAATTAAAATCAGCAAAAACAGAAATAGTGGAAATTCCATTTGAAACTTACGACAATAAAGGACAAATATCTAAAGCCAGTTAATATGAAAACCAACAGTATTCAACAGCCAAACGCATTATTACCATTCGAAGAAAAACTATCTATCGAATATGGTAAAAAAATAGCCGATTACATTAGCAAAGAATGGTTCAACGGAACTTTAATAGGTGCCGGTTGTAGATTTATGGGCCGATATAATTGGATTGAAAAAAATAGACTTTATACTCGTGGAGAACAGGATACTCAACAGTACAAAAGCATTTTAGCTAGACAACAAAAAGATTTATCTTATCTTAATGTCGATTGGAGACCAATAAATGTTTCTTCAAAATTCATTCACATTGTCGCCAACGGTATTTCCGATGATAATTACAAAGTTAATGTTACGGCCAGTGATAGATATTCCGTAATGGAAAAAAAATCGAAAATTTTAAAGCACAAAGCAAACATGATGGCTTTGCCAATGTTGAAAAAAGCTAAAATGCTTAATGGTATTGATTTAATTCCAAAATATGTTCCGGAATCTGAGGAAGAAATTCTATTCCACACAGAAATTAAAGACCGTCCAAAAATTGAAATTGGGGAAGAAATATTAATTGACCATATCAAAACAATCAATAATTGGGATAATATCAAGGCTGATTGTGATAAAGATATTGTTGAAAATGGCATTATGTGTGCTCAGGTTTATACTGACAGAATAAATGGTGTTTCTTTAAGGTACATTGATCCGGCTGAGGCAGTTCATTCATACGTTAAACGAAATGATTTTTCGGATGCTTTCTATTATGGATACGTTGAGAGTATTACACTTTCTGATATTAAAAGAGAGAGCGGATTCAGTGATGAAGTATTAAGAAAAATTGCCAAAACATATAAGAACGAACAGCTAATTCGTGATTATACAACTTGCCCAATGGAAGAAATTATTGATATAAAAATCAATGTTTTGCGTTTTTGCTGGAAAACAAATAAAACGATCGTTTATAAAAAATCAATTCGAAAAGGAGAAGTAGTAAAAGTTTCTAAAAGAAAAGAGAATTTTGGAACTGATGAAAAAACTTCAAAAGCAAGATTAAGTGAAGAATACGATACTTGGTTGGAAGGAAATTATGTTATTGGAACTCAAGAATTGTATGGGTATAAAGAATGTGGTAACATAGTTTTTGATGAACTAAATAAACCGCGACCACCTTTTGTCTTTAGAGCTTCTGCTATCTATAAAAATAAGCTTCACTCTTTTGGTTCAGATATTATGGTTATTTGTGACCAGATGCAATATGCTTCTTTAAAAATTCAGCATTTAATGTCAGAGTTAAAGCCAGATATTGTTGAAATTGATCTGGACGGTTTGGCCGCTATTAGTGTGGATGAAAAAGGAGAGGCGAAAAAAGACAATTGGAAAGAAGCTCTAGCAATTTTGAATGTAAAAGGGGTTGTCTTAAAGAAGCGGGTTAACATGGGTGAAGACGGGATGAAGGATACGCAAGCCGTAAAACCTTCAGCTACAGCTCAAGGTTCAGCTTTAACTATTCTTTTAAATGTTTGGGCACATTATTACAATATGCTCAGGGAAGTTACCGGTATTAATCCGGCCCGAGACGGTTCATTATCGGAAGACGCATTGCTAGGCGTAAGTAGAATGGCTGAATTATCAAGTAATACTGTTACGAAGCATATCGTAAAAGCCGCTATTGACTTTGATATTAAAATTTGTGAGACTATTTCCGCACGTGTAAAAAGCATTTCTACATTTCCGGAAGGAAAGGCAATCATGGAAAGATATAAAAGAGCTGTTGGAAAACAGAATATTGACGCCATGGATGCAATGGAAAATAGAGATTTACATGACTTTGGATTTAAAGTTGAAGCAATACCAACAGTTCAAGAAATTTCAGAATTTAAAGAGGATTTGAAACTTGCAATGCAAGAAGGTTATATTGATGTCGAAGATAAAATTGAAGCTCAATATTTAGCTAGAGTTTCTATAAAACAAGCTAATGAATATTTGAAATTCAAAAGAAGAATTAAAATTAAACAGAAACAAGAGCAAGAGCAAATTACAGCTCAAATCACAACCGAAAGTAATATTGCTTCAAATAAAGCTGCTTCTGAATCGAAAATTAATGAGGAAACGGTGAAAGCTCAGATTAAAGTAGAAACAGAATTAAAATTAAGTAGAATTCGCCTTTCTGAATTAGCGGCCACCAATGAAATAAACGCCCCTAAAGAGGAAAAGAAATTTAATCAAGAAGTCTATTTAAAGCAATTGGAAGGGGTAACTCAATTTGATGTTAAAAAATATCTTGAGGATAGAAAAGACGATAGAGTTCAAATAACTTCTTCTAATCAGTCTAAAATGATTGATCAAAGGAATAATAATTTAGGGCCTTCAACTTTTGGAACACCTTACGATTTTTCAATAAGTGATTAGTATTTATCAACAAAATACTGTATTATAATATAATATTTTGTAATATTGAATCTAATATTTTATTAACTAAATTTTTTTCAAGATGAAAAAGCTTATTTTAATTTTAGTGCTGTGCCTATCAGTCACGACACTGTTGGCAAAACCAATTTTTGAAAGCAAAACCAAAACAGAAAGTATTCTTTCTATTGAAAAGCTTTCTGATGTAAAGCAGGTTGCTGTTTTGAATTATGAATTTTCTGCGCAAAGTCATGATGTGTTTCGAACGAAGAAGCATGTATATGATTTTAGTAAAGATGCCGTAATTTTCAGCAATGACTTTTTAGACGTGTTCCAGCCGGTTCATAATTACAGTTACCGGGAACGATTAAAGAGTAATTACATCTTAGACCGTTCGAAATTACATTTGTGCTTAGGATTAAAAAGCAGGGGAAGTAATTATCGATAACGAATAATAAACGAAAATAGAAAAAGGCTTGACTTAAAATCAAGCCTTTTTTTGTTTATAAAATAATACAATATTTTTATTGTACTGTATTGTATTTCATAAACAAATATTATTATATTTGCTCATGCAATAGATAATATTGATATTATGATTGACGAAAAATATTTCAAAACGGCACCAGCCGACCCAGCACCAGTTGACCCAGCACCAGTTGACCCAGCACCAGTTGACCCAGCACCAGTTGACCCAGCACCAGTTGACCCGGCACCAGCCGACCCGGCACCAGTTGACCCGGCACCAGTTGACCCAGCACCAGCCGACCCGGCACCAGTTGATTATAGTGCGATTCCAGATAACGTACTGATTGAAATATTGACAAAGAAAACGGGTAGAAATATAGCTTCACTTGATGAATTGAAGCCATTTTCTAATCCACTTGAAAAAATTAGTCCGGAGGCAAAGGCCTTTTTAGATTATAATATTGAAACCGGTAGAGGTATCGATGATTTCAGAAAATTGAATGAAGATTTAACTTCTATTTCTGATATTGATATGGCTAGAAATAAAGCTAGAATTTCTTCCGGAAGAATGGATTTGACTGATGATCAATGTGATGCTTATCTTGAAAAGATTCTTGATATTGATTTGACCAATCCAGATGATTTGGATGTTGCTGATTCTATTGCTTTATCAGGTTATCAAAAAGATTACCGTGAACAAAAGATTCAAGAACAATCGAAGTACAAAGTGGCTTTGGAAAATCCTAGAAACACTCCAGAGAATGTTATAGGAGACGATATGGTTTCGTTAGAGGACGGAACTATAATGCCGAAAGCAAACTATGATACATACTTAAGAAACAGAGAAAATTATTTAAATGCTGTTAATGCTGCGGCGAATAAGATTACCGCAAGCTCATTTAAAGTAATTTTTGATGATCAAGGCGTGGAGAAACCAATGAACTTTAGTTATGAGTTTTCTAACGAGGACAAACAGGAAATGTTGTCTCACAGTCAGGAAACGTCAAAAGTTTTTGAATTATTCACAAAAGACGGGGTTATGAACCACGAAGAACTCATGCAGAGTATTTGGTGGGTAAATCCTAAAAATAGGGAAAAAGCTATTTCTTCATTAATTCATAAAGCAGTTGCGCAAAACACTCTTGAATTATTGAAAGAAAAAAGCAATGTTGAATTAGGTAGAACTGATATTGTCGGTGATGATAAAAATCCTGTCAAAAGAGTTGTGCCTATTACAAATAACGGAGGGTTTGGTATTCAAGTACCAATTAATTTAAAACAAAACCCTTAAACCTATTAGAAATCATGGCTTTTGATTTAAGAACGAATAACTTAACCGGTGTATCGGTTATTGATCAACCAGGAGGAACACTTGCTACAAGTGAGAACTGGATTTCATTGTATGATTATGCAATGACTTACCAACCGGAATTGATTTCTCAATTGTATATGAGAAATGGAAAAGGTAGTATTCTAGGATTCATGTCAATGACTGGAACCGAATCTACCTTTAAAGCAGATACTATCCAACACATGGAGGAAGGTAGATTGCACAATGTATTGAAAAATGTTGCAGTTAACGTTGCAACTAACGTCTTTACATCCCCTACTGCTCACAATCTTCGTGTTGGTGACGAAATTTATTTTTCTGATGGTATCTCTGCTGAATACCAAGCTACTGTTACAAATATTGGCTCTGCAACTGTATTTACCGCTTTAAACAACGGTACCGGTGCATTTGTTGTTGGTGGTAACGTAACAGTAATGGCAAACTTCTCAAACTCCTTTAATAAAGGTGCTGGTCAGTTTGCAACTGGTAGAAGATGGAGCCCAACTCCAGTAGTAAATTACGCTCACATTTTAAAGGAAACTTACAATGTAGCTAAATCGAACATGGTTACAAATGAGTGGGTTCAAACTAATGCCGGTCCAAGATGGTTCAATCACGAAATGGAAAGAACCGACACAATGTTTGACAACCTTAAAGAGTTGACACATATTTTCTACCGTAGAAAAACTGATGCTTCCCCAGCTGCTTCTGCCGGGTACGCAAAAGGTATGAAAGGTGTAATTCAACAAGTAGAGGAGCGCGGAAACATTGCCAACGAATACATTACAACACTAACTCACTTGTCTAATATCGCTAAGCGTATTAAACAACAATGTCAGTGTACTGCATTCACAGTTTGGGCCGATCATACACAAATGCGTTATTTCCGCGAAATGATGTCAGGGCTTAATGCTGGATATGTTGGAGGTGCCAACTATGGTGTTTTCCAAAACAGCAAAGAAATGGCATTGATGTTGGATTTTAGCTCTGTATTAGTTGATGGTATTACATTCCACTTTACTCCATGGAAAGTTTTGGAAGACGTTACCTTAATGGGAGCTGCTAAATTTGATGTTACCGGTGTTGCTTGTATTATTGTTCCTGCTGGTTTAGCTTATGCTGAGGAAGAAGGTGTAACTGTTCAAAAACCATATTTGACGTTCCGCCACCGTTCAGAGGGTCAAAACCAAAGAAACAAAGAAGTGACAATCTACGGATTGCCTGGTACTCCAAATCCAAACCGTGAGGATAAAATGGTTGTGGACTATTTAGCTGAAATCACCAACCAAGTAATTGGTGCCAATGCTTACTTTGTTGTAAGACGAGGCGTGTTCTATGCATAATAAAAATCGGGGGAGAAATCCCCCGATTCTTTTTAACATAAAAATTTAGAAAAAGTCATGAAACAAAAAAACATCATTTTTAGATTAAAAAATGGTTTAAAACCAATCAGTTGGCAATTACCATATAGTTCGCTATTATTACCAAAGCTTACCGAACCAGGTAATCCGGAAGTAAAAGTTCATTACATACCGGGTTCCCCGAGTATTTATCAAAATGATTACAAAGGACAGGAAGAACCTCACCAAATTATTTTTGAAGATGGTGAATTGGAGGTAAGACCGAGTGACTTACTACTTCTTGAAATTTGTAGAAGACACCCATGGTTCAATAAATGGTATGAAGAAGTTAATGAAGAAGCTGATGCTAACTTGAAATTGAAAGACTTCCAATTACGTGATTTGGCCAGCGAGAAATTGAATTTGGCTGATGATATTGAAATTAAAGCTATTGCCTTAGCTGTAATTGGATATTCTGCCTCTGATTTAAGTCCAAATTCTTGTAAAGCTCAATTGAAAGAAATTGCATATTCTGATCCAAAACGTTTATTAACTGAAATGGATAATCCGAACTATGCAAACAAATACATTGCCGCATTGGCTTTCTTGAAAGAGATTGTAAAAACCAATGAATCAAATACAGCAATTATTTGGACTAAATCTAACACAATGATTGTTAGAGTTGCAATTGGAGAAAATCCTTTAGAGAAACTTACAGAAGTGCTTTCCGGAACAAGTGAAGAATCTGCGATTACTCTACAAACTTTGGGAGAGTTGGTAGGACAATCAAAACCAGTTTCTGCAAAAACCTCTGCAGTAATCAATCAAGTTACCGCCGAAGAAAAAGGTGAAACTCCAGAAGAAATTGAAGCAAGATTGAGAAAAGAGTTTGAGGACAAGTATGCTAACTATGTTCCTGCGACACCGGTTGAAGAAACTACTGAGGAAAAAACAGAAGTAGATGCTGATAATTCTGAAAAATTAGTTTTTGATCCTGAAAAAAAATATAATTTGGAGGATTTGCAAAAGTTATATCCAATTATCTTGAAAAAAGATTTGCCCCCAAACAAGAAGAATGATGCTGAATGGTTGTTAAAAGCAATCACAGAAGCAAACAATGCTTCTTAACAATAACCATACTCGTCCGAGTATTGCTTGACTTTTTCCCGATAGTCAGAAAACCCCGCTTGCCAGCGGGGTTTTTTATTGATTAGCAATAATGAAATCTTGTATTTCCTTTAATGAAAAATTAAATTCTTTGACGTCTTCACCATCATTTTTGAATAAAAATACTTCTTGAACTCCTATGTGTTCGTAAAGATTAGATGTGAAATTTACTTTTATCATTAGCTCAACAATAAGTTGATATGTATCTGTTTTATTAGCGAATCCCTCTTTATAGGTAATTTTTGAGTAAGTAGAAGTTAGATTTACATATTGCAAATCTGAGCCTTTAAAATTGATTTTATCTACAATTTTTTCAAGGTTACTAAAGAGATTTTGCTTGATTAAATTCATGGTGCAAAAAGTCTCAATTTGCTTATTTCATTATTAAACCTTTTTTCTTGAGCTTCATATTTTGTTTTTGATATTTCAAAACCATGAAACTCATTTCCAAACCAATAGTTAGATATTCTATTACTTCCACTTCCAAGGTGAGTATCAATTACCTTTGAACCTTTAGGAACATACTCATTTAAAATCCAATCATAAAGTTTTACCGGTTTTTGGGTTTCATGAATTCTTTTTTCATTTAATTTTTTATTTCCGATTTGTTTTAAAGCTTTTCTAACGTCTTTAGAACATTGTTCCCCCTGCATCATTCCAGACCATAAATAATAAATTATATCGGTTCTTTTAGTAAATGATAACCAAGCTAACTCACATCCAAATTGATCACTCGTACCATTCAATTTATCCCATACTAAATATCCTCCTTTTAAACCGTAGTAGTTACCACCGAATATTATTTGGTTCTTACTAATTCTGAATAACTCATTGAAATATTCTTCTGAAGACATTTTAAAATCCCAATCAGAGTGTTGGTAATTAGACTGTTTTACACCAATTTTATTTCCATTTTTTTGTTTTATATACTTGTTTTTTTGTGAAGGCATAGAAGAACCAATGCCATATTCTAAATCGACTATAGCCCAATCAAAATATTGGTCATGAAATTCTTTCATCCCAACAAGACAATCAATATTATATGTAATCGATGTTGACAATTATTAAATAACGTTTTTGTAAGTTTTACCTTTTTTTACGTTTCTAATTACCGCCCTTGAAACATTGTAAAATTTTGCTAATTTTCTCTCACTTAAAAAAGATGTTCTGATTAAACTTACATCAGAGTTTTTTAATTTTGAATGACTTACATCTTCACCTTGCTTAGCAACTTTTAATCCTGATTTATAGGCATGATGATTATTACCAGAATGTGTTGTCATTTCTATATTTAAATAATAATTGTTTTGTTTATCACCATCAAGATGGTTTGCTATTTTATTAATGTCGTATTCAACAAAATGCAATCCTACTAATCTATGTACATGGAATTTTTTAGCTATACCTTTTAAACAAAGTGAGACTACATAATATCCATTTGATTTAATAGAAAGTTTTAAAATTTTGTTTTTTGAAGAAACGTTTCCGTGATTTGATATCCAATATTTTCCTTCATAATCAACTATAGATTTCCAAACTTCATCTTCTTTTTGCATCATATAAGAAAATTAAAATTCCATTTATTCCTTTTCTGGTTTTTATCACTTTTTCGGTGTATAAATGATTCAGGATAACTCTCAATTCAAGATTTTCCAAATGTGACTTTTCGATAATTTCCGGAATTGTTATACCACATTTTCCATTTGTTTTTTGGTGGTATTCCTTGATTATTTTTAAGACTTCTTCTTCCCGATTCATTTTATAAAGAGTGTTCAGCAAATTTAATTGAAAATATAATTAAATCTAATAATAATACAATACTATAATTCTATTATATTTGTACTATACTATAACAATAATCTATTATAAAATGTTGATTGATAGAATATACCAAGCGGTTAAAGGTTTAGTAAATACAGATGGAAGGGGTAATTTCGATCCAACAAATTTTAATTTGAATCTGAATATTGCTATTAATGAAGATTTTGAAAAAAACTTGGTTGTTTTAAATCAGTTTGTCAATAGGGAGAATAGAGGCTTACTGAATAGCGGCCTTGAAAACTTACCGGACAGAATAAGAGAAAAAATTCAACATTACTTAAAACAGGGCAGTTTAGTTTACAATTCAGGGTTATATACTATGCCCAATGATATCAGGTATTTTGATACGATTACCGATGCCAATGATACTTATTTTGAACCATGTAAAACCATGGAAGAATTCAATATTATTAAAACGGTAAATGCTACTTCACAATACCCTATTTATATCAAAATTGGTAATCAAATTAAAGTTGCGCCAAGTTCGATTAATTCAACATTGATTGTTTACTATTTGCGCAAGCCATTATTTCCAAAATGGACTTATGTTGTTGCCGGTAATGCTCCTCAATTCAACCCTTCTGCATTGGATTTTCAAGATGCTGATATTCATCCAAGCGCCGAGGATGATTTAGTTATTAGAGTATGTCAATTATTTGGTATCAATTTAAAAGAACCTGATTTACAAGCGTCAATGCAAAATCAGCAGCAAGTAGAAAATAATTCTAATCTTACTTCTTAATCATGGCCTTACTTGAATTAAATATTACTGGTTTGACAAAGGTTAGCGGAAATATTTATGAGGTTACTTTTACCTCAAATTTTCCTTTGACTTCATTAAAATATCAATACTCAAGTGATGGAGCTGTTTGGTTAGGGCCATTTGACTTAAATGATTTGCAAAGCCCGGCTCAGGTAGTTATTCCAATAACAGGAGATTTTTATTTAAAGATGTTTGATGAAACTACTTTGACACAAACCAGAAAACACAACTATAAGTTTAACTTAAAACACAATTAGAAAATGACACGTGAAGAATTAAATACGGCTATTGATGAAGTATTGAATAATGATATTGCTGATTTCAGTTTAACTCCTGCCGCACAGGCAGGTGTTCATAAATTAATCGCTGATTACATTGACCAGGAAATTTCAAGTGCTGGTGGTGGTCCTATAATTACAAAAGTTGTAAAATTAAACTTGACAGCAGCAGATATTTTGTCGTTGTTTACAACTCCAAAAGAAATTTTGCCTGGTGTTGAAGGTAAGGTCTTAGTGTTAAGACACGTTTACCAAAAGTACACACATGTAACTACTCCATATACTTCTAATACGTGGAGAATAGGATACAATGGGATTAGTTTTGGTTTTGTAAATCTTACTCCGGTAATTGTAAGTGCTTCAAATGCAGAATCCTTATCACCAATTTCCCCAAGTGTTTCAGCAAGTGGAGGTTCTTATATTGGTTCGCCATTAGTTTTAGGTTGTACAACTTCTGATCCGGTTGGAGGTGATGGAACTCTTGAAATTTACATAACTTACTATGAAATTCCAGTATAAAATTAGCGATGTCAATATATTCAAACATAGTATTTTTTGATAATCCCTCGGTACAATCACCGGCGGATTATTACGATGATGTTGATAATCTGGGAAGTTATCAGTGGGTGACTTTAAAACAAATCATGGATGATTTAATGTTGTCTATCCAGGATGATGACCATATTTTAAAAAACACAAAGCGAAGCATTATTTTGATGCATGCTAAAAATGCTATCAAAAAACATCGAAAATTATCCAATGATGTTATTTCTATAGAAATGACGGTAGGTGATTCACTTAGATTACCATTACCTCAAGATTTTGTTGACTATCAATGGATAAGTGTGGTTGGCTCTGATTTTAGATTGTATCCTCTAAACATCAACAACAACATCAATATAGCTACTGGATTTTTGCAAGACAATGATGCAAATATATTGTTCGACCAAAACAATCAAATTTTAACAGCTGATAGTTCTAATGCTTATGCAAAGCCGTTTAATAAATATGAATTTAGCCATGATTTTCAAGGCGGATTCTTTGAATTAAACACATCAGTTTTATCAAAATACGGCGAAGCAATAATCGATGAACGTAGAGGATATATTCTTTTTAGCTCCGACTTGAGAGATCGAGAAATTGTATTAAAATACTACAGTGATGGTCTTCAATGGCAAAATATTCAAGAGACAGAAATAACTGTTCACAAAAAGCTTGAATCTGTTATTAAAGATTGGATATACTATGCTTGTATTCAACCTAAAAGAAATGTATCAAGAGGAGAAAAGATGGATGCATTAAACAGGTATAAGACAACATTGCATGAAACCAGAATTGACCAACTTAATTTCAGTTTAATTGAAGTTTCCAGAGCAATGGGAACCGCGTCACAAATGCTTTAAAATGTCAAATTTTTATAGAAACTTTCTTAACGGCAAAATGGATTTAGATACCGAAGCGAGACTTCTTGCGGAAGGTGTTTATCGCTATGGTAAAAATATTTATGTTGTCAATTCTGAAAGTTCTGATGTTGGTAGTATTCAAAAATCATTTTCCAACAAGCAACTTACCAATATAAATTTTGGAAATGACCCAAGATGTTTACTGGGCTTGAATGATGAATATGAGAAAAAAATATACTGGTTTATTGTGTCTGCAAATGGTTGTTACCTAATTGAATGGGATGATATCAATCAAGCTTACTCTATAATTCTCGAAGACACAAGACCAATAGGCACAAGAGTTTTAGACTTAAAACCTACAAATTTAATCACCGGAATATTTAAGATTATCAATGATGATCCTAACAAAAATCTTTTGTGTTGGACTGACAACAATATGGAGCCATGCTGCATAAATATTTCTCGGGCTAAAACTTATGGTGCCAACAATTTTGAAAAAGAAGACATCTATTTGATTAAAAAACCACCGGTAAATGCACCTATTATAATTCCTATCAATATCTCGGGCGTAGCAAATAACAAGATGGAAAAATTCTTCTCATTCTGTTATCGATACAAATATTTAGATGGCGAATACAGTGCGCTTTCAAGTTATTCAAATTATGATTTTAACCCAAAAGCGTTTGATTTGAATTTTTATACTTTGGATAACAAAGGAATGATAAATGCTTTTAATGCTGCAAAAATTTCATTTGAGACCGGAGATAAAAGGGTTACTGATATTCAGTTAGTTTTTAAAGAAACTAATTCAAATGCGTTATTCTTAATTGAAAATTTTAATAAGGAAAACTTAGGTTGGGGGGATAATCAAACTAAAATTTACATTTTTTCAAATAACAAATCCTATACAAGTTTACCGGAGGATGAACTCTACAGACAATGTGATTACGTTCCATTAAAGGCTAAAGCACTGACTTTTATTGGTAATAGAGCTGTTTTTGGAAATTATGTTGAAGGAAGAAATATTGTAGATTCTAATGGACTTAAAATTGTTCCAGATTATTCGGTTTCAATGATAAATGAGCCTTTAGATTTTGGAAATGAATTAAAAACAGATATTGTTGATTTAAATAAAGTTGAAGTTACAAATCCTGAATCATATCCTTTAACTCAAGGATTTAAATTGATTTTTTATTTCAATTTACTGCTTAATGGAAGTTTCAGTTATGAAAATTCGTTTTACTTTATTCTACCACAAGATTACAACTCATTGAATGATTTATTTGATTCAGCTGATTTTGAATCGTTTTTAAATATCATTGATACAGACATTAAAAATAATTTTCAATATGATGTTCCGGACGGCTGGAATTTAAGTGTTGAACCAAGTCTTGTTTATTCTGTGATTGGTGGAATTCCAACTTTTACTGTTACACCGGTTACATTTATTGATACAACTGATGGTGACGAACCTCATGTATTAGACTTTACAATTGTGAACAATAGCTATGTTTCTATTGTAAACTCCTCAAATTCTACAAGTTGTAAGACTAATCAGGATTATGAAATAGGATTAGTATATGAAGATGATTTTGGCAGAAAAACAACTGTTTTAACCTCAATCTACAATACAATTCATATACCACAATTATACTCAATTTTTAAAAATAAATTGAGACTTACTTTGAATAGTCCGGCGCCATTTTGGGCAAAACGTTTAAGAGTTTGTGTAAAAACACAACCATTGCTTTATCAGACAATTTATGTTAATAGATTCTACAATGAAGACTTTTATGTTTGGGCAAAACTTGAGGCTGAAAATAAAGATAAGGTAAAAGTTGGGGATATTTTAATTGTGAAAAAAGGCCCTGACCCATTAATCGATCCGGTCGAAGTAAAAATTCTTGAAATTAAAGAGCAGTTGAAAGATTTCATTCCTGATAATATTGATGAAAATGGTAATGAGATTAAAGAAGAAGCTGGTTTTTACATGAAGATTAGACCGGAAGGTTTTTCAATGGATTTTGATAATTACTCGGTTAATAGCGGTGAAGCAAAAGCTTCTTCTGATAATAGACCTATTGCCTATTTAGATTTATTTTCTGTCTTACCCGGACCAATAGAGTTAAGTGTAGCTCAAGGTTCATCAATCAGCTTGTACCTTGACAGCACGTTTAAATACGATTCCGGATGGCGTCATAACATCTATGATGTTATTCATTATGCACAAAGGAATTATGCAAACATTGAAGAATGGTTCAATGAAAATATCATTGGCCAGAATTTATTTATAACAAACAGCGCCGGTGATGTTAGAAATTATGGGCCGCAGCTTTCCCTTGTTAGAGGAAGTGTTAGCACATCTTTAGGTAACCCTATTTTTACGCCCAATCCGTCCGGCAAATTATTTTTAAAAGTAATTGGACTGGAAACTGGCGGAAGCCGAGACAGAAAAGGTCGTGTGTACGCTAAAATTGTAGTTAGAAGCAGTACTGGTTTTTATGTTTTTGAAACAAAGCCTAAGCAAGCTACTAGCAAATTGTTTTACGAAACGCCTCAAAGTTTTGAAATAAATAATGGGAATCATTCCGGAAATGTACAAAATCAAAATATAAGCAGTTTTACACCGGCTATCATTGATGTTGATTTTTTCAATTGTTACGCACAAGGAAATGGAGTTGAGAGTTACAAGGTTAGAGACGGATTCAATACTAATTATTTGAATGTAGATTTACGGCCGTCTCTATCTATGATTGAGGAGTATAAGCAAATCCATAGAAAATCATCAATAATTCACGGTGATAAGTTTATTGAAGGCACAAATACTAATGGATTGAATGAATTTAACTTGTCTAAAAATATTTCCAAGGATTTAGATAAGCAATATGGAAGTATTCAAAAGTTACATGCTAGAGATAATGATATTTTAGTTTTGCAAGAAGAAAAGGCTTCAAAAATTTTGTTCGAAAAAAGAGCTGTTACTGAGGCCGATGGTAGTGAAAGTCTAGTTACTTCTGATATTATTTTAGGTGAACAAAGGACTTATCTTGGAGAGAATGGAATCGGAACGGCGCCGGAAAGTTTTGCTGAAAATGACTATCAAATTTATTATGCTAATCCGAGAAAAGGAATCATTCAAAGATTGTCTATTGATGGCGTAGAACCAATTATCAATGGGCTTCGTGATTGGTTTAGAGATACTTTTATTTCAAGACCAAATTCTAAGAAAATTGGAGGCTTTGATCCTTATCATCAACAATACTTTATTTCAATTGGTTCTGAGCCTGTTCGTATTTATAATGTTGGATGTGGAGCCGTAGTAAACAAGTTTAATCAGATAGGTCAATTTGTTTATAATTTCAACTTGAATGAAGTTTTAGGTGATTTTGTATTACAGTACAATATAACTCAAGGAAATGCAACTATCACTGTCGAATTTGATGGCGATATCTATCCTGAATCGAATGTCACTGGTGAAGGTTTCATAACTATTGCAAGAGATAATATTCTTGCAACACAGGCTATTGTAACTATTACGCCGGTTAATGGAGCGATAAGCTATAGCATTTTGAATCTTTGCCCAGTTAGTGTTCCGTTGACAGTTGTTAGCGTAGTTCTTGGCGGCACCGAGGATTTGGCTAAAACCATAACGACTAGATACAAATGGTCTGATAGTTCATATTATCCTGATTTGGTTTTGTTTTCTGAAAATTATGTATCAAGATTCTTAGTTGAAACAGGTACAGAAGGACAAGGGAAATTCCCAGCAAGAGGGAGTATTGTTAGAATGGAAACTCTAAAAGAGTTAACTGATACTGCTGATTTTTCATTAGATCAATGTAACAGGATTGGTTATTTAATTTCAGAGAATACATATACCGAAGATGATATTGAAACAATAAAGTCTCTCGCGGTTTGGCTTAGCGTGAGCCAGATTGAAAATATCTTTTATGGTAACTTTCTATTTAGCAAAACTACAGATGAAGAAAAACTTTATTTGATTTGGGATTACGAAGATAAAAAACCGGTTTTATTTGATGATTTCATTTTTGTGTTGACAGGAAGAACTATTACCGTAAATGTATTGGCAAATGATGTTGTTGGTGATGATTTTACAGTTTCAATTGTTGACGGCCCGGCTCATGGAACAGCAACTTTAAACGAAAACAATACAATAACCTATGAAAATGATGGTAGTTCTGCAACAGAGGATTCTATAACTTATAAGGTAACTCAGAATGGTTGTTCTGCTTTTGCAACATTAGCATTTTCAATATATACTGAAATTGAAACACCGGAATTATTTTATTTTGCTGCAGCTAAATCAATGGCTTCTTCTTGGGTATGTGGTTCGGCGCCGGTCGGTCCGAGAAACATTTATGTAAATGTTGCACCTTACTCGTCTTCTGATTGGTTTAGTCTAGTTACTCAAATATGGTTTGATTCAGCAGGAACTATACCGGCTTCTCCTGGTTGGTATTCGGATATGTATTTAAGTTCAGATAGTTCACTGTATTACTATTTGTATTGGAACGGTACGTCTGTAACAGATGTTGGAACTTGTTCTTCACCAATTTAATAGCTATGGAAGATAATTTATCATACTCAGAACGTGTGAAAGGATGGACATCGTTTCATTCTTTTATTCCTGATTGGATGACCCGATTAAACAATCGTTTTTTTACCATAAAAGACGGTCAACTATACTTGCACAATGACGAAAGTAACCCTGTGCGAAATACTTTTTACGGAGTTAAATATTCTTCAAAGGTTAGAACAATATTTAATGATTCCCCTTCTGATGACAAGATATTTAAAAACTTGGTAATAGAAGGTGATAGACCATGGGAGGCCAGTCTAAATACCAATTACACAGAAGGAAGTATTGCTGCGTCTGAATTTAATCGTAGAGAAAGTAGATGGTTTGCATTTACAAGAAAAAATGAAGACAGTTCCGATTACAATGGTAATGCTGTTCATGGTGTTGGTGTTATACTTGGTTCATCATTGAATGCAATAACTTTTGCGAATATTGGAAACATGATATCAATTAATGATAATTTGTATCAATTAAATGGTTCTGCAGAGCAGTTGATAGGTAGAATTATCAATTTACAAGGGAATGTAGTTACGGTTGATACGATTATTAATGCACCAACAAATGGACTTTTTTGTTTTTGTAAAAAAGACTTTAGAATCGAAGGCGGGGAAATAAGAGGAAATTATTTAGAGGTTGAACTTGAAAATAATGATGATGGTGACGCTGAAATATTTGCTATTACTACTAATGCAGTTAAATCATACGTCTAATGTTTACAGTAAGAGCTTTAAATGAGAATGATTACGACAAGTATCTTGTTGAATGGTGGTCAAAATGGCCTGGCTGGGAGGCGCCGCCCAAAGACTTCCTTCCGGAAAATGGTCGTGGCGGATTAATGGTAGAGAAAGAAGGTATCCCGATAGTTGCAGGATTTGTTTATTTGACAAATAGTGCAATTGCCTGGAATGAGTTTATCATTTCAAATTTTGATTATAAAATCAAAACTGATCGTGAAGACGCTATTCTAATTTTGATAAGTGAATTGTGTAGAGTAGCGAAATCATGCGGTAAAAAGTATGTTTACACTGTAGTAAAAAACAAAAGTTTAATTGAGCATTACAAAAAATCAGGTTTTATTTCTGGAAGTAAAACTGTAGATGAAATGTTTATTTTTTTGTAGAAAATTGTGGGGAAGAACGGATTCGAACCGCTGACCTTGTGGTAAACCACCGCTCTAACCATTGAGTAAACTCCTGAGCTACTTCCCCTATTTGCCGTCTTTCCGAGCTGTCACTATTTTTTGCTGAGATATTGTTTATCTACACTTTCTAAAGTTTGCCACCGGAACAGGATTCGAACCTGTACTTCCTAAGTCGTAGAATTTCACTACTTAGTCTTTTGATACCATCTGAGACTGTGCGGATATACGCCATCCGGTTTCCTTTAAAGTTTGTTGCAGGAGCGGGATTCGAACCCGCGACCTCCGAGTTATGAGCCCGGCGAGCTACCAACTGCTCTATCCTACGATTTGTGCAAATGTAAAAAAATAATCAAACAAAATACAATAATAATATTATATTTGTATTGTATTCTTAATATCATTTATCATGGCCGCTGTAACTACAACCGCATTAAGTATAGGACTTGCTGGATATCAAACCTATCAAGGTATTAAAAACACGGAGAAAGCTCAAGACGCTTTGAATAATTTTAAACGTCAAGATTTAAGTAATCCGTATGAAAACATGCAAATAAGTACGGTAGGTTCCGATGCTTTGAAAGAAGCTTCATCAGTAACTTCGGCAACTATGCTTGATGTATTATCTGGGTATGATTCAAGAGCAATTTTTGGTAATATTCCTAAAATACAAGCGGCAACAAATCGCATTAATAAAGACATTCAAATTGGGCTTGATCAACAAGTTCAAAATAGAAATTATGCTATTGCCGGTGATGAAGTAGCAAAAAGAAATATTCAAGAAAACCGAGATAATGCAGATTTAGCAGGTATCGGAAATTTACTTGAAGTAGGAAGACAAGATACTTGGAATGGAATGAGAGGATTAACTTCTTCATTAGTTTATGGCGCCAATAACATTGATTTTTCAAAAGGATTGCCAAAAGTTTCAGGTATAAACAATAAACTTCAACCGGCCGGAACGGTACCTTATTCTTCCACTCCATCAGCTATAATCCCAACTATCTATAATCCAAATAACGGTTTTTAATCATGGCTTCTCCTGGTAATTATGCAGCATACAATAAACTAACTCCTCTTAATGGAAGTGTTACAGATGATTTAGCAAATATAGAGCAGGTTAACTTTCAACGCCGCGCTGAAAAAAGAGCTATTGATGCTATTCAGAAAGAAGAAAAGGAAAAAGCGGATAAGAAAAAATCCGATTTAAGAGAGAAGATTGTTAAAAATATCAAGAATTATGATACCGGTTCTCGCTCATTAAATGAAGTTCAAGGTAAATTAATTCAGAAAGCATTAAATGAATACGGTCCGATAATTCAAATTTTAGAGGATCCAAAAGCAACGGATGATGAAAAATTACGAGCTCAACTAAAGGCTCAAAATATTGCCAATTTACCTGAGAATTTGAAAATGGTAACTGATTTTTATACAAATCAGGATGTTTCTTATAGACAAGGTGTATTGAATAAAAAATTACACAGAAATCCGGATTACGAAAAAATATTCCAAAATGGTTTTGAAAACTATGTTCTTGAACTTGATGATTTAGGAATGCCTGTTGTTGCTTTTACTGATAAAAACAATGACGGGAAAATAGACGTTTTAGATGTTCAGGACTATGAGCAAATTAAGAGAGGGCTGCCTACTTTTAATTTTCAACCAATGTATGACAAGGAGAATTTAGTAAAAGAAGCCATTACAAAAATTCAACCAGAAGTTAATCAGGTTGTTCAGGGTGATAGAATTGTTAAAACTACTTCTTTAAATGATAATGCGGTTGAAAAGCATGTCAATGATTTATTTTATAATGCCGATGGTTCACCGACAGATGTATTAAAATCTTTTGCGGTTCAAAATGGCGTGAATATGACTGACACTAATGGATTGAAGGCAATTAAGGATGATTTTATTAACTCAATGAATCTTTATGCTAAAAGTGGTAGAGAGGAAAGTGTTAATCCAGAATCAAGACAATGGGCCGAATTCAATTATAGAAGAAACCAAGATGCAGAGAAAAAGAAACCGGTAGAATATCAAACTGTGGCCACCCCTCCTGCTTACACTGAAAAAGGAATTACATCCGCCAACGGATATAAAACGGTATCTGTGATTAATGGAAAGCCAATACCGGTTGTCGAAGCTTATGTTGGAAACAAAAAACGAACATTTACAAATGCGGCATTAAACTCATACACTGTTGTTAAAAATCGTCTAGGTAACCGAAGAATCGTTGCGGAAATAGTTTATCAAGATAGTAAAAGTTCTACTCTTAGCGCAGAAGACCAACTCATTATTGATGATCCGAATACCTCAGACGCCACCAGAGAGCTTATCTTATCGAAAGTAAACAAAGGTGCTCAAAATAAAACTGAGATTGTTTATTTGACTGAAAAAGACGCTTACAAGTTTGCTAAACAAATGGGCTTAAAAAATGCTTCACAAATGGCCAATCAAGCAAAAACAGGAAAAGAAACAGACACAAGGCCAAAGACAGTCGTTCAAAATGGCATTACATATACTTGGAATGAAACGACCGGTACTTATGAATAACAATTTTATTTATTGTATTAAAAGTCCTGTAACTTTTGAAATTCGATATATAGGTCAATCAAGTGTAGGAGTTAAAAGATTTAATACACATTTGGCCTTTGCGAAACTAAAAAACAAAACGCCAATACAGAAGTTTATAAACAAATATTTAAGTAAAGGGATTCAGCCATTATTTGAAGTATTGGAATACTGTAGTGAAGATGAATTAAATACTAAAGAAATAGAGTTTATTAAATATTTTAAATCTCAAGGTTGTAACTTATTAAACATGACTGACGGAGGCGAAGGAGCTAAAGGCAGAATTGTTTCTTCTGAAACTAGATTAAAAATGTCTATCTCTCATAGAGGAAAAAAAATGAGTAAAGAACATAGACTAAAAACAAGTTTGCGTTGTAAAGGCATGATTCCTTGGAATAAGGGCTTTAAAATGCCCGAAGAAACTGTTATGAAAATTTCTGTCTCAATGAAGGGAATTCCAAGATTACACAATAGAGTAAAGGTGTCTTGTAATGATATTGTTTTTGATTGTGTAAAAGATGCCGCTAAGTATTTTGGTTGTAGTTCATCGTCAATTGTACGTTACTGCAAAAAACAAAGCAGACATAAAGATAATTTAAATTTTCAATACATATAAAAATGGTAGAAAATACAGATTTAACTAAACCCCCTTTTGACCCTAATAAGCCATTTCAACCAGTAAATGAGGATAAACCAAAGTTTGATCCAAATAAACCATTTGAAGTTGTTGATGATAAAAAAAAAAATCAAAAATCAAAAGATACTTCTCCTGGGAAAAAATCGGATTCGGAACCGACAGATGGTTCATCGGGTACTCCAAAATATAGATTGGCCGGTGAAAAAACTACAGCTCCAAAAAATGACCCTGAGTTTAGTAAGGATTTGTACGGAGCTCCACAAGATAATTCTAATGCAAACTACAAAGTTGCCAAAACCACTTATATAAATCAGGCAACCGGGAAAGAAATGAAAGGCCCGGTTGGTGATTTCTTAGATGCAAAAAAACAAAGAGAAAAAGAGCTTACATCTTACTTTAGAGCTGCTACAAAAATTTCCCCAGAGGAAGATGAAGCAATTAAAAAAAGGATTTCTGACGAGGTAAATAATCGCGGTTTTCTCAATGGTGTTGAAACAGGTTTAAAAAGAACCTGGAATGGATTAATGGATGTTGTTGGTTTTGGTGCTGATGAATCTACAAAAGAAGCTTGGAAGCTTTCTACTGATCCGCTTGACAAATACATCAAAGAGGTTAAAACGGAAGCGGTAAAGAGTAAAGAAAAGTTATCTCAAGAAGAAATTAAAATAAGAGCTGAGAAAAAATATCTTGATTCTGAGCGCTTAAATGTCTATGTAGATAAAGCAAATTCATTCCTTGATAATTTACCTCAAAACGACAAAAAAGTTTTAGAGTTAGATCGTTATGATGATATTATAAATCTTAATGAATCGACTAAAAGAAAACTTAATGTACAATCTGTTTTAAAATCTGATTTTGCAGAAAAATATAAGGCCTACAAGGAAATTCAATCAAGAATAGATTTAGCGAGAAAATCGGGAGAACCAATTCCAGAAGATAGTATTTCAGAAGGCATTAACTTATTGAATGAACTTCAAGAGATAAGCAATACAGCGCAAAAAAATTACGATAGTTTATTAAAAGACAAGAGTGATTTAGGTACTGCAGAACAAGAACTTGATTTGTTCCGTAGAGAGAATAGAGACTGGGCAAATTTAGCAAAAACTGTTGGTATTGGATTTGGTGATTTACTACAAGGTTTGAACGATGGTTATATGTGGTGGGGTAATGTTGTAGGTAACATTAGCGGAAAAAGCAATGATGATTCCTGGAATGCGGCCATGGAAAAATACAATAAAGACAGTGCTGGTTTACGCCAAAAGCTAAACTTTGAAAGAGAAAAACTAAGAAAACCTGTTGAGAGTATTGAAAGCATTGAAGGATTTGTAAATTATGCTACTGATTTAGTAGCAAGTCAACTTCCTATTTTAGCAGCGACATCTACAGGAACACGTGGACTGGCACTTTTAGGAGCTTCTTCTACCGGTCAAAAGTATGCTGAAATGAATGAAGAAGTTTTGCAGGGTAAAGCAAACTATACTCCAATGCAAATGGCTGTGGCGCCTCTTTTATATGGTGGTTCAGAAGTCATTTCCGAAATACCAACATACTCTATTTTAAAAAATGGTAGCCGTGTTTTAAAAGCTGTTGAAAATTCAGCTCCGGAATTATTGAAAAAATCAGCAAAGGATAGAGCTATTGCATGGGCAAAAGATTACGGTGTTGATATGAGTAAGGAGTTGGCCGGGGAGGAATTTACTCAATTTACTCAAAACTTTACCGACAAGTATATCTTAGGGAAAAACAATGTTGGTTTGTTAGACAATACCGGCAAAGTTTTTAAAGATACTTTTACATTAACTTCGATACTAAAGACTGCTCCGCATGTGGCAGGTGCCATTGTTAGACCATTTCAAAATAAAGAAGATTTAGCTTTACTTGATGAAAATTCCCGAAAGATTATTGAGTTTTCAAAATCTTTAGAAATGGAGGGTTTAACGGATTCTGATAGAGAGGTTATTCAAAAACAAATTGAAAAATTAACTTCTTCTTCATCAAAAATCATGGCAAATGCCATAGATAAAATTGGTTCTATGCCGGATGAATTGTTTGAAGAAGTAAAATTTTTGAATAAAAAAGCCGGTGAAATCAAGGCTCAAGCTCGCGAAATTGATTTGAATAGCAAACTCAAAAACAAATCTGAACTAATCAAAGCTTTAGAGGAAGAATACCGGGATATTTACGATAAACGTCAGAATGTATTGTTAGGTAGAACTTCTGTTGTAGATGTCTTACCAATTCAAGAGCAAGAAAAAATTAAACGTCAGGCCATGGAGGATTTGGTTAACGAATTAAATCCAGATGGAACAAAAAATATCGAGATTACCAATGAAATGGTTACTGATAGGGCTAATCAAATTTATTCTGAATCAAAAAAGAATGAAAGTGAGGGTAATTTCCCTCAAACAATAAATGAAGCTCAACAAAATGGTTCAGAAACACAGGTAAATTCCCCTCAAAATGAAATTAACAATGAAGGACAAAATGCAGGAATTACTGTTACTAATGCAGACGTTCGAACTGGTGATAACCCAGAAGGAATACAAGGGAAAGGTAACGAACTACAATCCGCCGCTGGAAATGGAGCAAGTCAAATTGAAAATGACGTAAAGCCAAAGGAAATAACTGTTGGAAAGTATAACTATAAATTTGAGAATGGTGGTTGGATAGCCACTGATAAAGATGGAAATCCTAAAACAGAAACGAAAGGAAAATCTATTCCAAGTAAAGTTTTTGATTTGCATGCTGATAGTTTTGATTTTACAACTGGAAAATCAGCTATTGAAAATTTCCTTGTTGAATATGATACTTATGCGGAGGACGTGGCTAAAAATTCAGAAAATCCGGCAGAAATAGCTGAAACATTGAGTTGGGTTAAAGTATCTGATGCTAAAGAAGGCCTCGATTATAAATCTGTTGCTATTGCAGAAGCTTTAGGAGAAAAAGGTGTTGAGCCAAGTAGCTATAATCAATTTGGAGATAGAAATAATATCAACAGAAGTATAGCATTAAAATATTTTTCGAAAAAAGGTCAAGGTAGAGGCATTGATGAAATAGCGATGTCAGCAGAAATAGAAGCTTTTGGAGATTATAACGCGAATAGCCCTCGTATTAGCGAACAAGATGTTATTGATTTCATAAATGAAAATCCTTCTGGCGCATTGTCTTTTCTTAATAGCGGTAAAAAGGCCAAAATTGATGCATTGAAGCAAGCTTTTACAAATGCAACTGGTTTACCTGCCTCAGAAAAGTATTTAAAAAAAGCTATTGATCAACTTACAGAAAAGAAAGAAAGATTTCAAAATGAAGAACTTTTGTATCAATATACAGATGAAGAATTATTATCTTTGATGAACGATTATGAAAAATTCCGAGAACAAGAAACAAATCAAACTATCCCAGTCCGAGAGAGCGGCGGTGATATCCAAGATCCACAAGCAAGCGGATTCGAATCCGGATTACAAGAAACACGTGGAGAGCCAGTTGGCCGAAAGGGCGAACAACCAAAATCCCAAAGAGAACAAGTAAAAGATGCTATTGGTAATGATGCCAAAAGCATAAAAGAGATTGCAGAGCAAACCGGAATTCTTGAGCCGAATGTTCGTAGAATATTGGGCGTTGGCGCCAAGGATGGAACTTTTGAGCGTGTTGACAAAGGTGTTTACGTTCTCAAAACTTCTGACGGTAAACAGACTGCATGGATTGAGGCTGGTGACGCTGTTGAAGTCACTGAAAGAATGGCCGAGGAAGGACGTAAATTTGATATGGTATTTCTTGACCCTGCATATTTTAGCCGTGCACTAATTGGTGGAAATAGAGGAATCAAACAATACGATTTTATCATGCCGGAGGCTTTTGCCAAACTCATGAAAAATGTTTCTAAAATGGTTGATGATGACAACCATGTTTACGTTATGCTATCGGGTGCTCAGACGGCACAAAATGATATGCAAAAATACGTCGATGGGGTTATTGATGCTGGATTTAAAGTAATTGGAGAAGGTGGCTATCAAAAAACTTTTAAAGATGGATCTCCGGTAACTAATGTTCGCGGAGAAGTTGCCAAGCCGGAACGATTAATCCTGGTTACAAAAAGTGGTAATGCAAGAGAAGGAGAAATACCGGTAAATCTTAATTTCCGTTTTATCAGGCCAAGCGTTAGGAACAGTTATCAAACTGAAAAACCAAAAGAACTTCTACGTGCATTGATTCAACAATCTACATTTGAAGGTGAAGAAATATTAGATCCATTTGCCGGTAGCGGAGTTACCGGTGAGCAAGCTATTGAATCCGGACGTTCGGCAACTTTGGTAGAAAAGAATCCAGATGTTGCAGAGAATGTTGTAAAGCCTCGTGTTGAAAATGCAATTGAAAATAAAGGGAAAATCAATAAAAGTTCCAGTTTAGAGGATATTAAAAAATGGTTAGACCAAGCAGAAAATGATTTAGACCAATTTGGGAAAGAAAATCTTTCCATGGGTATCCCAATTGTAGTAGCAAAAGTGGCTATTAAAGCTATGAAGTTAGCTGTTGCAAGACTGGAAGATGCGGCCGGAATTATTCAGGCTGGTATTGATGCTGTGAAAAATACTGATTGGTATAAAAATCTAAGTCGTTCGGAGCAACAAGATTTTGAACAAAATTTTGAGAGAGATTTTCTTGGTAAAATCAGTGATATTCAATCAGGAATTGGTAGTCGTCAGACTGAAAACAAACTGAATCGTGCACTTTCAGAAACTATATCTGAGGAAGATGCCTATAATGAAGTAAAAGATACATTCAACAAGGCGAGAACAGAACTTGCTAATAAAAAAACTCCCAAGGAAATTATTCGCGAACAGTACCGTAAATTCATTTCACGTTTTACGGACCGACAGTACTTAGCAAAAAGATTACTTGATAAATCAGGGTTAAAAAACACCAAAAATCTTATCATAAATGCTCATGGCGCTTCCGGTAAAGCAAAGATATTGTTTGAAGAAGCTTATGATAAAATTTATCGTAAACTTACTGTAAAAGAAAGAAATGCTCTTGATGAAATTATTCAGGCCAAGCGATTTATTGCTATTGACAATAACCGTCAATCAAGAGGGTTGGAACCGGTAACACATCCAAATTTTATTGACGGTTTAAAATCAGAAAAGTTTTTGTTAAAGCTTGAAGAAGAATTGGGTACTGAGAAATTCAATGATTTATCCAAACGTGCAGATGAATATTTTAAGGTTTACAAATCTTTATTAGAGGATATGCTCGAAAATGGTTTGATTTCTCAAGCCTCATTTGATTCGTTACAAGATATAGATTATCAACCTCGTGTTTTTCTTCAATTTGTAACCGATTTTGATGGTGATTTAGATTCCGGAAAGAGAACCAATAACAATGATACTGGTGGTTTAAGTTCGGACCAAATTAAATCGATGTCTGAGGGTGACGCTAATAGTTTGGTATTAAATTCTGAATGGCTATTGACAAATTCATTATTGGCCAGAACAAAAGCTATGGCCAAAAACAATATCAATAAGCGATTTATAACCGATGAATTTCCGAAGGCAAAACAGCGATTTGAATCTCTTGATGAAAATAATTTAACGGGCGACGATGTTAGATTTTATAAGTATTTCAAAGAGTTAAGTTCAAAAATAATTGATAATCCTATTGTTGGTTTTACCGACAATGGAAACCCAAAATATGAAATTGAAAAAACTCCATTAAATTTTGCTAAAATGTATTACTATGTCGATGGGCAGCGTAATGAATTTTTTGTAGAAAAGGATTTGCATGAATCTTGGAATGATAACATTGATGGATTTTTGAGTAACCAGGCAAAAGAGTTTATTTCTTATGCTTCTGGTTCTGCTTTGGTAAAAGGTATTGCTACCGGAAACAACCCGGCTTTCCCAATTGTAAATACACCAAGGGATTTTATGTTTACGGTAACTTTTTCAGATCAATATAGTGGTTTTGTTCCTAAAGCTATGATTCAGGTCGCAAAAGACGTTTTAAAATCGATTAAAGAAATTCGAAACTCAGATAGCGAAATTGTAAAAAAATATTTTGAGTATGGTGGAGCCATGGACTTTTTAAGTTCTCAAGGTAAGTTAAAAAAAGAAAGCTTGCTTGGTCAACTTATTGATAAATCAATTTCTCCTAATACGAAAGACGTTGCAAAATCTGTATTTTCAAAGCTAACATTACATAAAATTTCTGCCTACAGTGAGGTAATGTTCAGACTTGGTATTTTCCAAAGAAGTATTCAGAATCAATTAAAGGAATTGGGAATTGATAATATTTCTCAAGTTACAGACAAGCAGCAGCTTGACGATATTTACAATAATGCAGTAGCAAATGCAAGGGGTATTTTGGATTTTAACCAAGGTGGATATATTACTAAGGACTTGGAAAGTGTTATTCCATATATCAACGTTGCTTTCCAAGGTGGTCGCGTTGCTATTTCTACTTTAGAAAAAGATCCGGTAAAAACAACTTCAAAAATTTTGCAAATTGCTACAATGGCTTCTGCTGTTCCAATAGGTATTTCCCTGGCCTTAATTTCAGCTAATAAAGATGATGATGACGATAAATCGGCTTATGATATTTATCTGGATGCAATGTCCGGTATAAGCCGATATCAGAAATCAAAGTACATGAATATTGTAACTGGTAAAAAAAATGAAGACGGAGAGTATCAGGTATTGAAAATTGCAAAGGCTCAGGAGCTTTCTCCTGTAATTTCTGTTACAGATGATATTTACACTAATGTTATTCGTAAAGTGGCCGGAAAAGAGACAAAAAGCACATCGAGAATAACAGAAGATGCTTTGTTTACTTTTAACAGTAATGTTGCTCCGTTTGATGTAACAAGTCCTCAAGGTTTTTTTACTAGGACGCCTATGATAAAAGCTACTTTAACTTACGCGACTGGATATGATTTTTTCCGTGAGCAGCCATTATCGAATGATATTGGTAAAGTTCCAAAATCTGTAGAAGGAATTAACATGAAAAGCACTGAGGATTTTTACAAAAAACTAGGTGAAAAACATGGCCTTTCTCCGGTCCGCTCAAAAGCATTTGTAGAAAGTTTGATTACTTCTCCAAACACTAATCCATTTGTTGGGGTATTGTATGGTGGTGCAGATGCTATAGCGTCTGATAAAGATTTGAAATCGATTGGAAAAGACTTGTTTAAGACAATTTATAAATCAACCGGTAAAAGAGTTGTAAGCTATTCATCTGATTTTAATAGAAAATTAGAAACTAGAGAAGACCTTGAAGACAAATTAGACAAAATTAAGGCTGAGAATTATCGTCAAAAAGCTGAGTTTAATAAACTTGCTAAAGATTATATCAACAAGGAAATTTCTAGGGATGAATTAAATAGCAAGTTACAGGAATTAGAACCTAATGATCGTAAAAGATTAGTCAATAAAATTAAAGACAAAATCAAACTTAAAAATATTGACAGTAATATTTTGGATATAAAATATGAGCAAGATGCTGAGGCTAAAGCTTTAATGATAATGTATCATTACGGTAATATTTTTGATGGAAGCGAAGACGGTACTAATATTTACAAGCAAATGAAAAGAGCAGGCGGAATATTGACACCGCAAGTAAAACTTGAATACAGTAAGCTGCTTAAATCAGAGCAATAAAAAAGAGGTCGTTTGACCTCTTTTTTTGTGATTTCAAATACTAGACCTGATTAAAATCATGTATTTGTTCAAAGATAATGATTTATTGTAAAGAATACTTATTAGTTTTTTGATCAGCTGTTGGCACAACGATTGGTTCTGAATTTAGTGCCTTTGTATAAAATTTTGTCAAAGACAATACATTGCCATTTTTTTTGACGTAGTAACGGGTTTCAACATCATTTCTCGTTGTTCTAAGTTGACCATCAACAATGTTATAGCTTGAGTAAGTATAAGTTTGATCGGTGCATGTGCTTCCGGAAAAACCTCTTTTTTCCACTGCAGTTGAAGCAAATTGAAATTCACCGTAAAGTAACTCACATTCGGTAGCAATATTACTATTACTATTGTTAGCATAAATTCCAGATAGTTTCCATTGACCGGCAATGTCGCTTACAACTGAAACGGTTTCATCACTGTTGGTATCTGAATTAGAATCAGAAGAACAACCGACAGTTAAAATAAAGATAGAGATAAGAAATATTTTTTTCATAAAAAGCGGTTTTATTAATACAAATGTAGAAAATTATTACTTTAAGAATGTAAATTTAATTTTACACTGATTTTTCTTGAACTAACGGAACATTTAAACAATTAGCTGCTGTGGTACATTTTGTAGGGGTTTTATCTAAGTCGCCGCATATTTCACATCGGTATTCCATTGGGATTTTTTCACCGGTTTGTACATTAAACTTCTCTTTTTTGCCCCATGTATAACAGTGTGATTTATGTTTACAAATGCCAAATTTCCCATTTTTAGGTTCATAATCTGTACAATGCTTTCCACATGGATTATCATTTGAAAAACACACACTGGAATCACTTTGGCACCAAAAATAATCTTTATCCGGATCTGGATGGGCTTCAAATAAAGTAATTGTCTCTAAACCTTCTTCTAACGCTTCCTCTAAGTGCTGTTTTAAACCATAGCATAGTTCACTGTCTTCATTTCTAAAGTATAATTGTTCTTTTTTCATGATATTAAAATAATGTGTATTGGCTTTTTTGTTGGTGGATATTTTCCCAGTTCCCGGGCCACATTTTCATGTAGTTTTTGATGTAATCTAATGCTTGAGGTTTTAGATAAGCAATGTCGGTGAAATTTTCCTTAAACTTAATTAGCGGTATCTCTGTATTATCGGTAGTTACCGCAATAAGAATATTATCCTTTCTGCTGTAATATGATAGGTTTTCGACTTTTGGGATCATAATCTGTATTTATCGGTGTTTTTGGGTGTATATCCGCTATTTTATAGCGGATAGCCATGCGTTGTGAGAAATGCTTTTTGACGTCTGTGCTTTGAGAGAAGTATTGGAATTGTAATATAATTTAATAACTTTGGAGAATGGAGAATGTATTAAATGAACCTATCGAAACTTACAATCAAACTGGATT